>Ga0134128_10007968_pt1 | contig 12758 bp, 12 predicted proteins | sample KB31754_FD_96462 | JGI IMG/M metagenome (GOLD analysis project Ga0134128, IMG submission 96462) | Terrestrial soil microbial communities with excess Nitrogen fertilizer from Kellogg Biological Station, Michigan, USA - KB3-175-4 | ecosystem: Environmental > Terrestrial > Soil > Unclassified ...
CGTTCGCCTCGGCCCCCCCATTGGTGAAAAACGACATCTCCAGATCACCGGGAGTCACCTCGGCCAGGAGGCGGGCCACCTCGCCGCGCTTATCGTTCGCGAACGAAGGGGCGACGAAGCAGAGCTTCTCCGCCTGGTCGCGGATCGCCGCCACCACTTTCGGGTGTTGATGACCAATGTTGCTGTTGATCAGTTGCGAGGCGAAATCGAGGTAGCGCTTCCCCGAATAATCCCAAAAGTAGCGGCCCTCGGCCCCAGCGACCGGCAGCGGGTTGATCGCCGATTGCGTGGACCACGAATGGAACACGTAGCGCCGATCATTCGCGACCACATCGTCAACCGCCGTTCGTTCCTGTAGCTGCACCGAACCGTCCTCTCTCGCTCATGCACCCGCAAGAGGACCGGAAACGCGCTCGCGTCTCCGGCCCTCCCCGGCTCCAGCTTACTGGTTCAGGGTCGAAATCGCCTTCTTCCAGTATGACTGATCGTAGGCGCCCACGGGCATCTTGGTGATCACCTTGTACCGCAGGGATAGGGTAGCGGTGCGGTTAAAGGCCACCGGATCCATGTAGCCAATCCCATGTTTGATCGCCGGACCCCACTCGATCAGCGGCGCCACTTGCTGAGCCATGTAAATCTGATGGTGCAGGTTCATCACCCCGGAGGTATCGGCGGCGAAAACCGTCTTGCCGGCATTGGTCGGATCCTTGATCACGTCCTGCCAGCCCCGGATCGAGGCCCGGAGGAAGCGGACGGCCAGATCGGGGTTCTTGGTCAGCCAACTTGCCTTGGCGTACAGGCCGTCCTCCAACATGCTCACGCCGCACTGATTATAGTCCAGCACGTTCAATTGAGACATCTTGATCCCCGCTTCTAGGACCACCCCGAGCTCGTTATAGGTCATGGCGCTGGAAGCGTCCTGGCTGTGATTCAGGAAGCCGTTCATGTCGAAACCCTGATGAATGACCTTCATCTGGGTGTCGGGATTGATCCCTAGCTTGTTCATGCAAGCCAGGAACTGATACTGATTCCCCGCCCACCAGACGCCTACTGTCTTCCCTTTGAGGTCGGCGAAGCTGGTGATGTGCTGGCTCTTGAAGGAGATCAGGCGCATGCCGGTGGTTTGATAGATCTGGGCGATATTGACCAGGTTCTCCCCATGCTCCCGTTCGGCCAGGAGCGACGGCAGCCAGTCGATCCCGAAATCAGCCCCGCCATTGGCCACCACTTGCTCGGGGACGATCGTGGGGCCGCCGGGCTGAATGGTCAGATCCAGTCCCTCCTTGGCGTAATAGCCCTTTTTCAAGGCCACGTAGTAGCCGGCGAACTGCGCCTGCGGCAGCCACTTCAGGACCAGGGATACATGGGTGAGCCCGCGAGGTTGGGCCGCGTGGGCCGGAGCGAAGCTCCCCCCCACCAGGCCACCGGCTACCGTCGCGACGGCGAGGGCGCGAAGAGCAATCTGCCGCACTGTACTTCTCCTCAATGCTGGAAACCATGAAGCAACGCCAATTAGGTCCACGAGTGAGAGGCTGTCCGAGATTCCTCCTTTCCCCCAAGCCGCCGGGTTCACCTACACCCGGCGAGTCCGTAGGGGCATCCCTCGTGGGTGCCCTTGGCCTGGCGCGCGAGGGCACCCACGAGGGGTGCCCCTACCACTTGTACGCCAAGCTGTACCGCACCCAATCGAGCGGCTGGTAACGCCGTACAGCTAGAGTACTTCATTTGACCGCCCATGTTAGGCATTTGTGCGGTACGAGACATGCCAGAAGGTGAAAAGTCGCTCAAGGATCATCAGCACGGCGTAAAACAGGATGCCGGTGAGGCTGGCCACCAGGACGCAGGCCCACACCAGATCCCATTGCGCTACCTGGGCCCCGTCGTTGATCTGGGTTCCCAGTCCCGTCCCCTGGCTGGAAAAATACTCCGCCACCGTGGCCCCAATTACGCTGAGGGTGCTACAAATCTTGAGTCCGTTGAAGATCATGGGCAACGCGGTGGGGAGTTTCAAGCGGCGGAAGATCGTCCAACTGGATGCCGCGTAGGAGGTAAGCAGCTCACGCGCCAGGGGCGAATACGAGGTCAATCCAGTGGCCGTGTTGAGGAGCATGGGGAAGAAGGTGATCACCAGGACGATCGCCGCCTTCGATGGCCAGTCGTAGCCGAACCAGAAGACCAGGATCGGAGAAATGGCGATGATCGGCACCGAGTTACTGAGTACCGCGTAGGGCAGCAGACCGCGACGCACCCAATCGAAACGGGAGCAGACAATTCCCACCAGGATCCCCAGGACACAGCCGGCCAGATACCCGCGGAGCGCCTCCTGCCATACCGTGATCTGCCAGGATGCCCAAATGCTGCCTCGGTTCGTACCCAGGGAGGCCAGAATGGCGCTGGGGGGCGGCAGTTCCGGCTTCTTCACTACCCACTGCCACGGCGCCAGCACCACCAGGAGCACCAGCACCGGAGGGGCGACCGTCCCCGCGTAGCGGAGGAATCGGCGCGGCCGGACGCTCACCAGGCCCCCGGCGCCCGCCACGGGATAACGGCTCTTGAGAACCGTGGTCCGTTTGATCACTCTTACCCCCTCATGCCTGATCCGGTTGACCACAACGCCGGAGTGATGCGGTCGCCTGGGAGCGCGAGCATCTTGCTCGCCCCCGTAGACGCATCCGGCCAGACGGCCCGGACGATGGACGCCCGTACCCTGATGAGCAGGTCCGTCGTTCCTGGCGCTGGCGCGCCAGTGCGAGCCGGGTACCCGCTTGCGGGTGTCTCGCGCTCCCAGGCGGTGGCTCGCGCTCCCAAAAAGGAATGCCCCTTGGACATATCCACGAACCACATCATGTTTGGGGTGGGCGGGCGCGCACGATCAGACGTTCCGCTCCGGCTAGAAGAGAGTACGCGGCCAGGCCAAGCAGCGAGGCCGCCAACATGGTGGACCACCAGACAATGGTCTGCGTGTAATAGCTCGCGAACACGATACGCTGGCCCAGACCATAGTTCGATCCAAACAGTTCGGCCACGATTGCCCCCACCAGCGCCGCCGTCGCCCCGATTTTGAGCCCGGTGAAGACGAAGGGCAGGGCGGCGGGAAAGCGGAGCTTCCAATAGATCTGCCAGGGATTGGCGGCGTAGGAGCGCATCAACTCATGAGCCAGCGGATCGGCGGAGCGCAGCCCCTTGATCGCGCTGATCGCCACCGCGAAGAACACGAGATACGAGGTCACCACGACCTTCCCGGTCAGCGTGATCCCGAAGATACTGATCACAATGGGGGCCAGAGCCAGCACCGGGACGGTCTGCGACGCGACCACCCAGGGGAGGAAGGCTCGTTCCATGGGACGCGAATGCACGAACAGAGTGGCGATCAGCAAGCCAAGTACGCCGCCCGCCAGCAGTCCCAGGCCCATTTCCGCACCCGTGGTACCCAGGTGCACCCAGATGGCCCGCGGATCATTAGGTGAGCGGTCCAGGGATTGATAGAGGTTTTGCACCACCTGATGCGGAGTCGGTACCCATGGCTGATCGACCTGCATGGTGGCGCGGGCGGTGTTCCAGAACCCGGTGATCGTCGGGTTTTGCTGCTGGACCTGGGCCCAGTTCCCCCGTACCGCCAGGATGTACCATACGACGATGATCGCCGCCCCCACCAAGGCCACGGGGAGGAACGCGCGCCCAAACGTACGGAGCGGCATCCTCACAGCGCGTGCTCCTCGCGCAAGCAGGCGCGGCATTCGGTGAGATAGCGGAAAAACTCCGGCTGCTCGCGGGTCTCGGCCCCGCGTGGCTGCGGCAGGTCGATCGGGATTACGCGCTCCACTTTCCCCGGACGCGGGGTCATCACCACGACCCGTGTGGACAGGAACACCGCCTCGGGGATGCTATGGGTCACGAAAATGATCGTGGATCCGGTCTGCCGCCACAGATTAAGCAACTCCATATTGAGCCGTTCACGGGTCATTTCGTCCAGGGCCCCGAAAGGTTCATCCATTAACAGGATCGAAGGCTGGAAGGACAGGGCGCGAGCGATAGCCACCCGTTGCTGCATGCCGCCGCTCAACTGCCAGGGATAGCTTTTCGCGAATTCCCGCAAGCCCATCAAATCGAGCAGATTTGCCGCCCGCTGGTCCCGTTCCCCACGGGGAACCCCGAAAATCTCCAGGGGTAACTGCACGTTGCGGGTCACATCGCGCCACTCGTAGAGCACGGGAGCCTGAAAGACCATCCCGTAGTCGCGATCCCGCCGCGCCTGGGTGGGGGTCTTCCCCTTCACCCGCAGATCGCCGGCGGACGGACGCAAAAGGTCGCCAATCAGCCGTAAGAGGGTGCTCTTGCCGCAGCCGGAGGGTCCAAGCAGGGAGATAAACTCACCCGCCCGCACCGAAAGCGACACATCCTGCAGGGCATTGGTGGAGCGGCCCTGGCCCGCGAAGGTCATGGATACATGTTCGATGCTAATCTCGGGCGGTGCCGCGCTTCGTAGTACTCCGGGCGTTTTCATGGACACGCGACCCTCAGCCCTTCCCGGCGAATTGGGGAATGATCCGCTTGCCGTAGGTCGTCAGGGTGCGTTCCTTCTCGTCGGTCATCAGATAGATGTTGAACTCATTCACCCCGGCGGCGGCCAGGGCATGCAGCTTCTCCACGCACTGCTCCTCGGTCCCGATCACGCAGAAGCGATCCACGACGTCGTCGGTGACGAACTCGGCGTGATGAGCGCCCACCCGGCCGTGCTCCTGATAATCGTAACCGGGGCGATTCCGCACGTAGCGGGTAAGGGCGGGCGGGAGATCCTCCGGCGGATATTTTGAGACCAGATCCACCACATGGTTAGAGACCATGGCCGGGAACCAGCGCACCTGAGCCCGTGCCTGATCGAGATCGGCGGTAATAAAGGTCGGGGCGGCGGACATTACATGGAAGCTCGACCAGTCGCGGCCCGCTTCCTCGCACCCTTCTCGCACGAAACCGAGGCACCACCTAATCAGATCGGGATCGGCGAATTGCAAGATCACCCCATCACCGACCCTACCTGCCAGGCGGAGCGCCTTCGGTCCATAGGCCGCCACGTAGATCGGCAGCCCCCCAGCGGCCCAGGGAATCCGTACCGGATGGTCGTCGTCGGTGGTTTCCTCCCCGGTAGCGAGGGCGCGGATCTCATCGATCGCCGTTTCCAGCCGAGCCAGGGTAGTGGGCGGCTTCCCCATCACCCGGCGCGCGCTATCCCCACGCCCAATCCCCACCACCATCCGCCCGCCGGAGATCTCGTTCAGGGTAGCGAACACGCTGGCGGTCACGCTGGGCTCGCGGGTGCCGGGATTGGTCACGCACGTCCCCAGGCGCATGCGTTGGGTGGCCAGAGCCATCAGGGTCAGGAGGGGATAGGGATCCATCCAGAGCAGGTGCGAGTCGAACAGCCACCCGTAAGAAAACCCATTGGCCTCGGCCAGATGGGTAAGCTCGACGAGGCGGCTCGAAGGGGGATCGGGCATGAGAGTCATACCGAAGTCGAGCACCGGGGATCTCCTCGCACTCTCGTACTTTCGCGGTCAGAATAGCAGTGATCGTAGCACAGAGCGTCAAGGGGTGGATGCGCCAGTCACTATCACGCCTACGAATGGAGGCGCACTGCATACTGATCGGCAACCGGGGTACAGTAGTACGCACGAAGGCAGTATCCCCGGGGGCGACATGAGGAGGAGAGTGATGGCAGCGCGCGAGATGATGAACGCCGTGGTATGCCACGGACCCTACGATTACCGAGTGGAGGAGCGACCTCGACCGGAACCGAAAGCCGGCGAGGTGCTGGTCAAGGTGGGGGCGGCGGGAATCTGCGCCAGCGACATCAAATGCTTCATCGGCGGCCATACGTTCTGGGGCGTGGACGGCGCCGGCGGCTACTGCGACGCCCCGGTGATCGCGGGCCACGAGTTCGCGGGCACCGTGGAGGCCCTGGGCGAAGGAGCGGCGGAACGGCACGGGGTGGCTCTGGGAGATCATGTGGTGGCGGAGCAGATCATCCCCTGCAACGCCTGCCGCTTCTGCAAGAACGGCCAGTATTGGATGTGCGAGCCGCACATCATCTTCGGCTTCAAAAAGGAGCGCGCCGAGGGCGGGATGGCGGAGTACATGATCTATCCCGCGAACTCTCGCATCCACGTCATAGACCCTCGGATCGATGCCCGTCAGGCAGCCTATATCGAGCCGCTGGCCTGCGCCATGCACGCGGTGGATCGGGGCGAGATCCATCCCGGAGATACCGTGGTGATGGCTGGAGTTGGCAACATCGGTCTCTGCATGTTACAGGCGGCCAAGCGGTTCAATCCGAGCCAACTGATCGCCGTGGATACCAAGAACTACCGCCTGGATCTGGCCCGCCGGTTTGGCGCCGACGTAGTGATCAATCCCCTGGAGGAAGACGCCGTGGCGCGAGTGAAGGATCTGACCGGCGGCTATGGCTGTGATGTCTTCATCGAGGCGTCGGGGAGCGCCCTGGTGCCCCAGATGGGCCTTGGGATGATTCGCCGCCTGGGCACCTTCGTCGCCTTTAGCGTCCTGGCCGAGCAAGCCGTCATCGACTGGAACCTGGTGGGCGACCAGAAAGAGCTGAACATTCATGGGAGCCACCTGGGTCCATACTGCTACCCCAAGGCGATTTCGGCGATCGCCGACGGCACGATCGATGTACGGAGCCTGATCAGCGCCGAGTTTCCTTTGACCGAGTTCGCCGCCGCCATGGAAGCGGCCCGCGGCGGCGCCAATCTGAAGACGCTACTTATCCCAGCATCCTAACGAGAAGGAAATGGTTCTCATTTCCTTCTCGTTATCATATAAATCCTCCGAAGGAGGCTCCACATGAGCGTGTTGGCGGCGTTCGATCTTACCGGCAAGGTCGCGGTCGTGACCGGCGGGAACATGGGCTTGGGCGAGATATTCGCCGGGGCGCTGGTGGAGGTAGGAGCGCGGGTAGTGATCGCCGCTCGGCACCAAGACTTGAACCAGAGCGCCGCGGAGCGAATCACTACTGCCGGCGGCGAGGCCATCGGCGTGCCCCTGGACGTGACCGATCCGGTCTCGGTCGAGGCGATGATCGCTGAGGTGAGCGCCCGATTGGGACCGATTGACATCTTGATCAACAACGCTGGCCTCTGCTACCACCGACCGGCCCTGGAAGTGCCGCTGGCGGAGTTTCGCGAGGTGATGGAGATCAATCTCTTCGGGGTCTGGCACTGCGCCCAGGCGGTAGGCCGCCGGATGGTGGAGCGGCGGAGCGGCGTCATCGTCAACATCGGCTCGATCTCGGGCCTGATCGTCAATCGCCCGCAGATGCAGCCCGCCTACAACGCCTCCAAGGCAGCGGTGCATCAGCTCACCAAATCGCTGGCGGCGGAGTGGGCCCCGTTCGGGGTCCGGGTCAACGCCATGGCGCCGGGCTACTTCAAGACCGCCATGTCGCCGGTGGACGAGCCCCAGTTTCGTCGCTACTGGATCGAGGACGCGCCGATGGAACGATACGGCCTGCCGGAAGAACTTGGTCCCACCCTAGTCTACCTGGCCTCCGACGCCTCCTGTTTCATGACCGGCACCGTGCTGGTGATCGATGGCGGCTATACGTTGTGGTAGGAGTTTAGTAGCGGTGGCTACCGCCGCCAGGGTACCCGTTTGTGGATCGTGGCCGGCAGGGGAGGAGCAACCGCGATCGCGAATTCCAAGTCGGGCTCACTCCGAGTTCAACTGCCTGGCAAAAGCAAGTCCTCCACGCTGGCGGTCTGGACAGCCAGATCGAAAATAGCGGTCAGGGTGGCTTCATCGGCGGCACGCAGTTGCTCGTCCAGGGCGGCCGGCATCGCCCCGAACCGCGCCCGCACCAGACGCCGCACGGCCTCTTGCAGGCCATCCACGCGGCCCTCCGCCAGCCCTTCCTCGCGGCCGATGCGCTCAATGCTAGTAACGTACGGCATTCTCCGCTCCTCCTCGATAGTCCTGACCACGTTTAGTACGTGCAGTTCCCGCTCTTTCGGCAAGGCAAGTAGCCAAGGGTGTATCGACGTCCGATGACGGGATGTCCAGTTCTACCTCCAGTACGGAGTGAGGCACGACAAATCCGGTGTCCAGGAAGTCCGATCGCGGGCGCGCATGGCTGCCGGATCGACAACTTGGTAGCCGCTGATCATGAGCATAGCGTCTGACGCTTCCCAGCTCATGATCCGCGCCGTGCGAGTGATCCGTGGCGAGTATACGGCATGGGGTAGTCACACCATGATGACGGCCCTGCCGTACGCGGCAAGCGCCTTGTCGTGGGTCAGCAGGTACAGGGGTTCGCGATGAGCCTGCGCGATGAGCGCGCGGTCAAATGGGTCACGATGATGGAACGGTAGCTGGGCCACGGCAGCGGCATGATCAAGGGTAAAGGGTAATGGAAGGAATCCACTGGCCAGGACGGCGGCGTGGATATCGTCAATAGTACCTTCCAGCTTGCCAAGCCTCGACTTGATCGCTATTTCCCACAAGCTGATCGAGCTGATCGAGATCTGGTTGGCGGGATCGGCGATCAGGTTTCGTGCCTGGCTGGGAAGCGCAGTGTCGTCCCCCAGGCACCACAGCAGGATGTGGGTATCGAGCAGCAGGCGCACTAGGAATCGCCCTCGAACGCCGCCAGTAGATCATCGGGGAGTGGCGCGTCAAAGTCGTCCGCGACCTCGATCTTGCCCTTGAGCATGCCAAATCGTCGCGGCGCGCTGGATGGTTCGAGCGCGGTAAGCCTGGCCACGGGCTTTCCTGCCCTGGCGATGACGATGTCCTCGCCGCCAGCCGCATCTTCAACCAGACGGGATAACTGGGTCTTGGCCTCATGAATATTGATCTGTCGCATCGCATTCTCCTACTGGACTAAACTTAGTTTAGTTTAGCACGAACGACCCACCGGAACCGCTTCTGCCATGCAGCGTGGGCAATTGTGGGAACCACACCCAACCAGCTTGTGGTATAACACCGTCGGAGAAAGGCACGGCGCGGTTTCGACGAAGTATCGCACGGGAGGCGATTCCATGCGGATGAACGGGCGCCACATCCGGCCTCTGCCGGTCACGTCGCTCCCATCCGGCCCCAGCCGGAGGCTCCGTACGCAGCGCCTGGCGCTTACTCTCCTCCTGATTGTCGCCCTGCCTCTCGCCTCTTCCCGCCCGAACCCCGCCGGTGCCGCGACCCATGACCGCCAAGGCGTGGCGCCGATCGGGGTCTCGGCGGCGATCCTCCACTCCATGTGGGCCAACGCCGGGCAGGTGCGGGTACGGGCCACGCCAGGCGGCCAAATCCTGACCGAACTTGATCTCGACCAAGAGGTACAGGTCACCGGGGCGCCCCGGATTTTCGCGGGCGCCGCCTGGCTCCCGGTGGACTTGTGGGGGGCGTTGCCCGGCTACGTGGCGGCGCGATTGCTTTCGCGCGCGCCGACCGAGGTTCCCTTCGCCCCTGGACCCGGTGTGCAAATCCCCACCCCGAGCGGGCCACACGTGCCCATGCCGCTGCACGCACGCGCCAGGACGCGAACTCCAGCCCCGATCCACACCGCGCCCAGCGACGCAAGCCCGATAACGGCCACCCTGCCCACTGGTAGAGCCCTTGCCGTGACCGCCTGGGCGACAGACCGGGCGGGTGAGGCATGGTACGCGGTACGCGGCAAGGGCCACGCCGGCTGGGTACGCGCCGAGGCAATCAACCTTGAACCAGCAGGATCCCCCGCGAACCTCGCCCTCTTGCGGGGCACTGGGATGTGGCTCACCCCTGCCGTATTGAGCATCGCGCCGCCAGCCGCTCTGGTGGAGGCCGCCCGGATGAACGGAATTACCCACCTCTATGTGGAGGTGGCCAGCAGCCACAATGGTGGCCGCTTCGCCAACAGCACGGAACTTGGCCGGTTGCTGCCGATCGCCCACCGGGCCCATATCGCGGTGATCGCCTGGGTCTATCCACTCCTGGCCGATCTGCCGGATGACGTGGCGGCGGGGGTTGAGGCGGCAACCTACACCGCCCCGTCCGGCGACCGCGCGGACGGGCTGGCGGCAGACATTGAAAGCAACCTGGAGGAGCCCATTGTCCGGGCCTATGGACAGATCCTGCGCGCCAGGCTGGGTCGCGCCGCCCTGATGGTGGCGACCGTCTATCCGCCGAACAGCTACTGGGGCCAGCGAACTCCCTTCCGCGCCATCGCCCAGAGCTTCGACCTGATCGCGCCCATGGACTATTGGCATCTCAGAGCCCGTCCCTACGGCGCCGCGGACGCCTACGCTTATGTGCGCCAGAGCATCAGCGACATTCGCGAGGCGACTGGCGATCCAGTGGTGCCTATCGAAGTGCTCGGGCAGATGTTCGACCTCTTTGGTGACGGCCATGAGAGCCCCAGTGGGGCCGAGATCCAGGCCGCCTGGCAGGCCACCCACGATGAGCGGGCGGAAGGGATCAGCTTCTTCGAGTGGAACCATGCCACGCCCGAGGAGTGGGCTGTGCTGCGGCAGCTTGCGCGCCAATAGTACTCCCCCATAATTGCCTCTTGCTGCTAGGTAGCCCCAATGCTACAAAGGATACTAGCGGAAGATAGGACAGCGGTATAGCCTGCCGCCGACCCACCCTAGGCGGCGCCGAACCTTCGGTTGATGCCGCATGGGGAACCAACTGAACCAGGAAGAAGCCACCGATCTGGTGGTTGAGTAGTCGTGTGCCCGAACAGTGCTTGCGCCCCGAGTTCTCGATGTCCGGTAGGCGATCCGGCGGGATGCCGCGATGGCGCCATATAGATGAGCATGTAGGAACGGGGGCCTGATGTTCCATCATCCTGGCGGCAAGCGCCATGGGGACAGGGCTCGTCGCGGGCAGAGCATGATCGAGTTCGCGCTCTGCGTGCCCGTGTTCATTCTCCTCGTGTTTGGCATCTTTCAGGCGGCGCTTATCTATAAAGCACAAATTGCCCTCAATCAAGCCGCCGCCGACAGCGTTCAGGCGCTGGCCGCTCAATCGTCCGATGGCGCCACGAGCGGTGGAGACACCCAGGCCGATGCAAGTGGACTGGCATTTATTCGCCAGGCTCTGTCATCAATGAGTTTGAGTGGCTTGAGTGGCGCCTGTCTCGATGGGACGTCTCCGCCGTGCAGCAGTGCCAACTCTCCATCCGGTATCGATATCTTCAGCGACGATGGCACGGGGAATCCGGCAGCGGTGCAGGTCAACAACAGTCATGATCTATCGAATGGGCCGTACAACTCAGTATCAAACATTGGCGCGGGGTCGTCCTGTACATCCAGTTCCACGATGACGACAAATTTCGCGTGCATCAGCCTGGATAATCATTATGTCTATCAGCAGAACTCCTCGCTCTGCAAAGTCGATCTGGACGGCAACGGCAACTACAATTTCTCCCTCACCAATTCGTTGGACAATTCGTCGCCATCGCCCAGTTCAGCCCTGATCATCACGTCTGGGTCGACGGGCACCGTACCGTGGAATTCGTGCGCGCTACCCTGGAATGGCCGGGCTTTCGACACGACGCGGAGCGGTAATCAAAATGGCCGTGACGACCAACGATGTCAGGAGGCCACGGTGAGCGTGAAGATTCGCTACAACTACTTCTCCTCGGTGTTTCCCGTCCATTGGGGAATCCAGTTGGTGGGGAGCGCCTCCGTGCCCATGGAACCTCGGCAGTACATCGGCAACAGCGCCACCACTCAGACGACGGTTGGCACATGTTGAGCCGACGTGGCGGCGGCCAAGTTAACGCTGGCGTTGCCGAGGCTGTACGCGAGTGTGGAGATGGCGGCTATCTAGTCTGGCGGTGCAAGCTGCCAGCCCGCTGGCGGCGAGCCAATCGCAAGGGTCAGGCACTGGTTGAGCTTGCCTTTGTGACTGTGGTGCTGGCAATCATCCTCCTGGGCATCATTGAGTTGTTTTCGATCTACAGTTCGCGGAACAACCTTTCCGATGCTTCAAGGGCGGGAGACCGCCTTGCCTCGCTCAATTATGGTGATACTGCGATTAACAATACGATCATGCACATGCTTGGCGCCGCCGGACTAAATACCGTTCACGGGAGCACATGCGACATCACGCGGATCGAAATCTACGATGCCAATCCCGACGGTTCGGTCATGCAAACAACCACCAACACCGCGACCAACCCAACCTGGCTACCCTATCCCAACTTTCCAGCAGGAACGCTAGTCGAAGATATCTACACCTTACAACCCTATGGCAGTTCGTGCTCCCTGGTAGGGATCAGTATTCCCTCTGGATTCACGGACGAAAATTACGTGGGGACCAACCATTGGTTCCCTGCTAATGAGCGCATCAATCCCAGTCAGAAAGGAAACGCCAATCCTTCCATCGGGGTGCGTGTTTCCTACAACTACACCTTCCATACTCCAGTCCTTTCCGCTTCGGGTGCGTCATTCAACCTGAACTACAGTACCGTGCAGGCGCTCGGCGGCGACAACGCCAACAACTATCTTGGCTTGGCTACCTCGACCTCATTCCCAACCTGGACGCTTACTCCCACCAGCACCAGGACTCCGACCAACACCAGCACTCCGACCGCCACTAAGACCGGCACGCCAACCAACACTGGCACCGCGACAGCCACCGGAACGGTCACCAACACCGGTACCCGAACCCCTACCGGCACCAATACCACCACGCCTACCGCCACGCCCACCCCCACCAACACGGTCAATCCCTTATTCACCGCAACCAAGACGCCGATCAATTCC
>Ga0134128_10007970_pt1 | contig 12756 bp, 12 predicted proteins | sample KB31754_FD_96462 | JGI IMG/M metagenome (GOLD analysis project Ga0134128, IMG submission 96462) | Terrestrial soil microbial communities with excess Nitrogen fertilizer from Kellogg Biological Station, Michigan, USA - KB3-175-4 | ecosystem: Environmental > Terrestrial > Soil > Unclassified ...
ACGCCGGCCAACTGGCGGGACTGGATCCGGCCGCGGCCCCGCCGCCTGCTGCTAGCGCAGCACGGAGCTGAGCAGCAGGCTGCTTTCGCTGTTTACGATCCCCTCGATGGAACGGATCCGCCCCAGGACCTGGTCGAAGGCCGCCAGGTCCGCCATGGCAAGCTCGGCCACCAGGTCCCAGGCGCCGTTGGTGGTGTGCAGGGCCCGGATCTCCGGCAGGCCCTTGAGTGCCCTGATCACCTTGTCCGTGGCCCGTCCCTCAACCTCCAGCAGCGAGATGGCCCGGATCGAGAGCGGATCCGTCTCGTCGCGGACCCGGACGGAGAAGCCGACGATGGTGCCCGAGGCCACCAGACGGTCCAGCCTGCTGTTGACGGTGGCCCGGGAGACATCCAGGCGCCGGGCAAGGGCTGCCACCGGCTCCCGGCCATTCCCGCGGAGCGCGGACAGCAGCCGCCGGTCCAGATCATCCATCACACCCATGGACACATTGTACTAATGCATGGGTCACTTTGCGCAGTTACTATGCTGAATATTGGTTTTCTGCCCATTGAATGTGCAGTTCGACCAACCCTAGAGTGGGAGTATCGATGGTGTGAGAAAGGGTCGCAATGACGCGCTTTGTGGATGTAGGCAACATGGTCAGGTGGGCCGCCGCCCTGGGGACGGAACACATCCTTGCCGAAATGGTGGGCTATGTTGAGGAAGACTTCCGGCGCTGGGAGGAGTTCGACAAGAAGCCGCGAGTTGCCAGCCACACGCCCTTTGGCGTCATTGAGCTGATGCCCGCCAGCGACCGCGAAACGTACGGCTTCAAGTATGTCAACGGGCACCCGTCCAACCCCGCCCGCGGCTTCCAGACGGTCACGGCCTTCGGCGTCCTGGCCGACGTCAGCAACGGCTACCCCACCTTCCTCTCGGAAATGACCCTGTTGACGGCGTTCCGGACCGCGGCGACGTCGGCCATGGTGGCCCGGAAGCTGGCCCGCCCCGATTCCACGCGCCTGGCGCTCATCGGTGCCGGCAGCCAGTCGGAGTTCCAGTCACTGGCGTTCCGCGGCGTGCTGGGCATCGACAAGGTTTCAGTGTGGGACACCGATCCCGCCGCCGTCGAAAAGTATGTGCGCAACATGGGCCCGCTCGGCTTTGACATCGCCGTCGCCTCTTCTGCCGCCGATGCCGTCAGCGGCGCGGACATCATCACCACCTGCACCGCGGACAAGTCGAATGCCGTCGTCCTCACCTCGGACATGGTGAAGCCCGGGGTGCACATCAACGCCATGGGCGGGGACTGCCCCGGCAAGACCGAGCTTGATCCGGCCATCCTGGGCCGCGGCGACGTCTTCGTCGAATTCGACCCCCAAACCCGCATCGAGGGTGAGATCCAGCAGATGCCCGCCGATTTCCCCGTCACCGAATTCTGGCAGGTACTCACCGGCCAGTCCGCCGGGCGCACCTCCGCCGGGCAGGTGACCATCTTTGATTCGGTCGGCTTTGCCATTGAGGACTTCTCGGCCCTGCGGTACGTGCGCGACGCCGTCGCCGGCACGGACTTCTTCGACGAGATCGACCTTGTGGCCAACCCCGACGATCCCAAGAACCTGTTCGGCCTCATCGGGGCCCTCGTCCCCAGCTCCTGACAGCCCAGCTCCTGGCAGCCCAGCTCCTGATACCCCAGCTCCTGACAGCCCAGCCCTGCACGGCACCGCCGCGCACGAACGCGGACGCCCCCGGGTGGCTGTGCCATCCCGGCGGAGGATCTACGCTTGAGGGGAGGGGCACAGTCAATTGGAGGACCCGTGGGACGCCTGATTCAGCGAGTGAAGGCAACAAGGATTGACGTGGCGGGGCACCGCCGCGTGGTGCGCGAGGAGGCCCTGGCGGCGGAGGAGCCGCTCGAGATCAGGCTGGGCCACGAGCCCTTTACCGTCACGATGCGCACGCCGGGTGACGATTTTGACCTGGTGGCCGGCTTTCTGGTGTCCGAGGGGATCGTCCACGACGCCGATGAGCTCATCTCCCTGCGGTTCTGTGCCGGCGAGGACGAGAACGGGCAGCAGACGTTCAACGTGGTGGAGGCGCAGCTGCGCCCCGACGTTGTCCTGCCGGACCTGGCCGCCCGGCGCAACGTGACCACCACGAGCGCGTGCGGGATCTGCGGCACGGCCTCGATCGACGCCGTGCGGAAGTCCTCGCACCACCCCATCGGCTCCCCGGTGGACCAGCCGCTGGTCAAGGCCGAGGTGCTGGCGTCGCTGCCGGAGGCGCTGCGGGAGCAGCAAAGGCTTTTTGAGAAGACAGGCGGCGTCCACGCGGCGGGCCTCTTCGCCCCCGACGGCGAGCTGCTGTCGCTGCGCGAAGACGTGGGCCGGCACAATGCCGTGGACAAGGTGGTGGGCGCGGCATTCCGGGAGCGCCGGCTTCCCCTGGCCAACTCCGTGCTGCAGGTCTCCGGCAGGGCGTCGTTTGAACTCGTCCAAAAGGCCGCGATGGCGGGGGTGCCGGTGCTCGCGGCGGTGAGCGCGCCGTCGTCCCTGGCCGTGGAGCTGGCCCGCGAGTCCGGACTGACCCTGGTCGGGTTCAGCCGCGGGAAGACCCTGAACGTGTACACGCACGACGGCCGGATCGCCGACTGACGCCCGCCGGCCACGTGGGGGCGCGGCGGGGAAAAGTGCCCCGGTTGCAGGCAGGCATCGGGGGGCAGGCGGGGAGGCGCGGGGCTAGATCTCGTGCAGCAGCCGGCGCACGAACGCCTGGGTCCGCTCCTCCCGCGGGGTGCGCAGGACCTGGCTGGCCGGGCCGCGCTCCACCACCACGCCGCCATCCATGAACACGACCTCATCCGCGGTCTGCCGGGCGAAGGCGAGCTCGTGCGTGACGATCACCATGGTCCAGCCCTCCTCGGCAAGCTCCTTGATGACCACGAGGACGTCGTCCACCAGCTCGGGGTCCAGGGCGGAGGTGGGCTCGTCGAAAAGCAGCAGCTGCGGCTTGAGCGCCAGGGCGCGCACAATGCCCACGCGCTGCTGCTGCCCGCCGGACAGCTCAAACGGGTGGGCGTCCTTCTTCTCCAGCAGGCCCACACGCTCGAGCAGCGATTCGGCCTCCGCGACGGCCTCGGCCCGGGGCCGCCTTTGCACCCGGACCGGCCCCTCGATGATGTTCTGCAGCACGCTCATGTGCGGGAACAGGTTGTAGTGCTGGAACACCATGGCGCTGCGGTCGCGCAGCGCCGCAACCTCCCTGGGCGTGACTTTCGCGCCAAAGTCCAGCGTGAGTTCCGGCAGCTGGGGCACGGCGCCGGCCCCTCCTCCGGCGCCGGCCCCGCCGGCCGCGCCGTTCCCGGCGGTTCCGCGGGCTCCCACGGTGACGGTCCCGGCGTCGGGCGTCTCCAGTCCGTTGAGCGAGCGCAGGATGGTGGTCTTGCCCGAGCCGGAGGGGCCGATCAGGGCCACCACCTTGCCGCGGGGGACGTCCAGGTCGATGCCGCGCAGCACCGTGTTGGACCCGAAGGACTTGTTCAGGCCGCGGACCCGCAGGACCGCGTTCCCGTGGCCGTCAGTGGGCGACATAGCGGTCCAGCCTCTTTTCCAGCTGTGATTGTGCCGTGGACAGGATCAGGCAGATCACCCAGTAGATGAGCGCCGCCTCAACGTAGAGCAGCATGAATTCCTGGCTGAACGCGGCCACCTGCTGCGCCACCCGGAACATCTCCGTGACCAGGATCAGGGACGCCAGGGACGTGTCCTTGACGAGCGAAATGAAGGTGTTGGACAGCGGCGGGACGGACACGCGCGCGGCCTGCGGGAGGATGATGCGCAGCAGGGTCTGCCCGCGGGACATGCCGATCATGTGCCCGGCCTCCCACTGGCCCTGCGGCACGGAGAGGATGGCCGCGCGGATCACTTCCGCCGCGTAGCCGCCCACGTTCATGGAGAAGGCGATGATGGCGCTGGGCCAGGGATCGAGCTTGACGCCCAGTGCCGGGAGCCCGTAAAAGATCACGAACAGCTGCACCAGCAGTGGCGTGCCGCGGATGACCGAGACGTAGAACCGGCCCACGCCGTTGGCAACCTTGTTCCGGCTGATGCGGAGCATGGCGACGAGCAGGGCCAGGGCCAGGCCGATGGCAAAGGACGCCAGGGCCAGCGGTATGGTGCCCTGGATGGCGCCCAGGGCCATGGGCCCAAGCGAACTCCAAAACAAGTTAAAGTCCATGGGTGAACTCTAGCGCCCGTGGACCGGCCCCTACTTGGACACGTCCTGGCCGAAGTACTTTTCGCTGAGCTTGGACAGCGTGCCGTCGGCGGCGAGCTCCTTCAGCGCCGTGTTGACGGCCGCGTCGAGGGCCTTGGCACCCTTGTGGAAGGCAAATGCGGAATCGGAGGAGTCCTTGGTGGTGGCGGCAATCTTCAGGCCGGAGTTGGGGTTGGTGACCTGGTAGTCAAGGAACGTCAGCTTGTCGTTGACAATCGCGTCGACGCGCCCGTCCTTCAGCAGCGACACGGACTGGGCCCAGCCCTCCACCGGCTCCACGTTGGCGCCGCTGTCCTTCGCGAGCGTGTACCAGTTGCTGGTCAGGGACTGGGCAGTGGTCCTGCCCTTGAGGTCGTCAAAGGTCTTGATGGAGGAGTTGTCCGCCTTCGTGACAATGACGCCCTGGGAGACGGTGTACGGGTCGGAGAGCTCGTACTTGGCCTGGCGTGTCGCATTCACCGTGACCTGGTTGGCGATCGCGTCAAAGCGCCTCGCCTCCAGCCCGGCAAAGATGGAGTCCCACTGGGTCTCCTCAAACTTTGCCTTGACGCCCAGCTTGGCAGCCACGGCCTTGGCCACCTCGACGTCGTAGCCGGTCAGTTCCCCGGCGCCGCCCTGGTGGTAGCTGAAGGGCTTGTAGGTGCCCTCCGTCGCAAACGTGATCTCGCCGGCGGACTTGATGCTGCTCAGCGAGGTGTCACCGCCGGCGGACGCGCCGGTGGAACCGCCGGTGCCGGAGGTGCCTCCGCACGCGGCAAGGGCAATCGAAGCCGCTGCGAGCATGCCGACAAGTCCAAAAGTACGACGATTCATGTTCCTGGGTTCCTTCAAGGTCAACGCGGAAAATGTCCGCAAGTCTGTCCCGCGGCAATGGACGGGGTGCGGGGCGCCCGTCCTTGGAGGTTACCACTGGGCCGGCGGATGGGAAGAGGGAATATGTCACCGCGTTACGCCCGCGGGGCGGCCGTGATTTGACTCACGGGGTGCGGCTGCATTAGGCGCCGTGACGTCCCTGTCCGCCCCCGGACGGCGGCCGCGCCCCTGGCCGCGGCAGCCCCGGCGTCGTCCGCGGGGAAAATCCCTGGCAACGACCCGGGGGAAAGCGGGAACCGGGAATTCCCTGGGGCCTGCCGGTGGCTTAAGCTGGTAGCTTGCCCAACCCTCTATTAAGGAATCCCGCATGAGTATGGAAGGCGCCGTCTGGAGCTCCCTGTGGAGCACCATGCGATCCGACAAAAGCAATGGCGGCATCTCCAAGGACACGCTGCGCCGGACGGTGGCGTTCGCCAAGCCGTACAGCCGCAAGCTGCTGGTGTTTGTGGTGCTGTCCGTGGTGTCGGCCGCGCTCGCCGTGGCCACCCCGGTGCTGGCCGGACGCGTGGTCAACGCGATCGTGGCCAAGGCCGCCGTGGACGTGGTGGTCAACCTGGCGCTGCTCATCGCCCTGGTGGCCGTGCTCGACGCCGGACTGTCGCTGGTGATCCGGTGGATCTCCGCGAACCTGGGCGAAGGCGTCATCCTGGACCTGCGCACCGCCGTGTTCGACCACGTGCAGCGCATGCCCATCGCGTTCTTCACCCGCACCCGCACCGGCGCCCTGGTCAGCCGGCTCAACAACGACGTCATCGGCGCCCAGCAGGCGTTTTCCGGCACCCTGTCCGGGATCGTGTCCAATTCCGTGCAGCTGGTCTTGACGTTGATCGTCATGCTGAACACCTCGTGGCTCGTGACGCTGCTGGCCCTGGTGCTGCTGCCCATCTTCCTGATGCCCGCCCGCCGCTTCGGCAGCCGCCTGGCCGGCATGCGGCGCGAGGCCGCCAACCTGAACGCGGACATGAGCACGCAGATGACCGAACGGTTCTCCGCCCCGGGCGCCACGCTGGTGAAGCTGTTCGGCCGGCCCGCCGACGAATCGCGCGAGTTCGCCTCCCGCGCCAGCCGGGTCCGCGACATCGGCGTGCGCACCGCCGTCATGCAGTTCGTCTTCTTCTCCGCCCTGATGCTGGTCTCCTCCCTGGCGCTGGCCCTGGTGTACGGGCTGGGCGGCGCGCTGGCCATCGGCGGCACGCTTAACGCCGGCGACGTGGTGGTGCTGGCCCTGCTGCTGACCCGCCTCTACGCTCCGCTCACGGCGCTCGCCAACGCGCGCGTGGACATCATGAGCGCCCTGGTCAGCTTTGACCGGGTGTTTGAGATCCTGGACCTGAAGCCGCTCATCGCGGAAAAGCCACTAACGGTGCCCGTCCCGCCCGGGCCGCTGGGCGTGGTGTTCGACGACGTCCGGTTTGCCTACCCGTCCGCGGACAAGGTCTCGCTCGCCTCCCTGGAGGACGTGGCCGTGCTGGACACCCGCGGCGGCGAGGAGGTGCTGCACGGGATCTCCTTCCGAGCCGAACCCGGCCAGACCATTGCCCTGGTCGGCTCTTCCGGCGCCGGCAAGTCCACCATCGCCCAACTGCTCTCGCGCCTGTACGACGTCGATTCCGGGGCCGTGCGCATTGGCGGCACCGACGTGCGGGACCTGTCCTTCGACGGGCTCCGCGCCGCCGTTGGCATGGTCACCCAGGACGGGCACCTGTTCCACGAATCCATCCGCTCCAACCTGCGCCTGGCCAAACCGGACGCCACGGATGCCGAAATTTGGGACGTGCTGCGCCGGGCCCGGCTGGCCGCCTTTGCGGAGGCGCTGCCCGACGGGCTGGACACCGTGGTGGGGGAGCGCGGCTACCGGCTCTCCGGCGGCGAACGCCAGCGCCTGACCATCGCCCGGCTTCTGCTGGTCCAGCCCGCCGTCGTCATTCTTGACGAGGCGACGGCGGCCCTGGACTCCACGAACGAGGCCGCCGTCCAGGCCGCCCTGGGGGAGGCGCTTGAGGGGCGCACAGCCATCGTCATCGCGCACCGGCTCTCCACCATCCGCTCGGCCGACGCCATCCTGGTGGTCGAGGCCGGGCAGATCGTCGAACGGGGCACGCACGACGAGCTCATCGCCAGGGGCGGGCGCTACGCCGAGCTCCACGACACCCAGTTTGCCCAGGCCGTGGCGGCCGTGGCGGACGCCGCGACTCCCGGAGACAGCTGACCGCCTCCCAACCATGGCGCACTTGTTGCCACTTTCAGGCGGGTTTTCAGCAACGAGTGCGTCACAGTTGGAGCCAGGGGGCAATCCGGGGAAGGACGTACTCGGTCAGGAGCGGGGCAAGGTCGTCAAAATCGGCGGCGCGGGCGGTATCCAGCCAGCGCAGCTCGGCGATCTCGGCCGCCGCTTCGATGCCTGCGGCGGCCCACGTTCCCGGCGCCGTGAAGACGGTGGCCACGATGTCGGTGTCGGATTCGTTGGCGGCCGTGCCGGTCCAGGTTCCCATGGGTTCAAGGTCTGCCGGGGCAACGGTGATGCCGGTTTCCTCCGCCAGCTCGCGGGAGGCGGCCTCCGCGGGGCTCTCGCCGGGCTCGGGCTTGCCGCCGGGGTGCATGAACTTGCTGGTGCCGGACTTGCGCACGGTCAGCATGCGCCCGTCGGGGTCGTAGACGCAGACGGCCGATACCCGCAAAACGTTCTTCACGCCTTCGATCCTAGCGAACCCGCCTTCGGCGCCCGCCGAACCCGCCTCACCTGCACCGCCGATTGGGGACACTGGCCCAGGACCGCTTTATCTGAACTGCGGATTTTGGTGGTGCGGATAATGCGGGGATTGCGCCGGGTCAGGCCGGGCGCGGGGCGAACATGATGATGGACACCCCCAACAGGCAGACCACGGCGCCGATGACGTCCCAGCGGTCGGGCATGAACTTGTCGACAATCATGCCCCACGCCAGGGAACCGGCAATGAAGACGCCGCCGTAGGCCGCCAGGACCCGGCCAAAATTTGCGTCGGCCTGCAACGCGGCGATGAAGCCGTAGGCGCCCAGGGCGGCGATGCCGAGCCCGGCCCACCACCAGGGCCGGCCCTCGCGCACCGCCTGCCACACCAGCCAGGCCCCGCCAATTTCGGCGGCCGCGGCCAGGACGAACAGGACGATGGTCTTGACGATGGTCATGTTCCATTGTCCCAGTACGCAGTCCCAGCACGCAGTCCCAGCACGCACGACGGCGGCGGACCCGGCGGGCGGGCGCCGCGCCAACGGGCACTCAAGGGCAGATGCGCCGGAACACCGTCAAGTGACAGGTCGCGGCGAGGACCGGCGTCCGTCGACGGCCAGCAACACCAGCGCCAGCAGGATGGGCCCGTAAGTCAGCAGCGCGGCCCAGCCCAGGTGTTCGCCCAGCAGCAGCGACACCCCTACCAGCAGCACCGGCTCGACATAGCTGAGCAGCCCAAACAGGGACAGCGGCAGCCACTTGCTGGCCAGCAGGTAAAACAGCATGGCCGCCCCGCCGAGGACGCCGACGGCGCCCACACCCGCATAGCCGGACCTCCACAAGCCGGCAGCCCAGGGGACCGGGGCGGAAGCGGCACCCGGCACGCCGGGGCCCAAGATGCCATGCGGGCCGGCCAGGATGAAGTAGATGCCCAGGGGCAGCATGGCCAACAGTTCGGCGGAGAACGCGGCGAGCGTGTCGGTGCCGAGCTTGCGGCGCAGCACAAAATACACGGGATAGGCCAGGCACACCGCCAGGGTGGGCCAGGCCAGGCCGCCTTCGGAAAACGCCTGGTGCGCCACCCCGAGCGCCGCGGCCGCCACGGCAAGCCGGCGCAGCACGCTGAGCCGTTCGCCGAAAAACAGCCGCCCGGCCACCACCATGGTCAGGGGGAGCAGGAAGTAGCCAAAAGAGACGGACAGGGCCATCCCATTCAGCGGCGCCCACATGAACAGCCACAGCTGCACGCCCACCACGGCAGTGGCAAGCGCGCCGGGGAGCAGCATCGAAGGCCTGCGACGGACCAGCGACGCCAACGCGGCAATTTCGGCGCGGCCGCGCGCCATCAAAGGCAGGATCACCGCCAGGGTGGCCAGGGTCAACACCACCCGCCACCCGAAGATCTCCCCGGAGCCCCAGCCCGTCAGGGAACCGGCCACGAGGAAAATGACGGCGAACAGGGCCGATGCGGCCAGGGAGGCCGCTGCCCCGCGTGCAGTGTTGCTGGTGCCCATGGAACGGTCCCTGCCCCAGAAGAATGCCGGAATACGGTGGGCCGGTGCCCGCGCGCAGCACGTGGTGCGCAGATGAGTGCCCCCGCCGGGGATCGAACCCGGATTTGCCCTTTAGGAGAGGGCCGTCTTATCCATTGGACTACAGAGGCGCGTCAACCAGCCTAGCGGAACCGGTTATCAAGCAAAAACCGTGCACGCGGGGCAGGCAGCGGGACCCCGGACATCAGGCGGCCGCAGGGGCGTCCGGCACGGGTGTGGACTTCTTCCGCCCCGCGAACAGCGCAACTCCCAGCCCCGCCAGGGAAACCACCAGCAGCGACCACGACGCCACCACCAGCACCGAGGCCAGGGTGACCTGTCCGGCGTCGAGCGCCTTGGCGCCCAGCATGGTGTCGATGGCCACGTTGGCCCACAGCTGGGCGCCGGCGAAGAGCACCGGGAACACCCACAGCAGGCGCCTCAACCACTTCTTTGCCACGTTGACGGCTATGAGCGTCATGGCGGACAGCCCAAACACCAGCGGAAACAGGGTGCCGGCCGTCTTGTGCACAAACTGCAGCTGGCCCATCGCATCCGAATTCATGGCGTGGCGCAGGGCTTCAACGTGGGCGCTCTGGAAGCCGAACACCATGGAGTCGGGCATGGCCAGGCCGCCGGAGAGGTCCGTCATCTGGTTGAGCGTGAGCAGGTGGAAGTACCAGAACAGGAACAGGCTGGCCACGGAGCCGGCGATCAGGATCAGGTTGGCGTTGCCCTGGGCCTTTGCGGGCGTGCGCCGCGTGCTGGCATTGACCGTTGCCGCACTCGGGGGCGTGGCGGCCGCGCCGTATTTCCTGGCGCGCTGGGCGGGAGTTTTAGCCATGCATCCATTATTGCCCAGTTCGCCCGGGCCCTTTTCCGTGACCGGTGCGGCGCCGCCGGGCTAGGGTGGCCCCATGGCCGAAAACCTGGACCCCCGCCTGACCGACGCCGCACTCGCCGAGGCGCTGGTGCGCAACGCCGGCCGGCTCGCCCTCGACATGCGCAACCGCGGTCTGGACGCGCTGCGGGGCACGGCCACGGAGAAAACCAATGTGGCCGACGTCGTCACGGCCGCGGACGTGTCGGCCGAAAGCTACGTGGTTGAGCAGCTGCTGCGCTGCCGCCCGCACGACTCCATTGTGGGCGAGGAGGGGGCCGCGCACGCCGGCACCTCCGGCCGCACATGGGTGGTCGACCCCGTGGACGGCACCTGGAACTTCTTCAGCGGCTCCAGCTACTGGTGCTCGGCGCTCGCCCTCACGGATGGGGGGAACGACGCCGGGACCCCCTGGGGCGTGGACCCCGCCTCGGCGCAGGGCCCCAGTGGGCACGGCGCGGGCGGGCTCGCGGACGCGGACGTGCTGCTCGGCGCCATCTACCAGCCCCAGGAGGACAAGCTGTGGCTGGGCGGATCGCTGCAGCCGGCCACCCTGAACGCGGGGCGCGTTGCGGCGGACGCCCGCCAGGACGTGGGGGTGCTCGCCGGCGTGACCTACATCCACCCCGGCTGGCTGGACGAACCCCGCGCGGCCGTCCCTTGGCAGCGTGCCGCCCGGCTCCCGGCCACGCTGCGCATGCTCGGATCGGGCTCCTGCGACCTGGGCCGCGTGGCCCAGGGTGAGCTGGGCGTCTGGTTCCAGCACAGCTGCCCGGCCTGGGACTGGCTCCCCGGCAAGGGGATCGTCCGTGCGGCGGGCGGGGACACGGGCGTGGTGCGGGTCAACGGCCTGGACTGGTTTGTGGCCGGGCCGCGGGGCGCCGTCCGCGACATCACGGAGGCGCTCGCCGCCGGCACGCTGTAGCAGGCCCGGTTGTGCACAGGGTGCCGCACGCCCTGTCGGTGGGGGCAACTAGACTGGATGGCACCATGGACATGTTGTTTGACCCGTACGCCAAAAAGCCCAAGTCCGCCGCCGAGCGCGCCGCCGGGCTCCTGCCGAGCTTTCCCGCGCCCTCCTTCGCCGGAGCGCCCGCGGGCGCTCCGGCCTGGGAGCCGTCCGACGCCGACGACCCCGGCGCCGACGCGCCCGAACCGGGCCTGGCGGACCCCGCGGCGCTGGGTGCGGAGCCGGGTGGGGCCGTGCCGGGTGCGGCCGGCGGGGCCGCGCACCCCGGTGCGGGGAGCCGCTGGCCCGACGCGGCCGGTCTGTTGCAGGGGATGAACCCGCAGCAGGAGGCCGCGGTGGTCCATGCCGGCTCGCCGCTGCTCATCGTGGCCGGCGCCGGCTCGGGCAAGACCCGCGTCCTGAGCCACCGCATCGCCTACCTCCTGGCCACGGGCCGGGCGCACCCCGGCCAGATCCTGGCCATCACCTTCACGAACAAGGCCGCGGCCGAGATGCGCGAGCGCATCCACGCGCTCATCGGCGACGCCGCGAAGACCATGTGGATCTCCACCTTCCACTCCTCCTGCGTGCGCATCCTGCGCCGCGAGGCCAAGACCATCGGGCTCAATACCAACTTCTCCATTTATGACTCCGCCGACTCCCTGCGCCTGATCACGCTGGTGTCCAAGGGCCTGGACCTGGATCCGAAGAAGTTTGCGCCCAAGGCCATCATGCACAAGATCTCGGCGCTGAAGAACGAGCTCATCGACGCCGACGAAAACTCCATGAACACCGACTTCAAGGACCCCTTCGCAGCCGCCGTGGCCGAGGTTTACAAGGGCTACACCCAGCGCCTGCGCCAGGCCAACGCCATGGACTTTGACGACCTCATCGCCGAAACCGTCTACATGTTCCGGGCGTTCCCCGGGGTGGCCGACTCCTACCGGCGCCGCTTCCGCCACGTCCTGGTGGACGAGTACCAGGACACCAACCACGCACAGTACGCACTGGTGCGCGAAATCGTCGGGGAGGACGTCTCGGCGGCCCCGAGCGCCGGCATGGAGGCGGCGGAGCTGACCGTGGTGGGCGACTCCGACCAGTCCATCTACGCCTTCCGCGGCGCGGACATCCGCAACATCGTCGAGTTTGAGAAGGACTACCCGAGCGCCGCCACCATCAAGCTGGAGCAAAACTACCGCTCCACCCAGAACATCCTCAGCGCCGCCAACGCCGTCATTTCCCGCAACCCCAACCGGCGCGAAAAACGGCTGTGGACGGCCGAGGGCGACGGCGAGAAGATCATCGGCTACGTGGCGGAGTCCGAGCACGAGGAAGCCCGCTTCATCGCGGAGGAGATCGACCGGCTGCAGGACGAGAGCGACATCCGCCCCGGCGACGTCGCCATCTTCTACCGCACCAACGCCCAGTCGCGCGCCATCGAGGACATCCTGGTCCGTACGGGCCTGCCCTACCGGGTGGTGGGCGGCACCCGCTTCTACGAGCGCAAGGAAATCAAGGACGCCCTCGCCTACCTGCGCGCCCTGGTCAACCCGGACGA
>Ga0134128_10007972_pt1 | contig 12755 bp, 16 predicted proteins | sample KB31754_FD_96462 | JGI IMG/M metagenome (GOLD analysis project Ga0134128, IMG submission 96462) | Terrestrial soil microbial communities with excess Nitrogen fertilizer from Kellogg Biological Station, Michigan, USA - KB3-175-4 | ecosystem: Environmental > Terrestrial > Soil > Unclassified ...
AATGCGGACTTGCAAGGCAAGCATAATTCGGTCTTGTTTGATGCCAAGCCTATTGCCGGTCAGGCGAAGGATTAATGAGAGGGAGGAAGTATGGTTCGGTGGCTGGTCGGCGCTATCGGCTTGAGTCTGCTGGCGACCCCCGTGCTCGCGACGGATCCGATCGAGATCGATATCGGCTATATCCATCACCCCGTCGACAAAGCGACGTTGTCCCCGGTCGAGCAGCCGGCCGATAATGATGGCGTCGCCGGTGCGCGCCTCGCGATCGAGGACAACAACACGACCGGCAAATTCCTCAACCAGCATTTCACGCTCAATGAGGTCCTGGTCAAGAATGGCGATGACGTGGTCAAGACGGTCAAGGCAGCCTCAACACTCGCCGACCACAACGGCTTCATCATCACAGACCTCCCGGCGGACGAACTGCTCAAGGTGGCCGATGCGCTACGCGATCGCGGCACCGTGCTCTTGAACGCCAGCGCGATTGACGATCGCCTCCGCGAGGAAGACTGCCGCGCCAATGTCGTCCACATCGCGCCAACCCGCTCGATGCTGGCGGGCGGGCTTGCGCAATATCTGGTGTGGAAGCAATGGAGCCGCTGGCTGCTCGTGGTCGGCTCCCACCAGAAAGACAAGCTCTATGCCGACGGACTGCGCCGGGCGGCCAAGCGTTTTGGTGCCAAGATTGTGCAGGAGCGCACCTTCAAGGATACCGGGGGAGCGCGGCGCACCGACAGCGGCATCAGCCAGATCCAGAGCCAGATGCCCGTCTTCACGCAGCAGGCACCGGCCTATGATGTCCTGGTCGCGGCCGACGAAAGCGAAGTGTTTGCCGACTATCTGCCCTACCGCACCTGGGACCCGAGGCCGGTGGCGGGCTCGGCGGGCCTGGTGCCAACCACGTGGGATGCGACGCAAGAACAGTGGGGCGCCATCCAGTTGCAGAACCGGTTTGTGAAAATGAATTCGCGGCACATGACGGCCTTGGATATGCAGGCCTGGACCGCGGTGCGCATGGTCGGCGAGGCCGCGTCGCGGACCAATTCGAACGATACCAAGCGATTGTTCGACTTCATCAGGGGCCCGGACTTTGCCCTTGCGGCCTTCAAGGGGCAACCGCTCACGGTACGCGACTGGAACCTGCAGCTTCGCCAGCCTATTCTGCTGTCGGACGGCCGCATGATCGTTTCGGTTTCGCCGCAGCCAGGCTTTCTGCATCAAACCTCGGAACTCGACACGCTCGGCGTCGATCGGCCGGAGACCAAATGCAAGCTGCATTGAAGATGGAGAGATCGTGGATGTGGCGCCATTGCCTGCTTTCCGGACTAGCCGCATGGTTCGCGGCGGCCGCGCCTGCGCACGCCTACATCGCTTATGTGTCAAATGAGAAAGCCAACACCGTTTCGGTCATCGATACCGACAAATGGGCCGTCACCGACACCATCAAGGTCGGCCAACGGCCACGCGGCATCGAAGTTTCGCGCGACGGCAAGTCCGTGATGGTCGCAGTCGGCGATGACGATACCATCGATGTGATCGACGCGGCGAAAAAGCAGGTGGTCGACACCCTTCCCTCTGGTCCCGATCCGGAATTGTTTACCCAGGATGCCGCCGGAAAGACCCTTTATGTCGCCAACGAGAACGACAACACTGTCACGGTCATCGATCTGGAAAAGCGCGCCCAGCTCGGTAGCATTCAGGTCGGCGTCGAGCCGGAGGGCATGACTGTCAGTCCGGACGGCAAGATTCTGATCAATACCTCCGAAACCACCAATATGGCGCACTTCATCGACACGGCGAAGCGTCAGGTCGTTGCGAGCGTGCTGGTCGATTCCCGGCCGCGGTTTGCCGCATTCAAATCTGACGGCTCCGAATTGTGGGTGTCCTCCGAGATCGGCGGCACGGTGTCGATCATCGATCCGGTCAAGCATGTGGTGACCGGCAAGATCGGGTTCAGTATTCCCGGTTTGCGCCGCGAAGCTATCCAGGCGGTCGGTATCGCGATCACGAAGGACGACAAAACGGCGTTCGTCGCGCTGGGTCCGGCCAATCGCGTAGCCGTGGTTGATGCCACGACTCACAAGGTGACAAAATATCTTCTGGTCGGCCAGCGGGTCTGGCACATGGCGTTCACGCCGGACGAAAAATACCTGCTGGCGACCAACGGCGTGTCCAACGACGTTTCGGTGATCGACGTCGCCGCGCAAAAAGTAATCAAGACGATCCAGGTTGGAGAGCTGCCATGGGGAGTTGCGATGTCGCCGCGATGACGGTGACAGATTCGCCCGGCTCCGCACCGGGGCTGTCGGACGCCGATACGAAGGGAAAGGCCGCCGAAATGCCGGCCTTGTCGATCATTGGCGTCAACCATTCCTACGGCCCAAGGCGAGCGCTGATCGACATCAGCTTTGCGGTGGCGCCGGCAAGCTTCACCGCCCTGCTCGGCCTTAACGGCGCGGGCAAGAGCACGCTGTTCTCTCTCGTGACGCGCCTGTTCGGAATCCAGGCAGGAGAGATCAGCATTTTCGGCCACGACATCGGCCGCGAACCGAGCGCAGCGCTGCGAATGATGGGCGTGGTGTTCCAGCCGCGCACACTCGACCTCGATCTCTCGGTCAAGCAGAACCTGCTCTACCATGCTGCCCTGCACGGCATCACTCGGCGCGATGCGAGCCGTCGCAGCCTCGAGTTGCTCACGCGCATCGGTCTTGCCGACCGCGCCAGCAGCAAGGTACGCGACCTCTCCGGCGGCCAAATGCGGAGAGTGGAAATCGCGCGCGCTCTGTTGCACCGACCGCGCTTGCTCCTCCTCGACGAGCCGACGGTCGGGCTTGACGTCAAGGCCCGCGCCGACATCCTCGGCCATGTCAGGCAACTCGTCACCGAACAGGGCATCGGCGTACTCTGGGCAACCCATTTGTTCGATGAGATCGTCGCGAGCGATGATCTCGTGGTCCTGCACCAGGGCAAAATGCTCGCCCGCGGCCGGGTCGCCGAGGTCGTGGCGAAAGCCGGAGGCAATGACGTCCACTCCGCGTTCATGCGCTTGACCCAGGCGACGGCGCCCGGAGGAGCCGAGGCATGACGACAACGACGATCACCGATCGGCCAAGAGGCTTTACGTCAGCCGAATATGCTACCTGTCTGATAGGCATCGTGTGGCGCGAGGGCCTGCGCTTCCTGCATCAGCGCGAACGCTTCGTTTCCGCACTGGTAAGGCCTTTGGTATGGCTGTTCATCTTCGCGGCCGGGTTTCGTCAGGTGCTGGGTATTTCCATTATCCCACCCTATGAAACCTACATCCTTTACCCCGTCTATATCGCCCCCGGGCTGATGGCGATGATCCAGCTGTTTAACGGCATGCAATCGTCGCTCTCCATGGTATACGACCGCGAGATGGGCAACATGCGCACCTTGCTGGTGAGCCTGCTGCCGCGCTGGTACCTCTTGTTCAGCAAGCTTCTCGCCGGGACTGCCGTTTCGTTGCTGCAGGTCTACGCCTTCATACTCATCGCCTGGTTCTGGGATATCGAGGTGCCACCGATCGGATATTTAACGGTGCTGCCGGCGCTGGTCCTGTCGGGGCTGATGCTGGGGGCGCTCGGTATGTTGATCTCCTCCGGGATCAAGCAACTCGAGAACTTCGCCGGCGTGATGAACTTCGTGATCTTCCCGATGTTCTTTGCCTCGTCGGCGCTCTATCCGCTCTGGCGGGTGCAGGAAGGCAGCCCAATGCTCTACTATGTCTGCCAGGCCAATCCATTTACCCATGCGGTCGAACTGATCCGCTTCGCACTCTATGGAAAACTGAACTTGACATCGCTGGCCGTCGTCGTCGGCTGTACAGCCGTTTTCATGATCGGTGCGATCCTGGCCTATGATCCATCGCGCGGCTTCAGCCGTCGCGGGCCTGCGGGAGGCGAGACATGAAATGGCGGATCATCACGGGTGCCGTGCTCGCCTTGGCGGCATCGAACCACGCCTGCTTGGCTTTCGATCCCCGCTACCCCGATTGGCCATGCGAGCAGCCCAAGGTACCTGAAATCTCGCTCGCTGCCGTCTGGGCCGGTCCATCGCTCAACGACGTGCAGAACAAATGGAAGGATGATCCGAAGGTAAGCGCGCTCGTGGCGAAAACCGCCGCAAGGCGCACGCCCCTTGATGAGGCGGAGAAGGAGGTCAAGGGTTATTTGGCGAGTTCTGCTGACAAGGCGACGGCCGGAAAGATTGTGTTCTCAGGCCTCTTCGATACGCTCAATGCCGAACGCTCTTCCGTCATGATCGGGCTCGAACGGTTCATGCGCAAGCAGCGCGCCGCCGCGCAAAAGATCCGTGACGATACCATGGCTTTGCAAGGGCTGCAGAACGCATCGTCACCCGATCAAGACAAAATTGACCAGCTCAGCAATCAGGTGCTTTGGGAAACGCGAATCTTCGAGGACCGACGCCACGTCGTCAAATACGTCTGCGACGTGCCGACCACAATTGACCAGCGACTATTCGCGCTCGGCCGCGTGATCCAGCAGGAGCTGGAATAGAACGGGCCGCTCCGCGGCGTTGCGCGCTGGATCAAGCTATCGGGAACTCGCGCCCGCGCCGCTGTGCGGGAACTATTGGCGCGTGTAGGCTCTTGTTGCAGGATCGCCAAAATCGGAGGCATCGGATGAAAGCAGCAACGAGCATCACAGCGAGCGCGATAGCTATCGGTGTCCTCGTGGGCCCAGTATTGGCTCAACAAAATACAGCAGGAATGATCACCCAAATTAACCGCCTCAACGGCACGATTACGATCGAGCAACTCCAGGATAAGACCGTCGGATCAAGCACCGGTGGTCCGACCGAGGAGTTTAAAGTGCAAAACGGCAAAATGCTCGACGCTGTCCATGCCGGCGATACGGTGACCTACTCGGTTGCCAGCAATGGCGCATCAAAAACGATCACCAAGCTTCAAAAACGATGACGCCCGGAAACAAACGCTGATCGCAAATCGGCCGTCATACCGGATCAAGATCAGCGGAAGCTTCATCATCGAAGCAAAGTATCAGTTCGACGCTCAGACGGCATCTGTTCGTCGGGCCGGGGCTCCGGTTGCGCTTCGGACAGCGGCAGGTTGGCGTGTTCCCAGCCGTCCGTGCCTTCCGGATACCACGCCACGTTGGAGTATCCGTAGGAAAGCACGCGCTTGGCGGCGTTCCACGACATCCAGCAATCGGCCTGACAGTAAATGATGAGCAGCGCGGCCTTATTGCCATTAGAGACGCGAGCAACGCCACGCTGCAGATAATCCTCGGTTGCCGGAGCCAACTTTCCATAGCCAGTGTCAGGCAACCAGACGCTGCCGGGAATATCGAACCGCGGCTTGTCACGCCAGATCGTTCCTGCCGGAAGATCTTTCGGCTTCGGCGGACGCGGCAGCACGTCGATGAAGATACCCGTCTTCGCGCGCCAGATCGCCCCGGCCTCGGCGGTCGTCACGACCCGCGCGCCGACGAGCGTCGCGGGCACTGGCGCGCGGTAATTCTCCGTTCGGTACCCCTCGGGCTCTCCAACGTTCGGCTGAGCGACAAGCGCCGACGCCGAAGCCAGCAGGATCAAGCCGGCGAGCTTGGCCCTCATGGCGACTTGGAGGCTGTCTCTGCAGTGATCGGCTGATTGTTCTCGTCGAGTAAGGGTACGCCAAAATCCAGCATTATTTTGTTGATCGCCGGTTGGTTCTCTCGGATGAGCTGATTGAGCTGGCGCTTCCAGTTCTGGTCGGACGCTCGAACGCCCATGCCGACGCGATACACCAGCCGAGGTCCGCCCGTTTCCTTGAGCAGAGGCGTGACGTGAAGCGCCGAACCTGCCTTCTTGGCATAATAACCGGCCATCGGGCCCCACAGTACGCCGGCATCGATCACGCCGGAATTCAAATCGTTGATCATGGCTTCCGCTGAGGAATCGACGCGTGTGTCGATCATCAGCGGATAAGACTTGGCGTCGGCCATCAAACCATCGATTGTCAGATAGGTCGCCGGCGGCGTACCGGCGACGATCCCGATATGCTTATGTTTCAGATGCTCGTCCTCGAGCGTGGTGACGTCATCAAGGCCGCTACCGTGTTTGACGATCAGGGCGTAAGTTGTGCGATAGTATGGATTGGTGCCCTGCGCGAGATCGTCGCCCTGTGGAAAGCCCATAATGACATCACAGCGGTGAGCATTGAGCGTGTTGCGCACAAACCCGGTCGCTCCGGGATAGAACGCATAATCCAGCTTCTTCTGAAGCTTTTCGGCGAACAGCTCGGCGACCTTGTTTTCGAAGCCTTCCCCCTTTTCATTGGAAAACGGCATATTGCGCGGATCGGCGCATACCCTCAGCACCTTCGGGTCGATCAGTTCGATGGAGAGATCTTCATTCTGATTCATCTGCGCGTGGGACGCCGCGATGCCGCCAACTACGCTAAAGGCCGCGAACAACCACACTCCCAGCTGGCGCTGCAGCGGGCTACGCGTCGCCGAAGACGATTGCAGTTCCAGCGTGGGCATCGTGACAAACCTCCAACATGGCTTCCAAGAGATCTTCATTCTGCGAGAATAGGCCCAAGAGGGATTATAAGCCCCTCAAAATGCTATGCTGCTCACTTCAGGCGCGCAACGTCAGATTCCGACGCGACCTTCACCACGCGTGCTGCGATGCAACCGGCATGATCATGGAACACATATTGTCAACCTCGTTTCGTGGTCAAACGGAGGCAAGCGCGTGATCTATCGGCTTTGGGCTCTTGTGTTTCTGATCCTGCTCGGCGCATCGACGTTCTCGCGAGCCCAACAAAAACTCTCCGTCACAGAAATCGCCTCCGGCGTCTATGTCCATCAGGGTGCGATCGCCCTGATGTCGCGAGAAAACGACGGCGCCATCGCCAATGTCGGATTTATCATTGGCGAGAACGCGGTGGCGGTGATCGATACCGGCGGGAGCGTCCGCGAGGGTCGGCAGCTGCTCTCCGCCATTCGCAGCCGCACCGATAAGCCGATCCGATACGTCATCAACACGCACGTTCATCCGGATCATGTCTTCGGCAACGCGGCTTTCGCCGGCAATGGCACAATTTTTGTCGGCCACAAGAACCTGCCGAGGGCTTTTGCGACCCATGCACAATTCTATATCGACGCGTTTCGTCGCATCATGGGCGCAGAGCTGATTGACGAGGTGCAACTGATCCCGCCAATCCTTCTTGTCGAAGACACCCTCAAACTCGATTTGGGCGGACACATCCTCACATTGCGCGCATGGCCCGCCGCTCACACCGACAACGACCTCACGGTATTGGACGGGCCGTCGGGAACCCTGTTCGCGGGCGACCTGGTTTTTGTCGATCACATCCCTGTCCTTGACGGCAACCTTCGTGGCTTCCTCGCGGCGATCGACCAGATCGCCGCCGTGCCAGCGCGGCGTGTGGTCCCCGGCCATGGGCCGGTGAGCGCGTGGCCAGAGGCGCTTGCCGACGAACGCCGCTACTTCGAGACGCTGGCGTCAGATGTCCGCGCGGCTATAGCCCGAGGTGATCCCATCACCAAAGCTGCGGCCATGGCTGCAGCCTCCGAGCGATCGCATTGGGCACTGTTCGACGACTACAATGCCCGCAACGCAACCGCAGCATTCTCGGAAATGGAATGGGAATAGCGCGTGCGCTAGCCTATATTGGTCCCAATGCTTTCGTCTCTGTGAGGACTGCATGATGCTCGGACGTTACTTCCGTCTGCTTGGTGCGGCTGCCCTTCTGACCGGCGTTATTGGCGCCTGTCCCCTCCCGGCGGCGGGTGACGAGGCCTATGATCCGTGGCCGGGTCTCGTGCAAGACATCTTCAACAACCGCCCTATGAATGACGGCAGCGGCGTGATTGCCATCGAAATGCCTGCTCGCGCCGAAGATGCCGCGATCGTCCCGGTTACCCTGCGCACCAAGCTCGCGCCCACTGACAACCGGCGCGTGCTGACGATCACGCTAGTCATCGATCATAACCCGGCCCCCATGGCCGCCAAGTTCGAGCTGGGACCCGACGCTCATGTATCGGAGATTTCGACACGCGTCCGTATCAACGACTATACCAATGTCCATGCCGTCGCCGAACTGAGTGACGGGAAGCTTTACGTAACACAGACCTTCGTGAAAGCATCCGGAGGCTGCTCGGCGCCAGCCGCCAAGACCCCCGATGAGGCCCGAAATCAGCTCGGAGAAATGAAATACAGGCAATTCGCTGGGTCGGACGAAGCGCCCGGAGACAAGTCGCGGGAGGCCCAAATCATGATCCGCCACCCCAACAATTCCGGCCTGCAGATGGACCAGCTGACGCAGCTTTATATTCCGGCTTTCTTCATCAACGAGTTGCGGCTCTGGCAGAACGATAGCCCGGTGCTTGCGATGGAAGGCGGAATTTCAATCTCGGAAAATCCCCATTTGCGCTTCACCTATGTGCCGAACGGCGCCGGGCTTTTCCGCGCGGAGGCCAAGGATACGGCCGGTCACGTCTTTCGGAACGAATGGAAGGTCGACACATCCGGAAGCTGATGAGGCGCGCTTGGTCTCGAACGCCCCAAGTCTTCCTTGCGAGGAGGACTTGCTTAGAAGCATCTGACTTCGGCTTCGGCCTGGGCGCGCCTTAAATCACGCACCGCGTTTGCCGCCTGCGCGGAAGAGCGAAACTCACCGCCTAGATTTCCGCGCACCTGCGACATGCTCAAGACGGTCTCGGCACTGACATACCGGTCGTAAGGCAACAGCGACGCAATAACGTCGATCGAGCAGGAGCATTGATTGATGGCTTCCCGCGTCTCGCTGTTCGCCTTCATGCAGCCATAGACATATTCGGCCCGGGCGGACGTCGGATAATCATTCACATCTGCCGCATATGCCAAGGCCGCGGTCGTCGCAAGCAAGGCGGCTGCCGTAACAATTCGTCGTATCAACCCGATATGCGTCATGGGCCTTCCTCTCTGCTCGAAATTGACGCTATGCTACTCTGATCACGCTGAAAAGAAGACCTCCGAGGAACGCGCACAGGCCGATGAAACGTTTGGTTTGCATCCTAGTCGCCGCGTTCGCCGCGGCACAAGTCGGGGCTTGTTGGGGCGCGGACGCCATTCGCGTTGCGGTGCAAAAGACCGGGACGTTCTCCTGGGAACTCGCTGTCATGCGCGCCCATGGGCTCGACAAGCAGGCGAACCTCTCAATTAAGGTGCAAGAACTCGCGAGCCCGGAGGCAGGCAAGATCGCGCTTCGCTCCGGCGACGCCGACATCATCATCTCTGACTGGCTGTGGGTCTCGCGCGAGCGTGCGCTGGGCGCCAAGCTGACGTTTTATCCCTACTCCAGCGCGCTCGGCGGCGTGATGGTGCCGGACTCCTCCTCCATCAAGACCTTGGCCGGTTTGAAGGGACACAGGCTGGCGGTTGCCGGCGGGCCGCTCGACAAGAACTGGCTGCTAATGCGGGCTTCGCTGCAACGAGATGGGCTCGACGTGAAGTCGGAAGCAACCATCGTTTATGGTGCGCCCCCTCTGGTTGCCGCCGCCGTACTCAACGGCGGCGCAGACGCAACCCTCAACTACTGGAACTTCTGTGCGGCGCTAGAGGACAAGGGCTTCCGGCGCATTGCCACCACTCAGGATGTGGTGACGAAGTTGGGCGCCAAGGGCCCCGTTGCGATGCTGGGCTACGTGTTCGACAAACAGTGGGGCGACGCGCATCGGGACGCGCTGACCCGCTTCATCGAGGTAAGCCGCAAGGCGAAGGAGATCCTGGCGAGCTCGGACAACGAATGGCAAAGCATTTCGAGGCTCACCGGCGCCCCGGATGCGTCCACCTTGCGGCTCTATCGCGACCGCTATCGGGAAGGCATTCCCCGGCGCCCGGTCGAGGACGAGGAAAGCGACGCCCGCATTCTCTATCGCGTGCTGGCGAAGATCGGCGGTCCCGACCTCGTCGGGCCCGGAGCGGAGCTCGATCCCGGCACCTTCTACCACCTGCTCCCTGGAGACTGAGGTGTTGCGTTTACTGTCCTTCGCCGTGTTTCTTGGCAGCTGGTGGATCGCTGCCGTGCTCGCCGGCAGTACGAAACTTCCGACTCCTCCGGCCGTGCTGAATGTCGCCATCAGTGAGGCCGCTTCCGGAGCGTTGTTCTTCAATATCGGTGTGACCTTGGCGCGGGTCGCTCTGTCCTTCACGCTTGCCATCACGGTTGGGATTGCTCTCGGCTACCTGATGGGCCGGGTGAAACTGGCCAATCGACTCGGCGATCCCTGGCTGATCCTGCTGCTCAACCTTCCGGCACTCGTCGTCATTGTGCTGGCCTATATCTGGGCCGGCTTGACCGAGGTCGCCGCCATCGCGGCGATCGCGATCAACAAGCTTCCGGCCACCGTGGTTACGGTTCGCGAGGGCACGCGCGCGCTCGACGCATCGCTCGACGAAATGGCGCAAGTGTTCGCGATCCCGCGCTGGCGGGCATTCCGCCATGTCATATTGCCGCAACTGGTTCCCTATATCGCAGCGGCTTCGCGATCGGGGCTGTCCTTGGTCTGGAAGATCGTGCTGGTTGCGGAGCTACTCGGGCGTCCCAACGGCGTCGGCTTCGAAATCGGCGTTGCTTTCCAGCTCTTCGACACCCCTCGCCTGCTTGCGTATTCGCTGAGTTTCGCCGCTGTCGTGCTCGTCATCGAAACGGCGCTGGTGCAGCCCTTTGAAGCCAGGCTAACACGGTGGCGGCTCCGTGCGGCTTGAGGTCGATATCGCAGGAAAGGCCTATAGGAGTGCATCCGGCAAGCAGCACGCGGCGCTGGCCGGAATCAAGTTTGCGCTAAACGCCGGCGAAATTGGCGTGTTCGTCGGCCCCTCGGGCTGCGGCAAGAGTACCCTGCTTCGCATCCTTACCGGCGTTGATCACGACTTTCAGGGTACGGTGTTGCGCCCGGACGAGTCACGGATCGGCATGGTATTCCAGGAGCCGCGGCTCTTGCCCTGGCGGTCCGTCGAAGAGAACGTGCGACTTGCGGCGCCGCTGATCGATGAAGCCAGGCTTTCCGAACTGTTCGACATTCTGGAACTGCGCGCTCATCGCAGCCACTTCCCCGGCGAGTTGTCACTCGGACTTGCCCGGCGGGTTGCACTGGCCCGCGCCTTCGCGGTCGAGCCGGATTTTCTGGTTCTCGACGAGCCATTTGCCTCGCTGGACAAGGCGCTTGCCGCGCGTTTGCAGGACGAGATCGCCGCCTTGGTAGCGAGCCGCTCCGTGCTCACTATCCTGGTCACCCACGACCTGGATGACGCGGTCCGCCTCGGCGATCACCTGTTTTTCCTGTCGCCCCGCCCTGCCCAAATCCTGCAAGTCCTGTCGATCGACACGCCTCGCGCCGCGCGCGGCGAGAAGGAGATCGCGAAAATCAAATCTGACCTCGCGCTATTGCCCACCTGCAAATAGAAATGCCAGAGTCCCGGCGACGAAAGAGATTGCGAAAAGAATGCGAGGAAACATCACCCTATCGCGCGCGCTGATTGCGGCGATCCTGATTGCCGCGCCCGCGGCTTTGTTTGCGCGAGTCAAGGGAGTCCAGCTCTGGAATTTGACCCCCTCAACCATTTCCGGCTTTCAGTTGTCGCCTGTCGGAAAAAACGAGTGGGGACCGAATCAGACCTTGAACGACAAGGACAAGGAGGTTGACCACGACGAACGCCTGCGGATCATAGGCGTCGAACCAGGACGTTATGACGCCAAGGTCACCTATCCCGATTCACGGCAATGCATCGTTCGGAACATCGACATCAAGGCCGATGCGGTGTTTTCAATTACAGACAAGGATTTGAAAGACTGCAGCAAATAGCCGCTGTGCCCTGCGCTGTCGCGCTCAGCCGGCCGGCACTACCTTGCTTGCATCAGCCTTATCGTCGCTGTGCGGATATTCGCAGCGCCACTTGACTGCGGTCCACTTTGGATGTTGCCCGACCCACTGCGCGATGTAAGGCGGCGCCGCCATGGCGCACTGCGCCAATGATCCGCCACTCGAAAACACCATCCGTGTTTCTCGGCAGGTGTTCGGCGATAAGACCGCGCATACCGTTATGACCAGGGCCATCGGGTTCATGCCTAACGTTCCTGCGTTTGGTTGATCGCGACAGTAGCAAGATGAACTACGTCGATCCGCTCGGCAAGTTTCAACAGGCGGCGAAGTTTCCGCGGAGAGCCGTCCTACAACGCAGGTACCGCGCTACGAGGAACCCGCCTTTCCCGATCTCGCCAAGGAATGGAGATCTGGGCCGGTCTCCGAAAACCCAAGGATATAATTAGACGAAAATTTTTGAGGGACAGCACGTCTGCCTCGGCTCGAGGCGGACAATCGCCGAACGAGCCGGGCAGATCGCTTCAGCGTTATTTGCGCGCAGCGCAGGCATACATGTTGATTTCCATGCCCACCGGCACTTCGGCGATTTTCGGAGTCTTCCAAGTCATTCGGGGATCCTCCCAAGTATGTTGGCCAACACATTGGCGCAGAACTCTGCACCAATCTTAGGGTAGGACTGCCTTGAACGTAACGCAAGACCTTGCCCAACATGCACGCGCAGCGCGAAGATCGCTTGCAAACAGAGTGGGTTGCGCGGCTTTCTTGGGCTATCTCAACAAGCGCAGCAGCGCCTGGCCGGCCCGGGAATTCAGTTCCTTGGCCTCGAGAGTCCCATCCTTGTCGGAGTCCGCCGCGTTGAATCGTTGCTCCACAACGGCA
>Ga0134128_10007974_pt1 | contig 12753 bp, 14 predicted proteins | sample KB31754_FD_96462 | JGI IMG/M metagenome (GOLD analysis project Ga0134128, IMG submission 96462) | Terrestrial soil microbial communities with excess Nitrogen fertilizer from Kellogg Biological Station, Michigan, USA - KB3-175-4 | ecosystem: Environmental > Terrestrial > Soil > Unclassified ...
CTTCGAGCTCGGCGGCCATTCGCTGCTGGCGACGCGGCTGGTCTCGCGGCTGCGCGCGCTGCTGGGCATCGAGCTCGGCGTGCGGCGCGTGTTCGAGCATCCGACGCTCCTGGAGCTGGCGCAGCATATCGAGCGACCCGAGCCGAGCCGCTTCGGCCATCTCGTGCCGCTGCAGAATCGCGGCGATCTTCCGGCGCTTTTCTGCGTCCATCCCGCGGGCGGTGCCGTCTTCTGCTACCTACCGCTCGCCGCCGCGCTGGGGCGCCAGCACCCGATCTATGGTCTCCAAGCCAAAGGACTGGAAGCCGGCGAGGAACCTGCCCGCTCGATCGAGCAGATGGCCCGCGACTACTGCCGCGAGATCCGCGCCGTGCAGCCGACCGGCCCTTATCACCTGCTCGGCTGGTCCTTCGGTGGCCTCATCGCCTATGAGATCGCATGCCAGCTGCAGGCCTCAGGCGCCGAGGTGGCGCTGCTGGCTCTGCTCGATACCGCGCTCGAGCAGCCCGAGGGCGAGGTCGAAATCACTGAAGCCAGCGTCATCGAGACGCTCATCGACGTGCTCGGCATCGAGAAGATCCTACCAGAGGCAAGCAAGGGCATCCGCAACCTCGAAGACTTCATAGCAATCGCCCGGCGCAGCGGAATCTGGCCCGCGGATTTCTCGGCAACGCACGCAGCGGCGATCGTGGAGCTATTCAGGATCAACGTCGAGCAGAGCTACCATTACGCTCCCGGCCGCTACCGTGGTCGCGTGCTTCACTTCCGCGCCGCGCACAACCCCGAGAATACTGACCGGTATTTCGACTGGTCGGAAAAAGTCGAAGGCGAGATCATGACGATCTCCCTCCCCTGCACTCACAATCGTATTCCCTTCGAGCCGCAGGCCGGCCACATCGCCCACGTCCTGCTTCCCTTGCTTGCCGGACGGAAAACACGATAAAGCGAGCGCGACCGCTGCTCAGCCGGAAATCCGGCCAAATTCCATCTTGAACCGGCGATCGGCGACATCGAAATAGCGATCATCGTGCGTCACGCAGATGACCACCTTGCCCTTCGCCTTCAGCCCCGGCAGAATCTCCTGGTAGAATTTTTGTCGGAACTGCGGATCCTGATCTGCGGCCCATTCGTCGAAAATCATGACCGGTTTGTCTTCGATCAGCGCGACAATGAGCGCCAGGCGCTTGCGCTGTCCAGTCGACAACTGAATCGTCGTAAAGCTATCGCCCCGTACCGACGTCTTCTGGTCGATCTGCATTTCCCGCAGCAGCGCCGCCATCCGCTCCGGATCCTGTTCACCCAGCCCGTAGAGCCGACGGAAGAGATGAAAATCGGAGAAAATGATCGAGATCTGATCCCGGAACCAGGCTTCCGTCGCCTGCGAAAGCATGGTTTCGCCGAGGAACACGCGGCCATTGTCCGGGCGGTAGAGCCCGGACATCAGCTTCATCAATGTCGTCTTGCCGGAGCCGTTGCCGCCGGTAATGAAGACGATCTCACCCGGCCGCGCGGCAAAGTCGATGGGGCCGACCGTGAAGCCGCCGCTGCCGTTCTCGGAATAAGTGAAGGTCGCAGCTTCGAGGCGGAGCTGCGGGCGAACGGCCACGGATCGCACGTCGGCGTCCTCCGCCGCAGAAGATCCGGCACTCAGTTGGGAATCCAGCGCGACCAAGCGTTCCATCGACGAATTCGCCGTGGCAAGCGCCGGGATCGCCTGCACGATCATCGAGATCGGCCCGATCAGGAACAGAATCGCCGAAGTGATCTTGACGAGGTCGGCGGGCGCGACGCTGCTGAATGCGGGCACCGCGAAGACTACGGTCGCGAGCAGCAGGTAGAAGGTGGACTGGGCGAACACGAACTCGCCGGCAGAACTTCTCGCGGTTTCCTGCTTCAGCGCCGTCGCTTCCTCGGACAGGCGCTCGATCGCGTGCCCCAGCGCCGTTCCGCGCGCCCGGCTCATCTTTACTTCCTTGAAGCCGGTCAGCAGGTCATCGATGCCCTCGAACACATCGCTGTCCTGCTCGGCGGTGCGCTGTAGCCGCTGCCGCAGCTTTTCGGACCGGCGCAGGAAGATCGAGACGGCGAAGAACGCGGCCATTGCGGTCAGCGCCAACGCCGTCACCGAGAGATAGGCCACATAGCCGGTCACGAAGAGTAGCAGGAGGCAGGCCTGCCCGGCTGCGACGAAGCTCGGCGCGAGGCTCGATATGGTGACGGGCTCCTTGGCGATGGTCGTCAAGACGTCGGCGGGATTCAACCGCTCGATGCGGGCCAGGTCGGAGTGGCGTACCTTGGCGACGAGCCGCATGCGCAGATCGTTGACGATGCGCTCGATTTCCGACATCGCCGTCGACATGACGTAGCGCTGGGTGATGATGTAGACCAGCAGGCAAAGGCAGAACATCGCCAGCAGGTGCAGGTCCGGCCCTTTCTGGCTCGCACGCTGCGCCGCGGCGTTGATCGTGCTGAGAATGAGCGCGTTGGTGCCGCCGGCAAGCGCCATCATCATCGCCATGCGCGAGGGCGGAATGGCATTTTCCCGGCGAAGAGTGGTGAGGATCAGCACGTCGGGCAACCCGGTTGGTGGCCCATCGAGGCGGACATGCTATGAGGCCGGAGTCGAGGGCCGGTTACGATCGCGCTTGTAACGGTCGGGGGTACGCGTCAGCTGCAGGATCAGAATGACCACGACAGGGCTGACGATCAGCGAAAAGAAGAAAGCCGCAAAAACCCCCATCGAGCGCCGGGAGCCGACAAGCCCCACCAGAACGCAAGCCAGGACGTAGATGGCACCGAGTATGAAAGGTTGCATGGCCGGCGCGCGCTAGCCTCCGGTCGAATTGCCGCGGCGCTCAGGCAACGGCGGACTTTGAAGGCGGCTTCTTTGCTTCGTTGCGTGCATCGGCGAACTCCTTGGCGATCTCCTCTTTCTTCGCCTCGGTATCGAAATCGAGCAAGCTGCCGCCGCCGGCAAAATGCTGCGCGAACACCTTGCCGACCGCATATGTGGCAGCCGAAGCGAAGCCGGGCATGGCGGCAATCGCCACGACGGGACCGACGATGGGGATCGCCTTCGCCAGCGAGAACAGGTAGCCGGACGAACCGACGGTCAGGAGATAGGGGAGTATCCCGCCGGCCAAGCTGCTGGTCAGCGCCCGGGCGCGCACTTCCGGGAACTCGACGCCGTACACCTTGGCCAGGTCCCGGATCATCTTCACCTGGACCGCTGCGATCGCGCCGACATCGACGAGGGGAATCGGGATGAGGCCGGCACCCGCCGACCAGGCGGAAGACCGCCGCACGATGCTCATCGCCTCCGCCATACGCTCGTCCATAGGAGTCCCCTTATTGGCTCAATTGATTAAGAAGTTATCACAGGCCTATTGCCGCGGCAACTCGACCAGCCAGCTGCAACGCACCCTCGGCGACCCTCGAATCGATGCCGAAACGGCATATCCCGACAGCCAGCCGCCGGCTGGTGTAGTATAGGACCGTGGATCAGTTCGGGAGCGCTCGGTGGCCACCCCTTTTATTACCCGCCTCACTTCGCGAGTAGCCGGGACCTATACCCGGCTCGTCGATTGGATCGACACGCATCTGCTGTCTCTGGGCCTCGCGGGGCTGCTGTTCCTGTTGCTCATTGCCGCCCTCTCGCCGCGCATCTTCATTACCATTCCCGCCGGTCATGAGGGCGCGCTGTTCAGGCGCTTCGCCGGGGGCACCGATGTCGAGCAGGCCTATGACGAGGGCTTCCACGTCATCTGGCCCTGGGACACCATGTACATCTACGATGTGCGTTTCCAGAACCAATCCTACGTCTTCGACGCCCACACCTCCGACGGACTCAACCTGCGCGCGGACGTCGCGTTTCGCTTCCGTGTGACCCGGCGCAACGTGCCGCTGCTGCACAAGTATATCGGGCCGGACTACGTCGAGAAGCTGATCCTGCCGAGCCTCGGCGCGCGCGTTCGCGAGGAAGTCTCGCGACACACGCCCGAGGAAGTCTATTCGACCAAGCGGCTGGAGATTCAGCAGCGCATTCGCGACGGCATGCGGCGCGAGTTCGAGATGGACCCGGAGGCGGATACGCTTCTCCAGCGCGTCGAATTCGTCGAACTCGACGAGATCTACCTGCGCGACGTGGAACTGCCGGCCTCGCTTCAGAAGTCGATGGTCGAAAAGAACCAGCAACAGCAGATGATGCTCGAATACGACTACCGCATCGAGCGCGAGAAGAAGGAGAGCGAGCGCAAGAAAATCGAAGCGGAAGGCATCCGCCAGTTCCAGGACATCGTAAAGGACGGCATTACCGACCGGTACCTGATGTGGAAGGGCATCGATGCCACCTTGCAGCTTGCCCAGTCGCCGAACGCCAAGGTGGTGATCATCGGCGCGGGCAAGACCGGCCTGCCAATTCTGCTCGGAAACCTTGACGCGACGATTGCACCTCAGAGCGCGGAGAGCGGCGGGGGCGCTTCGGGAAAGACAGCGCTCACGCCGCTCGCCAACACGCCCGAAGCCGCCGCATCGGCGGCGAAGAAGAAGCCCGTTCACGCCGGCAGCGCCCTGCCTGTGCCGGGCGATCTCGGCGGTAACCAGGCGAAGAGCAGCTCGGAGCTTGCGCTGCCGCCGCTGTCCAACTCGCCCACGACCGATGCGGGTGGCGAGCAATCGGCGCAGAAGCCGGCGGGCGGCCAATGAGCAGATTGCTTTGCTACACAGCGCGAGGGCGCTGGTGTATCGTGGATCGTTCGGCTTGCGCAAAGGAGCTCGCATGAAGGCGTCTCTTCTCGTCGCTTCCGCTGTGGCGGCGACGGTGGCGGCGTCCGCCGCTGGCCGAGCCGGGCCGGCGCCGGACCCGACCTACCGGGCGGAAAAGTGCTACGGCGTCAACGCGGCCGGGCAGAACGATTGCAGCACCCGCGGCCATATCTGCGCCGGCGAATCGAAATTGGCCAAGGATCCTAATTCCTGGATCTATGTGCCGGTCGGCACTTGCACGAAAATCGAGGGCGGCAGCATCGCGCCCAAGCGGAGCTGAGCCCGACCATGCCCCGTGCGCTCGCTTTTGGGCCAGCAAGGTTGGAACCATGAGCAAGACCCTTCCCCGATTGCGCAATCCGACGCTCGACGACATTAAGCGCACGGCGACGGCCGTGACGCCACAGCAGCGCGAGTCTTCGGCCGCCGGTGCCGATGCCGGTAGCACCGCTGCCGACACGCCCGTCACCGGGCGAGCGCTCGCGGTGATCGAGTCGCCTTCGCGGGAGGAGGAGCACCGACGCAGCACTGCCATCGGCATCCTGACCTACTATCGCAAATGGACCATGGCTGCGGCCGCGGCGCCGATTCCGCTGGCCGACGCGGCACTCGTCTCGGGCGTGCAGCTCCGCATGATATCGCGCCTGGCACGGCTCTATGGTGTTCCTTTCGAGCGGGTGCGGGTCGCCTCGCTGCTCTCCGCTCTCTTTGGCGGCTGGACGCCCTACACGATCGCCACGGGCGTTGCCGGCGCCGCGGCGCGCATGGCACCGGGAATCGGGACGGTGATCGGGATCGCAACCTCGGTCGGCACCTCCACGCTCGCCACAGAGACGATCGGCAAGATCTTCATCCAGCATTTCGAGGAGGGCGGCACTTTCCTCGATTTCGAGCCGAGGAGGTACCGCGACCAGCTGAACGCGTCGAAGCAGGCGGCGAGGCGGGACCGATGAGAGGGCACGGAGGGTAGCGTGCGGAACGGCGCTGGCGCGATCGTGGTCATGGCCACGCTGAAGGGCGGCAGCGGCAAGAGCACCGCCGCCGCGTGCCTCGCCAGCCACTGCCATCTCGGCGGCCTGCGCACCACGGTGATCGACGCAGATCCCCAGGCGAGCCTGCTGCATTGGCGCAGCCTGGGCGAGCCTCCGATCGACCTGGCAATCGTCGCCGACACCTCGGAGGCCGTGGCGCAACGCGCACGCGGCCTAGCCGGAGAAGCGCAGCTCGTCATCATCGATACGGCCGGCTTTCGCAACCGCACGATGATCGAGGCGCTGTCGGTTGCCGACCTCGCCGTCATCCCGATCAAGGCGTCGCCTCTCGACATCTCCGCGGCGATTGAGACGGTTCGTCTGATCGAAGAGGTCAACGCCACCGAGGAGCGCCGCTCCCAGCCGATGAACTATCGCCTGCTGCTGACCCAGGTTACGGTGGGCAGCGCGGTCGCCCGGCATGTGCGCAACGAACTCGCCCAATCCGGCTACGTCCTGTTCGAGGCCGAGCTAGCCAACCGCGTCGTGTATGCCGAGGCGAGCATCGTGGGCCGCATGCCGATCCATCTCGACGCGCACAGCGCCGCCGCGCGTGACGGCGAGGCTTTCGCTCGAGAGGTTCGCCGCGCGCTCGGCTGGTGATCGCGGCGGATCATGGGGCAGCCTAAGCAACGGACCGCCGCCGCGAGCATCGGCAAACACATCCTGTATCCGGTCCTGCTACTGCTCCCGGGCGCGGCTCCCGCGGACGCTGCCGCGGATCTGCACATCCCGAACTGTGCGCAATATGTTGCATTCGGCGAGAAGTGGGTCGGCATGGACGAGGCGATGGCCGCGGAGGTTCTGGGCCGGCCGCTTTACCAACTGACCGACGACGATATTGCTCGCATAGACAAAAGTCTTCACGACTGCATCCGGGCCGCGCAGTCCGACGACGAACGCACTTTGCTGAGACAGGATCTGAAGCAGGTGCCGGTACTTCGCGCGGAGCGAAATCGTGTTCGCCGGGCCTATGCCGATTTCGTCAGCGCGAAGCAGAAAGCGCAGGTGCGGCTCGAGCAAATAGCCGACAGACTCGATAAGCTCCCGGCGTCTCCCAACAGCCGAGCGGCGGTGGACGACGCGCAGGCGACCGTTTCAGCGATCTTCTTCGAGCTCGAGCAAAAGCGGGTTCGCGCGCAGGTCAATGAACCGCTGGCGGCGGACTATCCAGCCTACGCCAAAGCGATGGGCGCCCTGGCACGCAAGCGGCAGGCCTTTGCCGCGCAAGCAAGAAGCGAGCTTGCCACGGAAGCCGACGAGGCATTGGAGCACCATCGCGCCGAATTCGATCGCCTCGCTCTTTCGACAGCCGAGCAGGACGCAACCATCATTCTCGAGGGCATCGCCGGCGGCAAGGACATCGGGTGGCTCACGCTGCGACAGTGGGTGGCGCTCGTTCTCGGCAGCCCCGAGAACACCACCCTCACAATCTCGCGGCGCGATGGAGGAGACCACGGCGATCTGCTGGCCGTGGAAATTCTTCGTCCAGGCTACAGCGCGGCGGAGTTCGGTTTACGGCGCAGCGGAAGCGTCTTTCGGCTGGTCGAGTGCGGAACCGACGGGCATCTCGCGACCATCAGCAGCGCGGATGCGCGGCAGGAGGCGAACAGCTTGCTGATTGCGGTGGCAAGAGGTCGCTAGCGCGGCGGACGCGCGGGAGAAGCAGCGGTGTCGCGCCGCCGCGAAGTACGGTAACATCCCGACCAGGAGGACGCATGAGCACGCAATCCCGCTATGTCCTGGATCCGGGCGACATGGCCTGGAGCGTGACGGCTCCGCAGCAGACGGCGTTCTGCTGGGAGTACGACGACGGACGGGCGGAGCTGCTGGCGCTCTATGACAAGGGGAAGCGCCAGCAATGGGACGCAGCCGAACGGATCGACTGGTCGCAGGATCTCGACCCCGAAAATCCGATGCTGCTGCCCGACGAGATCATCTCGCTCTATGGCTCCGATCTCTGGAAGAAGCTCTCGCCGCAGCAGATCGGTGAGTTCCGCCGCCACTTGCAAGCCTGGCAGATCTCGCAATTTCTGCATGGTGAGCAAGGCGCCCTGATCTGCACGGCCAAGATCGTTCAGCAGGTGCAGAGTATCGACGCCAAGTTCTACGCCGCCACCCAGGTGATCGACGAAGCCCGCCATGTCGAGGCGTATTCGCGCCTGTTGCGCGACAAGTTCACCATGAGCTTTCCTATCAACGCGCAACTCCAGGCGCTGATCGCGGACGTCATCGAGCACAAGGAATGGGACTTCACTTATCTCGGCATGCAAGTCGTGATCGAAGGCCTGGCGCTCGCATCCTTCCAGAGCATTCGCGACAAGGCGCGCAATTCGCTCGCCGCGCAGGTGAACGCCTATGTCATGCAAGATGAGGCTCGCCATGTTGCCTTCGGTCGGTTGGCGCTGCGCGATTACTATCCGCAGCTTACCGAGGTCGAGCGCGACCGTCGCGAGGAGTTCCTGGTCGAGGCCTGTTATCTCATGCGCGACCGACTGGATCCATCGGACGTCTGGTCGGCGGTCGGGCTCGACGTCGCGGAATGCCGCGCCGTGCATGAAGCGGCCGTCGCGACCCACAAATTCCGCTCGCGGCTGTTCAGCCGCATCGTGCCGACGGTGAGGGATATCGGCCTGCTCGGCACGCGCGTGCGCAAGGCATTCGAGGATCTCGGCGCGCTCCATTACGCTGAGCGGGACGGCGCCGCGATGCTGGAGGAGGACAACCGCGTGGCCGAAGAATTCGACGCCAAGCGGCTGGTGGAAGCGGCGCAGCCGCGGTGAGCACCGGACGATGATAACCAAGGGAAAGGCTTGCATTGCAGGCATCTATGAGCATCCGACCCGCCATGCGCCGGACAAGTCGCTGGCTCAGCTCCATGCGGAGGTTGCGAAGGGCGCGCTGGAAGACGCGGGCCTGAGCAAGGACGACGTCGACGGCTATTTCTGCGCCGGCGATGCGCCGGGCCTGGGTCCGCTGTCGATGATCGACTATATGGGCCTGAAGCTCCGCCACATGGATACGACGGAGACCGGCGGCTCCTCCTATACCATTCACGTGGCGCACGCCGCGCAAGCGATCGCCGCGGGCAAATGCCGGGTCGCGTTGATCACGCTGGCGGGGCGACCGCGCGCCGAAGGCATGGCAACGGGCACGGCGCCGCGCGCCTACGGCGCGGCGGCGCCCGACGTCCAGTTCGAAGCGCCCTTCGCGCCGGTGGTTGCCAATCTCTATGCGATGTGCGCGATGCGCCACATGTACCAGTACGGCACGACGAGCGAGCAGCTCGCCTGGATCAAGGTCGCCGCCTCGCATCATGCGCAGCACAACCCGCACGCGCTGCTGCGCGAGGTCGTCAGCGTGGAGGACGTCGTCGGCTCGCCGATGATCGCCGATCCGCTGCACCGGCTCGACTGCTGCGTGATCACCGATGGCGGCGGCGCGCTCGTCGTCGTCGCACCGGAAGTGGCCCAGAGCCTGCGACGGCCGATCGTGAAGCTCATCGGCGCCGGCGAGGCGCCGAAGACTCAGATGGGCGGGCGGATCGACCTCACCTATACCGGAGCCGTCTGGTCGGGACCGACCGCTTTCGCGGAAGCTGGCGTGACCGCTGCCGACATCAAATATGCGTCGATCTACGACAGCTTCACGATCACCGTCCTGATGACACTGGAGGATCTCGGCTTCTGCGAAAAGGGAGCGGGCGGTCGCTTCGTCGCCGATGGCAACCTGATCTCAGGCAGCGGCAAGCTGCCCTTCAACACCGACGGCGGCGGCCTCTGCAATAACCATCCGGGCAACCGCGGCAGCATGACCAAGGTGATCGAAGCCGTGCGCCAGCTGCGCGGCGAGGCGCATCCCAGGGTCCAGGTGCGGAACTGCGACCTGGCGCTCGCCCATGGCACGGGCGGATCGCTCGGCACCCGGCATGGCAGCGCCACCTTGATTCTGGAACGGGAGTAGGCGATGTCGCAGAAAGCCAGGGTGGTCGCCGCGCCGCCGGTCAATCCGGAGACGAAGCCGTTCTGGGACGCAGCGGCAGAAGGCAGGCTGCTGATCAAGAAATGCACGGCTTGCGGCGAGCTTCACTACTATCCGCGCGCGATCTGCCCGTTCTGCTTCAGCGACCGGACCGAATGGCATGCCGCGTCGGGCCGAGGCACCATCTATTCCTACAGTGTTATGCGACGTGCTTCCGTCCCCTACGCGATCGCCTACGTCACGCTCGAAGAGGGCGTCACCATGCTGACCAATATCGTCGATTGCGACTTCGATGCGATCCGCATCGGTCGGAAGGTCTCGCTTGTCTTCAAGCCCAGCGACGGCGGGCCGCCCGTGCCAATGTTCACCCTGTCCGGAGGCGCCTCATAATGGCCCCGTCTTCGACCACCGCCAAGCTCCGCGCCTTGCTGCAACAGGACGGCGTGCTCGTCGCTCCGGGCGCCTATGACTGCATCGGCGCCCGCGTCATCGAGCAAGCGGGCTTTCCGGCGGTGTACATGACCGGCGCCGGTACGGCCGCGACGCTCGGCTATCCCGACTACGGGCTTATCACGATGAGCGAGATGGCGGAGAACGCCGGCCGGCTTGCTACCGCCGTGCGCGTGCCGGTGATCGCCGACGCCGACACCGGCTACGGCAACGAACTCAATGTGACCCGCACGGTGCGCGAGTACGAGCGGCGCGGCATCGCCGGCCTCCACATCGAGGATCAGGGTTTTCCCAAGAAATGCGGCCACCTCGACAACAAGGCGGTGATCCCACTCGACGAATTCCTGGCCAAGGTCCGCGCCGCCGCCGCGGCAAGGACCAACCCGGATTTTCTGCTGATCGCACGCACGGACGCGCGCGCTGTGATCGGCTTCGAGGACGCCGTGCAGCGGATGAATGCGGCGCTCGCCGCCGGCGCCGACATGGCATTTCTCGAGGCGCCGCAGACGCCAGCGGAGGTGGCGGCGGTGCCGCGCCTCGTCAAAGGCCCCTGTCTGCTCAATGTGGTTTCCGGCGGCAAGACGCCGGTGCTGGACCTCGCCGAAGCCGAGCGGCTCGGATTCAAGCTGGCGATCCTGCCCGGGATCCTGTTCCAAACCGCGCTCGCCGCCTTCGACGCCGTGCTGGCCGACACGAAGGCCGCTCGGCGCCATCCCGACATGAAGGTCAGCCTCCGGGAGAAGTTCCGGCGTGTCGGCGCGGAGGAATGGGACGCGCTGCGCGATCGCTTCAAGACGCCTTCGGCCGCAGAAGGCGGCATCAAGCGCAGCGCCGCGGAGTAGTGCCATCAGCCGCCGCTCACGGAGCCGTTCTAGCGCATTCGATCGTAAGAGGCGCGCGATGCCGGAGCATACGGGGTCGCTTTCTCTCGACGAAGGTGCGGTCGATGTCTGGCTGACATCGCTCGATCGGCTGGGCGACGACCTCCTCGACCGATACCGTGCGCTGCTCGACCCCGGTGAACGCGAGCGCTGGCAGCGTTTCCGGGTGCGCGGCGCGGGCGATCAGTACCTTGTCGGCCGCGCGCTCCTGCGCACGAGCCTTGCACGCTACGCGCAAGTGGCGGCAGCGGATTGGGCGTTCGAGACCAACGCCTTCGGCTGCCCCTATGTCTCGTCGCCCGTCGCGCATCGGGATCTTCGCTTCAACCTGTCTCACACCGAGGGCCTCGTCGCCTGTGCCGTCTCCAGGCGAGGCGAAGTCGGCGTCGACGTCGAGAACACCGCGCGGGCGGTCGAACCTCTTGCCCTGGCGCCGACCGTGTTCGCCGAGCCCGAGATCGAGGCGCTCGCCGCAACGCCGGAGGCTCAAAGGCAGCACCGGTTCTTCGCCTACTGGACGCTCAAGGAGGCCTACATCAAAGCCCGCGGCATGGGCATAGCGCTGCCGCTTGACGGCTTCTGGTTCGAGCTCGACGCTCCGGCGCCGCGCATCCATTTCAGCGAGCGCTGTCCAGACCGGGAGGAGCGCTGGCACTTCTTCCGCTGGCAGGCGAGCCCGACCCATGCCATGGCCCTCGCCGTGGCACCCCCGGCAGGGCGCGCCCCGCTGATCCGGCTCCGCTGGATCGAACCACCCGCGTCGCCCCCTGACGGGCAAGGCACGTCACCCCGATAGTCCGAGCCCCAAGCTTTCCGCGACGCTCCGACCCCGGAGGACGCCGCGGCAAGGCTCGTTTGATCTCGCGAAGCCCGCTGCCTATGGTCGGTTTCCATTCACGTCGCCGGCGTTCGGCCAGTCGGCACGGCACCAATGTGCCGAAAGCCAACCCTGGGTGCGGCATGAAGAAGAAGCGTCCATGACCGCCTTTGGCCGGCCTGTTCTTGCCGCGGCGCTTCTGCTCCTCTCGTGGAATTCCGCGCATGCCGATGGCTATCGGAGCGCAGGCAGCCTCTACCGCGACTGTGCCGCCGGAAGCCCGGCCGGATTTGCCGCCGCGCAGAGATACCGCCGCTGCGCCGATTACATCGATCGTGTATTCAACAATTGGAACCTGAACCAGGACAACGGCATCTGTTCCAAGCATGTCGGAAATGAGCTGCCCCGCGCCTATGTGGAATATTGGCGGGCAAAGCATGCCGGCTTCTGGTGGGGGGAGTTCACCTCGGCGCAAACCTCGGTGAATGAATTCCTCGACAGCCAGAAGCAGCCTTGCCCGGTACCGGACCCCAAGACCCATCCTCCTTGAGAGGCGGCCCTCCTTCACGGCGGCAAGAAGACGACGCTTGGATCGGGGTCGAATCGACCGATATCAATGCCCGGATGACACGGCCGGCGATAAAGGCCCGAAGGAGAGAGAGCTCCCATGCCCATCGGAGTCGGAACGCCGAGCGAGATCCGGCCGTGACCGCCGACGACCAGCGCGAGGTTATCGCCTTCCTCTCTGCAGGCGCGAGCTATGCGCTTCCCGGCGCCGCGGTCGAGCACGTCGTCACCCATATTTCGCACATCTTTCTCGTCGGCGAAC
>Ga0134128_10007975_pt1 | contig 12752 bp, 10 predicted proteins | sample KB31754_FD_96462 | JGI IMG/M metagenome (GOLD analysis project Ga0134128, IMG submission 96462) | Terrestrial soil microbial communities with excess Nitrogen fertilizer from Kellogg Biological Station, Michigan, USA - KB3-175-4 | ecosystem: Environmental > Terrestrial > Soil > Unclassified ...
CAAAGTGAAAAGAGAGTGAATGATGAGTGTCGCCGCTCAGGTTTGTCCCGTTTGCGGGGGTAGTGGTTGAAAGTCTGCTGGCTCCGACCGCCGCGTGGTGCGTTGCGATTGCCGCCTGAAACTGCGCGGAGAGGCGCTGCTTAGCTGCTCTCGAATTCCCAGGCGTTACGAACATTGCGAACTCTCGAACTTCGAGTTCGAAGGCCCGCACGCTCATTTGATGCGGGCCCGTATGGAAGCCTGCAAGTTCGTGGAAGAATATCCCCTGGACAACACCGGCTTGCTTCTGATCGGCAGTATCGGGGTGGGAAAAACCCACCTGGCAGTTGGCATTATCAAAGAGCTGGTTGCGAGCAAAGGAATCCCATGCCTGTTCTACGATTATCGTGAACTTCTCAAGCAGATACAGAATTCCTACAACGATTCGGTTAAGGCCACCGAGCTCGAAGTCCTGCGCCCGGTGTTCGAGACTGAAGTCCTGGTGCTCGACGAATTGGGCGCGGTGAAACCGACGGAGTGGGTTTGGGACACGGTCAGCCTGATTCTGAACACACGCTATAACGAAAACCGCACAACCATTATCACTACCAATTATCCCGATGATCCGGCAAGAGACAGCAACGGAAGTTCAGATTTTGCGCGCGCCCATCGGGCCGCCCGCGGCGAGACTCTCGGCGACCGCATCGGCGAGCGCATGCGCTCGCGCTTGCATGAAATGTGCCGCATCGTGAAGATGGAAGGCGCGGATTTCAGGCAGACATTTAGAAGCGCAAGTTTCCGTTAATTGGATGGCATCGGATTCGTGAAATCTCGCGCTGCGGGCAGCATCGGTTTCCCGCCCTTCGAAAACCGCGAAGAACGGGGCACCCCACACCTGTTGCTAATACAGGAGCCACACCATCCTGAAAGGATGGTGCACCAGCCGAGGACCCGCTGAGAACCGAACCAGTGACAACTAGCAACCAGCGACTAGCAACTGCCCTATTCACTGTTCCTGAACGCTTCCGCGCGGCTCAGCATGAGCACCGCCGTTTGCGCCAGCCGTTCTACAACGGCGAGGTCGCCGTCGTCGAAAGCAAACGGACGACTCGAAAACACTTCGAGCAAACCTACCAGGTCGCGCTCATAAAGCACCGGCGCGGCAAGAATGGATCTGATTCCAAGATAGCGGCAGGCCTCGGCGTCAGTTCTGTCGTCTGATTCCGCGTCGTCACAACGCAAGCCGCGGCCCAGCCGAACGCACTCGCCAGTGAATCCGCTGGTGGGATCAATCTCCGTACCCAGCGGCGGTACATTATTTCCGGCAACCGCGCGGCAAGTCATCCCGTTTTCCCCAACCAGAGCGACGGCGGCGCCCGTGCCGCGAGTGATCGAACATGCGCGGCTGGCGATCAGCGTCAATCCAACATTGAGGTCACTGCCTAGCGACTTGAATTCGTACTGTACGGTGGTCGAAGCGGCCGTGCTGTCGCCTGTTTGCGATTCGGTCTCCAGGCTCAAAGCTACGCCGCCGCGAGCATCGGCGCGCGAGGACACGCTGTTCCGAAACGCCGATTCCTGCACAACCCAGCGCGGCGCTTTCCAACTCGGAGCACCCGCGTTTTCTGTCAGCCAGTCACGTAGTCGGGCGCGCTCCTTGTCCGGAAGGTCCGAGAAACGGACGCCGGCGCGTCCCAGCGCATCCGCCCAAGCGACATAGCCCGTTGTTTCCAGATATGCCTCGGGCTCTCCCAGCGAAAGATGCAGTGGGAGGATGCTGTGCGCCACCAGCGGCGATGGCGACTTCATGGCCATGCCCTCTTCGCTCAAATCGAGGATCATGCCGCCGGTGACGCCGTCAAAGCTGGCGAATGCGGGCGTATTAACCTTTTGTCGGAGCGAGTGACGCCTCTCGGGTGCCATAGCGCGGTTGTTGTCGGCTTTCTTCGGCGACCCTAGCCTGACGAAGTTGCTGGCGCTAAGGTCGGCTGCTCCCATCACCGGATCGGCAGGTGGCTGGCCAGTAACAGAGAACGGCTGCTTTCATCATGAGATGAAACGAAGGAAATGAGAAGTACATGGGAGGGTACGAGGAGAAATCGCAGTGAGGTAATGGCTCACAGCTCGAATCTCAAACCTGGAGTGTTGAATCAGTGACGCTCGAGTGTGCTCGAGTGGACGGGCGAGGGCGCCATCCCCATGCAGTCCTAATCCCCTACCACCCCTGCTTCATCCCCTTGTTCTGCGCATCCAGCCACTTCTTGAGTGGGGCAAAATATTCGATGATCGCTGTAGCGTCGCCTTCGCGCTGGCCAGTCAAAGCTTCCATCGCATCTGGCCAAGGCTTACTCTGACCCATTTCGAGCATCTTGTTGAGTTTCGCGCCGGCTTCTTTTGATCCGAAGAACGTGCAGCGGTTAAGCGCGCCTTTGTATCCGGACTCGCGGCACAGCGCGCGATAGAACTGGAATTCGTAAATATCTGCGAGGAAGTAGCGCATGTAGGGAACGTTGGCCGCCACGTGCAATTTTGCTCCAGGATCAAAGTCCGTTTCCTTCCGTTCCACCGGCGGCACTACCCCCTGGTACTTGAGTCGCAGCGCCCACCATGCTTTGTTGTAGTCCTCGGGCTTGATCTCGCCCGAGAAAACCTGCCACCGCCACTTATCAATCAGCAATCCGAACGGAAGAAACGCGACCTTCTCGAGCGCCTGTTTCAGCAGAATCGGAATGTCAGCTTCGGCGGGAGGGATATTGTCGAGCAGGCCTATCTTCTGCAAGTACTCGGGCGTAATCGCCAGCGCGATAGTGTCGCCGATCGCTTCATGAAATCCGTCATTGGCGCCGTTCTCAAAGAGAAACGGCTGGTTCTTATAGTCGCGCTGATAAAAATTGTGCCCAAGTTCATGATGGATAGTCACGAAATCTTCGTCGCGCACCTGAATGCACATCTTGATGCGAAGGTCGTCTTTGTTGTCGATGTCCCACGCGTCGGCGTGGCAGACGACTTCGCGATCGGCGGGTTTCACAAATAGCGACCGCTCCCAGAAGGTTTGTGGCAGAGGCTCAAAGCCCAGCGATTTATAAAAGTTCTCGCCATACTTCACCATCCCGGGGGCATCGAGCTTTTTCGCGCGCAATAATGCCGTCAGGTCATAGCCGCCGCTGTTCTCAGGAAGGCCAAGCAGTGGGAAAATGTTGCCCCACGATTGCGCCCACGGATTACCCAGCAGATGCGCCGGAATTGGACCATCTCGCGGCACTATTTGTGGTCCATACTTCTGTGAGAGCTTCGCCCGGACATAAGTGTGGAGCGAAAGGTAAAGCGGTCGCACCTGCTCCCACAGGCGGTCAACCTCTGCACTGAATTGCTCCGGGGGCATGTCGTACCCGGCGCGCCACAGCACCCCCGTATCTTTAAATCCCAAGTCGCGCGCACCCTGGTTCGAAAGATCAACAAATCGCGCGTAGCGCTTGCGCATCGGAGCGCCCACCGAGTGCCATCCCACCCACACATCTTTAAGCTGCTGCGGGTCACGGCTCTCTGCCATAATGTTTTCAACCTGCGTGATGTCAACGCATTTGCCCGAAGCGTCGCAATACTTGCCCCTGCCATAGTCAGATTCCAGGGACGCTGCAATTTCACTCATTTCTTTTCGCAGCTTTGGATCTTTTGGCCCCGGCGCGGTGAGCGCCAGTTTCAGCAGCAGGAATTTCCGCGATAGATCGGGAGGCATCTGCAATCCGTTGAATCGCTCGGCCTCTTTGATTAGCTCGGTCGTGACCGCCGTGACCTCGTCATTCACATCTGCGGCCATCGCTTCGGTGTCGTCGGTGATGAAGTTTTCGTGTATCCAGTTCGCCTGGTTGCCCTTAATGCTCAACTCGGCTAGTCGAGCTTCTGCTTTGTCCATGAACGCCTGCGCTTCGACGACGGTTGGCGTGCCAGAATCCTGGGCTTGTAAAACTAGGGCAAGGGCGGAGCAGGAAATCACTAGCAGGACGATCATCTTCATATTTTCTCCGAAGTTGTGTGCGTCAGACTCAGAGGGTACAAAGGCAAACCGGAGATTATGCACGAGGACCATGCAACTATTCAAACCTGGGCAGGCTCAGAGGATTCACGATCCTCGTAATACATCTCCTCCACCGCTTTCTGCACTTTCGCCGATAACTCTTCCATATGCTGCATCGTCAAACTAGCGGTTGAGATCGGCTTCCCAATGCACATCTCCAACGGGCGCGGCTTGATGTGATAAGTGTTCATCGGCAGCAGTTCGTACATTCCCCGCAGCGCAACCGGAACAATGTCGATCTGCGCTTTGATCGCCAGAAAGAACGCGCCGGGCAGGAAGGACTGAATACGACCATCCGGCGTTCGTCCGCCTTCAGGAAAGATGACGAGAGGCATGCCCCCTTTTAACGTTCGCAACGCGGACTTGATCTGGCCGATCGATCTTGACGGATTTTGCTGGTCCACACAAACCTGCTTTGAGCGCTTCAAATGCCAGCCCACAATCGGATATGAAAGCAACTCCTTTTTGTGCAGAATGCGGAACTGGAAGGGCAGATGCGCGTATAGCGCGGGGATGTCGAACGCGGAGCCATGATTCACCGCATAGACATGCGGCTTTGAGATATCAATTTGCTCAAGACCATGAACCCGAAACGGTGACAAGATTACCTTCATCGTCACCTTTGCCCATGCGCTCGCGAAGGCGTGCAGAATTCTGCCGTCTTTATCGAGAAACCCGAAGGGAATGGAGGCAATCCCGAACAGCACCGTGCACAGCCAAATTAAGGGATCGAAAAACAGATACGACCGAACATGGCTGAGCAGGCCGTAATTTCGGGTACCACGAGGAGTGGCCTGCTTGGTCTCCTGTTGCTCCAAAGCATCCGCGCTATTTCCCATTCGCAGCTCCAGGCCCGCTGCCGCGGAATGAACTTTGGAGGGTCTTCATGGCTTCGCCAACTACGTATATCGATCCAGTCACAACAACAACAGCATTTGTTTCGGCAGTTGGCTGCTGCCCGTCCCGCGTGGCTCGGACACTCCCGTCAGACAAAGCTAAATTGATTGCGCGACCGATGGCCGAAGGCACATCCCCTGCTAGTTCAATTTCTGTTCCAGTGCGCTCAGCGGATCCCTGAATTTCCTCCGGGCTCGCCGAACGCGGATTGTCTGCGGACGTTGCGATCACTCGTTCGGCCAGCGGGAACAAAATTTCTGTAATCTCGCGGATCGCCTTGTCGCGCATGGCGCCAAAAACAAAAATGATTCTCCGGTCTTCATACAAAGACGAAATCGTCGATCGTAGCGCCCAGGCGCCTGCGGGATTGTGTGCGACGTCGAGCACAAATTCCGGCGCATCCGCTGTCGCCGGAATTACTTGAAATCGTCCCGGCCATCGGGTTTGGCGAATACCCTGCTCGATCGCATCCGGCGTGATCGCGAAACCATGTTCACTCAACTCCACCGCCGCGGCAACCGCAAGAGCAATGTTGCGCAGTTGATGCCGCCCCACCAGCGGCGTTTCAACCTGAATCTGCTTCCCCATTACCTGCAACGGGTATCGGGAGCAAGTCCCATTTGCGTCCTCTGTGGTTGGGGCTCTCCTCAGAAAATAACTCTCCGCATTCGGCGACACGGGCGGCACATACGGCGCTGCGCTCGCGGCCCGTGCATCCATCTCCAGCACAGCGTTGCCGATGACGTTATTGGCTTCGGGACTCTGCGGTAACGTGACCACTACGCCATTTTTGTGGATGATCCCGGCTTTTTCGCGTGCGATTTCCTCGATCGTGCTGCCAAGAAATTTCTCGTGGTCCAGCGAAATATCTGTGATGACGCTCACCACCGGCTCAATTACATTGGTCGCGTCTAGTCGTCCTCCCATTCCAACTTCCAGTACGGCAATATCAATCTTGCTGGTCGCGAAATATTCAAATGCCATGGCCGTCAGCATCTCGAAAAAGCTTGGATGCCAGGGTAGTTCGCCATCCTCAATTAGGCGCTCGGACGTGCGCTCAAGTACATCGTGCAACAGCGCGAACGTCTCATCGGCGATCTCCTCGCCATCGATTCGTATCCGCTCGTTGATTCGCAAGAGATGCGGGGACGTGTACAGGCCAGAGCGCAGGCCGGCCGCTTGCAGAATGGAAGCCAGTGTTGCCGCGGTTGAACCCTTGCCGTTGGTTCCCGCGATTAGAACACTGGGAAAGCAGCGTTCCGGATTCCCGAGAGCACTCAGCAGCGCCCGCATGTGCGCCAAGTCGAACTTGTGCGAAGGCGTTTGGGTTAATTCGTGTCCAAGCGCGTACATGCGCTCAATAGCGGATTGATACGAAACAGGCACGGAAGTAGCCGGCTGCACCGTTCACGGCACGCCAGAACACTAGATTACCAGTTCGAGTAAACAAGAGGAGTTAAGCAAGAGGCATGCCGGGCGGAGACCCGACAACTTCGAAGGCCCGATTCTAATCGGCTGCTGAGCCCTGCACCGCTTCGGTCGGAGTCATAAACTCCAGCGCACGTGCTATGTAGGACTTTATTTCCTTGCGATGAACCACAGCATCCAACATCCCATGCTCCAGCAGAAATTCGCTACGCTGGAATCCTGGCGGAAGTTTCTGGCGAATAGTCTGTTCGATGACGCGTGGTCCCGCGAATCCAATCAGCGCGCCCGGTTCAGCAATGTTCAAATCACCAAGCATCGCAAACGACGCCGTCACCCCGCCGGTCGTAGGGTCGGTGAGCACTGAAATGTAAGGCACCGTAGCTTCATCGAGCCGTGCCAGGGCGGCGGATATCTTCGCCAGTTGCATCAGGCTGAGCACGCCTTCCATCATGCGGGCGCCACCCGAGGCGGAAATGATGACCAGAGGCTGTTTACGTTCGAGCGCCTCTTCAATCGCGCGCGTGATCATTTCGCCGACCACCGCGCCCATGCTGCCGCCGATAAAGCTGTACTCCATTGCGCTGATGATCACCGGGCGTCCATTGAGTTTGCCGCGAGCATTGATCACGGCGTCATTCAAGCCCGTTTCTTCCTGGGCCTTGGACAGCCGTTCGGCATAGGGCTTCAGATCGACGAACTTGAGCGGATCGGTTGATTTGAGTCCGTCGCTGAAAGTTTCGTACTCGCCGTCATCAAACAGTTGGCTCAGACGCGTCCGCGCGTCAATCCGAAAGTGTCGTCCGCATTTGGTGCAAACGTTGAAATTATCTTCCAAATCTTTTTTCCAGATGATCTGGCGGCACTGGTCACACTTCACCCACAGACCTTCGGTGCGGATCTTCTTCTCGCCCGAGGTGTCCAGATCAACGGATTGACGTTTGAACCAAGCCATAAGAATCGGGTTATCTACTAATCCGGTGATTGGGCGATCTGACTTCACCCAATGGCCCGATCATCCGATCACTCAATCAATACTCGATCCCTCTCTGCGCCATCACGCCTTTCTCGTACGCATGTTTCACCTGGCGCATCTCCGTCACCGTGTCGGCAAGCTCGACAATTGTCGGATGAGCATTCCGACCCGTCAAGATTACGTGCACCATTTCCGGCTTGCGCTTCAACGAGTCCGCCACTTTCGCGGGATCGAGCATGCCATAGGTAATGGCGTAGTTGATCTCATCCAGAATCACCAGGTCCCACTCGCCTGACATGATCGCACGTTCGCCTTCGGCCCAGGCTTCTTCCACCATGCGAACGTCTTCCGGATCAGGTTTCTCGGCGCCCACTTTCACAAAACCGCGGCCCATCTGCTTCATCACGAACTTGTCGCCGAAAGATTTTGCGGCATCGAGCTCGCCGTAGTGCCACGAGCCCTTGATGAACTGCAGCATGAGCACCCGCATCCCGTTGCCAACTGCGCGGAAAGCCGTCCCCATCGCGGCCGTGGTCTTGCCCTTGCCCGGCCCGGTATTCACAATGATCAAACCTCGGCGTACATCCGGCATGGCAGAAGTAGGATTGTACCCACGAGCCGAAGTTTGCACCAGCGCGCAAAGAGAATAAAGACCTTACGGGACCACTACCGCGGCCCCATCAATGGCGTCGTTCTTTACTGCCATGAGTGCTTCATTGACTTTCGCCAGCGGAAACGAAGTAACTTTCGAGGTGAGCTTGATCTCCGCCGCCAGTTGCAGGAAATCGCGCGCATCGGCGCGGGTCATATTGGCGACGCTGCGCATCTGGCGCTCGCCCCAAAGCAGTTTGTCGTAATCAAATTGCGGAATGCGATCGAGATGTATCGCGTTGATTGCCACCACCCCGCCTTTGCGCAAGCTCGACAGCGCGCTGATCACCACATCACCACTGGGCGCGAAGGTGACAGCACGGTCAAGTTCGACTGGCGGGCGATCCTGTTCGGCGCCGATCCAGGTTGCACCCAGTGATTCCGCCAGCTTACGGTGCGACTCACCACGGGTGGAGACATAAACTTTGCAGTGCCATGACTGCAACACACGAATAGCAAGGTGCGCCGATGCGCCGAATCCGAACAGACCCACGCGATCGCCTTTCTCCACTCCGGCGACTCGCAAAGCGCGGAAGCCGATGATGCCCGCGCACAACAGGGGCGCTCCGTGCAGATCGTCGAGCGCCGCGGGAAGTGGAAAACAGAAATCGGCCCGGGCAAGCGCATATTCGGCGTAACCGCCATTCACTGAGTATCCGGTGAACGTCGGCGAGTCACACAGGTTCTCCATTTCATGGAGGCAATAAAAACATGTACCGTCCACGCCGCCCATCCAGGAAACGCCGACACGGGCACCAAGCTTAAGGCCCTCGCCGCCGACCACTTCGCCTACGATCTGGTGTCCCGGAGTGATGCGCGGATTGCGCGGCGGAAGTTCTCCTTCCGTGATGTGCAGGTCCGTCCGGCAGACGCCACAGGCGCGCACTTTCAGCAGTACATGCCCGGATTTCGGCTCAGGCGTCGGTATGTCTTCAATCTTGAGGGGAGAAGTTGAAATTGGAGCGGGCGTGCTCAGCACTGCGGCTTTCATACAAATATTCTAGTCGCGTACTTTGGTGTTCTCCCGCTGTGAGCTACCGGAAATTCTTGAACATCACCAGGTCAGCATCATTGACTCGGGAGCGTGTGACTGCGATCTGCTTGCCATCCGGGGAAAATGCGTATGCCGCAGCCCAGAGCGGTTCACTATCGAAGTGCGTGAGTTGAGTTGGCGCGCTGCCATCCAGTGGCTGATAAAACAGATTTGCGCCCGAACCGGTGCGCTTGGCTACAACCAGAGCTTTTCCATCGGGGGCCCAACCCGGCCTGTTCACTACTCCGCTGGAAGGCATTTCAACCTGCCCGCCACCGTCCAGGTTCTTGATCACGATTGAAATCTTATGCATGCTCGACTCCCCGGAAAACTGGAAAAAAGCGATTCGCTTGTCATCAGGAGACAATGTACCCCCATTGGCCGCGTTCTGGGCAAACACTTCGGGACTTCCGGCGCTTGTCGAAATTCGCTTCAGAGCGGGGCCATCCAGATTGTCCATGTAATAGACGGTCTTTCCGTCCCGCGTGCAAACAGGAGATTCGCTGTCACGTTCCGATGTTAATTGTTTGATCTCTCCAGTCGCGGTGTCTTGCCGGTAGAGATTGAGCATGTTGTTTTTGATTTCGCCAAATATGACCGCTTCAGGGCCGCAAGAACTTCCAAAGGCGGCATTGGTTTGGCGGTCCGGTATGCGCGCCCGCGCACTGCCGTCGGCATTCATTCGAAAACTGTGGAAGTCTGAATCGTCGAAAAAAATTCGACCATCTGTTGACCACTGCAACCAGCCTCCCTCGGCTTGCCCGGTGGTGACAGGAGTGGCGCTGAACTTGATTTCGCCCGGCCACTTGGCCGGAAGGGTTCCGATGTACACCGCCTCGGAGGGCTGCTGCTGAATTGTCGCCAAGCCTCGGCCATCCGCCGTGACCGTGATATCGAAATATTGGTTCAAATCGTTGGTCACGTTTTGAACAGCACCGGAGGGGTACGGCTGAAACTTGATTTGGCGGCGAAAATTACTTTCGGGCCCGCGAACTTGCAGAAACATGCCGCTTGAGTCCGGCAGCCAGCTGATGCCGTCCACCAGAAATGGACATGGAAATGATTTCACCTCGCTGCCGTCAGGCTTGAAGATCAATATTGAGCTCAGACCCTCTTTGCCAAGTTCGTATTGCGCCACCGCAATGAGGGCTCCGTCACCCGACCAGGAGGGCGCCGCTCCGCTGATCGCCAGTTGCTCGCGCTCGACAATTGTGTGCCGGTTCGCGCCATCGCTGCCCGCCACGACCAGTTGTGATTTCTTCTCGCCCGGATCGTAGTGAACAAAAACGATCTGCTTGCCGTCAGGGGAAAAGCTCACCGGCGTGGTTATGTCGCTCAGTACGCGCTGTGGCGCTCCTCCCAGGCTCGCAACCGAGAGCAGAGCGATTTCGTCTTCGTCTTGCGGATCGCTATGTTCGAAGTAAATGTAATTTCCATCCGGAGAAAAAGTGGGCCGATTGATGAATCGTCCCGGTCCCGGCGCGACTACCTGCGCTTCACTCCCGGTGGCGATCTGCTTTACCCACAGGCTATCCTGCTCGCCGCGCTTGACGAAGGCGGCATAGCGCCCGTCCGGTGAAATCGCACCCGACGTGGCGGCCACATTTTCGGTCACCTTCGAAATCTGCATGTTCAGGGGGTTGATGACCGTAGTCGGAGAAGAAACCTCTTTGTAGGCCACGTACGCAAGAATCACCAGCGCAGTAATGATGGGTGTAAGAATCAGCCGCCATTTGTGACGCTTGGCTTCAGCCAGTACCGCCGCGTTTGAAGGTTGGCTGGGTGCGGCCCGCGCTCCTGATGGCGCCGTGCTTGCCGAATCCACTCGCCCTGAACTTGTGCCCGATCCCCGCTTGATTCGCTTGAGGTCGGCACGCAATTCCGCCGCGCTCTGGCAGCGTAGATCGGGATCTTTCTCCAGGCACTTTTGAATGACGTCATTAAACGCCGGCGGGAGCATTGGATTCACATCCGTTGCGGGCGCCGGGTTCTTCTCCAGAATCGCGTGAAAAATAACTGCGGACGTCGGCCCATCGAAGGGAAGCTTTCCTGTGGCAGCCTGGTACAGCACCGCGCCAAAACTGAACAGGTCGGCGCGCGCATCGACCTCTTCCCCGCGTGCCTGCTCCGGCGACATGTAAGCTACCGTACCTACCGTCGATCCCGGGCTGGTCAGCATCGGGCTGTCAATGGTTGCGCCCGCTGCCACCGACGCCTGCTCGTGTTCGCGTGCCAGCTTGGCCAATCCAAAGTCCAGGACCTTGGCGCGTCCGCGATTGGTTATAAAAATATTGGCGGGCTTGATGTCGCGATGAATGATCCCTCGTCGATGCGCAGCGTCGAGCGCATCCGAAACCTGAATCGCAATATCCAGAAGCTGCTCGTTGGTGAAGGGCCGGCCCAGAAGCCGCGCCGAGAGCGGCTCGCCTTCCAGCAATTCCATTACGATAAACGGCTGGCCTTCATGCTCGTTCACTTCGTAGATGGTGCATATGTTTTCGTGATTTAAAGACGACGCGGTGCGCGCTTCCATGCGGAACCGCTCGAGCGCCTGCGGCGTGAGGGCCACATCGCGGGGCAGAAATTTCAGCGCAACTCTGCGTCCGAGCGTCAGGTCTTCAGCTTCATAGACCACGCCCATGCCGCCGCTGCCCAGCTCTTTGACAATTTTGAAATGCGAAATGGTTGAACCGATCAAAAGGAAACCTGCAGGAGTGCATTATTAAGGAGCTTGGCGACGAGGTCAAACGTGGGCTTAAAGCATACGAGTCGTTCCGCGCCTTCACTTTTCCATAAAGTCTGTAAAAGCCCCTACTTTGTCGTAATAAACGCGCAGATTGCACTGCTTCGGGCCCATATGTCCGAAAGAAAGTTGCAGCGTCTTTACGGGCTGGGGAATTTCGCCGATATCCATCTGAGCCCGGGCCACATCCTGCGCCGAGTTATAGGCCGCCCCTGCCGTCACATTCCGGCTGACGATCAGGGTCCAATTCCTCTTGTCGGGAATCAGATACAACGAATACGCTCCCAGTCCAATAGCCGAACCACTGAGGCTGAGTGGTGTTTGAACATATAAGGTGATGCCTGGCCCCCAGACGTGGCCATTACGAGGCTGCTCTTTTACAGTGGGAGAATATTGAACACTGACCTGATTTCCGTCATCGAAGTTGCAATACGTGCTCTGAGCGTCTTGACCCAGGGCGCTTGCCGAGAACGCCAACGTCGCAGCAAGCATCAACATGAAAGTGCGCATTTTCCCGAATTCCTTTCGGCAATAATGTAACAGACGCAGTGCAATCCTTGTTGAATCAGTCGCTCTGAAGCGCAGGGGCGTCTAGTGCCCGTCTTTTCCGGTGCCCTTCGGGCGTGATCTTCGGTTATGTTCTCAACCCGTCGAGACATTGCTAACGTTCCTTCCAGGAGCTCTGCATGTCAAAACCCAATTCGTCGTTGAAAGTTCTCTACACTGAACTGAACGAGCAGGTGCTGTCGGATGGAGCAGAAGAGCTGCAGAAGGCCGGTTTTAGCGTGCAAACGGCTGTGGGACGCCAAGCCGCGCTGGCTGCCATCAACCAGTCGAAGTTCGATTTCGTCGTTCTCGGCGCGACTCTCAGCCGCAACGACCGCCACCACCTGCCTTTCATGGCCAAGAAAGCCAGCCATACGACGAAAGTCGTGGTCATGCACACCGACGGTTCGGGACATCATTACGTCGA
>Ga0134128_10007976_pt1 | contig 12749 bp, 12 predicted proteins | sample KB31754_FD_96462 | JGI IMG/M metagenome (GOLD analysis project Ga0134128, IMG submission 96462) | Terrestrial soil microbial communities with excess Nitrogen fertilizer from Kellogg Biological Station, Michigan, USA - KB3-175-4 | ecosystem: Environmental > Terrestrial > Soil > Unclassified ...
ACTAACAAACCAGTCCAAATCTTTAAGCCTTATTCCTTGTATTTTTACCAGCCTATTTAGCTTCAGAACAGGAAAAAAACACACACCTACGTAGATGTATGTATCAGTTATCTGCAGCTTACAATGACAAGACAAATAAGATACTATATTTATAGAATCAAATTTAAGTATTAGAAGAATATGTTTGTAGGTTAAAGAATGATAGCGAACAGAAAATTGAATCCTATGTCATAGCTACATGTATAGTATAGATTGAGAAACTTAATCGCTACCAAGATATTCAAGAGCGTAATCAAAAGGGTTCCACAGGCACAAGCACATGTAGGACGTTATCCTGATCTTTTGCTACCGTCAATCAAGGAGATCAAATCTGGACCGTCAATTATGATTATTAAGCTCAAGGTAGCCATTTGTTCGATTAGTACCCTTGAATAATCCTTGACTGCTACTGCATATATGTAATTTGGTATATCTGCTACTGACGAATATCCGTTTTAATATAGTACCTATAGCTTCATGGCACTTTGCTTAAAGTTACGATCGTCCTCTAACTACAATAATGCTACCATAGATGAATACCAATCAGCTGTTAATTTATGAGCCATTGCACTCATCAAGTCACCTGATTTTATATTTGAGTCAGCCTGCCCCTGTTCTTCCTTGATTTTCTCAATCAGATATTTGCGTTGACTGACTTGTTTTTGCTTAAATATATCGTCCATTGCTTTTTGAAATTTGTCCAAGTCACCAGATATTTTTTCATTAAGTTTACGGCTCAATTCATCTTGTTGTGCTTTTATTTCATCCATCTCATCATTAGACATTAGTAGGTAGTCAAGATATCATATTTTAAAAGATTTTCCTTGTCTTTATCATAGTACTCCTATTGCAATTCATATATCATCCTCTTAAATAATTAAGTGATGGCACGCTCTATAGTTAAGGAAATTGTTCTTGAAGAAAAGAAACCACCATGGCAAGTCATCATGAGTAATGCCGAGACTAAGATGTCCAGTAGGCGTTGATTATCATTACACTGCATTCTGCTGAAAATACAAAAGTGGCTAGTGTGATCTTGCGAAAATAGCTAGAGTAGATTATGACATAGCAATAACTATCTTTAAACTTGAAAGTGAAGGTCTAAGAGCATTATCCGGTGTAAACAAGCTTGCTAGCAAAGCATCACAACAACAATGTCGAACTAAACTCTAAAGGTATGACCTTACCATAGAAGCTTGATTTGGAATAGAGTAGACTGAAAAATTGTGTCTGCGAAGCAACAGGTTGTATTGGGACATATCAACCTAGGCCTCGTAAACGCTCCAGTCAAACGTCTTACCTGTCCCTGACGTCTGTTTTAAGGTAAGTTTCCATCCATTATCAGATAGGTAAAGTGGAATGTATACGAGGGGATAAGTTTGTGTACCTGTATACTTGCTAACATAGTATTGAACGTAAGCGCCTCCAGCAGCAGTCTTCACAAGGACATAGACCCTAAGTTCAACCCTATCGCCTGATTTCATATTACTTAAATCAACATAACCTGAAAACCATTTGTTGCTCGTAGGACTATAGAGTGTATGCTCAACACTAGTAGTTGCGAGCTGAGTGCCGCTACTCGAATGCGTTATTGACAATTGATACAAACTCTAGTTTTGAGATGTCTATTATTATTGTTGTTATCTATTGTCATCATATCTTTCCCCATACATTCCCATTTCAATTGCAAATTCAATAGTCAAGAAACTTCCTAAATGTGTCGGTAGTACCTAGCCATATGTGCAATTTCTTTTCTATAAGAAGCTGCCGAATTTCCCTCATCGAAAACAAATGACGATGATTTAGGGTATTGACACTCTCCGAACAATACTGCATGCGATGCTGCTAAAGCAAACCGATGGCTTAGAAGGGCAACGATTTTTAATAATGAATTCATTATTCCATCTTTATTTCCGTATTGAACTATATCTTCTGCAACCTTTAGTGGGCTGCCCATAGAATGACATAATGTTTTTGTTGAATAGGAGACAAATGGCTTGAATGCTTCAGTTGATTTCTTTTTTAGAGCATTTAGGTGAGGACACATTTTATTGATTTCTGCAAGAGTTTTACCGAATTTACGATAGGTTTAATAGAAGCGGCAGGCAAGAACCATTTTGGTATAATCCTCTATCACTTTTATTTGGCTTTGGCTTGTTTTGTTCAACAAGATCTCTAATATAGCAGCAACAGAAATATTTCTTTCTATACGGGCCAATTGATCCAGAAAAGGTAATTGCAGCTCAAAAAGAGGTTGATTTTACTGATTTAAGAAACCCCGATAGACCTAGACTAATTGTAACCTCTACAGACATACAAACGAGTGAACCTGTCATATTTGATAGTAAGCATGTGAGTATCCAATCCGACATCTCTTGATACCAGTGACTTCTTTCACCTAGGCCGGTAAGAGTTGGTGTATATACTTCAAGACCATCTATGCTTAGAAGAGGAGTTACTTTTTTCCAACACCATCCTCCGTGGCAGGAACCATGAACTAATACAAAAGTTGCCATTTTCGAACGAACAGTAGTAGCTCAAGTCTATGAATATGTTTTGGACATATCGATAGATAAGTCTGATATCTTGAATTGTAAAGTCGCTTTCAGAATTCTTACAAAGATACTGATGATGAAAATAATCACAAGTATGATCCTAAATAGTAAAACATACTGATCAAGTCATTTAGATAACGCCTAAAGCTTTGAATTGATTTTTGAATTGATTTATCTATACACTTTATAAATATGGGTTAAACCATTTGATAGCAGTATAGAGTTGAACTGAATTTTGTGTTTTAAGTAAGTTAAGATCCAACTCTTTTCATCTTTGAACCGCAATTAGGACAAGCAGCTAGTTTGTGCTCTGTTTCACAACGCATACAATAATATCTTAAAGTGCTTCCGATCATTGAAGAAGATGATATCGAACCAGACATTCCAACCCTTCCAAATCCAATGCCCATTTTTTTCATCATTCTGTTTCTCATATAGAAGTTAAGCAAAATGAAAACTCCTATTATAGTAATTAATGATATTGGAAAAGGCAATAACAAAGAGATGGCAATGCTAATACCAAAAGATATTCCCATCCAAATTACTTGATTAATGAGAATCTGTTTGTTATTAATACTCATCTTTTTTACCCATCTGCCTATGTGGCATAACGATTTTACATATCATGGACATACCAGCCTGCAGTTGTCTCATTTTGTACCAGCAACGAAGTTTTCTTTAATATATCTTCTTAGTCTTTGAGCGTCGATATTGTTTACATATATGTCATCTTTGAACACATCCTTTTTCCCTCCTTTAGACACTCTTATTTTGATTGTAGAAGATTCATTTTGTGATTCTGATGGAACTATTTCTATCCTTAACTGTGGTCCCTTCGCCATCATGCCCTTCTCTCCTTCAGCATATAGAATACCATCATTACCATTTCCATCTTTAGTAGGTCTAACAAATTCGAAGTTAAACCTGTTGACCATATCTTCTACGATAAGTTTCAGCTTATGATCTCTATCTATGTTTTCAATTTTCAGAATATATTTCTGAAGGCTTTCAATCTCAAGCACCTTTCCTATAGGCTTACTTTCATCATAGACTTGGTGTTGCTGCTGTTGTTGTTCTTTTCCAGTCCAAACCATTCCTTCTTTGGCTACTGTTATTCTAAATTTCCCATTATCGCCTGTTACTTGTAGATGTGAATTTATCACACTTTGAAGCTCATCAGTTGTCATAGCCTTAACTGGACCTCTAAACCATTGATTTGATGCTTCTTTAAAGTCATTCAATCCACTATAGTGAACTATATAACATTCTTTTGCGTTCCATCTTCTTACCAGATTATAGGCATCAGATACACAGATCATTCCTGTTTCAGGATGAGGATTATAGGTTTGGGTACCCAAGATAAGAAGATCTGGCTTCCATAACAAATTTTCATTTACATTTGGTAATGAAAGGAAGTCCCATCCAATTATTATTTTCCTATCTAGTAATTTTACTATATATATAACAGAACCCGCTGGAGAATTATCGCCATGGTCTGCCAAAATTGGCATTATTGAAAATGGACCTATTTGAAAACTTTCGTCTGGCTGTATTACACTAAACGAAACACCATTATTGTTATCAATATTATTATTTGTTTTTTCAGTTAGTTGTGGGAGCTTTTTGATAATTTGATCACGGCATTCCCTAGTGCAGAATATCTTCAAACTCTGTTTTGATTTATCTTCCTGATGAACTTGATTCACTAGCTTAGGTAGTTCTTTAACATGATCCTCATGTGAATGGGTTATTACTAGAGCATCAGGAATAAATGATGTTGATGATGATGAAGAAGAAGACCTAAATCCAAGATCTCTTTCAATACTTTTGACTACGCCTTGACCTATATCAACAAGCAAATGAAACATTTTTTGACCTGTTTCAATTTTAGCAAATAGTGAGCAAGAAGTGTTTGTATTTGTATCTTGTTGTTTTTTTACCTCGGCTGCTCTTTCTGATTTTTCTTCGGTACCTAATGTTGAAATATCAGGCAGTGTACCATTTATCCTTACCATTAGCTGATCTTGTATAATTGTTGTTGTTCTTTCCATCGCTGTAGCATCCGGAAAGTTTGTAAGATGTGAATCTTCGATATTTTTTAGAGTAATATGTTCTTGACTCATGTAGTATAATATCATACTGTACTATATACAAGATCAGATCTTTACTTCTCTATCGTTGTTACGTAGCAATCTTAGAAAAATTCGTTTGTAGTACAAAAAATTTAATCTTATTATAGTATTATGAAACTTATATACCATGCAAAGCTAAGTTTTTCATGAATTCAGTGTGATCCACTAGTAAAGTTATCAATTAAGATATTACAAATCCGGTGTAGATCATATTAAACACAAATGATCATTCCCAGACTTGATTTATAGGACCTTATGACTATAAGCAATGCATAAGGAATTTGATTTTGTGGTTAATACCTAAAGGATGTAGAATAGAAACTTTCATCCTACTGCGTTAAATTCCTCTTACTCTTTCAAGTTGTTGGTCCGCTTGTATCTCGATACTTGATCCAATGTTTGCACTATTTACACCTATTCTCGAGAACTCTTACATTACCTCGGCGTATGACTGAGGAAAGACAAAGAGCAAAAGGTGTAAAAAGGCAAATGTATGAGACCAGTTGAATAAGTTGCTCGTCGTACCATAATCCTTTTCTTCACTTTCCGACATAGCATGCGATTCTTCTGTAATGACATAAAATATATAGGGATTGTTATACCGCATTTGAAAATAGTATAATAATAGGCGACTATCGTATATTGATTATTAGCATGCATGAGTATCTGAGAGATCCATTGACAGCAAAGTACCGAGAATGTGAGAATTGTAAGAAAAGAACTCAATTTGTGTGTGTAGTCTGTAGTGTGTGCTGGAGCTGCCACTAAAAGAAAATATAGCAGTCAGAAAAGAAAGACTCAGAATGACTACTTATATGCACTAATTTCCTTTAATCCCCTGTGCAACAAGTATTGAATAACAACCAAGACCGCATTCTTCACAAATTGGTTTTGCTGCATTTTTATTACTACCATTATCTGCGCTTCCTATACAACATGGCTGCTTTGTTCTTCCCATGTGATCCAAAGACAATATTGCCCATGATGGACACTGTACTGGAGTAGTACCTATGCCGCCCCAGTTGCCTTTCATCAATGATAACTGCTTTTCGCCATTGATTATGAAATGCGGGTATTTCTTTCTTAAAGAAATGAGACTGTTAACTACTTTGGTGCGTTTATTTCCAAATGGCATCCATAAAGGATCATTTTTTACAAATGGCGTATGAAATTGAAAGCCTATTTTATTCACTTTACTCTTCCATTCTTCCACTAAATTTTCGACTGTATTGTAATTTAAAGAATTAATTGTCATTGTAATCCATATATCTTTCCATGCTGGCTTGCCTTTACGATTCGGGCCTCTTCTATACTCTAAAATGTTTTCCTTTGTTTTTGCATATGACCCTTTGCCTCTAATGCTATCATGTATTTCTTCTGTTCCATCCAAGGATATCCAATAAAAATATAGATTTTCAAATCTCTTTAAGGGATATGTTCCGTTTGTTACAACACACACTCTTCTTGGCATCTCTTCACAAAAAACTTCGATTATATCTGGACGCATCGTAGGTTCGCCACCAACTAATGTCACAATATATACACCTTGCTTTTTGAAAGTGCTTCTAATTATTTCTCTCCACTGCTCTGCACTCAGATCCTCTGCATCATTTTTTCTATTCAACCACCAATAACAATGACTGCAATGCAAATTACAAATATTGTTAACGTCTACAGAGCCATATATTGCACGTTTTGAATGAAAGAGTTTAATGCTAATGTATTTTTTAAATATGCTAGCAAAAAAGGGTACTTCACGGATAAGGTCAGTTACACCACGACCATAAATTAGGTCTACCATACCTATCTATTGTTCAATAATCCATAAATTATAAAGTTTATAGATGTTGATGGGTTTTTTACTTTTTATGCTGACTCTTACAACTTGTTCCCATTAATCGAGGAGTACAGATAGGATTACTATTTATGTTCTAATTGATATTCTACTCCACATTGCTCTGAACAGAATTCATTGGAGTTGCTGTCCTCACCAATCTGGTCACCACAGTTTTTGCAATGTCCTTTTTCACTCATATGGTTAAGGGCTAGATTTTATTATTATTACATGTTTCTCTATTACGTAATTATGTAATCATAGTATAAAATGTCGAAAAAGCTTAAGGGATATGCTAGTAATATTGTTTGTTAACATATTATCAATCATTTACAGATTTCAGGAAGAAAATAGCTAGATATTTTAGAACAAAACGATTCAAACTAAATATGAGGAACTATTTGGTAGGAAGTGTGTAAGCAAATTTATGCTATTCGGTATAGCTTAAGGTTGTACGGCTACAAATGAATAATCCAATCCGAAACATAGTCTATCGGAAGATCAAGAAAGCAGGAAATATTACCGACTCATCTTACGAACATTTTGCTAAGTGAAGCTGATTTTAACAAGATGTTGCTTGATCTTGACATATATAGCCTAATTAGAGTAACATCGATTACATATGCAGAATTAGAGTTCTTTAAGCATATCAATGGTTAATATATGTAGAAACCAAACGAAAATAAAAAATTTTCTCTAACACATAATATGCACATAATGTATCATATTACATAATGTAGATTATTTGACATATTGATCTGTGTATAAATGCAGATGGTGTAAATAGATTATTTTTCTATAGAGATTTATAGTAGCATGAATTTTTGCTTTAATATCGAATGTGCAACTGAGTTATTAGTGGCGCCTTGTTCCTATGAGGAAATATATATTTTAAATGGTTTTAGTAATTGAATAACTATCTCTGTTAACTTAGGTGAGGAATCATTCATTATAGTAAGTATTTTATGATGAAGCTCCATTCTAGATAATACCAAATCATATTCTAGCGACAAATAATTCAAGTATCCTTCAATAAACCTATTTATCGTCTCAATTATTGGTATCATTTGTTCTTTGGTTACTATGCCCTTCTTTGAATATTCTTCAATTAGATCTACCTGGTTTTTTACCAATCCGTTACAAGAGCCTAACATATCTTCTTGTAGCTGTGTAACTGCCTGGAAATATTCAAACTGTTTTCTGTTTATTCTATTATACATCATAGAACAAGTTTTAGAAAATATTTGCAAAGGATCGCTATTGGCAGCTTTCTGATCATTATTTGATGATGACAAGATTTACATGTATATAATGCATTACAATAACAAAAATGTTTCATTAAGTGAAAAAGGCAGAAACAGTTGATTAAGTAATTCATCTGATTATAGGAATAACCTGCAGAGAAACACTCATACAAACAAAAAGAAATAATCCAAGATTTGACACAGCACATAACGTAGCAACCCAGACCTGAAATTCTTCCATCGGATGCCCTTAGAGCAGGTGCAAGAATCATAGGTACTGGGCGTTCTGACTACCCAAATCAAGTAAATAATGCTGTCGTATTTTCATCAGTTCTTAGAGCTTCAAGAATAATTCTACTATTGCTGAAGTATGGTCTAGTGGTATTGATTTTGGTATTTTAAATAAAGAGCTCCAATCACTTAATATTACATCTCTATCAGATGATGGTAATAGTAATAATACACGTGTTGTTTATGTAGGACACAATGGGCAAAAAATAGCAGATTCTGATATAAGTAAAGGTAAAACTCCTGAATCTTTTGCTGCTCTGAATAGTTTCAAAAGTGCTATTAATGGAAAGTCAGTTTCAACAATAGATACTATAGATAATAATACAAAGATGCTAGTAACTTACCAACCAGTCAAGGCATTTCATAATACTTGGGTTGTTCTTTTGAGGCGACCAATACCACCACAACCATCACAACAATAATCACTGAGCCAAGTAATCGATAAAATAATAATAGCATCGTTGCTGTTTAGCCATTGCTTTGATCAGTCTCAATGCAAATTCCGTTCTATAACCTATATTTAATGATTGCAAAACCTTTTTTACTTGATACAAATATTTTTCATATATAACTAACTTCTTACAAATTCGACAAAGGAGTAGTGGTCTGTATGGTCAATTATTCTGTATTGTTGTTGGGCTCAGGAAATTCTTCTTCCTTGTTCTCCATAGTTTGTAAATGAGAAAGTCTGATCCTTAGTCGCATCAAAATAATCGGACTTATTATCACTTCTAGCAATAATATGTTTTATTGTTACATTTTCTTTTTTATTATCAATAACAATTTTCTTAATCCAAGCAGTCCAAATACTTTTGATATAATACTATCACTTTTCCCTTTTGAGAATGATTGAGCAGTTATTGCAAATAATATTCCTATTCCAGCCATAGATGATGTTAGCCATATAACATAATGATTTCCAAATGTCAATCTACCAGACAATGACGATGTTATCTCTGAAAGAATATGAAAGGCAATAGTAAACATTCCCTGGCCGGTTCCAATCGATAAGAAGAATTTTCCAATGTTGACCCTGTTTACAGCAAACAACCCTGCTCCCATAAGTACGGTAATTCCTCCAAGCTGGCTTATAACGGCCAGGATTCTAATTGGAACTAGTAAAAAAATCCAAAATTGTTGAGCGGTGTGCAACATAATCTGCTGTGTAATCAGACTATAAATTTCCAAGGTTGCCTTGTACCCTGAGAGCAAAAGAAGTACTCCTGAAACAAACGCAATTCCCGCTGCTAGTCTATTCCTGGTAATATTATATCGCAGTGTGTGGAATCTATCATAAAACGCTCTGTGTTCTACCGTATATTTTGGCATAAATTTGAAAATAGTAACAACGCTTCTCATTTTTGCATAAGAATATTTTGAGCGCGCTTCATGAGCGGTAATTTTTAGTCTGATCCCTTTTCTGCTTACTGACCCGGCAAGCGATTTTGGTATAAAATATTTTTTTACAGTAATAAGACCTCCTCCTACAACCATATAATCTGAAAGGATTCTTCTAAGAAAGCCAAGATTTTTTCCGTCATTAGAATATACTGGCTTGTGTATTAGGTCTGACCAGTTTGAGAAAGGGTCATCATCATTGTGAGTATTATCATTATTTTTACTTTCAGTCACAGGTGTATGATAAGAGTGGCTTGCTGAATTATTATTGGTTTTGTGATATTTTCTACTATAAATAAAATGTGTTAATTCTTTTCGCTTTCTTCCAATCTATCCTTTTTTTCTATGTTTAGTGGTTATCGAACTATGGAATTCCACTAAACCTATACTTGTCTTTGTCTTTGCCAGCCTGTTTACAGGAAAGAAGACAGCAGCAGATAACATATCATGTACATATCTATTTTAAATTCAATATTTTTTAAATAAGGTAACCTTATTCTACATCTAGCCATTTTCTCAATTGTCTATGCCAATACAAATTGCTGTTCTTCCACTTCAATGGATAACCTTGTACACAAGATGGCAGGGCATGTTGTCTTTATGTTAAATTCGTCTTAGACTCTCTCTTCTGTTCTTCTTTTTCTACTAATCCCTGTTGCTCAGCAGCTACATCTCCACGTGTTATACCTCCTGTATCTCTACGTGTGGTATCATTATCCTTCTTTCCTGCTGACTTTATGCTTGTTCTGGCTTTCAGCTGTATGTTTTACCTTATTTTTAAGACTAGGCAAAGCAACTATATTTAGTAAACAATCTATATCTAGTTGTATAATATGGCCACAATATCTTGTTCTGTTGTATAGTCGGGTGCTACTATTCAAATTACGAGGAGAAATCAATAAAGCATCCGAATTTGCGACAGTAGTACTCTTTTTATTGGATGTTCTAAGGTCTTTTCAAGGTTGCAAATATGTCATAAATTGTTCGTAGATTATTGCCTTGACTGTGATTCCATATATAACATTGAAAAACAAGATCTAATTTTTTGACAACACCTTCTTCCCAATCCTTGATATAGCAGGTTGAAGTTGATTGGTTTCTGTGAAGCAGCAGAATAAATGGAGTATAGCACTCTTTCAGAACACACCGGCTGCTTTTCATGGTCACCCGGAATTAAGCGAGCGACTGACAGAGGACTTGCGACAGGCTCTCCGTACGTCATCCAATGAAATCGATTGAGGAAGCATTATTGATGCTTGGCGTATTTAACAACACTTTCTGTCTATTTCGTATATCCTATAACAATCTCTGCTGGTCCTACTTAACTCCGCTTCTTAGAGCGTCAGCAGTCTTCTACGCTGACAGAAATCTCTTGTATGGGCCTGAAAGAGAGTAACAATATCTAAAAAACAGAACGGTCTTTATAAAAATTTAAATAGTAATTATAAGAAATTGTTTGGGTAGGTTTTGCCAAGGAAGATAGAATTTAAATGACTTGTAAAGGTATATGTATGCGTCATAAAGCACAAAAACCGGTTGGTTCTGGTCGCTATGCGAGTGGACAAAAACGCTGTCAGATATGTGAGATATTTATAAAATGGGATGGATTATGGTGTCCATGCTGCGGATATAGACTAAGAACTAAGCCACGGAACTTAAAATACAAAGCAAAGCTCAGAGCACGGGAGGAAATAAAAAGAGCTCAGCAATCTAGAGTATTGTTTCTACAGCATATGCAAGTAGCTAAAAAACAGCATAAAGCTGTCAAATAAAAGCAATAACCCAAACAAGATAAGGCGAGAAAAAAATAACAAGAAGTAAGACGTCACTGTAATTGAGGGCATTAGATAAATTCTATATTTTTTATGTTTTAGAATTAGTATAATTCAAGCTCAGATGGTGATTTGATGTTGAAATGTTTCAAATTTAAATGACTTAAGATAAATAGGTAGATAGAGTCATGCCCCCTATCGTAATGGATACGGAGGGTCTCCATCTACCCTTTCAACATAATTAAATTCTCCCATTAATAAACAGATGCAATCTATTATGGGAGGGAGAGGAAGTAAGAAAATTTTTTGAATCCTTCTGATAAAAAGAACAAGAACAAAAGTGCCCAATCATACCTTCATGAATAGGCTGACAGAAAAGCAATCCAACCGTGTAACAGCTTCCTACCCTTTGGCGTGATTGAATACAAGCTCTTAATCTTCATATCGATACCTTCAACGTATCCATCACGCTTAAGCCTATATTCTAAAGAGTCCTTCAATGTAGCAGAAAGCCTGAATACTTCTCCTTTACTTTTTTTAGATATGATTTCCGATAATTGAGTTGTACTTAACGGCTCTTTTGCTTCCGAAAGGGCCATGAGAAGTATAAAGCTATTTCTAATATGTGCACCTTGAATCATTTCGTAATTCCTTGCAATTGAGGCCCACAGAGTTTGATCATCATTATTGTCTTCTTTTTGAACGTCTTCTGATTTTCTTTTTTTTATGCTTTAGAGAATTTTTTGAATTTTCCTTGGACACTATTTTAGGTAAAACCTGCTCGTACTATAAAAATATCAAATCAAGAGCAAAATCCTAAGTTATGACCGGATATACATTTGCTTGTCTATATATTGTTCTAACCAAATGAAACATCAAATTTTTCCCAGGCCTGCTTATATGACTCCGTCATTTTGTCAAGTTGATATAGTACATAGTGTTGTGTTGAAACTGTTTTTGCTCATCCTGCCAAAATGTCTGCTTCATTCGGATCCATTGTAATACGTACAACATTGTAATGGAGCTTTCTCAAATCCATAAACTTTATTCCAACTTCTCTTTTAGTTATATTATGTGCACTGTTTATCTCTTCCTTTCTTGTAAACCTTGGCAAATTTCGAAATCGATTCCATACATCGGTAGGAAGTATGAAGAAGTAACACTGTTTGTTTCCCCTAAACCAATTTAACGTTATAATAGTCATACCATTTGGCTTACGGATTACATGAAGCTTATCACATTTATGTCCTGCATTGTCAGGACAAATCTCTTTGCCGTGAGAATATATCATATCATTTCTTCCTCTTGTAGACCTGAGAATAATCCTACCTCTCCTGGAATTGCCATCAGGGCTTTTACTTTACTAACAACGAATTGGTCGTCTACTACATAGATTGCTCGTTTACAATGCAGTATTCCAGTATATGAACCCGTATGAATGGCGGGTTCGGTGGAATGTGCAACAAATTTGACTCAATTAGTCC
>Ga0134128_10007977_pt1 | contig 12749 bp, 12 predicted proteins | sample KB31754_FD_96462 | JGI IMG/M metagenome (GOLD analysis project Ga0134128, IMG submission 96462) | Terrestrial soil microbial communities with excess Nitrogen fertilizer from Kellogg Biological Station, Michigan, USA - KB3-175-4 | ecosystem: Environmental > Terrestrial > Soil > Unclassified ...
CCAAGCGACCGGAATGTGCCCCTGATGATCGCCGGCCGTTCGACCCGCATGGAAGTCCTGGAGCTGCTTCGGCGCAAGGGCCGATCGAGCGCGGAATCCATCGCCAATGACCTCGGCGTGACGCCCAACGCCGTGCGCCAGCACCTCACCAACCTCGAGCGAGATGGTCTTGTCGTGAGCCAGCCGGAGCGGAGCGGCCGCGGACGTCCCTCTCTGCTCTTTGCGCTTACCGAGCGCGCGGATGCGGTGTTCCCCAAGCGTTACGGCCAGCTCGCGACGATGGTCCTGCAGGAGGTGCAGGACATGGGCGGCCCGGAGGCTCTAGACGAGGTCTTCGCCCGCGTCGCCGCCAGGCATGCGTCGGCGATCGAGAAGGAGCTCGACGGCCTGGCTTTTGACGAAAAGCTAAAGCGCGTGGTGACCTGGATCGGGCGCGCGGGCACTCTCGTCGAGCAGACCGACGGCCCCGAGGGCATCCAGGTGACCATCCATAACTGCCCGTTCCGCAACACAGCACTCAAGTTCCCGCAGGTGTGCACGATCACACCGCAGCTCATCTCCCGTCTTACAGGCGCCGCCGTCTCCCAGTCGGATTCCATCCACAGGCGTGATCCCTACTGCTCCTTTGTCGTCCAGCGCCCTACCCACACTCACTAGCTCCCAGGTCAAGCAGATCGACCAGCTCTGCGCCGAGCGTTTCGGCATTCCTACCGCATGGCTGATGGAAGCGGCGGGCTGGCAGATCGCGCGCTTCGTGCGTCAGCGGGCCGCGGTGGTATGCGGCGTCGGCAACAACGCGGGCGACGGCCTGGCGGCGGCGAGGCACCTCGACCGCTGGGGCCGCCTCGCGAGGGTGTGTTGCGTTGACGGCGGCCGGCTGCAAGGAACCGCGGCGATGCAGCTGGCCGCGTTGCGGCAGGTCGGAGTGCAGGTGGACGATGAGCTCGACCTCGAGGAGGCCGAAGTCATCGTCGACGCGATCTTCGGCACCGGCCTGTCGCGGCCGCCTCAAGGAAAGTTCGCGGAGTGGATCGAGGCCATCAACGGCTCCCACAAGAGCGTGATCGCGGTCGACGTGCCCTCGGGCCTCGACGCCAACACGGGGGTCGCCTACTCTCCAAGCGTGAAGGCAAGCGCGACGATCACGCTGGGCCTGCCCAAGACCGGCCTGGACAAGGTCGGCGGGCGGGTCATGGTGGCCGACATCGGCGTGCCGCCCAACGCTTACGCCGCAATCGGAATCTCAGTCCCCGCTGACATGTTTGCCAACGGAGAGTTGATTCCTCTGTGATCGGCCACGTCGTCTGGGACCATGGGGTGTCGATTCCCGGGCACCGCCTGTGGCTGGACCCCCTCACGGTGCGCAGCTTTGCGTTCATCTCCCACGCCCACACTGATCACGCGCGACGGCACAAGGAGGCGCTGCTCACACCGCAAACGCTGGCGCTCATCCCCGAAGCCCGGCGACCGCGCGGCTGGCGCATGCTCGGATTCGGCGAGAAGATGCGGCGCGGCGATGGCTCGGTGTCCCTCCACTCGGCGGGTCACATGCTCGGCTCAGCGATGCTGCACTTCGAGAACGACGGATGGTCGGTGCTGTACACCGGCGACGTCAAGCTCCGCCAACCGGGCGGCATCCAGACCTCGGTGCCGAAGTCGGATGTGCTGATCATGGAGACGACCTACGGACGCCCCCACTTCCGGTTCGGCGACCCCGACGAGACGATAGAGATGATCGCGAGGTGGTGCCGCCGAGCTCTCGACAGCCGCGTCACGCCGGTCCTGCTCTGCCACGCGCTCGGCAAGACCGAAGAGGTGATGCTGGTCCTCGCGCAGTACGGTTTTCGGTTCGCACTCGAGAAGCGCTGCGTGCCTTGCGCGGAGCAGTACGCCCTGGCGGGGCGCTCGCTGCCCGACTGGATCGAGCTCAACGGCGAGTCGGTGCATGACCGGGTGGTCATCGCGCCGCCCGTCGGCAAGGACGACATTCGCCGCCTGGGCCGCTATCGGACGGCGCTGATAAGCGGCTGGGCCAAGGACCCGGACTTCGCGCGCTTGTTCGGAGCCGACGCCACGTTCGACCTGTCCGACCACTGCGACTTCGACGAGCTGATGGAGTTGGTGGAGCGGTCAGGCGCGGAGCAGGTCTACACGGTCCACGGCTACACCGAGGACTTCGCGCGCTCGCTGCGCCGCAAGGGCGTGAAGGCCTGGGCGCTAGAGGCTAACGAGCAGCTGGCGCTGGCGCTCTGACCAACCCCCCTCGGATAGTCCGGACTATCCGGGATCCAGCGTCGCGAAATGCTCGGTCAGTCCGGACTATCCGGTGCCTAGCGCAGGGCCCAGCCCGATCGCAGCACCGCCCGGCGTAGTTCGTGGTTTCCTGCCGCGGCGTCGCTCAGCTTGGTCAGCAGCAGGTCCACCCACGCGGAAAGCTCTACCGGCGGCGCGACCTCGAGGGCCTCGTTGCGGACCCGCGCCCGGAAGCTCCGTCCATCGACGTCGATCGACAGCTCGGTGATCGGCCCGCGGTTGAGGGCGCCACGCTTGGCCTGCGCGATGGGTATGCGCTCCACGAGGTAGTCCAGCAGCTCATGCGGTTCATCGCGCTCAACCAGGGGCGCGTGGCAGAAGACGCACGCGTCGTCAATAGGCAAAGCTGGGGCGGAGCAGACAGTGCAATTCATTTGTGTGGCGGGTACGGGGGCGTTCTAGTCGGTGTAGCGAGTAATTGTGTGGTCTTCGCGCCTTTTTTCAGCCTGGTATAACGGGCAATCTTCGAAATTCCGGACGCAGATAGGCGGGCTGTCTCTCAGCGCGTACTTGCGTTTGGATCGGTGATCGACGTGACAGTCGAACCTGTACACGCGAAGCGGGCCGCGCGTCTCCTTGACCAGCTCTTCGAGATAGGGGCACCTCCGCATCGCGAACTACGATAGGTCGTCCAATGCAGGAATTCGCGCGCGCCGGCGCGGCCGTCGGCGCGACGCCGGCGACCCTCGAGAAGACCCGCACCCTCGGCGCCTACTTCCGCACACTCGAGGAGGACGACCTTCGCCGGGCCGCGGTCTTCATGAGCGGCCGCGCGTTCCCGCCCTCGCAGCGACGCACCCTCGGCCTCGGCTGGTCGACGGTCAGCAAGGTGATCTCGTCTCTGTCGCAGCGCGACGAGGACGAGCTCGGCGAGATCTTTCGCCGTCATTCCGACCTCGGCGATTGGGCCGGCGAGGCACTCGACCGCCCGGCTGAGCCGGATCCTGTGACCCTCGCCGACGTCGAGGCGACATTCGAGTCGATCCGAACGGCGCGCGGGAATGCCAAGGCCAGGCCGCTCGAGGCTCTGCTCCGCCGGCTCGACTCGGAATCAACCCGCTTCTTCATCAAGATCCTGAGCGGCGAGATGCGCATCGGCCTCAGCGAAGGCCTGGTCGAGGCGGCGATCGCCGACGGATTCGGCGTTCCGATCACCCAGGTCAAACGCATCCATCTCGTAACGGGCGACATCGGCGAGACGGCGGTCCGATGCAAGCGCGGCGACTTCGAGGCCAGCACAATCACCGTGTTCCAGCCGGTTCGCTTCATGCTCGCGAGCCCCGTTGAAACCCCCGCCGAGGCATTCGATCGCATGGCCGCCGGCACGGTGTGGACGGAGGAGAAGTACGACGGGGTGCGCTGCCAGCTGCATCGCGAGGGCTCTCGCATCGAGCTCTTCTCCCGCGATCTGAAGGAGACCACGAGCGCCTTCCCCGAGCTCACCGAGAACGCGCACGCAATCGGGCACGACGTTCTTTTCGACGGCGAGGTGCTCGCGCATCGCGACGGCCGCGTTCTCCGCTTCTTCGAGCTGCAGCGACGGCTCGGTCGCAAAGTCGTGGAAGCAGATCTGCGCCGGCAGGTGCCGGTCGTGCTCGTGATCTTCGATCTGCTGTGGCTGGACGGCCGCACCCTTCTCGACGAGCCGCTGACGACCAGGCGCAAGCTGCTCGAAGGGCTGGGACTGGAGCCTCCATATCTCCTGGCACGGCTCGAGGAGGCCACCGACCCTCAGCACCTCGACCGCATCTTCGCTGAGACACGCGAGCGCGGGAACGAGGGCCTGATGGTCAAGGATCCACTGAGTCCTTACACGCCGGGGCGGCGGGGGCTGGCGTGGCTGAAGCTGAAGCGCCCGCTGGCGACGCTGGACGTGGTCGTCACCGCCGTCGAATGGGGTCACGGCAAGCGCCGCGGCGTGCTTTCCGACTACACGTTCGCGGTCAAAGACACCAGCACGCAAGAGCTCGTCAACGTCGGCAAGGCTTACACCGGCCTGACGGACGCGGAGATCGCCGAGTACACCAAGAAATTCCTGGAGATGACGACGCAGGATCAGGGCTATCGGCGCATGGTGCGGCCCGAGGTTGTGCTCGAGGTTGCATTCGACTCGATCCAGCACTCAGGCCGGCACCTGAGCGGGTACGCGCTCCGGTTTCCGCGCATCGTCCGCATACGCGATGACAAGCCGGTCGAGGAGATAGACACCCTCGAGCGCGTGGCGGAGCTCTACGACCGCTACTTCGGCGAGAAATCGACCGTTCCGCTTTCGGAGGTGGCCGAGACTTGACGCATCCCCTCCGGCCGCTGCGCGGCCACCTCCCCATAAATGGGGAGGAGTTATCGGCCAGGTGAGGCTCACATTCATGGGGACCGCCGGCGCGCGGTTCATGGTCGCCAAGCAGGTCGCGGCGTCGGGCGGCCTGTTCATAGAGGACGAGGGAACCAGGCTCAGCCTCGACCCGGGGCCTGGCGCCATCGTCCAGTACGCGCAGCGGGGCATCGACCTGACGACGCTCGACGCCATCGTCTTGAGCCACCGTCACCTCGACCACACCGGTGATGTGAACGTGATGCTCGAGGCGATGACGGACGGGGGCTTCCAGCACCGGGGCCAGCTCTTCTGCCCGGCGGATGCTCTCGACGACGATCCCGTCGTGCTCAAGTACGTGCGGCGTTTTCCGCGCGAGATCGTCCGCCTGGCTGCCGACACGACATATTCCGTCAACGGTCTGAGCTTCACGACCAGTGGCCGCCATGTGCACCAGTGCGAGACCTACGGCTTTCGATTCGGCGACAAGCTCGGCTGGATCACCGTCTCCGGCTACTACGATGGCATCGCCGAGCAGCATCGGGCAAACGTGATGGTGATCCACACCGTCCTGCGCGACTGTGTACCGACGCTGCCCCACCTGTGCATCGCCGACGCGGAGCGCATCATCCGCGAGGCGAAGCCGAAGATCGCCTTCCTGACGCACTACGGAATGACGGTCTGGCGCGCGAACCCGGAGCAGGTCGCTGCTGACCTGAGCCGGCGCACCGGCGCCGACGTGCGAGCGGCCAAAGACGGCATGTCCATCGATCTATGAGCCGCTGGCAGTGGCGCGGCTCCGTCGCCCTGCTGGCGGTGTGCCTTGCCTTCTTCATCTACCCGCTGCTGCCCAACGACGACGTCATCAACTCCGACTGGCCGGCGTTTGCCACCGGTGCCCAGCTCATCGTGAGCAACCCGCAGCAGATGTACGACCTGCACGTCCAGCAGCGGTACGAGGAGCTGGTGACCGGCGGCCGAGTGCTCGTGACGCCCGGGATCGAAGGCATCCTTCCCTTTCTTGCTCCTGCATGGGTGGCGCTGCTCGCCGTCCCGTTCGAAGCGTTCGGCACCGACCTGGGAGGACGCTTATGGATCCTGTTCGGACTCCTGTCACTGCTCGCGGCTCTCTATCTAGCAGTCCGGCCGCGGCCGGCGGCCACGATCCTTCCCGCGTTCGCGTCAGTGCCGACGGCCCTGATGATGCTCAACGCACAGCTGGACGGGATCGTGGCCCTGGGCGTCGGCGCCGGTCTGGCGCTCTGGCCGCGCCGTTACCTCGCCGGCCTTGCCCTCGGCCTGACGCTGATGAAGCCGCAGCTGGTGCTCCCGCTCGGTATCGCCGTCATCGCGGCCCGGGAGTGGAAGGTGCTCGCCGGCTGGGCGACCGCGGGCGTCGTCCTGCTCGCACCGACGATGCTCTTGAACGCGAGATGGCCCCTCGACTGGCTTGGTCAGGTCCGCGGGACCGTCGCACCCATCAGCCGCGAGATCGACCTCCCGCACCTCGGGGTGCTTCTCCCCGCGTCCTATCAGTCGCTTGCGGTCGCGCTTCTCACCGTGATCGCCGTCGTGCTGGTTCTGTTCCTCGCGTGGCGCTTGCGCGGCCAGGCGATGCGGCCCTCGATCGCGGTCCTGGTGATAGGCGGTGTCCTCGCCTCTCCTCACGCCCTTCCGGCCGACCTGGTGCTGGTCGGCCTCGGACTCGCGATCTGGGGTCAGGCCACCTGGCTGGAGTGGCTGGTGCTCAGCGCCGGAGCATTGATCGCGGCCCTGACCCCCGCACCCGTCACGACTCTGGTCGGGCTGATGACCTTCGCCTGGTTGCTCGCCCGACTCAGCGTTTGGCGGCGGTCGCCAGCGCCGGCACGGGTGTCGACGCGATGATGCCGTCGATCAGACCGTACTCGACGGCCTCCTCCGGGTTCAGGAAGAAGTCGCGGTCGGTGTCGCGCTCGACCCTGGCCAGCGGCTGGCCGGTGTGCTTGGCGATCAGCTCGTTGAGGACCGTTCGGATGCGGAGGATCTCGCGGGCGTGGATGTCCAGGTCGCTCGCTTGACCCTGGAGTCCCTTACCGCCGATCAGCGGCTGGTGCATGTGGATGGTCGCGTTGGGCAGCGAGAACCGCTTGCCGTTCTCGCCCGCCATCAGGATCACGGTGCCGAAGCTCGCGGCGCGGCCGATGCAAACGGTGGAGATCGGTGCCCGCACGTACTGCATCGTGTCGTAGATGGCGAGACCGGCCGTGACCGCACCACCTGGAGAGTTGACGTAGATCTGGATCTCCTTGTCAGGCGCGTCCGCCGCGAGATACATGAGCTGTGCCACCACCAGGTTCGCGACTACGTCGTCGATCGGCCGGCCGATGATGATGATCCGATCCTTCAGCAGTCGCGAGTAGATGTCGAAGCTCCGTTCGCGGTTGCCCCCCTCGTTCTCGACGACTGTCGGTACGTAGGCCAATCTGTCAGGCAGCTTACAACCGATGCTGTTTTCGCCATCTGACTTCTTCACCGCCCTGCGCAAGGCGCTGAAGAAATCGCTCCCGGCGGAGCTCCGGGACTTCCAGTCCATCCGGGGCCGCGGCCGCCTCATGAAGGTCCACTTCGGAGAGCCCGCCTTCCACTACGAGGCATGGCATCACGCCGGCGCGGGTAGGCTGGAGGTTGGTTTGCACTTCGAAGGGTCGGCGGCGGAGAACCAGTCGGCGCTCGAGTTCTTTCGCGCGCGCATCGTCGAGGTCAAGGCGGGCCTTCCGCGGGCCGAGCTGGAGCCGTGGGACCGCGGCTGGACAAGGCTCTACGAGACGATGCCGGCGACAACCCTCGACGACCGGGTGCTCGACCAGACAGTGGAATGCTTGACGGACTACGTCGTCACGCTGCAGCCGATGCTCAATCAGTTCTTGAGGAGTTGCGGATGAGGACAGTTGAGGTGTCAGACAACTTGCAGGCATACATGGACTCGCTGGTGCCCAAGCGCGATGCGGTACTGGCGCGCATGGAGGAGGAGGCAGATCGGGAGGGCATCCCGATCGTCGAAGAGCACGAGGGCCGGCTCCTCTACCTCCTGGTCCGCATCGCGCGCGCCAAGCGCGTCCTCGAGCTGGGAACGGCCACCGGCTACAGCGGGATCTGGCTCCTCCGCGCCACCGACGGCGGCACCCTCACCACCTACGAGATGGATCACGCACGAGCGGAGCGCGCCCGCAAGAACTTCGCCGAGGCGGGCTTCGGAGAGCGCGCGCTGGTGCTGGAGGAGAACGCCGTCCAGGGCTTGCCGAAGCTCGAGGCGCGCTTCGATGTGTGCTTCATCGACCTTCTCAACTCGTTTCGCTCAGAGGAAGTCACGCGCCAGGCGGTCGAGCTGTGCCTCGAGCGGCTGGATCCCGGGGCACTGCTGATGGCCGACAACGCGCTCCGCCAGGGCGAGGTGCTCAAGCCGGACAACCAGCAGGCGAAGAATGTCGTCTTCTACAACGACTTCGTCGCCAAGCACCCGCGCCTGGAGAGCGTCGTGATCCCCATCCGCGACGGCCTGTCAGTAGCGCGGGTGAAGGACTGAGCTATCGAGAGTTGGCGTTAGTCGCGACTATCGCGGGTTTTCGCGCCCGGAATGTGGCGTTAGTCGCGACTATCGCAGGGTTTCGTGCCCGGAATGTGCCCGTTGGCCTGGACTGTCCCGACTACCCGGCGGCCGGCTGGGCTGCGTCGCCCTCGATCCAGAACGTGCCGTCGGCCGCGTGCTCCTTCTTCCAGATGGGCACCGACTCCTTGAGCCGGTCGATCCCCCACCTACACGCTTCGAACGCCTCGGCGCGGTGCGGACAGGACACCGAGACCACCACCGAGACCTCGCCGATCTCCAAATGCCCGGTCCGGTGTGCCATCGCCACGCGAGCTTCAGGCCACCGGTCCTTGATCTCCTGGCCGATCTTCTTCATCTGGGGCACCGCCATCTCTGCGTAGGCCTCGTACTCGAGATGCGTCACCGACTCACCTCGCGAGTTGTCGCGGACTGTTCCGCTGAAAGTGCAGATCGCCCCAGCACCGGCATGCAGCACCGCCGCCTCGAGCTCGCGTGGGTCGATCTTCTCCGTCGTCACGTCGTAGCGCATGGGAATCCTCCACCGCTCACTGGCGGGATAAACGCAACCTCATCTCCGTTCGCCACCTCCGCGTCCCAGCCGGCGAACTCGTGATTGACGGCTCCGCGCACCCCTTGCTGCTCCGGAAGCCCAGGGTGCTTCTCGCGCGCCGCCCTGTAAGCATCACCGAGCGTGGAACCACCTGACATATGGACGACCTCGATCTCGACGCCGGCCAGCTCTCGAAGCCGTGCCAAGTAACGCGCCCGTACCGCGATCGCTACCGCCACCAGGTCAATTTACTCGGGCGATGAATACGTGGACCTCTTTGCCCGAGTCAAGCGCCCGCTCGATCGTCTTCCGGGTCCCCGTGGACGCGCCGTCCCAAAACGCCACCAGGACGTCGCACGCATCCACCAGGCGCTGGTTGCGGGCCGCCGATCTGCCGGGGTCTGCGAGCTCCTCGAACGACGCCGGCATCACATTCACCGCGATGCCTTTCTCGCGGCCGGCCTTGGTCGCCGCGGCGTCGACGCCGCTGGCGCTGCCGGTGATGATCGAAGCCCGCGCCGGCAGCGACTTCACATATTCCCTGACGCGGTCTGGATCTGGGTAGTGCCGGGATCCGACGATCGCGACGCGCAACCTCGCTACCCGGCGGTCGAGGCGCTCTTGCCGATCATGCCGATGTTCTTCTCGAACATGTCCCGAAGCTTGGTGGCCTGGCGGTCGTAGTCCTCCGGGTTCGGCCAGCTGTCGCGCGTGTCGAGCACTTCGCGCGGCACGCCGGGCACGCGGTTTGGGATCTGCAGGCCGAAGACGGGGTCGACATGGGTCGAGGCGCCGCGCAGGTCTCCGATCAGGATGGCGCGGACGATGGCGCGCGTGTGGGCGATGGACATCCGCTCCCCGACTCCATAAGGCCCGCCGACCCAGCCCGTGTTCAGCATCCACACGTCGACGTGATGACGCTTGACCCGCTCGATGAGCATGTCCGCGTAGCGCTGGGGTGGCAGGACAAGGAAAGGCGCCGCGAAGCACGTGCTGAAGATTGGCTCCGGCTCGGTCACTCCTCGCTCGGTTCCGGCGACCTTCGCCGTGTAACCGGACAGGAAGTAATGGCGGATCTGCTCCTCGTCGAGACGGGAGACCGGCGGCAGGACGCCGAACGCATCCGCCGAAAGAAACATCACGTTGTGTGGATGGCTGCCCATCCCGTTCAGCACCGCGTTCGGGATCAGGTCGATCGGGTAGGCGGCGCGCGTGTTCTCCGTCTTCTCGTCGCTGTCGTAGTCCGGCACGCGTGTGCGCTCGTCATAGACGACGTTTTCAAGGATGGTGCCGAAGCTCTCGGTCGCGGTGTAGATCTCCGGCTCTGACTCCCGGTGGATGCGGATCGTCTTGGCGTAGCAGCCGCCCTCGAAGTTGAACACGCCACGGTCACTCCAGCCGTGCTCGTCGTCGCCGATCAGCCGCCGCGACGGCTCGGCCGACAACGTGGTCTTCCCGGTGCCGCTCAGGCCGAAGAACAACGCGACGTCGGAGCCGTCCGGCTCGGTGTTGGCCGAGCAGTGCATGGGAAACACGCCCTGCGCCGGCAGCAGGTAGTTGAGCGCGGTGAAGATCGATTTCTTGATCTCGCCCGCGTAGCCGGTGCCGCCGATGATCACGATCCGGCGTCCAAGGTTGACGAGGATGAACGTCTCGCTGTGCGTGCCGTCGGACTTCGGATCGGCGTGCACCGAGGGCAGGGAGATCACCGTGAAGTCCGGTTCGAAGTTCACCAGCTCGTCGGCGTCAGGGCGGATGAAGAGGTTGCGCGCGAAGAGGCTGTGCCACGCCTGCTCTGTGATGACACGCACGCGCAGCCGGAAGCGTGGATCGGCGCATGCGAAGACGTCCTGCGTGTAGACCTCGTGGCTCGCGATGAACTGCTCCATGCGCGCGAGCAGCTGGTCGAACTTCGCCGATGCGATCGGCTGGTTGCCCGGATGCCACCAGATGGCGTCCTGGCTGGTGGGCTCCTTGACGAAGAACTTGTCGCGAGGCGAGCGGCCTGTGTGCTTGCCGGTCTCCGCCGTCAGCGCGCCGGTCGAGACGACGGACGCCTCACCACGCCGGATCGCCTCTTCGTAAAGCGCGGCAGGGCTCAGGTTCCGTCTTTCGACGGCCACACCAGTCTTCAAAACCATGCGCTGCTACTTAAACGCTAAGCGATGCGCGCCCGGCTGCGCGCGCTTGCGCGCCTTCGCTGCTTGCCTGTGACGTAGTCGACCAGCACATATTCGCCGAGCCGGTCCGGCGAGACGAAGAACGCCCTGCCCTTGTTGATGCGGGTCATCTGATTGATGAACTCGGTCAGGTAGGGGCCGCGCTCGAGCATGAAAGTGTTGATTACGATCCGATCGCGGGTGCAGCGCTTGACCTCGCTGAGTGTCTGCTGGATCGTGCGGTATGTAGGTGGATAGGCGAACTGCGCCTTGCCGTTTTCCTCGATGTGGGCGGTCGGCTCGCCGTCCGTGATCATGATGATCTGGCGGTTGCCCCGATGTTTGGCGAGCAGCGAGCGCCCCAGCTGGAAGCCGTGCTGCATGTTGGTGCCGTAGACGTAGTCGTTCAGGGCAAGCTGGGGCAGCGTCTGCGGCTTCAGCTCGACCGCGTAGTTGGAGAAGCCGACGACGTACAGCGAATCGCGCGGGTATTGACTGCGGATGAGCGAGTCGAGCGCGATGGCCACCTTCTTGGCCGCCAGGAAGCAGCCGCGCAGAAACATGGAACGGCTCATGTCGATCATGAGCACCGTCGAGGCCTGTGTCATGTGCTCGGTCCGGTGGACGATGAAGTCCTGCGGCGACATCTTCACCGGTACCTTCGGCCCCTCGCGCACGATCGAGTTGAAGAGCGTCTCCTTCATCTCGAGAAGGAATGGGTCGCCGTACTCGTAGACCTTCAGCTCCTCTGAGGCGTCGGTGCCGACGCCGCCGCGCCAGAGGTTGTGACCTCCAGTGCGCGTCTTCTTCAGCTGGTCGAAGATGTCGCGCAGCGCCGACTGCCCGATCCGGCGCATCCCGCGTGGAGTCAGCTCGAGGCGCCGGCCTTTGCGCTCGACGTAGCCCGCTTTCTCGAGCACGTCCGTCACCTGCCGGAGCTGGTCGAGCGCCTGGCGAGCCTCAGGACCCAGGAGCTCCTGGGCAAGCGAGCGGTCCACGTCGTCGGGCCGGAAGCTCCCGCGCTCGAGCTGCGACTCCAGCCGGTCCATCTGCTGCAGCCGCTCCATGAGCGACATCGCCTCGCCCATGCTGAGCGGGTCCTCACCGAAGAACGGATAACGCTCGGTCAGCTCCGAGGGCGGCATCATCGCCTGCATGAAGCCTCCGAGCCGCGCCAGCTCGAGACGCAGCGAGTCATCCTGGAGTAGCGCGTCCATCATCTGCCGCAGCTCTTCGCGCGCCTCCGGGCTCAGGCTCTGCAGCAGGGACTGCATCTGCGCCATCTGCCGCTGCAGATGCTCGAGGAGCTCATCGAGGCTGTTGATCCCAGGTGGGAACATGTCGCCGTACTTCTGCATGAAGCCGTTGAAGTCAGGCGTTCGTCCCTCCATCCTCTGCTCGAGCATCTTGTTGAGGTCGCGCACCATCTCCCGGACCCGGGTGAGGTCCTGACCCTGCATCTGCTGCAGCGAGCCTTTGATGCCCTGGAACATCTGATCGAGCATCTGCTTTTGCAGCTGCTGCATGAGCTCCTCAAACTTCTGCCGAGCCTCGTCGTCCACGTACTCGTAGTTGCGCAGCCCTTTGACTCGGCCGCCGAGGTCGTCGGGTAGCCGGTCGAGCTGATCGTTGCGCTGCTTGGAGATGCGGTCGAGCAGCTTCCGAGCTTCCGGACTCGGCGCTTCGTTCATCCGCTTGTCGATGCCGGAGCGCTCGGTGTCGATGACGTCCTGCACCTTCTGGCGCAGCTCCTCGACGGTGGACTCGAGGTTGTAGCGGCCCAGCTCGCGCTCACGGGCGTCGCGGAGCTGCTTGAGCAGTTGCTCG
>Ga0134128_10007978_pt1 | contig 12748 bp, 13 predicted proteins | sample KB31754_FD_96462 | JGI IMG/M metagenome (GOLD analysis project Ga0134128, IMG submission 96462) | Terrestrial soil microbial communities with excess Nitrogen fertilizer from Kellogg Biological Station, Michigan, USA - KB3-175-4 | ecosystem: Environmental > Terrestrial > Soil > Unclassified ...
AAATCAGCGGAAGATTGCCGAAAGGGAAGGATACAAGCGGCTCAGCGACCTCGTGAACTTCCCAAAATTCTTTCCCGGTCTCGGGATCGTCTTTGTCAAACCCGACGCTATGCCGTTGGGACCTTACCTGTGCTTCGATCGCGACAATCGCCTGATCGCGACTTTGTATATGGCGTCGATCAAGGATATCGACGATCACAAGTCGTTCGAGGCGCCGGCGCCCGCGTTCGCCGGAAAGGTTGACCACATCAGCCATTACTTCAACCCGGGACACCCCGGAATGGACATGCCGCACTACCATATCGTCATCTGGCATGTGTCGAAGGAGGAGGAAGCGCGCGTTGCGCACTGACGGGCGAGCGTCATCGCGCGGTCAAGCCGCCTCATATCTCCGCTCGACCTGGAAGGACTTTGCGGTGATACGCCAGGCGCCGTCGATCAAGTGCCAGGCGAGGTGATCGAGATATTGCAATGTATCGATCCGCACCCGCACCCTGACAATCGCCTGCGTGGGCGAGGTCGCTGATCGCCCCCGATTCTCAAGCCAAGGATACGTTCATGAACAGGACAACCCTTTATCGCGACGGGGTCATGGACCTCAAAGGCATTCTGGTCAGCGATGAAGGGCGCACCTCGCGGCGCCCGGGCATCGTTCTGTTCCCCGATGCGCGCGGCATCGGCGATCATGCGTTGGAATGCGCGGGGCGGCTGTCGCAGCTCGGTTTTGCCGTGCTCGTCGCCGATCTCTACGGCGGCGGGATCACCGCGCGCGACATCGCGCATGCGCGCGAGCTGATGGGCGCGCTGCGTTCGGATGTCGTGCGCTGGCGGGCACGCGCCGAGGCGGCGCGCGAGGCGCTGGTACAGCAGGACATCGTCGATCCCGTGCGGATCGCCGCGATCGGCTATTGCTTCGGCGGTACCACGGCACTGGAGCTCGGCCGCAGCGGTGCGCCGCTCGCGGCGCTGGTTACTTTCCACGGCGGACTCGCAAGTTCCCGGCCCGAAGATGCGCGCAACATCAGGGCGAAGGTGCTGGTCTGTCACGGCGCGGCCGACGCGCTGGTGCCGCTGACGCAGCTTGCGCGCTTCCAGGAGGAGATGAGCAAGACGAATGTGGACTGGCAGGTCCACCTCTATGGCGGAGCGGCGCACGGCTTTACCAATCCGGAGCTCACAGGCGCTGCCTTGCCGGACCACGCCTATCATCCCGATGCCGACCGGCGATCGTGGGCTGCGATGCTGCGGCTGTTCGATGAGACCTTCGGCGCGATCGGCTAGACTGCCTCGCCGGCCCTGAGCAGCGTGCAGCCGGTGATCTTGAAACTGCCGTCGTCCTGCTGCTCCAGCGTGTAGAGCGCTTCCCAGGCCTCGCCATTGCCATCGATGATGTGAACGCGCTGCGCGACCAGGCCTGCTTCGGTCCGCGCCTCGCCGAACTCAAAGCTCTTGTGACGATAGACCGGCGCGTAAGCGTTCTGCACCATGGCCATGAAGGTGTCGGGGCGCGGAAATCGCTCCCGGATCGCCGGCGCCGCGTAGGAATAGGCGGCCGCGGCATCGTCGCGGGAAAACGCCTCTTCCTGCGCGCGGATCACGCCCTGCGCGGCGGCGACGTCGTCGGCGGCAAAGGCGGGCGGGACGGACGCAAATAGGGCGAGCAGCAAGAGCGCGATGAAACGCATGGGGCGCCGGTCGTGATGGCGGATCGCTTGAGCCACGAAGGCTATACCCTCGCGGTTTCAGCGACAACCTTGGACGAGCGCGGTGCTATCGCCCCATATCGGGCAGATTCTTCCTGGCCTCGGGCATGCCGAGAGCGGTCGCCTCCGAACCGTTGCCGCGCCAGTTTTGTGTTGCGGGGAACGCCGTCTCCACCACTGCAGAGGGTGCCAATATCGCGCGCACCGCAGACAGCTGCATGGTCGAGGATTCCTGCATCGAGCGGCGGCACTTCATCTCGTCTGCGAGGCGATGCGACATGGACATGGCCCGACGGTTAGCGGCCGCGCCGCCTCAACGTTCGGCCACGGCGTCGCCCCAGGGCTGGAACGTCTCGGTCGCGCCGGAATTGGTGCCATCGGCGCGCGACACGACGCTGGGGGTGGCGAATTTGCCGGGCAGGGTCTGCACGCGGGCTTCCTCATACGCGAAGCGCTTGCGCAGCGCCTCGCGCACGTCGGCCGAAAGGCGCACGTCGCCGATCACGATTGCGCCTTCGCTCGCATCAATGCGCGGCTGATGGATCGCGGCATCGAGGTCCATGGCAAAATCCATCACGAAGGAGAGGATCTGCATCACCGCGGGCATGATGCGCCGGCCCCCGGAGGCGCCGAGCGCAAGCCACCTGCCATCCGCGGCTTGCGCCACGACCGGCGTATAATTGCACAGGCAGCGCTTGCCGGGCGCGAGCGAATTGGTGGTGCCTTGTTCCGGGTCGAACCACATGATGCCGTTGTTCATGGTGATGCCGGTCTCGCTCGTCACGAATTTCGAGCCGAAGCCCGACAGCAGCGTCATCGTCACCGCCGCCATGTTGCCGTGGCGATCGACCACCGAATAATGCGTGGTGCAGGCCGGCGCGAGATACTCGGCGCCGAGCGCGCGCCGGCCTTCGGCATCGCCCATGCCCTTCAGCCGCTCGCGATAGGCGGCCTGGACCGCTTCGGCATAGGCCGTGTACGCGGCGGTGTCCGGCGCGCGGCCACCCTTGAAATCCTGCTGCAACAGCCGCAGCGCGTGCGCGAGTGTCGGCCCCGCCGTCAGCTCGGGCGTCGCAAACACCGCGCCGCCGCGATAGGGGATTTTCAGGGGCTCGCGCAATTGCGCATGGAATGCGGCGAGATCGTTGACCGAGAGCGCGCCGCCCGCGCTCCGCACGTCTTTGGCGATGCTCTTGGCGAGATCGCCTTCGTAGAAATCGCGCGCGCCTTGCGCGGCGAGCTGCTCGATCGTTGCCTTCAGCCGGTCCTGCGGCAGCCGCATGGCGGAGCGGATGCCCCATGGCGGATTGGGCGGCAGGCCGTCGACGAGATAGGCCGCGGCGCTTGTCGGATAGCGCCTGAGATCGGCGGCGGCGGCTGAGATCATCAGCGTCGTCCACCAGTCGACCAGCAGGCCTTCCCCGGCGAGCTCTGCGGCTGGCGCCAGCAGATCTCGCCAGGGCAGCTTCGCATAGCGGCGATGCGCCTCGTCCAGTCCCGCGACCATGCCGGGTACCGCGATCGCACCCGGGCCGTGCAGGTTGCGGTCGTCCTTCACCCGCGCCCACGGAAAGATGTCGGAAGCAACGCCATCGGCGATCGGATAATCTTGCACGCGCAGGCTGTGCGGCGCGCGCATGCCGTAGTCGATCACCTCGACCTTGTTCTCGGCCGCGCGGTAGACCACCATGGCACCCCCGCCGCCCATGCCGTTCATCCAGGGCTCCACGACGCCGAGTGCAAAGCCGGTTGCAACCACCGCATCGATGCAGTCGCCGCCTGCGGCCAGCACCTCGGCGCCGATCTCTGCCGCGCGCCGCGATTGCGCCGCCACAATGCCGCCCCTCGAGCTGACGGCAGATTTTCGGAAGGTTTGGGAGTTGGAGAAGCGATCGGCGGTCATGTTGTTATCGTTGCCCTCAGGGTCCTTTGGCGGGCCCATAGTGAAGCCATCTTCGCCGAAAACATCAAGGGCGTGCCACCTTCGCGACGTCCTTCGCGACCTGGCCTACTTCTTCGCCGCACTCCACCACGGGTATTGGCTCGGCATGTCCTGCGACACTTTTCCGGGAAAGGCCGGCCGGCGCTTCTCGAGGAAGGCCTGAACGCCCTCGCGCACGTCGGCATGTGCGCCGCGCTCGATCGACATCGGCTTGTCGATCGCGAGCAAGTCGAATGGATCCGGCGCGCCGGCAAAGCGCCACAGCATCTGCCGCGTCAGCGCGACCGCCACGGCCGAGGTTTCCGTCGTCATCTCGCGCGCAATATCTTTGGCACGGTCGAGCAGACCAGAAGGCTCGACGACTTCGCTGACGAGCCCGCCGCGCTCGGCTTCATCGGCATCGAACACGCGCCCCGACAGGGACCAGCGCAGCGACTGCGGCAGCCCGACGAGCTTTGGCAGGAACCAGGCGCTGCCTGCTTCCGGCACGAGCCCGCGACGGGCAAAGATGAAGCCGATCTTGGCGCCCTTCGTTGCAATACGGATGTCCATGGGCAGCGTCATGGTGATGCCAACGCCGACGGCCGCGCCATTGATGGCCGCGATCGACGGCTTCCGGCAGTTGAAGATCGCCTCGACAAATCGGCCGCCGCCGGCGTTTGCGCTCGCGAACACACCGGCGCCGTGCCGGCCCGACGTATCGAAGCTGGTGGCGCCGCCAGAGACATCGGCGCCGGCACAGAAGGCGCGGCCGGCGCCGGTGACGATCACGGCGCGTATCGCGTCGTCGTTGTCGGCGCGCTCGAAGGCCTGTGTGATCTCCGCGCCCATCTGCCCGGTATAAGCATTGAGCTTGTCGGGGCGGTTGAGCGTAACGATGAGAAGATCACCGTCGACCTCGCAGGTGATGTGCTGGTTCATGGCGGCGCTCATGTCACGTTCACCTCGACAGCCCCGACGCCTTCGAGCTCGAATCGGTAGCCGGCCGGCTCCGTCGGAAACACCGTCTTCATCACGCTGCCGGTCATCACGATCTGCCCCTTGCGCAAGCCACCGCCGCGGGAGGCGAGGTGAGCGTTGAGCCAGGCGACCGAATTGAAGGGATGGCCGAGGACGTCGCGCCCATGGCCTTCGCCGATCGGCGCGCCGTCCTTGGTGGCCTTGCCGGACACAGCTTCGAGATCCGGCCAATTCGTGACGAAGCCGGAGAGCACGACGCCGGCGTTCCAGGAATTGTCGGCGACCAGCGAACGCACGTCGAGCTTCAAATAATCGGCGGCGCGGTCGTCGACGACTTCCACCGCCGCACACACGCCCTCGATATGCGGCGCGACCGCCGCCGACGTCGCAACCGTTGCCGGCATATCCGACCTGATGCGGACCGCAATTTCGAATTCGAGGCCGAGCCGCCCGTAATCGCTGCGGCGTACGGCCGCGCCCGAGGCATGCTCGCGCCTTGCCAGCACCACCCCGCCGATCGGATGATCGATGCCGCAGAAGACCTGCATCGTCTTCGAGGTGAGGCCGACCTTGTAGCCGATCGTACCGCCCTGACCCGCGCGCAGCAGCGCGACATAGTGGTCCTGGATATCGTAGGCATCCGAGATCAAGGCGAGGCCGAAGCCGGCATCCAGCGCCTTGAACGGAACCCCCCTCTTGTGCTCGTTGAACAACGCCTCCGCCGCGCGGCGGGCCTCGGCTTCCTCCATGATGATCTCCTTTTTTGGAGATCATAACGCAGCGCCGTCAACGGTCAAATGACGCCGCCCTCGCGCGGGTGTCAGCCGAATGCGGTGCCGATGGCGCGCCCGATCGATGCCGTGATCTCGTTCTGCTCTCCCATCTCGAGTTTGGATCCCGTCAGATACACTGTGACGATCAGAGCCGGCCGATCCGCCGGCCAGACGATGGCGACATCATTGTTCGTGCCGTTGCGCCCGGCCCCGGTTTTGTCGCCGATGCGCCAGCCTCGCGGCAGGCCTGCGCGCAATCTTGTGTCTCCGGTCTTGTTGGCGATCAGCCAATGGGTCAGCTGATCACGCGCCGCAGGAGCCAACGCATTTCCGATCAGGAGGGTCTTCATATTCGAGGCCATCGCGTTGGGAGACGTGGTGTCGCGATCATCGCCCGGGGCGGCCTCGTTCAGATCGGGCTCGATCCGGTCCAGACGCGTGACCTTGTCGCCCAGGCTTCGCGCAAAGGCGGTCAGTCCCTTGGGACCGCCGATTTGCTTCAGCATCAGGTTTCCCGCCGTGTTGTCGCTCAGCGTGATGGCCGCTTCACAGATCTCGGCGAGCGACATGCCGTCGCCATCGACATGCTTCTCGGTTTCGGGCGAGTAGGTGACAAGGTCCGACTTGCTGAATTGAATGCGGCGTTGCAGTCCTGCCAGATCGTCGCCCGCGCCCTTGAGCACGGCTGCCGCGGCGAGCAGCTTGAACGTGCTGCACATCGGAAAGCGTTCCTCGCCCCGGTGCTGGATGAGCGAGCCGTCTTTGGTGTCGAGCACGGCGACGCCGAGGCGGCCGCCGCTCCTCGCCTCAAACTGGACAAGGTCCTCGACAAACCGCTGCGGCGTGGGGGATGCAAGCGCGCCGCGCCCGGACACCAGAGCACCCAGTGCAATGCCTGCCGCTGAATTGAATCGACGTCGCGTAAGCATGATGACCCTCGCCTTGGATGATGGACCTGCGTTTGCTGCGCTCGGCTACGATCGACAAACGATTGTTCCTCACGCCTGCCATAAGCGAACCCAGGCTACAGAACCACTTGTTTGATCGTATCTTGCGAGCAAGAAGCAGCTTGTGCAATCGAGTGGGCGTAAGCCAGTCGATGCTCTCGAACGCAGGGAACAACCGCTCAAAAAAATAAGCTCAAGCCGGGGAAACGTCCGGAATTTGATGCGTTAATCCCCCTGGGCAACCTGGAGGAGAGCCTATGCGACCATCGATTTTCGCGATTGTCGTTGCCGGAAGCGCCGTCGCGTTCCCTGCAATGGCACAGCAGCAGCCCGGCCCCGAGAAGGCCGCGCCGAGTGAGCAGACCAGCAAGCAGATGCACCAGGATCGAGACAAAGCCATGAAGCCCAATGGCGGACAAGCCAGCCAGCAGACGCTGGCCCCGGGCAAAACGCTAAACGACCAGACCACGGGTTCGAATAGCGGGACCACTGGCGGGAAGGCTTACGACAAGTAAACCTCTCGATCGTCTGGGCGAACGGCTCCGCAAAGCAAATGCGGCCGCCGCAAAGCGCGGTGAGCCAGCGATTCGACCTTTCCATTTTCACCTCGAGCGGCCATCCGCTCGAGGTTCTGTTTGAGGACTTGGTGACGGTAGAGACAGGCCGCTAGCTAGGCCCGCTCGGGCGGACGCCGGCGGGTCGCTCAAGCAACCTTCTTCTCGATTTTCGCGAATACGCTGAGCTTCAGCCACCCACGCAGGTCGGCGGCGAGCTTGCTGTTTCCCGTCAAGGCAAATCGGCCGCCTTCAGACGCGGGCTTGATGGCTGTGTATCCGAGCCAAATCTCCGTCATCGTCCGCAGATCGGTCGATACGTAGAGGTCGACATCGAAGCCTGGATCCACGAGACAGAGGTCAACCTCGTGGTCCGGCTCCACAATGAGCCAATAGTTGCGCTCGGAGGGCGGTCGATCATTGAAGATGAACTGGATGGTATTGCGGCGCGGCGGCATCGGGTCCGTATTGATGTTTCGCCTGATGTCCCACATCAGCAGATTGGCATCGAGATTCTTGAGTGTCGCCTCGGTCGTAACCCATCGATGTCCCCAGACGCCGATTGCTTCGATGATGGCACGCAGCTCGTTTCCGGCTTCGGTGAGGCGATATTCAAGGACGCCAGGCTCGCTCTCGGCGGCGATGTGCACCACGATCCCTGCAGCCTCAAGATCCTTGAGGCGCTTCGAGAGGAGGGCGGGCGACATGCTTGGCAGCCCGCGTCGCAGTTCGTTGAAACGGGTTGATCCCTGCAGGAGCTCGCGCAGAACGAGGAGCGTCCAGCGTGAGCAGATGATTTCCGCCGCCATCGAGACGGGACAGAACTGATTATAGCTGCTATCCGACATTGCGGCGTTTTCCTCCGGCCACGATCTGCGCCACAAGGATGCTCCGGTCTGTCCGGCAAGGCCAGTTCAAAATCTGTACCGGCTGGATTCAGATGCTGAACTGGCCGCTTCCAGGGCTGCCATGAGATGCTGCAACCGACTTCGCGAGGCGTAGGGGCGGCCTTCGGGCGAAGGCTCTGGAAAAAAGGATATGGCCCATGTCGGTTGCGACGCTACCTCTTGACTACACCGCCATCAAGCAACGTCAGCGGGCCGTCTGGTCGGCCGGCGATTATGCAATCATCGGAACGACTCTCCAGATTGTCGGCGAGCGACTGTGCGAGGCCGTTGATATGCGTGCCGGCAGCAGCGTGCTCGACGTCGCGGCCGGCAACGGGAACGCGACGCTGGCCGCTGCGCGCCGCTTTGCTCGCGTCACGTCCACCGACTATGTTGGCGCTCATCTGGAGCAAGGTAAGGAACGCGCCGCCGCCGAACGACTTTCCGTCGACTTTCAGGAGGCTGACGCCGAGGCGCTTCCATTTGCCGACAGCAGCTTCGACGTGGCGCTGTCCACGTTCGGTGTCATGTTCACCCCGAACCAGGAGAAGGCGGCCGCCGAGCTCGTTCGCGTCGTGCGCAAAGGCGGAAAGATCGGGCTCGCCAACTGGACGCCAGACGGCTTCATAGGCCAGGTTCTGAAAATCGTTACGAGGTACATGCCGCCGCCGGCCGGCATCAAGCCGTCGACGCTCTGGGGGACCCCGGCGCGCCTTGGAGAGCTGTTCCCGGGACATGAGATCAACAGCTCGGTACAGACCTTCACCTTCAGGTACGAATCTCCGGAGCATTGGCTTGACGTCTTTCGCAGGTACTATGGCCCCACGAACCGTGCGTTCGCAGCGCTTGACGGGGAGAAGGCGGCTGCACTGGAAGCCGATATCCTCGATCTGCTGGAACGATCGAACTGGGGCCGCAGCAGCACACTCATCATCCCCGGTGAGTATCTCGAAGTTGTGATTACGACATCTTGAGGCCGCGCCGGATAGCTGGGCCCTATCCGGTCAGCGCGGCGAGCAGTTGGTCCGGGCGTTCGGCCATCATCATGTGGCCGGCGCCCGAAAGCACTAGCGTGCGCGCATGGGGGATCGCCGCGGCGAGCGCCCTGCCGGCCTTCGCCGGGGTCATCATGTCCCTCTCGCCAAGGATCAAGGTGGTCGGCACCGTGACCTTGGCGGCTGAAGCGAGCGCGTCGGCGTAAGAATTGCAGGCGGCGAGATCCGAGAACAGCACGCCGGGTGCGCAAGTCTGCAACACGCGCTGGGCGCCGCCATGCATCCACAGTCCCGGCGCAAGGCTGCCGCCGATCTCCGCATCGAAGCCGAGACCCCAGATCGAGACCATATCGATCGCTGCCGGGTCGTTCGCCTCTGCCGCTTTCAACAGATCGGGTCCGACCGTCATGGTCGCCGTGGTGCCGATCAGGCCGAGCGCCGATACTCTCGCGGGATGTCGAGCCGCCGTTTCGAGAGCAATCAGCGATCCCATGGAATGACCGATCAGATGGGCTTTCGAAGCTCCCGTCGCATCGAGCAGCGCCGCGGTCCAGTCCGCCATCTCGGCGATGGTCTTGAGCGCCGGCCCCTTCGAGCGGCCGTGGCCGGGCAGGTCAGGTGCCAGCACAGAAAAACCATGATGCGCGAACCAGCGGCTGTGCAGCGCCCAGGTCGAATGGTCCAGGCCCGCGCCGTGGATCAGTACGACGGCGGGGAGCGAAGCATCGAAATCGCGGCCACCGGTCGCTGCGAAAACATCCTTGGCGTTGACGGAGAGATTCATGGCTTACACCCTTTGCGAGGCGCGCAGCGCCGAGCCGAGATCGTCGGTGATGTCCTGCGCGCCTTCGATGCCGACCGAGAGCCGCACCAGCTCCTCGCCGATCCCCGCTTCTTTCAACTGCTCGGCGTCCATCTGCTGATGCGTGGTGCTCGCAGGGTGGATCACCAGCGTCTTGGCGTCGCCGACATTGGCGAGATGGCTGATCATCTTCAAGGACTCGATGAACTTGCGCCCCGCCGCGCGGCCGCCCTTGATGCCGAAAGAGATGATCGAACCCGCGCCGCGCGGCAATAGCCGCTTGGCGAGCTCATAGTCGGGATGGTTGGCGAGCGAGGGATGCAGCACCCAATCGACGGCCTTGTTGGCTTTCAGGAAATCCAGCACGAACACCGTGTTCTGCATGTGACGATCCATGCGCACCGGCAGCGTCTCGATGCCCTGCAGAAGCTGGAACGCGTTGGTCGGCGACAGGCATGCGCCGAAATCGCGCAGGCCTTCGGTGCGCGCGCGCATGATGAAGGCGGCCGGTCCGAACTGCTCGTCGAAGATGATGCCGTGATAGCCGGCATAGGGCTCGGTCACTTGCGGAAATTTTTGCGAGCCGCGCCAGTCGAAATGGCCGGCATCGATGATGGCGCCGCCGATCGCGATGCCATGACCGCCGAGCCACTTGGTGACGGAATGCATGACGATGTCGGCGCCATGATCGGCCGGGCGCGAGAGATAGGGCGTCGCAAAGGTGTTGTCGATCAGGAGCGGAATCTTCGCCTCATGCGCAATCGCTGCGACCGCGGGGATGTCGAGCACCTCGAGGCCGGGATTGCCGATGGTCTCGGCGATCACGAGCCGCGTGCTCGGCTTGATCGAAGCACGGAACGCATCGAGGTCACGCGGCTTGACGAACGTCGTCGTGATGCCGAAGCGCGGCAGCGTGTGCGCCAGCAGGTTGATGGTGCCGCCATAGAGCGAGCTCGAGGCTACGATATGGTCGCCGGCATTGAGCAGGGTTGCGATCGCCAGGTGCATCGCCGCCATGCCGCTCGCGGTCGCGATCGCGCCGACGCCGTTCTCGAGCGCTGCGAGCCGCTCCTCCAGCACCGCGGTGGTCGGATTGGAGATGCGGGTATAGATGTGGCCGGCGCGCTCCAGGTTGAACAGCGCCGCTGCGTGATCCGAATCCTGGAACACATAGGACGTGGTCTGATAGATCGGAACCGCACGGGCGCCGGTGACGGGATCCGGATGCTGGCCGGCATAAAGGCTCAGCGTTTCAAACGCAGGTGGCTTTGGAGCGGGCATGAAGTGAACTCGGCTGGAGCGAGAGGAGCGCGGAGGGACGTTCTGCCACAAAGGGACGGGGGCGTCAGCCATGCGCCTCAAACCTTGAGGTTCGGGTCGTACATCCCGTAGCGCCTGGAAATTCGCCCAAAGAGTCATAAATAGTGCAGCGCAACATCGCTCCGATTTGCTATATTGAAGAGCAGCAAATCAGGCGGGATCACCCGCCAGCCCGCAATGAAAGTGTAACAGGCCCGTCGGACCGGCGGGCCGTTGCCGTTTTTGGGACCACCTCGAGACTACACACGATGAGCCGCTCGAACCGAACCGACCACATCCGCCTCACCTCGCATCCCGAGCCCGGCGGCAAGCAGGCCTACCCGATCCAGTGGGGCGCGGCGGACGCGCGCTCGCGGGGGCCGATTATCGGCACGGTGTCGCGGCCACAGGACCGCAACGTCATCGGCAGCCATGGCGGCTCCTATGCGGTCTATCGCGCGCTTGCGGTCTCCGCCGGCGCGCTCGACCCGTTCCGCCGGCCCGATCTCACCAATACATTTCCGGCCGCGGCCATCGGTCCGTTCCCGCAATGGAGCGAGCCGAACCGAATCGTTGCGCTCGACCCCTGGGGGCATCTGGTCGAGGAGAATTTCGGCAAGGAGATTGCGGAGGGCGCCGACATCCGCCCAAGCATTGCGGTGACGCGCGCGCGGCTCGACTTGCCGGAGATCCGCGCCGCCATTCTCGCCAAGCGGCTCAAGCCCGACGGCAATGTCGTGCACGACAATGGCAGCCTCTCGGTGGTGAAGGTCGCGATCGATCCGGTCTGGTATCTGCCCGGCGTCGCCGCGCGTTTCGGCACGACGGAGACGAGTCTGCGCCGCACGCTGTTCGAGCAGACAGCGGGCATGTTCCCCGAGCTCGTGACACGCCCGGACATGCAGGTGTTCTTGCCGCCGATCGGCGGCACCACCGTCTATCTCTTCGGCGACGTCACCAGGCTGCCGGACCATCGCACCAAAATCACCTGCCGCGTGCATGACGAATGCAACGGCTCGGATGTGTTCGGCTCCGACATCTGCACCTGTCGGCCCTATCTGATCCACGGCATCGAGGAATGCGCGGCCGGCGCGCAAGCCGGCGGGCTCGGCATCATCGTCTACAATCGCAAGGAGGGGCGCGCGCTCGGCGAGGTGACGAAATTCCTGGTCTACAATGCGCGCAAGCGCCAGGAGGAGGGCGACGCCGCGACCGCCTATTTCGAGCGCACCGAATGCGTCGCCGGCGTCCAGGACGCGCGCTTCCAGCAATTGATGCCGGATGTGATCCACTGGCTCGGCCTGCGCCGCATCGACCGTTTCCTCTCGATGAGCGACATGAAATATGACGCGCTGACGGGGCAGGGCATCGACATCGTCGAGCGCGTGCCGATTCCGGACGACTTGATCCCGGCGGATGCGCATGTCGAGATCGCCGCGAAGAAAGCAGCCGGCTATTTCTCGATCGAGCCGCAGCCGGCCGAAGGCCTGACCGACACCGTCGGCCGCTCGCTGGAGAAGTATTGAGACGTGACGGCGGTGCCAGCGGCGAGCGAACGCGACGCACTTTCGCTTTTGAACGCGCAAGCGGTTCGCGAGCGCGCTCGCATGATGCTCGACGCCGCCCTGCGCGATGGGCTGACGCATTTCCGCATCGACCTTGATCGCATGGGCGAAGTGGCCGACGCGGTGCTTGCGACCATGTCCAGGAACTATCCGTCGCGGAAAATTCCCTTCCACGCGCGGTGGCGGCATTTTGCGATTGACGGCGAGGATCGCTGGGCGCGCATCGCCGCTTCCGTGAATTGGCGGGACCCGGCCGCACGGGCGCGCGCCGAATTCGATCTCGCCATCGTCAGCGTGCTGCTCGATGCCGGCGCGGGCGCG
>Ga0134128_10007979_pt1 | contig 12747 bp, 12 predicted proteins | sample KB31754_FD_96462 | JGI IMG/M metagenome (GOLD analysis project Ga0134128, IMG submission 96462) | Terrestrial soil microbial communities with excess Nitrogen fertilizer from Kellogg Biological Station, Michigan, USA - KB3-175-4 | ecosystem: Environmental > Terrestrial > Soil > Unclassified ...
GCCGCGATCTTCACGGGGTTGAGCAAGACCTGGTACTGCATGTTGCCGCCGCCGAAAGCAGAGTCGTCGGCAACCCCCGGCACCGAGCGGTATTGCGGCGCAATGACCCAATCCTCGATGGTCTTCAGGTCCATCGGCGAGCGATCGGAGCTCTGCAGCACGTAACGGTAGACGAGCCCCGACGGCGGCGACAGCGGTGACAGCGACGGCGAGACGCCGTTCGGCAGGGTGATGCCGGGAAGACGGTTGTATACGCGCTGGCGGGCAAAATAGTCCGTCACGCCATCGGCGAAGGTCAGTGTGACATCAGAGAGGCCGTAGAGGGAGATCGAGCGCTTGGTCGTGAGCCCGGGAATCGCATTCATCGCGCGCTCTATCGGCACGGTGATCAGCCGCTCGACTTCCTCGGCCGAATGCCCCGGCCACTGCGAGATGATCTCCACGTACGGCGGCGAGAGGTTGGGGTACGCGTCCATCGGCAGGACCTCGTAGGCCCACACTCCGGCGGCCGCAAGCGCCAGCGACAGCAATATGATCAGCAGTCGCTGGCCGAGCGCGAACGCGACGATGCGGTTGATCAGGGAAGCCTCGCGGCGAGCTTCCGCCTGGGGTAGCTGCGCGCTCATTGCGTCTCGATGAATTGCAGGAAGATGCTGCCGTCCACCACCACCTGGTCGCCGGTATGAAGCCCCTGAGGGATGACGTAGCGCTCGCCTACTCGCGTGCCCAGCGTTATCGATCGCCTGGCGTAGCTGCCCTCCGGGGTGAGCACATAGACGAACGGCAAATTCTCGTCGTCGCGCAGTACCGCGGACACGGGGATCAGCAGTCCCTGACTGGGCTCGTGCGACTGGATTTTGACCTGGACGTACATCTGTCGTTTGAGCACGCCATCCGGGTTGTCGACCGGCACGCGTGCGGTCACAGAGCGCGTGTCCGGGTCGACCACCGCGCCGACGTTGGTGACCGTACCGGTCAGCGGCGCTGCGCCATCTCCCGTGTTGACCATGGCGCTGTCTCCGACGTGTACGCGCGAGACGTCGGCGCCGAACACCTGCGCCATCACCCACATCCTGGAGGTGTCCGCGATCGTGAAGCAGGGCGAGGTGCCGGCCGATAGCGTCTGTCCCGGGGCGATCGACTTTTCCACGACGGTGCCCGCGATCGGCGCACGGATCACGCCCTGCCCGAGCGCGGGCGGCTTGCCGGCCCGGAGGGTAGCGATCGTTTTCGGATCCACGTGCAGTGCAAGCAGCCCCTGCAGTGCGGCTGTGCGATCGGCGTCGGCGCCGACTGCAGCGGCCTGGGCGTCCGCGTTCTCACGCTGTGAAATCGCCTGATGCGCGTACAGAAAGCGGTCATTGCCCGCAACCGCATCGGCCGCCGAGGCGGTGATCAGCGCTTTGCGATAAGCACCGACTGCGGTCGTGAAGTCGGGTGAATTCACGGTGGCCAGGGCCTGGCCGGCGGCCACGTGATCACCGAGCGTCGCCATCACACGTGTCACCGGTCCGGAGAAGGGCGCCAGCACCGGCGTCGAGCGGTCGTGATCCAGATCCACGACCGCAGTGGTCGTGATGTCGGTGCGGTAGGTCGTGGGCTCGACCGTGAGCAGATGAATACTTCCCCGCTGCGCGGCCGTCAGGGTTACGTTCTGCGGTGTGTTGGCCTGAGAGCCTGGATCGGACGCCGCCGAGGAGCAACCGGCGAGCGATGCCAGAGCGACGGTGAGCCAGGCGCCGGTCAGGAGGCCGGCGCGCGGCAGCGCGCTTCTGCGAGTGTGTTGCGGAGGCTTCGTGATCATGGTTCGTTCAATCCGGCGTTGTGCCACCAACCACCCCCGAGCGCCTGGTACAGCGCCGCGGTGTCGGCGAAACGATTGGCCTCGTTCTGCGCGAGGGTCATCTGCGCCTGCTGATAGGCCTGCTCGGCGGCAAGCAGCTCGAACACGCCGATGTAGCCGTGGCGCAATTGAAGTTGCGACAGGTCGAGCGTACGGGTCGCGGCGCGCGCAGCCGTCGCCGCAGCCTGCAGCGCCTGCGCATCCTGCTGCAGGGCCACCAGAGTGTCGGCTACGTTCTGGAACGCCGTGAGGACGGCGCCGCGATACTGCTGCGCGGCCTCGACGTAGGCGGCCTTGGCGGCCCGCTCCTGGTGCAACAGCTGGCCGCCCTGGAAGATCGGAGCCGTCAGCGATGCGGTGATGCCCCAGAAGCCCGTGCCTGAGGTGAACACCTGCGAGATCGCGAGCGCGCTGCTGCCGGCATCTGCGGTCAGTTGGATGTTCGGTAGCCGCTGGGCGGCCGCGACGCCGATCTGGGCGCTGGCGGCGTGCAGATTGGCGCGCGCCTGGCGCACATCGGGACGCTGCGCCACCAGTACGGAGGGCAGACTGAGCGGCAGATCCTCGGGCAGATGCAGGTCGCTCAGTGAGAGCGACGCCACCGGCCCTTGATTCGGGAAACGACCGGTCAGCACTGCGAGCGCATGCTCCGTCTGCCGCAGCTGCTTCACCAGCGTCGGCAGTCCGGCCTGCGCCTGCGCGAGTTGCGACTGCTGCGCGGCGATGTCGAGTCCGCTGGCATCGCCCCGCTGAAACCGCAGTTGCAGGATCGCAAGGCTTCGCTTTTCCAGGTCGATCAGCTTTCGGGTCGCCGCGACCTGCTCCCGCAGCGATGCGACCTGCACCGCCGTGACCACGACGTTGGTGCTGAGCGTGGTCCAGGTGGCGATCATCTGGAAACGGGCGGCCTGCTCCTGCGCCTGCAGCGTCTCGAACGTCCGGCGGTTGAGCCCGAAGATATCCGGCTCGTAGGAGATCGCGAGCTGAGGCGTGAACAGGTTGTACTGGAACTCGCTCGAGACGGTGGGGAAGTTGGGTACCGGCGCGAGCACCTCCGACTGCTTCTGGCGGCTCCCGGCCATGCTCGCGGAGACAGCGGGAAAGAAGGCGCCACGCTGCGCCAGCACGGTCTCGTTCGCGACCCGCAGTGCGGCCTGCGCGGCCTTGAGGTCGTAGTTGTTCTTCAGGGCGGACGCGATCAGCGCATCGAGCGGCTGGGAATGAAACAGACGCCACCAGTCGGCGGGAATGTCCGCGCCCGTCCGGAAGTGTTGCGCCTGTCCGCCGACGACCCCGGGAGCGGCGGCGGTCGTCTGCGGAGGCTCCGCGGTGTAGCCCTGGACGGGAGGCGCCGGCGGCGGTTTGAAGTTGGGCCCGACCGCGCAGCCGGCGGCGAGCAAAGCGGTACAGCCTGCGATGCAACGCAGTCTGCGCCACTCGTTCATGGGTGAGCTCATTACGGATCAGCCAGGATGGTTCGCCGTGCCGGCCGCGGGCGAGTCGCAGCGGATGACGGGTACGTGCGCGAAAGGGCGCAGTCCGAAGTCAGCCGGAGCAGGCCGCAGACGTTATCGGCTTCCGATCATCACGCTCTGCGCGAGCGCGATGGGCGTTCAGTCAGCCGATTGAGAGTATTGGAGGAGGTCCGCGAGCGAGGTGCGCGCGCAGCCTGCGGATGCGGCGAGGGTCTGTTGCCGCGACGGGCAAAACCAGCCATCGCGCAAGGACGGGTTTGACCACCGGAACGGGGTGGGGCGCGGAGCCCGCCACGCCCATGAAATGCACGCTCCAGTCGCAATGGCACGACTGGGCGGACCCGCCCAACGGATCATGCGAGATGTAGCCGCACATGACCACCACCATCGCGACCGCCGCGACGAGGGCGATCAGACGGTTGCGGCGCAATGTGTGGCTCATGGATCTCGCATGGTGAGCGAATAAGCCTAGCCGTAGGCGCACGGCCGGGCAAGGGCATCTGGAATGCCTGATAATGTCGTGTCATCGCATTTGCGGCAGGCTCCGTTGAAGCTCACCCCCGACTCCCTGACCGGCCAGCTCGAGCAGCACCTCCTGCCGGCCTATCTCGTCTCCGGCGATGAGCCGCTGCTCAGCGGTGAGGCGGCGGATGCGATCCGCGCGCGGGCGCGCGCCGCCGGCTTCACGGAGCGCGAGGTGCATTTTCTCGAGCGTGGCTCCGACTGGGACGACGTGCGGGCCTCGGCAAGCAATATGTCGCTTTTCGGCTCGCGCCGGTTGCTCGAGCTGCGCCTGCCCGGGCGCCCGGGCGTCGCCGGCAACAATGCGCTGCTCGCGCTGCTGGAAAGAGACGATCCCGACACTCTGCTGCTGATTCTCGCGCCGCGTCTCGACCGCGACGCGCAGGCGGCGCAATGGGTTCGGGCGCTGGAGTCCCGGGGCGGCTGGGTCGCGGTCTGGCCGGTGGAGGCGGCGAGGCTCGTCGGGTGGCTGCGGGGACGCTGCCGTCGGCTGCGGCTCGAGGTCGACGATGAGGCGCTCGCCCTGCTCGCCGAGCGCACCGAGGGCAATCTCCTCGCGGCTCACCAGGAGTTGGAAAAGCTGCGGCTCCTGGCGCCGGCGGGAGCCCTAACTCTTGATTTACTGCTCGCGAGCGTGGCCGACAGCGCCCGTTTCGATGTCTTCCGACTGTCAGAAGCCGTCCTCGAAGGGGAGGCGGGTCGGGCCCTGCGCGTGCTCGCGGGTCTGCGCTCCGAGGGTACGGAGCAGACACTCGTGCTCTGGGCGCTCACCAAGGCGCTGCGCGATCTCTGGGGCGCGGTCTCGAGCCCGGGCTCAGGCAGGGCACGGGGCGGCTGGCAGCGCCAGGCAGCGGCTCTGGAGAAAGCAGTGCGCCGCGCCCCGCGCCTCTCCTTTCAGGCGCTCACCCTGCGCGCCGCCAGGGCTGACCGCATGATCAAGGGACGGCTGCAGGGCGATGCCTGGAACGAAATGGCGCTGCTCGCCGCGGACATTTGCGGGCGACCGGCAATTGCTGCACCGCAGTCCGTGTTCAAATAGGCCGACAGGCACGGGCAGGCATCGATGCAACCCATTGGTCTTTTCGGCGGTACTTTCGATCCCATTCATTACGGACATCTGCGCACGGCTTTCGAGCTGTGGCAGGAATTGCGCCTGGCGGAAATACGCTTTCTCCCCACGGGCAGCCCGCCGCATCGCGATCAGCCGCTGGCGAGTGCAGAGCTGAGGCTGCGGATGGTGCAGGCCGCCGTCGCCGACCAACCTGCGTTCATCGTCGATGACCGCGAGGTCCGTCGCACGGGCGTCTCCTACTCGGTGGATACCCTGACGGAGCTGCGGGCGGAGCATCCGGATCGCTCGCTCTGTCTGCTCCTCGGCATGGATGCCTTCCTCGGCCTGCCGAACTGGCACCGCTGGCGCGATCTCCTCGGGCTCGCGCATATCGTGGTGGCGCACCGCCCGGGTTGGAAGGCCCCAACCATGGGGCCGCTCGGCGAGGTCATGGTGGACCACGGCACGGGCACCATTCGGGAGCTGCACGAAAAGACTGCGGGCCGAATCTACGTCCATGCCGTGACGCAGCTCGAGATCTCTTCCACGGAGCTGCGTCAGCTCGTGGTCTCCGGCCGCGACCCGCGATATCTGGTGCCCGATGAAGTGCGACACATACTGCGCGAGACTCGGTGCTATGCTCCGGACTGACCCTGCGTACAGGAGAGACCCCTTCCTCACATGACCACCCGCACAATCCGGCGCCGCGGCGCTCCCGCGCAGTCTTCCAAGTCCGCACGACCCGCATCCTCCTCACCCCGCAGTCCGGCGTCATCGCCCTGCAGCGCGCCAACCCTGCTCCAGGCCGTCACCTCCGCCCTCGAAGACATGAAAGCCGCGAACGTCAGGGTACTGGACGTACGGGGCCTCACCGACATCGCAGACACCCTGATCGTCGCCTCCGGCACCTCTGACCGGCACGTGCGCTCCATTGCGGATCACGTGATCGAACAGGCCAAGCGCAACGGATTTCGGCCGCTCGGCACCGAGGGCGAGCGGGAAGGAGAATGGGTGCTGGTCGACCTGCAGGACGTCGTCGTGCACGTGATGCTGCCCCGCGTCCGCGAGTTCTACGGGCTCGAGCGGCTGTGGGATGCGGGCACCGCACACGATGCTGCGGGTGCTGTAGCGCAGCTCGCTCGGCACTCTCCGTAGGCTTCATCTTTTCGCGCACTTTTTTCGCCGACATGCGTGCGAGGCTGATCGCAGTCGGCACACGCCCGCCCGCTTGGGTTCGCGAGGCCTACGCCGACTACACCCGCCGCCTCGGCAGCCGCGGCGGGACCCGCGGCGTGCGCTTCAAGCTCACCCTGGTGGAGATCGAGCCCGGGCCGCGCAGCGCCGGCCAGAGCCCGCGCAAGGCCATCGAGGCGGAGGCTCGCAAGCTCATGGCCGCGCTGCGTCCCGACGAATGGGTCGTGGCGCTCGATGAGCACGGCTCGCAGATGAGCACGCGGGAGCTCGCCGACTGGCTCGGCACCCGAATGCAGGACGGGCGCGATCTCGCGTTCCTGATAGGCGGCCCCGACGGTTTTGCGTCCGCGGTGCTGGCGCGAAGCGATTTCTCCCTCTCTCTGTCGCGGCTCACGCTGCCTCACGCTCTGGTGCGTGTCGTGTTGGCAGAGCAGCTCTACCGCGCGTTGAGCATATTGACCCACCATCCGTATCATCGGGACTGAGCCCATGCCGAAGTCTCCGGTCATATGCCTCGCCTCGATGTCATCACGGCGGCGTGAGTTGCTGGCGCAGATCGGTGTGCCTCACACCGTGATGGCGGCTCACGTCGATGAAAGACTCTTGCCGGGCGAGTCGCCGGGGAACTACGTAGAGCGCCTGGCCCGGCTCAAGGCCGCCACCGTGCGGGATGGCGGCGAGGCCCTCCCGGTATTGGCCGCGGATACGACGGTCGTACTGGACGGAGTGGTATATGGAAAGCCCGCCGACCGCGCCGACGGGCTCGCCATGTTGGCGACGCTTGCCGGCAGGACGCATGAGGTGCTGACTGCCGTGGCCCTCGCGACGGAACGCGGCGTTGCCCTGCGCGTCAACTCGAGCTCCGTCCGCTTCCGCGACATCGGGCGCGCGGAAATCGAACGATACTGGGACACCGGCGAGCCGCACGACAAGGCCGGGGGCTACGCCATACAGGGATATGGCGCGGTTTTCGTCGCGGCGTTGAGTGGAAGTTATTCCGCCGTGATGGGGCTGCCGCTGCTCGAGACCGCAGAGCTGTTGCGCGATGCCGGAGTGCACTACTGGATCGGAGCAGCACCGTGAGCGCCGAGATCCTGGTCAACGTCGGGCCCGGCGAGATACGCGCAGCGCTGGTGGAACACGGGCTCGTCCAGGAGATCTACGTCGAGCGCCGGGGCCGCCGCGGACTCGTCAGCAACCTCTATCAGGGCCGGGTCACGCGTGTGCTCCCGGGGATGCAGGCGGCTTTCATCGACATCGGGCTCGAGCGCACGGCGTTTCTGCACGCCGCCGACATAGCGAGCCCGCCTCCGGATGAGACCGTCGTCTCTCTGGCGCCCCTCGGCGCAACGGCAATCGAGGACGTGCGCCGACTGCTCAGCCCGGGCGATGACATTCTGGTCCAGGTGATCAAGGATCCGATCGGCACCAAGGGGGCGCGCCTGACGACCTACATCACGCTGCCCGCGCGATTCCTCGTGTACCTGCCGCGGGGCGAGGGGATCGGCGTCTCGGCGAGGATCGAGGACGAGGCGGAGCGCCTGCGCCTGAAGGCGGCGATCGCGGAGCTGCGCGGCGCGGAGTCGGACGGCGGCTACATCCTGCGCACGGCCGCACAGGGCGTGCCGATCGAGAGCCTGCGGGAAGACATGGAGTACCTGCGCAGGCTCTGGCGCCACGTTCGCGTGCGCGCAACGGAGGCGCCGCCCGGCACGATGGTGCATGAGGATCTGCCGTTGCCGCTGCGCCTCCTGCGCGATGAGCTGTCGCGCGGGGTCGGCCGCGTGTTGGTGGATTCCGAGCCGGAGCATGCGCGGATGACTGCCTTCGCGGCGGAGTTCATGCCGGCGACTGCGGGGCACATCGAGCTGCACTCCGGCGTGCGGCCGATCTTCGATCTGCATGGCATCGAGCAGGAGATCGCCAGGGCGCTCGATCACCGGGTTCAGCTCAAATCCGGCGGCCACCTGGTGATCGATCAGCGGGAGGCGCTGACCACGATCGACGTCAACACCGGCGCGTACGTGGGTCACCGCAATCTGGAGGAGACCACCTTCCGCACCAACCTCGAGGCGGCGGCCAGCATCGGCCGGCAGCTGCGGCTGCGAAACCTGGGCGGCATCATCATCATCGACTTCATCGACATGCACGATGAGTCGCACCGCCGCCAGGTGCTCGGTGCGCTCGAGCACTCACTCGCCGGCGACCGGGCGCAGAGCCACGTGGTCAATCTCTCGCCACTTGGCCTGGTCGAGATGACCCGCAAGCGTACGCGCGAGAGCCTCGAGCACCTGCTTTGCGAGCCCTGCCGGGCATGCGAGGGCCGCGGATTCGTCAAGACGCCCGAGACCGTCTGCAACGAGATCTTCCGCGAGATCCTGCGCCAGGGCGCGCAGGCCTCCGCCCGCGAGCTCCTGATCCTGGCGCACGCCGACGTCATCGAGCGGCTGCTCGAGGCCGAGGCGGCGACCCTCGGCGAGCTCAAGGCCCAGGTCGGACGCCCCATCAGGCTGCAGGTCGAGGCTCTCTATGGGGTCGACCAGTTCGATATCCTGCAGACCTGAGGGCTGTGCCATTGGCCGTCCATGGCGGCAGGGCACCCGGCCCGCGCGTCCGGGCGCGGGCGTTCGCGCGGGTCGAGGACACGTTAAGTGTCCTCGACAAAGGCAGCCGCGCTCACCCACACTACCTAGCCATGCCCCTGATCGCCGCCATACAGATGACGTCTGGCCCTGACGTATCGGCCAATCTGCAGGACGCACGTGCGCTCCTGGAAGAGGCGGCAGGCCGCGGGGCGCAGCTTGCGGCGCTGCCCGAGAATTTCGCCTTCATGGGGCTCTCGGACGGTGACAAGCGACGCATCGCCGAAGATGACGGCCGCGGCCCTGTGCAGGATTTTCTGGCGGAGACCGCGCGGCGGGCGAAGATCTGGATCGTGGGCGGCACGGTGCCCCTGCGCGGGAGCAGCGACGGTCGTGTGGCTGCCGCGTCCCTCGTCCATGACTCTACGGGAGAGCGGCGGGCGCGCTATGACAAGATCCATCTCTTCGACGTCCAGGTCCCCGGCCGCAGGGAAGCCGAGAGCTATCGCGAGTCGGCGAATGTGGCGCCCGGCTCCACACCCGTAGTCGTCGAGACCCCGGTCGGCCGGCTCGGTCTTTCCGTATGCTATGACGTCAGGTTTCCAGAGCTCTTTCGCGGGCTGAGCGCCGCCGGTGCACAGCTCCTCGCCGTCCCTTCCGCCTTCACGGAGCCGACCGGACGTGCGCATTGGGAGCCTCTGCTGCGCGCGCGGGCCATCGAGAACCTCTGCTTCGTTCTCGCCCCGGCGCAATCGGGATTCCATCGCAACGGGCGCGAGACCTACGGCGACAGCATGATCATCGATCACTGGGGGCGGGTGCTCGACCGCCTGCCGCGCGGCCGCGGCTGCATCACGGCCGAGATCGATCTCGAGCGGCAGCGGCGTGATCGCGACAGCTTTCCGTCGCTCGCACATCGTGTCTTGCACTGACTCATTCATCAATGGATACCCGCAAGAGCCCAATCGTGACAGACCTGACTGCTTCCGCTTCCGACCCGCTGTCGCTCGCCCGCGATCTCATCCTCCGGCCGAGCGGCCTCGACGATGGCCGCCTCGATCGTATCTTCGGCGAGGTGCTCACGCACTCCGTCGACTTCGCCGATCTTTACTTCCAGCTCGCCCGCCAGGAATCCTGGTCGCTCGAGGACGGCATCGTGAAGGACGGGAGCGCGAGCATCGAACAGGGTGTCGGCGTCCGCGCACTGGCCGGCGAGAAGACCGGCTTCGCGTACTCCGATGAGATCATCCTGCCCGCCTTGGAGGAAGCATCGCGCGCGGCCCGCGCGATCGCCGTCCAGGGGGGAGACCGGCGCGTCAGTGCCTGGCACCCGCAGGCGGGGCACCGGCTCTACCTGCCGGCCGACCCTGTCGCCACGCTTTCGGACCAGGACAAGGTCGCATGGTTGGAACGTGTCGACCGCGAGACCCGCAGGATCGATCCTCGCATCGTGCACGTCACCGCAAGCGTCACCGCCGTCCACGAAGTGGTGCTGATAGCCACGAGCGAGGGCGAGCTCGCCGCGGATGTCAGGCCGCTGGTGCGGTTCAACGTGTCGGTGTTGGTCGAGCAGAACGGGCGGCGCGAGCAGGGCTATAGCGGCGCCGGCGGGCGCTATTCGCTGGCCGAGCTGGTTGCAGGCGAGCGGCCGCTGGCGCTGGGGCGCGAGGCCGCGCGCCAGGCACTCATCAACCTGGAGGCGGTGCCCGCGCCCGCAGGTCCCATGACCGTCGTGCTCGGACCCGGCTGGCCGGGCATCCTGCTGCACGAGGCCATCGGCCACGGGCTGGAAGGTGATTTCAATCGCAAGGGCACCTCCGCATTCGCCAATCGCATAGGCGAGCGAGTCGCTGCTGCGGAGTGCACCGTCGTCGACGACGGCACTCTGTCGCAGCGCCGCGGCTCTCTCAACATCGACGACGAAGGCACTCCGACGGAGTGCACGACGCTGATCGAGAACGGCGTGCTGCGCGGGTACATGCAGGACAGGCTCAACGCCCGACTGATGGGCACCCGGCCAACGGGCAACGGCCGGCGCGAGTCGTTCGCGCACGTGACCCTGCCGCGGATGACCAACACCTACATGCGCCCGGGACCGCATGATCCCGAGGAGATCATCCGCTCAGTGCCCCGTGGCATCTATGCCGTCAACTTTGGCGGCGGTCAGGTGGACATCACCTCGGGCAAGTTCGTCTTCTCCGCGAGCGAGGCATACGCGATCGAGAACGGCCGCATCGGCGCCCCCCTGAAAGGCGCCACCCTGATCGGCAACGGCCCCGATGTATTGACCCGAGTCACCATGGTCGGCAACGACCTGAAGCTGGATGACGGTGTCGGCACCTGCGGCAAGGACGGGCAGAGCGTGCCGGTAGGGGTCGGTCAGCCGACCCTCAAAGTCGAGAGCCTGACGGTCGGCGGCACCGGCTGATGGCCGCGCGGCCCGTCACCGGCCCGCCGATTGAACAATAATCCGATGCGAGGTGCCGGGGGCGCGCCGCCGTAGTATCGTGTGGTCCATGCGCCTTTCCCGCCCCGTATACGAAGGCCTGCCCTGGCTCTACATCGCCGCCGGCATGACCGCTCTGGGGGTGAGTTATCTCATCGGGGATTCCCACTCCATGGGTCTCCTGGCGGGGCTCGGGGGGCTGGCCGCGCTGCTCGGCGGGGTGGTGGTGCTCCTCAGGCGTCGCGACTACCGCGAGCTGCGCTCCCAGTACGGCCAGCCCGACCTGACACGCCCCAAGGATCAGGACTGATCGCGGGTCGTCTCGAGGCCGACAGCCGTCTCTTCTTCCTCTGTCGTGTCTGCGGCTTCGGTGTGCTGCAGCACGGGAATTCCGGGCACCGTATCGTTGATATTGCCGCGCGTGCGCGCCAGGCGCTCGTCGACGTAGATCAGCTCGTGCTTGCCGACGAGCACCACGTCTCCGTCGTTGAGATAGTGGCGGCGCACCCGCCGTGATTTCACGTAAATGCCGTTCGTGCTGTTGAGGTCCTCGACGACGCACGAGTTGGCGGAAGTGGTGATCTGGCAGTGGTGCCGGCTCACGAACCGGCTGTCGATCTGCAGGTCATTGTCGGCGGTGCGGCCGACGATGATCCGGCCCTGAGTCAGCGGGATTTCCTGCACCGTGCGGCCGTCGGTCGCGACCAGGAGCTTGCCCAGCGGCGGCAGCGCCGGATCCGCGCCGCGCATGCGCGGCAATGCCAGCTCCGTGACGGCGCGCAGCTGCTGTTGTGTCCGGGCCGCGAACTCCACCCATTGCAGCTCACCGACGGCGCTCTGGATGTCCTCCAGGGTGACCTCTTCGCGGTCTGCGGCGTAGGCCGCCATCATCGCGGTGTCGCACAGCGTGTTGACCAGCCTGGGTACGCCGCCGGCGAAGCGGAAGATCTCGGCAAAGGTATCCTCGGCGAAGATCTGCCGGTCGCCCGCCCCGGCGACCTCGAGACGGTGCTGGATGTAGCCCCGGGTTTCCGTCTCGGAGAGGGCGGTGAGATGGAAGCGCAGGCGCACGCGCTGGGTGAGCTGCACCAGCTCCGGCGCGTCGAGCTTCACGTTGAGCTCCGGCTGGCCCGCGAGGATGATGCGCAGCACCTTCTCCTTGGTCGTCTCGACGCCGGAGAGGAGGCGAATCTCCTCCAGCACCCGCTGTGACAGGTTCTGCGCCTCATCGACGATGAGCAGGACCTTGCGCCCGGCGGCGTACTGCTCGATGAGGAAGTTGTTGAGAGTCGCGATGATCTCGCCCTTCTTCATCTTGAAGGGCGAGAAGCCGAACTGCACCAGGATCGCCTGCAGGAAATCGATCGCCGACACCTGTGTCTGGTTGATCTGCGCCACCACGACGTCGGCCTGGATCTCCTTCAGGAAGGACTCGATCAGGGTGGTCTTGCCCGAGCCGATTTCCCCGGTGATCACCACGAAGCCGTCGGTGAACCAGATGGTCGACTCCATGTACGCCTTGGCGCGGGCGTGCTGCTTCGAAAGGTAGAGGAACTGAGGGTCTGGACTCAGTCGAAACGGCAGCTCTTTGAGTTTGAACGGGTCGAGATACATGCTGTCTTCTGTTGCCGACA
>Ga0134128_10007981_pt1 | contig 12746 bp, 10 predicted proteins | sample KB31754_FD_96462 | JGI IMG/M metagenome (GOLD analysis project Ga0134128, IMG submission 96462) | Terrestrial soil microbial communities with excess Nitrogen fertilizer from Kellogg Biological Station, Michigan, USA - KB3-175-4 | ecosystem: Environmental > Terrestrial > Soil > Unclassified ...
GGTTCGAACCGCCCGCGCGACAGGTACGAAACACCCGCAAAAATCAGCGGCGCCAGCGCCGCCGCGCCCACGACCACGCCGGAAATTTTGAAGTACAGGCTGTTCGAGCGAATGAGCAACAAGCCGACGAGCGAAGCGTCCACCGTGTAATGCCAGATCAGCGTCGCCAGGATGCCCCAGCGCAGCATCACGATGCCCGCGATGATTCCGATCAGTCCAACCTCGAGCCCCCTGATGTACGGCGGCTCATTCGGATAGGCGGAGTGCAGAAAACTCCAACAGAAGGCCGGCACAATCACCGCGATGATGCTCGATCCCGTCAGTCGCTTTAGAAAGGGAATCGCAAACAGGCGAAACAGGAATTCCTCACTCGTCGCGGCGAGCATTCCGATCGCAACACCCGCAATCCATGGAAACGTCGTGTTCACCGAATTTTCGTAGTTCAAGTCCTGCGGCGCCCACGCTCCGAAGTGTCCCGCCACAATATAGAACGCCACGACGAACCCGATGTGTGCTGCCGCGAGCGACAATCCTACCGTCGCCGACGAAAAAAACTCCTTCGAACGCAGGCCCCGCAACGTAAGCGCTTTCGTGAGTCGGAGTCTGCCTGGTTGTGCCGAGCGGTACAGCGGTTCGGCCCCGGGAATCGGGAGAACCACTGTCAGCGCCGATAGCAGACCAAAGAGCAGCGCCTTCGCAATTTCCCCGAACACAAAGGTCCCGTACGTCGAGTTCGTGTCATAACCCATTCGATCCAGCGGCCAATTGTTGAGCTGCATGAAGAACAGCAGAATCGCGACGACGATCCCCAGCTTGAGCGCCGGCCCCCAGCTCGTTTGGCCGCTCTTCGTCAATTGAATGCCGAGCCACAATGCCGACCCCATCAGCAACAAGTAAGGGATGATGGCCACCTGGTTGTAAAAAATATTTGTCGACCGCAGGTGTGTGTAACTGCGCTGCCATGCTTCCGGCACCTGCAGGAATTCTTCTGAGCTTCCTGCGCGGTCGCCCTGCAGAGTCACCCGCAGCCGGTATGGCGCATCCTTAGCCTTGAAGCCGTGCTCCTCCCACGTGAACGACCAGTCCAGCCGGCTCGGCCTCTCGCTGGAATTGGCTTCTTCCGAAAGAAAGTCCCACTTGCTCAAATCCACACTCATTTTGCTGCGCAGAAATCCCTGCGCCGCCGTTTCCGCCGCGGCTCGGTCCAGCGTCGCTCCCGCCCGCGCTTCTTGAATTGTGTGCTCGTATCCGACAATGTTTCCCGCCGGGCTCACCCGCACATGAAACTCTTCCTCCTGCCCCGCCCGGAAAAAACGCACATTCCAATACCAAATGTTCAGCTTGCTGGACATCAGCTGGTTGGCTTGCTGCAGTCCCACCTCGCGCTCCAAATACGTTTTCGCGTTATCATCCAGGTCGAAAACGATAGCCGATTGGTATCCGCTTACGTCTTCACCCAGGCCGCCTACAAATTTCTGCGCTCGCCCCAGCGCCTCACTCCGCGAAACCTTAAAATCCACAGAAGCTTCCGGAAAGGCTCGGAAAAAATATTTGTACGCAAACACCGCGCCCACGATGCCCAGCAGCACCCACAGCAGCAGCTCGCGCTTGTCAGAACTTGTCAGCCGGTTTTCCGCCACCTGTGCCTCCCGCAAAATCCGCGACGCAAAATGGACACTCTAATGTTACGCAGCAGCATAGCGCAAGTATCGTCGTTTCAGTCTGTTTCGCCTGGGGATGATATAAAGAAGTGCTAATGGCTCTGAGCCTGACAACCGATGTGCGCATGATCAAGGGCGTCGGCCCGCAGCGCGCCGAGCTCCTCGCCAAGCGCGGCATCTGCACGTTCGAGGATTTGCTCGCCTATTTGCCTTTCCGTTACGAGGATCGCATTCATTTTTCCAATATCAAGGACATCCAGCCCAACGGCACGTACACCATTCGCGCCCGCGTAATGAGCGGTCAGGCCATCCCCAATAAGTTCAGCCCTAACGCCATTTATCATCTGCTTGTGCAGGACGCTGCCGGCGGCCTTCTCCCCTGCAAATTTTTTCACGGTGGCTATCTCGAAGGCCGCCTCAAACCCGGCCAGCAGCTGGTCCTTCACGGCAAAGTCGAAATTGACAAGCTCCGCCCTGCCCGCCTCGAAATGATCAATCCGCAGCTCGAGATGCTCGGCAACGACGAGCCGGACTCCACCGAAGTCGGCCGCATCGTTCCCATTTACGAAGCCATCGGCACGTTTGGCTCGCGCCAGATTCGCCGCGCGATGTACGCCGCCGTCCAGCTCCTCGATTCGAACATGCCCGACATTCTCCCCGAGGCTTTGCGCGCGCGTCTCGGCTATCCTTCGCGCCGCGAATCCTTGATCCACGTCCACTTCCCCGCGCCCGAAGAATCCCTCGAAGCCCTCAACATTTTCCGCACTCCCGCGCAGCAACGCCTCATCTTCGAAGAATTTTTTCTCTACCAGCTCAGCCTGGCGCTCGACCGTAAAGCCACGCGCAAGCAAAACGCTATCGCCTTCCGTGTCCGCGAAGAAAAAGTCCGCGAAGCGCTCAAACGTATCCTTCCCTTCAAACCCACCGCCGCGCAGAAGCGTGTCCTGGCGGAAATCGCCTCCGACCTTGAAAAGCCCGCTCCCATGAATCGTCTCCTCCAGGGCGACGTCGGCAGCGGCAAGACCATCGTCGCGCTCCAGGCCGCCGTCATCGCCATCGAAAACGGCTGCCAGGCCGCCCTCATGGCGCCCACGGAAATTCTCGCCGTGCAGCACTATCTTTCCGCCCGCCGCATCCTCGCCCCCGGCGGCCATCGCGTCGAGCTCCTCATCAGCGGCCTCAAGCACGTCGAAAAAACCGCCGCCCTCGAACGCATCCGCTCCGGCGAAGCCCAGCTCGTCATCGGCACGCACGCGCTCATCGAAGACCAAGTCCAGTTCGCGCGCCTCGGCTTCGTGGCCATCGACGAGCAGCACCGTTTCGGCGTCCTCCAGCGCAAACGCCTCATGGATAAAGCTGCCTCCCACGGCCACGCGCCGCACGTCCTCGTCCTCACCGCCACGCCCATCCCACGCACTCTCTCGCTCACTCTCTACGGCGACCTCGACGTTTCCGTCCTCGACGAACTTCCCCCCGGCCGCACTCCCATCCAAACGCGCCTCACCTCCGAGCCGCATCTCCCAGGCGTCTGGGAATTTCTCCGCCGCGAAATCGCCGCCGGCCATCAGGCCTACATCGTCTATCCCGTCATCGAAGAATCGAAGCTCGAGCTGAAAGCTGCCATCGACGAGTTCAAGCGGCTCTCGAAAGATGTCTTTCCGAAACTGAAACTCGGGCTCCTCCACGGCCGCCTCTCCAGCGAAGAAAAAGACGACGTCATGCAGCGCTTCCGCAAAAACGAAATCCAAATCCTCGTCGCCACCACCGTCATCGAAGTCGGCGTCGACGTCCCCAACGCCACCGCCATGGTCATCGAGCATGCCGAACGCTTCGGCCTGGCCCAGCTTCACCAGCTCCGCGGACGCATCGGCCGCGGCGCCGCAAAATCCCATTGCATCTTAGTCGCTCCCGCGCGCAGCACAGACGACGCCCGCTCCCGCCTCGAAACCATGGTCCGCACCGCCAACGGCTTCGAAATCGCCGAAACCGATCTCCTCCTCCGCGGCCCCGGCGAATTTTTCGGCACCCGCCAGTCCGGCGACCTCGGCTTCCACATCGCCAACCCCATTCGCGACAAAGATCTCCTAGAAGTAGCCCGCCGCGAAGCCTTCTCCCTAGCCGACGACGCCCAGCAATCCTCCGCCCTCCAGCGCCTACTCCACCAACTTCCCAAGGAATGGCAACGCCGCTACCACCTCGCCCGCATCGGCTAAATTCAAGCGGGGCGGCAATCTCGTCCATGCTTGCGCAGGCTAAGATAGAATTTCCAAGGAGGTGCCCTATGTGCCGATTTTCGTTGCTCGCAGTTCTGTTAGTCGCGCCAGCCGCATTTGGACAAACGTCGTCAACGGATTCCCAGACGTTGCAAGCGCTTCTGTCAGAAGTGCGACAGCTGAGGCAAGAGTTGGAAACCTACAGTGCAACCACACAGCGAATACAGATTCTTTTCTTCCGGCTTCAAAGCCAGCAGGCGGCCACCGCACGTGCGTCAGGGCGGGCCGACGACGCTCGGACCAAGCTCGCCGAGACGCAAACTGCCCGCAGCAAGGCGGAAACCGAAGCCAAAGGGGTCCACGACAGCTTGGAGCACACCGACAATCCGGTGGATCGCAAGAATCTAGAAGACATGGCCGCATACTATAAACACAGGCTTGGAGAGCTCGCGGACGAAGAGCAGCAAAGGCAATCGAAGCAAATCGAAACGGAAGAGCAGTTGCGGCTCGAGCAGGCTAAACTAAGCGATCTGCAAGCCCGTATAGACGCACTGGACAGGGCCTTGCAGAAATCGAGCCCACGACCCGACTAGCGTCGTCCCGGCCCGTATTTTGGAACTTAAACTCTTGAATCTTCCTCCGGGTGCCATTTATCCGCCATGCGCATCATCGCCGGCAAATACCGCAGCCGCATCCTGAAAAGCCTCAAAGGCCTCGCTCTCCGCCCCACCAGCGATCGCCTCCGCGAAACCCTCTTCAACGTCCTCGGCCCCGCCGTAGCAGGCTCCCGCTTCCTCGACGTCTTCGCCGGCACCGGCGCCGTCGGCATCGAAGCCCTCAGCCGCAGCGCCGCCCACGTCACTTTCATCGAAAATCGCGCCCCCGCCGCAAAACTAATCCGCCAAAATCTCGACTCGCTCAAAATCACTTTCGGCTGCACCATCCTCGCCGCCGACGCCCTCACCGCCCTCCAAAAACTCGGCGCCCGCCACACTCCCTCCACTCCGGCCATTGACTTCGTCTTCCTCGATCCTCCCTACGCCGCCCACGTCGATTACGCCCGCACCCTCGAATTCCTCTCCTCCCCCTCCGCTAACTTCCTCTCCCCAGAAGCCCTGATCATCTTCGAGCATCACCACAAATTCTCGCTCCCCGAAACCTCCGGCCACCTCACCAGGTCCCGCGTCTTAAAACAAGGCGACGCCGCCCTCTCCTTCTTCCGCCTCACCACTTAAAACTCATCGCCCAAGAACCCCACACGTGACAAAAGCGTCCCAGATGCCATCCACCAGTCACCAGTCACGAGTCACAAGTCACCCTCCGCCCCAGGCATCCCGCCCGCCCTAAACCGAATCCATCCTTCCTGGACTCCCCAGCCACGCTATACTACAAAACTCATGTCTCTAGGCCAGGTCAACAGCGGGTACAACCTCTTGGGACAAGGCGCAGCCACCGCCGCGCGGATGGCTCCCATTCGCCCACCCGCGCCCACTATCGTCGAGCCCAAGCTCGGCATCCCCTGGGGCGACTTCCATCAAGGTTTCTTCAGCAGCGTCCGCGCTCTATTTTCAGGTCCCTTCACCGCCAGAAAACTTCTCGCCGGCGACTACTTCCGCGACTGTTGGGTCGAGCGCCGCGTTCCCAAGCGCGCCGTCCTGGCCGCCGCGCTATGGCACGTCGTCTTTCTCGTCTCCCCGTTTTCGTTGCTGAACACCGTCGTTCGTCACAATGCAGCGTTTGACCACACTCAACTCACTTGGTCCGGACCTATCGAAGATTTTCCAGCTCTCGAAATCCCCGCCGCCATTCCCAAACCGGCTTTGCGCGCCGAAGATCAGAGGCCGCTCGCTCCTAGAGGCGCCGACGCCTTCCATCCCCGCCAGCGCATCATCACCGATCCCGTCCGCCCCAATCATCCCCGCCAAACGCTCATCAATCCGGTCGCGCCGCAGCTCGCACCTAAACTTCTTCCCGACTTGCCCAATATCGTTCAGTTGCAGGCACCGGTTGCCCCTCCCCGGCCGCATATCCAAATCAGTGCGGAAGATCTCGCAAGACTCCGTCCTCGGCAGCGTCACGTTGCCGCCGTTACAGCCACTCCGCTGCCGGACGTTCCCACGCTTGAACAAAAGCCTGCGGACATAATTTTAGCTGTTTCGCCAAACGCCCCCGCGCGTCCCAAACTCGATTTGAACGCCGGCGCCGCGCCGCGTGTCGCAGAGCGCGCCCAAACAAGCGACTCTGTCCCGGCGCCGGAAATCGGCGCTGCTCAATCCGCCTCAGCGAACGGAAATCCATCCACTCTCATCGCTCTTTCCGCCGCGCCCGCTCCTCCCAAGCCCGACGTTCAACCGCCCCAAGGCAACCTCGCCGCGCGCATCTCCATTTCGCCCGAAGGCACGAAGCGCGGCGTACCCGGCGGTTCTTCAATCGCAACCTCCGATCCGGCAAGCGGAGCTGGCCCATCCGCGGCTAGCAATGGTGCGGGAACAAGTCCTGTGGGAATAAGCATCACCGGCGGAAATCCTAAACCCAAGGCCGAAGCCTCCAGCCTTGGTGGTTCCCGTCTGAAACTGAGCCCGCCATCCTCCCGCGAGCTAATCACGCGCCCAGAGTCTAACGTGAGAACCGAGGACACCCCTCAACGAATCGGCCCTCCAAACTTTGCCACTCTTCCTCCCGGCGCAAAGCCCGAGCAAATCTTCGCCGACAAGCGCGTCTACACCCTCAACGTGAACATGGCCAATCTCACCAGCGCCAGCGGAAGTTGGATCCTTCATTTTTCGGAGCTTAATTCCGGGGCTCAGGGGCCCGCTATGACTGCTTCGGAATTGGAGGGTCTCGCCCCTATCCGAAAGGTCGATCCCAAGTACCCGCCCGAACTCATCGAGCAAAATGTCGAAGGAGAAGTCGTCCTCTACGCCATCATTCGCGCCGATGGCTCCGTCGACGGCATTCAACTCGTCCACGGCATTGATCCGCAACTCGACGCCAACGCCAAAAACGCTTTCGCTCAGTGGAAGTTTCGCCCCGCCACGAAGGGCGGCGTCCCTGTCGAGTTGGAAGCCATCGTCCACGTCCCCTTCCGCATCCCCGACAACCGCTGAGAGCGATTCCACCTACACCCGGCCTTCGGCGAGCTTCACCAGCGTATAGAGCGCGTGGTTCACCGGCGCCGGCACGCCAAGCTCCGCGCCACGCCGTGAAATGTACCCGTTCAGCGAATCGATCTCCGTGCGCTTGCCTCGGTTCATATCCTGCGCCGTCGAAGAGAGCGCCTCCGCCATCTGCGTGGCAATTTTGAAAGCGCCAGCGAGCGCCACTTGGGGATCCTCAAATCCAGGTGAATGAACCCCCGCAGCCTTTGCGACCGCGAGCACTTCATATACGGCGGTCTCAATGACCTTGCGCGCATCCGGGCTGGCGGCGATTTGGCCGTATTTCGCGCGGCCAAGCGCCGAAATCGCATTCAGCGCGCAGTTCCAGGTGAGTTTGGTCCAAAGCTCGCCAGCAATATTGTCAGAAATGCGGCAGGAAACGCCGGCGCGTTCGAACAGCACAGCAAATTGCTCCGTGCGCTGACTGCGCGGGCCTGCAACGAGGTCGCCCCGGCCAGCGTGCTTCACACGTCCGGGCTCTGGAACCGAGGCCGCGACGTACACCACAGCGGACAGCGCATCAATGCCCGAGGCGGTGCGAATCTGCTCGGCGTTATCCACTCCGTTCTGCATGCTCACAACCAACGCCCCGCGTGCGACCAGCGGCGCCAGTGCGCTCGCCGTCGCGGCATTGTCCGTAGTCTTCACACAAAAAAGAACGACCTCCGCCCCGCGAACATCCTTTAGCTCGGTTGAAGCCTCAACGCGAACGCTCTCCTTGAACTGCAACGTATCGAGAAAAAGTCCGTTCTTCTTCACCGCCTCAACAAAAGCCGCCCGGCCGATCATCATCACCGGAACGCCTGCACGCGCCAGCATTCCGCCGAAATAACCGCCGACCGCGCCCGCTCCAACAACCGCCACTCGCGGCCAATCTTGATTGCCGGTCATGCGGTGATTACCGAAATCAGCCGGTCGATGTCCCGCTCCGTATTATAGAGATGCGGCGACACTCGAATATTTCCTTCGCGCAGGCTCACGATCACATTTTCTTTGCGCAATTTCTGATAAAGCTCCGCCGTCTTCTCTGGTGTCCGCGCCGCGAAACACCCATACGCGCCGCGTCGCGCCGCGTCCAAAGGGCTCGCCGGAATGCAGCGATCTTTCGGCAATCGCTCGTACATCAATTCGATCAACCCGCGATTGTGCTCCGCCACCGTTTCCGGCCCCGCGCGCACGACAAAATCCGCCGAAACATCCATCGCTACGAGGTTGAAATTGAAATAGCTGGCCGGCTCTGCCGCGTCCCAGCGCTTTGCTCCCGGCACGGGTTTCGGATCATCGAAATTGAGCGCAGCGAAATTGTCCGAGCCGGCCACCGCCATCCAGTAAAACGGCCCCGGCCGCATGCTTTCGATGTGCTCTCGCTTCGCCCAGAAAAATCCCGTGCCAAAAGGACTGAGCAGCCCTTTGTATCCCGCGCTTACCACATAATCGGCACCCAGCTTTTCGACATCCATCGGCACGGTTCCGCAGGCCTGGCTGGCATCCAGCAGGAGCAGCGCTCCTTGCGCGTGGCACGCTTCCGCCACTTTTGCCGCATCGAGCATCGAGCCGTCATTGAATCGTACGAGACTCACCGACACGACGCGCGTGCGTGGCGTCATCGCCGCAATCAAATCATCCGCCGTCAGGAATCTTTCGCGCGGCGCAACAATTTTCAGCATGATGCCTTCGCGCTCTTCCATCGGCTTCCACGCCGTATATTGCAGCGGAAATTCTCCCTTCGCCGTAATCACTTCGTCACCCGGCCTCCACGAAAGTCCATACGCCACCGCCGCAACACCGGTGCTCGCTCCCGTTGTTATCGCAATTTCTTCGGGCTGGCCCCCGATCAATTTCGCAATCGACGCGCGAATGCGGTTGGGCACTTCAAAAAAAGTGGAATCCGGCTTGTGATGCGGAAATTTCTTCCACTCCTGCGCGGCCTGCAAGGCCCGCAGCGAAACCTTCGGCATCGGCGATTCCCCGGCGAGATTCAGATACGTGGCATCCTCAAATTCGAACCATTCCTGCCGCCAGTCGGTGTGAAGGGAAGTGCCGGGTGTGGCCATGAGAGTCTCCTTTGCGTCGGCCTGAAAAGACTAGACTCGCGCAAGGCTCACTGGTTTCAACATCCAAATTGGAAATTCAAGCAAAGTTGAAAACAGCCGCGCCGTGCGCGATGCAAGTACTAGCAGCGAGCTAGAAGTGGCCGCGCAGCTCGCGAAATGCCGGGACGATGACCAGTTTTCCTGCGCCTGCCATGACGGGTTCGTGTTCGAGCTGCCAGGTGTGCTGGTGTGGGATGTACACGGCGTTAAGTCCGATTTTCATGGCGGGGTTGATATCGCTGCGCGGGCTGTTGCCGATCATCCACCCCTGTGATTTGACGATTTTGTGTTTGCGGACCAGGCTGCCGTAAGTCTCCGTATCTTTTTCGCTCACGATCTCGATGAACTCGAAAAAGCCCTGCAGTCCCGAGCGCTCGACCTTTGCCGCTTGTTCGGCGGGCTCGCCTTTCGTGAATAAAATCAGGCGATGCCGCTCGGTCAGATAAGCCAGCGTCTCCGGCACGCCATCGAGAATTTTCGGCGGCGTGCGTTCCAGTTCCATCACGCGCCCATGAATCTGCGCCAGCGTTTCCCGGCGAACCATCTGGTCCGCTAGCTTTAGATATGTTTCCTCAAGCGACCTCCCAAAACTCCGCACTCCATATCCGTACTGCCGGATATTTTTCCGCTCTGTTTCATTCAAAATATGACGGATGTAAGCGCGCGTGTAACCGCTAGGCTCGACGAGGGTGATGAAATCCTCGATCAGCTTCTCGAAAAACACGTTGTTCTCCCACAACGTGTCATCCGCATCGATCATCAGTGTGTTGCGTCGCATGGGGACTCGTGTTCAGCAACCCTTAGGAAGCGAAAGATGCTACTTACGTTGCCTTATGGCTACGTCAGTCTACCAGCCTCAAGGCGTCTTCCGCGATGATTGCTGCGGCATTGGGCTTGGCCATGCTGCGAGCAGCCTCGCCCATTCTTGCGAGCCGCGCTGGATCGTCCAGCAACGCCCCGATTTTCCACGCCGCCGCGGGCAGATTGTTGCATCGAATCGCTGCCCCGGCTTCCAGCAAATGATCGGCGTTTCGTTCTTCTTGTCCAGGGATCGGCTCGATCAGCGCCATCGGCAGCGCGCGAGCGAGGGCCTCCGAGGTGGTGAGACCTCCTGCCTTTCCCACGAGTAGATCGGCGGCCGCCATGTACTTATCCATTTCCGTTGTGAATCCTGCCGGGACGAGCCGAGGCGCGCCGCTGGGCAGTTTCCCGGCGCTGCGCGATATTTCTTCCAGGCGCTTGCAAACTTTTTCGGCTTTGCCCGCGATGGCGATGATTTGCCAGGGGCGCTGCAACGCCAGCAAATCATTCACAAGTTGCTCAACCGGCCCGATGCCGTAGCCTCCTGCGGAAACCAAAATCACCGTGGCCGTCGGATCGAGGTTCAGCGCGCGTCGTGTTTCGGCGCGATCGATTGGTTTGGCGAAAAGCGGATCGATCGGAATTCCGCTGACGCGCAATTTCTCGCTCGGGACTCCGATGCGCGCTAGATACTCAGCGGCTTCGTCGATGGCCACATAATAACGGTCGACCGTGCGGCAGAGCCACATGGCATGCACGTCGTAATCCGTTACCACGATGGCGTTGTGTGCATGCAGTTTTCGTTTGGCAATCAGCCAGGCGATGATTTCCGCAGGCAAGAAATGGGTGGCCACGCAGAGATCCGGTTGCACACGCTTGAGCAGACGGATCATCGGAGCAGTGTTTAGCCGGTCCAAAGCCAGTCGCCGCCGGGAATGTTGCCACGGCTGGTCCGTGCGTTCGTAGAGCACGCCCATCAATTCCGGCGCGCGCCGCACCATGGAAATGTAGGCCTTGTCGTAAGCGCGCTGGAAAAGTTTGCTGACGTGCTGGATCGCGTCGATATGTTCAACCGCGCAATCGCCGCGGGCGGCGAACGCCTTTTCGAGAGCCTGCGAGGCGCGCACGTGTCCCGCGCCGGAAGATGCGGACAACAAGAGGACACGCGGCTTCGATTTCATCCGCTGTGCGTTCCGGCTTCGGCGGTTTTCATCACGAACTTTTGCGGCGCCCTGCGGCGATTTTTTCGAGGATTCCGCGCGCCACGGTTTGCAGCTCGCCGAAACGCGTCAAATAATCCTGGAATTCGTGGTTCAGCGCTTTTGCTTCTTCAGGGCCAAGCTGCGTGCGCAGGATCATGTCGCGCAACTTGACGGGGTGCGGCAGAAGCGCGTCCTCTTGCAATTCCTCGAGCGCAATCCTCGCGTCGTAGTGATACATGATTCCCTCGTGTAGAAACAAGCCGCTCTCGCTCAGATGCGGGAAAGACGGCCCCAGCCATTGTACTCGCCGTGCGTGGCGGCAAGCGAGCATCACCAGTCATTTTGAACGCAGGCAGTGTCGGAAATCGTTCTGAATAGATTTTCTGGACGAGTGCGAACGCTTCAAATGGACGAAAAACCGAACAAACTTATGCAGCGTTAGCGGCGGGCATGAATTCGTAACGGTCGATCTTTGCGGCGATACCCAGGCGCCCGTTAGAGGTGGGCTCGACGCGCACAATTTGGCCCTGGCAGCGGATGTTGACGTCATTCGATTGCGTCACATGCTCGGGCAGAGTGATGACGAATTCGATTTCGCTGCCGATAGGGAAATTAGTCTCCGCAAGGAAGTAGAGTCCGCGGTAGCTGACGTCTCGCGTTTGCGCCGTGAGTTCGTGACTGTAAGGCCCCGTTGGAATCACGCGCAGCGGCAGCGTCATATTGAAACGCCGTGCTTCGCGGCGGTCTGCTCCGTCGCTCATCGCTCCTCCCACTGGGGCTGGAATTTAAAGGAACGCTAGCATCGACGCCGGTAAACTGCAACGCGAAAGTCAGAAAATTATGTCCTAGTACGATGGTTTGGGACTCCTCCGTCCACTTTCATGCGCGTAGCAAGCCGAGTAGTACTGTTACTCGGGCGAATTTTGCTGAGCCTCAACGGATCTCTCTCTCTGGGGGAGCCACATCCATTTTGAAACATAACAAGAGAGCGAACATTTCCGCTCAGATAGTTTAATCGATTAAAGACCTGCTCCGGATTCAGGCTGAAGAATTCCGTCTTTCCATTGGGTTGCGGTACACTCGCAATTCCTTGACGGCATCCATGGGCGCAACGCACGAATCTCGCAATCTCTTTCTGGCCGGGCCCGCCGGGCGCTTGGAAGCCATTCTGTGGAGTCCAAGCGCCGGTACGCCATCGCTGGCTGCAGTTGTTTGCCACCCGCATCCGCTTTTCGGCGGCACAATGCACAACAAGGTGATCTATCAAGCCGCCAAATCGCTCGATGCGCTTGGGCTTGCGGTTTTGCGTTTCAATTTTCGCGGCGCCGGAATGAGCGAGGGAAAACACGATCGCGGACAAGGTGAACTCGGCGATGTTCGCGCCGCACTGGATTTTCTCGCTTCGGAATTCCCAGACATTCCGCTCCTCGTCGCGGGATTTAGTTTCGGCTGCTGGGTTGGACTTCAAGCCGGCTGCGAGGACACCCGAGTTACTTCGCTGATCGGTCTCGGAGCGCCGGTGGACAACGCCGGCTTTTCTTATTTGATGCAGTGCGAAAAGCCGAAGCTCTTCGTACACGGCGCTAAGGATATTTATGGCGCAGTAGACAAATTGAAA
>Ga0134128_10007982_pt1 | contig 12746 bp, 15 predicted proteins | sample KB31754_FD_96462 | JGI IMG/M metagenome (GOLD analysis project Ga0134128, IMG submission 96462) | Terrestrial soil microbial communities with excess Nitrogen fertilizer from Kellogg Biological Station, Michigan, USA - KB3-175-4 | ecosystem: Environmental > Terrestrial > Soil > Unclassified ...
CATCGGCATCAATCGGACCATCGATGCGGAGGCCGCGGCTGAGATCGCGAAGCTATTTGTCGAGGCGATTGTGGCGCCGGAGTTTACGCCGGAGGCGTTAGCCGCCTTCTCGGCGAAGAAGAACCTCCGGCTGCTGAGGATCAAGCCTGCAAAGCGGGAGCGTGTTTTGAAGCAGATCTCGGGCGGGTTCTTGCTGCAGGATGAGGACCTCGCCAATACGACGGTAGAAACGCTGAAGGTAGCGACTGCGCGGAAGCCGACGAAGGATGAAATTGAGGCGTTGCTGTTTGCGTGGAAGGTGTGCAAGCACGTGAAGTCGAACGCGATTGTCTATGCGCGGCTGAAGGATGGCTTCGGGCAAACGGTCGGCGTCGGCGCGGGGCAGATGAGTCGGGTGGATGCGGCGCGGTTTGGCGCGATGAAGGCCGTATTGCCACTCGAGGGAACTGTGGCCGCTTCGGACGCGTTCTTCCCCTTTCCGGACGGGGTCGAAGCGATCGCCAAGGCGGGTGCGACGGCGATTATTCAGCCAGGGGGCTCGGTTCGCGACGCGGAAGTGGTAGAAGCGGCTAACCGGCTGGGTATCGCTATGGTAATGACGGGGTTGCGACACTTCAGGCACGGATAAACTGTTCAGATTCCCCGGAATTGGGCGGTAACCGCATCTAAATTCGGTAGACTACAGTCTAATTATGAAGCGGGTGAACTCGACGAAGACAGGCCAGGACTTGCTCATGACCAAGACGATTTTTTGCGCAACCCTGGCAATGGGTTGTGTGCTGACGCTGCCGGCTGCGACGGCGGGAGCGCAGACTCAAACTCAGCCTGCTTCACCTTCACCGGCGGCTGCGGCGACGCAGCCGGATCATGCTTCGTCCTATTACCACTACGGTTTGGCGAAGATGTATGAGGACCAGGCGGTCGCGAACGGGCGGCAGGACCTGGCGACTCAGGCGATCGAGCAGTACAAGCTCGCGCTGGAGGCGGATCCAGATTCGGTGACGCTGGAGAATGGGCTGGCGAACCTGTACTTCCGGCTTGGACGGATCCGCGAGGCTGTGTCAGCCGCGCAGGAGCAGATTAACAAGCACCCGGATGATGTCGATGCACACATGCTGCTCGGCCATGTGTATCTGCGATCGCTGGGAGATGGACAGAACCCGCAATCGGGCGAGATGCTGCAGGCCGCGATCAAGGAATACGAGACGATTGCGAAGCTAAAGCCGAATGATGTGGAGACGCATCTGTTGCTCGGCCAACTGTACGGTCTGGCGCATGACTCAGCGAAGGCGGAGACGGAGTTCAAGGCGGCGCAGAAGATCGATCCGAACTCTGAGGAGGTCGTGCTGAGCATCGCACGGTTGTACTCGGAGCAGGGAGACCTGGCACGTGCGGCGAAGGTGATTGAGGGCGTGCCGACGGATGACCGCAGCGCACGCATGGACTTTGCGCTGGCGGGAATTTATGACCAGCTAAAGCAGCCGAAGAACGCCGTGAAAGCCTATCGGGCGGCTGTGGAAGAGGATCCTGATAACACGGATGCCAAGCGCGGGCTAGCTTCAGCTCTTGCTGCTTCGGGCCAGATGGATGAAGCCGCGAAGATCTATGCGCAGATTCTGGGGGCCGATCCGCAAGATGCGCAGGCGTTGATTCGTCAGGCGGACATTCAGCGACAGCAGGGGCACTATGAGCAGGCGCTTGCGACGTTGAAAAAGGCGGCGAGTCTGGTCTCCGACAATGTGGAGCTGAGCTACAACGAGGCGCTGGTTTATGACGCGCTTGGCCGTTTCGATGATTCGATCAAGACACTCAAGCAACTGCTGACGGCGACGCTTCCGGCAGACGGCAAGTACACGGATGGTGACCGCAGCAATCGGGCGCTGTTCCTCGACCGGCTGGGAATCGTGCAGCGCGAGGCGAACCACACGGACGATGCTGTGGCGACCTACAAAGAGATGCAGCAGCTGGGCGGCGACTATCAGGCGCGCGGAGCCGACGGTGTAGTGGATGCGTATCGTGATGCGCACAACTGGAAGGCAGCGCTGGATGCAGCGGCTGCAGCCGCCAAGGCGATGCCGACGAACCACGACATTCAGCTGAACTACGCACGACAGCTTGCGGACTCAGGCAAGGTGGACGAGGGGTTGAAGCTGGCGAATGCGCAGTTGTCGGGAACCCCGGATGACCGCGATGTGTACTTCACCATTGCCGATATCGATGTGCGTGCCAAGCGCTGGAAGGATGCATCGGAGATTCTGGACAAGGCGGACGCGCTGGCAACGAAGCCGGAAGAGAAGGCGTTTGTGGCGTACTATCGCGGGACTGTGGCGGAGCGCCAGAAGCTGTTTGATCAGGCGGAGATTGAATTTCGCAAGGGGCTGCAACTGTCTCCGGACTTCGCGCCAATCGAGAACTACCTGGGGTACATGCTGGCGGAGCGGGGACAGAAGCTTGATGAGGCTATCGCGATGCTGAAAAAGGTCGTAACGTTCGATCCTCAGAATGGCGCGTACCTGGATTCGTTGGCCTGGGCATACTACAAGCAGGGGCAGTATGCGCTGGCGGAGGACTACGAGCGCAAGGCCGCTCTGCGGATGTCGAATGATCCCACAGTGCTGGACCACCTCGGAGAGATCAACGCAAAGACCGGCAAGCTGTCCCTGGCGATCGACGAGTGGCAGAAATCCCTCGCGCAGTATGCGACGTCTTTGCCGCCAGAGGCTGATCCTGCTGACGTTGCGAAGGTGGAGCGCAAGCTCGAGAGCGCGCGGGTGAAGCTGGCGCATGTGAACGCGCCGAAGTAGAAGCTGGAACCCAACTTTCCAGAACGATTAGACTGAACCTGGTGAACTTTGATTTGCATGGTTGCGGCGTCTTTGGCATCGAGGAGCGGCGTCTTTCAGTGCGCGCTTTCCCGGCCCCCGCGGGCGACGGGCGCTCTCCGTTTGAGCGTGACCGGGATCGCATCGTTCAATCGCGAGCCTTCCGAAGGCTGGCCGGGAAAACACAGGTATTCACAAGTCGCGCATCAGATCACTTTCGCAGCCGGCTGACGCACACGATCGAGGTCGCGCAGGTGGCGCGGCAGGTGGCGGCAGCGTTGGGGCTCAATGGGGATCTCGCAGAAACGCTGGCATTGGCGCACGACATAGGACACCCACCGTTCGGACACGCCGGCGAACGCGCGCTCGATCGATGCCTGCAGAGGTATGGATTGCGGTTCGATCACAATCTGCATGCGTTGCGAATTGTAGAGCACTTCGAGCAGCGCTACGCGGGGCATCGAGGTTTGAACCTGACGTTGGCAACGCGCGAGGGAATCATCAAGCACTCTCGCGATTACGACGAGGTTTCGCATCCGGCACTTGCCGAATATTTTCTGGACGGACAACCTCCGCTGGAGGCGCAGATCATCGACCTGGCGGATGAGATCGCCTACCTGACGGCGGATTTGGATGACGGCGTCGAATCGGGGCTGCTGGAGATCGATCACGTCCTTGAACATGTTGGAATTCTGCGGCGCTGTTATGAGACGGTGAAACGGGCGCATCCAACGGCGGAGGAGAAGTACCTCTTTCGCGACGCGTTGCAGACTATGCAAAAGACGCTGGTGCTGGATCTGGTGCGACAGACAGGTGAAAACGTGATCGCGAACGGAGCGAAGACGCTCGACGATGTACGAAGGCTGCCCGATCGCATGGCGCAGCTGTCACCGCAGGCTGAAGCGGAAAGAGTAGAAGAGAAACGCTATCTATACGAGACACTGTACACATGCCCAGTGCTTGAGCAAGAGCATGCGAAGGCTGAGGCTGTGGTGACAGAACTCTTCGAATTCTGGTTGCGCGAGCCCGAGCAACTCCCGGAATCGTATCTGGCGGAGATTGAAAGCGAGGGCGCAGCGCGAGTTGCGGCGGATTACATTGCAGGGATGACCGATAACTTTATCCTTCTGCAGTACGCGGAGGCGCGGAGGTACGTTCGCTCGGGACGAGGCGCCGTTCGTGTCGGGTGAGGATCACAGCTTCGAAACCGGTGGTACGTGTTTCATAGCGTAGAATGGCAGAGTGGTACGCGTCGCGTCCCCGTCGTCCAGTGGCCTAGGACATCGCCCTTTCACGGCGGTAACACGGGTTCGAATCCCGTCGGGGACGCCAACAAAAAAAAAGACTTACAAGATTCGGACAGAAAAAACGTGGATTTGAAAAGGTTCGATAAGGCTCTCCACTTGTGGAAAGCCTGCTCTACTCTTCATTCGTCTTTGCCCTCCTCAATGCCCATGATCTGACGCACCACCTTGCTATGGGCGCTGCGTCTGATCGCCGTTATGCCCTGCGTGTACACATCCATCGTCACCTTGAAGTTGGCATGACGGAGCGTTTCCTGGATCGTCTTCACGTCCTCTCCGTTCGCCTTCATCAGCGTGGCCAGGCTGTGCCGCAGCGTGTGCCAGCCGACCGGTTCCTTGATCTTCAGGATGTTCTCTAAAACCGGCTTGAGATACACCCGATAGATGGAACTCGGCCAGTAAGGTTGTTTGCCCCGTCGCGCGGGACTGGCAAACACCCAATCCTTCGGCTGGTTATAGGCGCACCGCAGACGCCATTCCCACAGGATATCGGCAACGGCCGCATCGATCGGAACCGGCTTTCTCGAGGCTTCCGTCTTGCAGCGTTCGATTCGCTGTTTGACGACATCGCGGGTCACGCGAAGTTCGAGGTTCTCGAAATATCGATATCTTCCCACTTCAGCCCGAGCAACTCTCCGACCCGGAGGCCAGTTGATGCACCGAGTAGAACTACGGTTTTGGGAAGATCCACCAGGTTCTCCAACAACTCTTTCAGCTGCTGCGGTGTGAGGATGGTGGGAATGCGAGCACGCTTCGCGCTCTGCCGTACATGACGGATGGAATTGTACGTCGTCCATTCCCACCGCTGTGCGTGACTATAGAGAGCGCTCATAATGTTCCTGGTCTTCGCCTTCGATCCTTTCGACATGGGTAGCGACTTCAGCCACTGTTCAACCTGGACTGGTTTCACCTCCGTCAACCTGTAGGAGCGCCAACGGGGAAGAATCCACTTTCTGAGGTAGCCCTGATAAGTCAGCTGGGTGGAGTACGACTTTCGCGTTTCGTCGTCTCCGGGTTCGCTGCCGAGCGGTCTTGTACCGTGCACCACGTCTTTCGCGTTTCACTTCGCTGTGGTCCGCCGGATTCGTGAACACCTTTTCGAACTCCACGCGCGCCGAGTAGGGGGGATTGCCGCAGATCATCGAGTACGACGTTCTTGACCTCGACGTCGACAAAAGGAAGCCCCGAATCCCTGACATAGCTCGGGATAACGTTGTCCTTGCGTTCCTGGTCGATCACCGCGCGCTGAACGTCGCCGTTCAAGAAATAGAGCGCGTGTATCTGGTCCCGCTCAACCGTGAACCGGTTGCGGTTGAAGTAGAGCTCGACCACCGCGACAGATAGTATTTGTTCTCGGCTTCCTGGGGCCGGTACTGGAAATTGCGATAGTCGATTGCTTCAGCCCGGCCAACATCATTGATGCGCACGATCATCGGATGCATCGCTGCGAGCGCATTCTGGCTTCTGTACACGAGCGCCGCAAGCGCAAGACAGATAGCGCAAAGTACTAGGGCCGTGATCTTCAAGTATGTGTTCATCACGAACGGCTCGCCATATTGTTCGAGATGAGTACATGGCCGATTTCAGCCCGAAGAAGGACGCCGATCTCAAAGCCCATGCCGCATTGTTCCGGCAAACAATGCAAAACATCTACGCGGTGTTCGGTCCTAATTCAGCTCGCTACTATGACGTGAATCCGCGCACGAATAATGGTGATTGGAACACAAAATTCTCAATTACCGTTCTCGACATCCAAGCTGCAGCTCTGGTGAATAGACCGCCAGCCAAAGTCCAGCAAGCCGCGGAGCAGATTCGGGAGCTGTTCCTTTTCACAATGCTGACCGATGCGGAAATGCAGGACGCGATTTCACGACGTACAGGGAGTACAGCTCAGACGAAAATTCGGTTCCCTAAATTCCGCCAATTGGTCGATCCGATTATCGACGGGATTCAAGTCGAGCCAAGGTTTTTTGACTATGCTTTTCGCAAAGAGTTATGGAATAAGGCACACATATGCCAGCTCTGCAAAAACGAGATCCACGTGTTCGGTGACAGCACAGTAGATCACATCGTCCCGTACAGCAAAGGCGGAAAGACCGCTCCACACAACGGCCAACTGGCCCACCGTTTCTGCAATGCACGGAAAAATGCACAGATGCCGGAAGCGCAGCTCGTTGCCACCGAGCCATCTACACAAGTCTGAATCTGGTGATAGGAGAAACTGGTGCTTCCGCTTCTGCAACTAAATCTTTCAACCCTTAGCCAATCAGCACTCGACTTCAGCCGTCTGGATGGATTCGAGAGTCGCGCTCTTAGAGACGCTGAGATCGAAAGGGTGTGTCGAACGTATACGGGGCAGTCTTTTGCTTTTCGGGACGAGGAACTACAGGAAGCGGCGGACCAGACGAAGCAAAATCTCGATCAACTCCTGAGCAGACACTTTGCATGCGGCTTTACGTCCCATCCAATAAAGCGCCAATCCCTGCTTTGGTTCGGGCGTCGCTTCGACTGCGTGCTCATCACTGTTTCTGATAGTAGAGGACAACTCGATCCTCAGTGGATGCGAGCTGTGCCGGGATTCTTTGAGTCCGGGAGCGACTATGTGGGCAGGACAGATCGTCCGTATGGCTATTGGGATGGGCACAATTTTCACCGAATCTACCCTGACGTGAAAATGTTCTCATCCGATCGCGTGTTGGTATCCGATTTCGGGAATGGATTCGGCTGGTCGGTTGGCGAGTCGGACGCGGACGATATCGAGGCCGTGTCGCAACTTCTTTCCGCAAATCCTGATTCCTGGGAATACTCAATCGTCCCCAAAGTTCACGAGGAGATCGTTTCGGTAAACAATTCTCGATGCATTTTGCTTCATAGTCGATACCGCGAGGTTTTGCCATGACGCTGGAAGAAGAAAAGAAACCTCAAATGCTGAGGAAGGGCGAAGTTCTCTTTGTAGTTCGACGTGCTGACCTCAATCGCGCGATTCGCGAAATCCACACTAATTGCAAGGGCATTTCTGACGTCGACTCCGTCCACATGTTGGTCTCTGAGTTTGCCGTGACTGTGCGCGTGGTAGGGATGGAATCTGAGTATCCCGTCAACGGAATTCAACCGGGCACGTTTCAAATGCCGATTGCCGTGTTGCGGCGAATAGCAAGTATGCGCCAAACTAAGGAGCTCGCACTCCATGTTCAAGAAGGGGTAGTCGCTTCAGGGTCCTCGACCGTTCGCCACCCTGCAATTCACATTTCGACGATTCCTGATGTTCGTGTCAGTGTTCCAATTGATGCGTCTGTTTTTGACCTACTAGTCATAGGACGCCTGCTTGACGAAAAGGAACTCGAAAAGCAAGGCCTGACGCAACGAATCTCGAAAGCTCGAGAACGATTTCAGCGGGACCTCTCAGTCGCAGCCTCGTGTCTTTCGCGTTACCGCGTGAAACAAGAAGATTTGGTAGCACTGATCGAGCGCTTGCAGCAGGAGGCCGAGCCCTCCGTGAGGGCAGCCATATATGCCTGAGCTCAATAGCGCTGATAGTTGCGAGAAGTCAACTATCTACCTCTCGAGACTCTTTTGTCAGACCTACTTAGTTCGGAACTCCAGCACGCGTCCAAGTCGCTTCGGTTCGTCGACACTGAGTAACTCTGCTATCAGCCTCTCAGGGATTCCTCGTTCGGATGAAATCTTTTTCAAATCCACTGGTTTCCCATACTGAAGTTCTGCCATCTTGCGCATAAGCCGAGGCTTCGGTTGCGGAATGAGATCGTCCCCCGGTTCCAATTGAGTCCAACCGTTCATTCGAACTTGTTGATTCAAATAGCGGTACTGATTTGGTGTCGCCAATTTGAGGTCTCTGGCCCGTCGGATCAGCATCTGGAGCGATACTTTCCAGCGCGGCTTGAGTGGAGCGAGGTTTGACAACGTGATCGGACGGCGCATTTCCTCGATCATTGCTTCTAGTGGTAAAAGGAATTCCTGCGCGAACGCACGAGCTTGGCTGTCGGCCTCCTTCACAGAAACCGTTAGCGGAGTGTGCAGGACCAGGTGGCCGATTTCCTCTCCAAGTGTGAAATTGATCCGATAGCCGGCCTTGCCTCCCAAAAGGGCAATCACCGGTCTCGGATATGGTGAGCCAGCCCATGCTGCAAATCCATCTAGGCCTGGGATCTCGCCCGGGATTTGCAATACGAGGATTCCATTTCGCTCAGCCACCTGCATTACGTCAACAACCGGCACATGTGGAGCAATCCCAAGTGCTGCCCGAGTGATCTGTGCAGCTTTTTCAGGGGGCTCTTTCAACCTTGGCAGATTGTTTGGAACCTGTTTCAGCTTTGACGCTAGAGAAACAGCTAGCTCAAATGCCACTGAGGTCAGGCCATGTGCACGCTGACGCTCCGCCTTACTGACTGCAGTCTTCGCCCTATAAAGCAGCGCTCCGGAAGGGAACTCATCGACGTAAGACGGCTCAAAGAACGGCAAGCCAAAACCCGTCTCTTTCGCGAGAACCTTCAAATAATCCCGTGAGGGCCGGTACAAATCTGCTTCCATTGAAGCGACGCCTGATTGCGTTGTACCGATTTTGTCTGCGAGCTCTGTTTGGGTGAATCCGGCAATCTCACGCGCTAACTTTATTCGATTGCCTATCATCTGCCACTTCTTCCGAATCGGTTTCAGACACAGTGGATGTCAGTGCTTCTGGTTGATCGTGATCCAGAGGCGTCGATGCTTGACTAGTTGACGAACCAGTAGGACCGGTGCCGAGCAGTAGTGCTTCAATCTCTTGATCAGCCTGCTTATCCCGTTGAACCGTTTCTTCCTTTGTCGCAGCTGGTGGAACACTTTGCACGACAGGGTTTGGAATCAGTTCCTTCCATGCGAGAACTACATCCTGAGGGCGAATCCCAGCCACTTCGGGGCAAGCGATCCATACGTTCCCAATTCCGAATGTTGAACTGAAGTCCCAGAACACCAAAAGGTTTGCTTTGGAGTGTTCGGGTTTACCGTCATCTCTCAAATATGCCATTGAAACCTGGTTATAGAAATCCTTACGTCTCTTCGACCGGCCGCAACCGGGCGGAATGCCCTTCTTGGCTTTCAAAACCCGAATGGCGAAACCCTTATAGTGAATCAACAAACTGAGCAGAGGTTCTGATACGAGACTGAACCCACGCTCCTTGATCTTCTTAACCTGAAGCCCGTTCTGGGCCAAGTACCGCTTCGCCTGCGCCCGCACCATCATTTCTCGTAAATACGGTTCAGGAACTTCACGCCCGCCGAGTTCGTCATAGTAACGACGGCAGACCGTTGCTCCAGCTTCGAGGGATTCATAAAGTAAGCACACGAATGCCTCAAGAACTGTCATTACTTCTTCGAATGCTGGCAAAGGTTCTGGCTCGACTGAGATTAGTGAAAGTTTTTGCATATCTCTATGTTTTTATCATATGGCTAATGCGATTGTCAAAACGAGCGTCTCTCAATCTTGTCGTCCCCTGCAGCTACGGTGATGCTGTAGAACTTGGCGCGGCGCGGGTGGAAGACGAGAGCCGGCCGAAAGCAGGCTATACAGGTTCCGCCCGAACGACGAACGCTTGTGTATACGATGCCACTCGATCCGGTGTACAGGAGTGAATTGGCCAGCGCCTGCGATGGACCGTAGCATTGAGGAATTGGATCAGGCTGAAGACATCGCTCGCGCTCCGAGTCATCGAGGAAGTGGAACTGCCCTGAAAAATCAGCGAGAAAATCCGCATAGTCGAAATTGATCCGTTCCGAGATCCGACCTTCCTTCAGGAAGCGGCGCTTGTGAAAGGCCACCTCATGTATTGATGTCTCTAGATCGACGCCTGCGTACCAGGCGCCGCGCCGTGAATCATTGAAGCGGCCACCAAGCGGACCAGGGTGTGTGAAGGCAGCATTTACGATGTGTGCTTCGGGAACACCGTAAAGCAATTCGCCCGGACTGATCGCGGCATTTCTTCCGCGCTCGGCAACCTTGCATTCATTGGTTGCAGTGTCGAGTTCGGTCAGATCGCTGATGACGTGCGCCGGAAGGGGCAAAGACTCAAGAACGCTCTCGGTGGCGTGAGCCGTCGGGATCAGCCTGTGGGTTTCCCGCTGATCGAATTCGCCGAGGTGTGCCAACTACAGCCCGCCCCTCGCCGCGTCGAGGAGGCTACGAATTTGCTGCAGGCCCGGAATGCCGTTCCGAATTGCGTAGTCAAGCGGAGCCTGACCACCGAAAAGAAAATTGTCATTCGGCTGGGTCATCCAGCGGTCCGCGTGTTCGGCTGGGAGCAGGATGTGAAGCGCCTTGTAGATTCCGACAACATAGGAAATCCGCGTCAACTCATCCTGCTTTAGGGTTCCGGAGGCAGTCTTCAACTTGTAAAGGGTCGAACGCGGAATGCCGCCGAGCAGATCGCCGATCTTCTCTACCGGGAGTTGCCACTTGTCCGCAATCGCAAATAGACCATCCATCGCAGGCTGGCTGAGCCGCTCGCGCGTCTCAAGCTTGCTGAGATCAGGTGTAGCTTCGAACTGGTATCCGGCAGCGGCGAATGCTGGCATGGTCGCCATGGAACACCTCCTAACGTAAAATTATACATCTCATTTGAGACATCATACTGTCTATATTTGGATGACGGATATGGCGGGAATGTCGCTTTGTCTGAGATCAGAATGCTTCTGGAAGCACGCCTTAGGTCGTGTCAGGTGGTTATAAATAGTTCGCATTACGTCATTAATTAATGCATCAAACGTCATTGACAGTTCTCCCTAAAGGCACGGAAGCCCTTGCGCTGTTGGGGCAGATGATCCGCGCAGGAAGGATTGATCGAAAGATTACCGGGGAAGAAATGGCAAGCCGTATGGGGATTTCCCGTTCTCTCGTTCAACGCATTGAAAAGGGTGATCCTGGCTGCGCGATCGGACCCGTGTTTGAGGCCGCCGCCATAGCGGGAGTACCTCTCTTTGAATCAGACAAAGAGCGATTGGGCGCTCACCGTGCTTTCGCTGGAGAGATGCTGAGTCTGCTGCCCAAATATGCCCGTAAACCCAAGAGGGCAATAAAAGATGACTTCTAAGAACCAATACAGAGAAGCCTACGTCTGGATCTGGCTGCCGCACGAAACGGAGCCCGTCGTCGCAGGACTGCTGACCGAAATCGGAAACCAGCTGGCCTTTAACTATGGCAGGAGCTACCTGAACCGGAAAAACGCCATCGCGATTTATGACCCAGAATTGCCGCTCAAACCTGGAGAGATTCCTCTGCTTCCAGGCTTGTCCATGCCGAGCTGTATCCGAGATGCATCACCCGATGCCTGGGGGCGTCGCGTCCTCATTAATCGGAAGCTCGGCCTAAAGGGAGAGGATGCTTCGAAACAGGAATTGAGTGAGCTGACCTATCTTCTGGAATCAGGATCAGATCGGCCAGGCGCACTGGACTTTCAATTGTCCGCTACAAAATACACCCCTCGGGTCGCAGACCATACGCCGTTGAGCGAGCTCATGCAGGCTGCAGAGTCCGTAGAAAAAGGGATACCGCTGCAGCCAGGACTCGGTAACGCACTTCAGCATGGCGCGTCTCTTGGAGGTGCACGGCCCAAGGTGTTGATCACTGCGGATGACCGAAAGTACATTGCGAAGTTCTCGACGAGTTCTGACATCTATAACGTCGTCAAAGCGGAATTCGTTGCCATGACGCTTGCGAGGTTGGTTGGCCTCAATGTCGCCACCGTAAAGCTCGAAAGCGTCCTCGGAAAGGACGTTTTGCTGATTGAACGCTTCGACCGTGAAAAGGCGCACAAGGGATGGACCCGGAAGGCCATGGCATCTGCGCTCACATTATTTGGTCTGGATGAAATGATGGCGATGTATGCCAGCTATCAAGACCTGGCAGATCTCATTCGTCATCGCTTCACCGACCCGAACGAAACCCTGCGCGAACTATTTGGGCGCATCGTGTTCGACCACGCGCGTAACCATGCTGCCTTCTGGGATGGCAAGAATCCAACCCTGACGCCAGCCTATGATGTCCGCCCTCAGCCTCGAACGGGGAACGAAGCAAGTCAGGCGATGTTGATCCATGACGATAATCGGATGAGTCAGTTGTCGGTCTGTTTAGAGGTAGCGCCACGCTTCCTGCTTGATGAAGAAACTGCCAAGAGGCTGATCAAGCATCAAGTCGACACGATCCGATTGAATTGGACTCGCGTCTGCGACGAAGGAACATTGACGCAAACAGAACGCAAGTTTCTTTGGCACCGACAATTCCTCAATCCATTTGCGTTCTATGGCGCCCCTCCAGGAATAAGCAACGATTGAGTCAGCACGGCGATCATGCCCGCGTTTGGTCTCAGCCTGCGCGGGCCCACTTATATCTCAAACTCAGAATCAGGCCGTTTTGGTAGGGTTCCGCGCCGCGTACGTATTTGATGTGAGCCAGACCGAAGGCCAGGAACTTCCCGAGTTCTCCGAGCGCGTCTCGGGAAACGCCGGAGAGTATCGCGACCGACTTGTGGATTTTGTCATTGCCCAGGGCATCGCGCTTGAGTTCAAAGAGAGCATCGCCCCTGCACTTGGCATGAGCTACGGAGGCAAGATCGCCTTGCTTCCAGGCCAG
>Ga0134128_10007984_pt1 | contig 12745 bp, 9 predicted proteins | sample KB31754_FD_96462 | JGI IMG/M metagenome (GOLD analysis project Ga0134128, IMG submission 96462) | Terrestrial soil microbial communities with excess Nitrogen fertilizer from Kellogg Biological Station, Michigan, USA - KB3-175-4 | ecosystem: Environmental > Terrestrial > Soil > Unclassified ...
CGCAGGAGCTACAGAGATACAGATGATAGTGAAGGATGCGGGGAAAGAATTATTGCAGGTAATCGATAACGGCAGTGGCATGAGCCCAACCGATGCGCGCATGAGCTTCGAAAGACATGCTACCTCCAAGATCAGCAATATCAACGACCTGTTCACTATCCGCACTATGGGTTTCAGGGGTGAAGCGCTTGCATCCATTGCCGCTGTGGCGCAGGTGGAAATGAAAACTCGTACTGCTGCAACAGAAATAGGAAGCCGCATAATTGTGGAAGGCACCGAAGTGAAGCTGCAGGAGGCATGTGCTACACCAACCGGCACAAATATCCTTGTAAAAAATCTTTTTTATAATGTACCTGCCCGCAGACACTTTTTAAAAAGCAATACAACAGAATTCCGTCATGTACTGGATGAATTTACGCGTGTTGCTTTAGCTTATCCTAAAATTGCATTCAGACTCTGGCATAATGGTACCGAGCAATTCCATCTGGAATCGGGCAATCTAAAAGCAAGAGTTATAGCCCTGCTTGGCAGCGCTTATGAGCGAAACCTTGTCCCTGTAGAAGAAAAGACCGACCTCTTAAACATAACTGGTTTTATCGGCAAACCTGAGGCTGCAACACGTACACGTGGTATGCAATTCTTTTTTATCAACAACCGTTTTATCCGTAATCCGTACCTGCATCATGCAGTAACAATGGCATACGAAGGGCTGATAGAAAAAGAAGCCTTTCCATTTTATGTATTATTCCTGGACCTTGACCCTGCCAAAGTGGATGTGAATGTGCACCCTACCAAACAGGAAGTAAAATTTGAAGATGACAGGCTAATGTACACCTATCTTAATGCGGCTGTTAAACATGCTCTGGCACGCTACAATATAGCTCCGTCATTGGATTTTACACTCAATTCAGAAATACAGTCGCTGTCGTCAGTGCAATTACCCAATACAGAAAAACACAGGGCAGATGTAGAACGAGGATATCTGTACAATACATTCTCTGAAAAAAACCAGGCTCATTTCATAGATCGTAAGGACAGCTTGAAACATTGGAAAGATCTATACGCCATAGCGAAAACTCCCCAATCTGCTAGCGAAGATCAGAACATATCTATCCCATCAACTGCCTCGCTGCATCCGGAAAGTGAAACACAGGCAGGTGTCAACCATAATATTCTATTGGTGCAAAACTCCATGCTGGTTACTACTGTGAAATCAGGACTCATGCTAATACATATCCGCAGAGCACAAGAGCGTATATGGTATGAGCGCCTGCTGCAGGAATGGAATAATGCCAATACCCCCTCACAACAAGTATTATTTCCGGTATCCTATGAATTAGCACCACAGGATGCAATATTGCTGAATGAAGTACTGCCCGACCTCTCAAGAATAGGCTTTGAGATCGCCCACTTTGGCCAGAATACTTTTGTAGTGCAAGGAGTGCCAGCAGATCTGCCCGCAGGTGAGGAAAAGAATGTACTGGATGAAGTTGTGGATCAGCTAAAACATGAATCGCCTGATGCAATATCAAGGCGTTCTGAAATATTACTCGCACACCTTGCCCGCCGTCTCTCCCGTAATAAGCATGCCATACAGCAACCTGAAGGGCAACAAGCACTCATAGATGAACTATTTGCCTGCTCTCAACCAGAATATACTCCTGATGGGAAAAAAGTGTTTATGATGATGCGGAAGGAAGAACTTGATGATATGATGGGATAAGGGATAATTGTTTTAAAAATACATATAGCAGCCGTTATATTTTGTAATTTTGCAAGCCTTTTAGTTTTTGAAATTTATTAGTGTTATTTCATGTCCGTTCCAAAGTTCTACCAGTTAAAGGTTAAAGAAGTCAGACCAGAGACTTCCGATTGTGTGTCTGTTGCATTAGAAGTGCCTGATGAGCTGGAAGAGATTTTCCGTTTCGCTCCCGGACAGTATCTTACTTTTCGTAGGCATGTAAAGGACGCGGAAATACGTCGCTCTTATTCTATATGTTCCAGCCCTAAAGAAGGCGAATTGAGGGTAGCAATTAAAAAAGTAGAAGAAGGTAAGTTTTCAGGCTTTGCTAATAGAGAACTAAAAGTGGGCGATGTGCTGGATGTAATGCCTCCATTGGGAAAATTCACTCCTAAAAAGTCTGAAGTTGCTAAAAAAGAATACCTGGCATTTGCTGCGGGTAGTGGTATCACGCCAATAATGAGCATCATGAAATCTGTGCTGGAAGATGAGCCCGAAAGTAATTTTACCTTGGTGTATGGCAATCGTAACCGCAATACAATTATTTTCCGCGAGGCCATAGAAGCGCTAAAGAATAAACACATGCAGCGCTTAAGGCTGTATCATATACTCAGCCGGGAACATGTAGAATTTCCGCTATTTAATGGGCGTATAGATGCTAACAAATGCGAGCAGCTTTTCGATTCACTAATGGATCTGGAAAGTACAGATGAGGTTTTTATATGCGGACCAGAAGATATGATACTATCGGTTAGACAAAAGCTGATTGATATGGGAATGCCGGCCAACCATATACATATCGAATTATTCAGCTCACCTGACCAACCTCGTGAATCTCATCAAAAATGGGCGACAGACCATGCCGAGGCTAAAGGGCCTGTGAGCAAAGTAAGTATTCGCCTGGATGGGACAACTTTTGATATGGATCTGGCATATAATGGAGACAGCATCCTGGATGCCGCTTTAAAAAATGGCGCAGATCTACCATACGCCTGCAAGGGTGGAGTTTGTTGTACCTGTCGTGCGCGAGTAGCAGAAGGCGCAGTGGATATGGAAGTTAACTATGCGCTCGATGAAGAGGAAATAGCAAAAGGATTTGTATTGACTTGCCAGTCGCATCCTAAAACAGAAAAGGTTGTAATAGATTTTGATGCGAGATAGCATTTAACCCTTACCAATCTTTCTTTCTCATTTGTTTTCTCTGCGATTCTTTTTTCTTTGATTCAAGACGCTTTTCTATTGCTACTTTTGAGGGGCGTGTCCTTTTGCGCTTTTTAGGGACGATGAGGCTTTGAGCTACAAGCTCTTTCATTTTATTCAGCGCTATCTGCTTATTTTCCAGTTGCGACCTTGTTTCACTGCTTTTTACAATAAGGAAACCATCTTTATTGATCCTGTTTGTAAGTTTCACTCCAATCAATTCTTTTTCTTCAGCAGAAAAGAAATGCGATTGCGGGACATTCCACCACGCTTCCACCATTGTCTCTACCTTGTTTACATTTTGACCACCCTTGCCACCGCTGCGAGCAGTTCTGTAAAATATCTCTGAAGAAAATTCACGCATATTAAAATCCCTCTTCATCCTCCTCAATACTTCCGAGACTCATATTCAGCATACTACCTAAAATATCACCGAAGCTATAACCACCGGCTTCTACACCTTTTTTGCTGATAAGAGAAAATTCAGATAGGCCATGTAGTAAAAACTCCATCAATAAAGATGCCTGAGCTTCATCTGCCTTAGGATAGAAAAGTTTTACTGCACTGTGTAGACCATCCACCTGGTATAGACGTTGAATATATGCTTCATCTGTTTCGTCCTGTAACAAAAGCAACTCATTCCCTTTACCAAACCAATCTATAATTGGCTGATAAGGATTGGGCTTGCCTTTTATCTTTTGAGGATCGCGACCTGTTTTTTTGAATGATTGCGGATCGGGAAAATATTGTGTGAATACAGTACGGATGGCCTGTCCTATAAGACGGTAGGCAACATTTAGCGGTCCCTCTTGTTCGCCTTCATATACCAATTCTATTTTGCCGGTAATAGCAGGCACAACACCGATAAAATCTGCTATACGCACCATCGTCTTTTTATGATTTTCGCGTAAAGCCCGCCTCTCTGCCGTGCTTACCAGGTTTTCATAAGCGGAAATGGTAAGACGTGCTGATACGCCACTTTTCTGATCTACATATTCACTTTTGCGCGCTTCCATTGCAATTTGCTCGACGAGTAAAAGGCATATATCAGACATCTCTACACGCTGTAGCTGCTCCTGCAGCACATCTGCTTCCTGTTCGGTGATCGCTTTGGATACTTCTATAGTTTTAGGATAATGCGTAACGATCTGGCTTTCTATACGATCTTTCAAGGGAGTTACTATACTGCCACGATTGGTATAGTCTTCAGGATTGGCTGTAAAGACAAATAAAATGTCGAGCGGTAGCCGTAGCTTAAAGCCTCTTATCTGTATATCACCTTCCTGCAAAATATTGAATAGAGAAACTTGTATACGAGCCTGTAAGTCGGGTAATTCATTTATGACAAATATACCGCGATGAGAACGGGGTATAATACCATAATGTATCACCTTTTCATCTGCAAAGCTCAATCTCAGATTAGCTGCCTTTATAGGGTCAACATCTCCTATCAGATCTGCTACAGATACATCTGGCGTGGCCAGCTTTTCACCATATCGTTCACCACAATGCAGCCACGTTATCGGTGTTTCATCACCTTTTGCTTCAATTGTTTCTCTTGCGTATTGAGAAATGGGAGCAAGCGGATCGTCGTTTATTTCACTTCCCGCAACCACAGGTACCCATTCATCCAGCAGATTGATCATTTCTCTCGCCATGCGCGTTTTCGCCTGCCCGCGCAAACCAAGGAATAAAATATTATGACGTGATAGCAATGCCCTTTCCACATCAGGTATAACAGTATCTTCGTACCCTAATATACTATTGAAAGGATTCTTTTTTTGCTGTATAAAACGAATGAGGTTTTCCCTGATCTCTTCCTTAACTGATTTAGATTTATATCCTGATTTTTTCAGCTCACCTAACGTCTTAATGCCCGGTTGTTTCATTGTACTTCAGTTTCTTACTTTTTATAAAGTTACGGCATCCGGCTGTTTATGTTTATTAACTGATTAATAAGCCTATAGTTACTATCAATATTGTGTGTAGCCGGTATCTTCATCATCCACGTCCTTCTCTTCATCCGTCTTGGGTTTAGCCCACAATTTATTTTCTATTATTTCATCCAGCCTTTGGGCCTCGCTATTGCTAATATCTGTCTGGGTAAGCCTTACATCGTAGCCTGTCTGATTATCTGCTGTGCTCCACGAGCCGGTATACACATTATTTTTTAATGACAAGTCCATATATCCTATGGGCGGATCTTCCACAAATGACCATTTGCCGTCCTGCGTTTTTGAAACGTCCAGTTTTACGTATTTATCCTGATCGCCGAATTTATATATAGCCTGCCATTCACACGCACCATCCGGACAATCGCCTCTTAGATAGCGTACATAAAGCTTCACAGGTATTTCGTTATCAAACTTTCCAACGTAATATTTTCTATCTACTACTTCCTTGGGGGTGCTGTATGCGTCATCATCGTCATCCTGCGGTATTGTCGCTGCTATGCTTGCGCTGTCTTTTACCGTATCCTCTGTAATTCCAAACTCCTTCATCTTCTTTTTCTTTAAGACTTCAGCATACTGCTTGGACAGGTATTCATCTATGCTCGAGGCCGGGTATATATTTATGACCTGCCCCCCATACCAATATCCTTTTATATCCTGCATCTCATTTACCGCAAATACATAATTCTTTCTTGCCAGCATATCCCTGATAAAAACATATCCTTGAAACCGTATTGGCGCTATTTTCTCGTACCCTATCAAATCCCGGGTGAGCGCGATCTTTTGCAGCTTATAGCTCCTGAGGACAATCTCCTTCCAATGGATACCTGAATCTTTGGCCTTGATGATAGCTTTGTAAAAGTTACTGACTATCTTATGATTGTAATAAGGGTCGAATTGTTTTACAGCGTCAGGATGCTGTCTTAGCTGCATCATTTCTGCATAGTCTTCATAAGAAGAATCGGAGACCACCTGGGTCCATAATGTATCAAAGTCGGGAAATAATGAGGCATAGGTAATCGAATCCTGGTATTGGAGGCAATTCAGTATCTTATTAATAAGCTCTTCCTCTGTTCTAGGCGGGGTTTCGTTACTTTTTTTGTCCGACTTAGCCGCGGCAGTGCTGGCAGAAAACAGCAAAATTGCAATTACACTTATATAAAAATACCTCATGCCGCGCCTTTGAAAGACAATAAAATTAATAAAGATTGCAAAGAAGTATAAAAAAATTAAGCCCTTAAACTAAGGGCTTAATTTTCTTATATTATCTCTAACACCCTTTCAGGTGGCCTGGCTATTATGGCTTTGTCTCCTTTTACTACTATCGGGCGTTGAATTAATATTGGATTTTCTGCAAGTACTTTTATCCATTCCTTTTCAGTCAGCTCTTTGTCTTTATATTGCTCTTTATACAGATCTTCACTTTTTCTTACTAATTCAGAAGCCTTTATGCCCAATTTTTTTAAAACATCTTTTAATTCTTTTTGGCTTAATGGCTCCATTAAGTAATAACGCACTTCGTGAGGAATGCCTTTTTCCTGGAGTATCTCCAGAGCGCCCCTGCTTTTGCTACAACGCCCGTTATGATAAATGATGACTTCCGATACCATTACACAGCTATTTCTTTCACATTATCTGCAATTACAAGCCTTCCTGCTGTTTTTGCTTTTATTTCCTCTACAGTTACACCGGGTGCTAATTCAATGCATCTGAATCCTTCGGGTGTAATATCAAATACTCCCAGATCACTTACTATTTTTTTCACACAACCTACTCCTGTTAACGGCAATGTACATTTGGGCAACAACTTACTTTCACCTTTGGGGTTAGTATGTTGCATGGCAACAATTATATTCTTTGCAGACGCAACAAGATCCATTGCGCCACCCATGCCTTTTACCATTTTGCCGGGAATCTTCCAGTTGGCAATATCACCATTATCAGAAACCTCCATGGCACCAAGCACTGTAAGATCTACCTTACCGGCTCTTATCATACCAAAGCTCATAGCACTATCAAAAAAAGCAGAGCCAGGCACAGTAGTAATTGTTTGTTTGCCCGCATTGATCAAATCAGGATCCTCATCACCTTCAAATGGGAAAGGTCCCATTCCTAACAATCCATTTTCGCTTTGCAATACCACATTCACACCTTCCGGAATATAATTAGCGACTAAAGTCGGTATGCCGATCCCAAGATTCACGTAATAACCATCTTTCAATTCCTTTGCAATACGCTTTGCGATCTGTTCTTTATTTAATGCCATAAACTAAATCCCCAAAGGGCTTTTAGTAGTTAATGAATATTGTTACAAATATTTTCTTATTAATTTCTTTTTCTTACCGTTCTCTGCTCAATCCTTTTTTCATAATTAACTCCCTGGAAAATACGGTGTACATATATTCCGGGAGTGTGCACCTGGTTGGGATCAAGCTGGCCAGCCGGGACTAACTCTTCTACTTCAGCAATAGTTACTTTACCGGCCATAGCCATCATAGGATTGAAATTCCTTGACGTTTCTTTAAAAATAAGATTGCCCTGTGTGTCTCCTTTCCATGCTTTTACAATTGCAAAGTCGGGATTAAAAGCAAATTCCAGCAAGTAATTTTTACCATTGAATTCGCGTATTTCTTTGCCTTCAGCCACTTCAGTGCCATATCCTGCTGGTGTGTATATGGCAGGCATTCCATATCCTGCGGCCATACAGCGTGTTGCCAATGTGCCCTGTGGAACCAGCTCTACTTCAAGCTCTCCACTCAACAATTGTCTTTCAAATTCTGCATTTTCTCCAACGTAAGAGGCGATCATTTTCTTTACCTGCTTTTTCTGCAGCAACAACCCTATTCCAAAATCATCCACACCGGCATTATTAGAAATACAAGTCAGGTTATCGATGCCCTTTCTTACAAGCGCCTGGATACAATTTTCGGGTATGCCACACAGTCCAAAACCACCCAGCATTAATGTTACTCCTGATGAAATATCATGAATGGCTTCATCAGCTCCGGTAACAACTTTATTCAATCCCATTGAGTAGAAATTTGCCGCTAAATTAAGAAAGCTTTGGAGATGTGGTGTTTTATATAACTATATGTTATGTAATAATAATATAGTTGCTACAAAAGCAAGAGCCTCTAAATAAGAGGCTCTTGCTTTTAGTTTATGTTTAAAATATCATCTCTGCAACGTAAAACGCATTATAATGTGATTTTCTCCTGTTTTAAGACGCAATACATACAAACCATTGGGAATATTGCTGCTCAGATCAATCCGTTTATTTATTATCCCATTCTGTGATAAAGCAATATCATTATAGATAGTTTGGCCAACTATATTTACGATCTCAATAGAAGTCTTATCATTTGTGCTGTTTTGAATAGCGCCTTTAATTATGAAACTGCCATTATTAGGGTTAGGATACAGTGCAATATTACTACCATTGTCAAGCGAATAAACATCGGTTGGGATAATCCCTATTCGTATAGCATTGCTCATTGCAGTATCAGGCATGGCACACATCGCATTGCTCTGCACTATTGCTGTTATTACATCTTTATTAGCAAGTTTATTGGTGACATAGGTATTGGTGGTTGCCCCGGGAATAACAACATTATTTTTCAGCCATTTATAGACAGGGCTTGTACCTCCTCCCGTTACTGTTGCAGTAAATGTTACTGTTGCTCCTGCACTAACAAGTGTATCTGGACTCACTGATATTTTTACGGTGGGTATTATTACAGAATCTATGGCAATATGGATACTGTCTGTACTTGATAAACAGCCATTTTTCTTAGCTACCACGAAATAAAAGCCTGAATCTTTTGCGATAGTGGCTGCTATTGTCGGGTTTTGAACTGAAGAGGCAAAGCTATCAGGGCCACTCCATGAATAAGTAACTCCTGATGTATCGTCTTTACTAAAAAGCTCCAGTTTACTTCCCAAACATACTGGACCATTGCTTGAGTCAGATGGTGCTACAGGTACAGGATTTATTTTAACATTGATACTATCCAGGTGCGATAAGCAGCCATTTTTCTCGACTGCCACATAATAGAAACCTGAGCTTTTTAAAGTTGTTGTCGCTATCGTTGGATTTTGAACCGAAGATGCAAAACTGTCAGGACCACTCCATGAGTAGGTTACTCCTGAAGTATCATCCTTACTAAAAAGCTTCAATTCACTTCCTGAGCATACAGGGCTATTGCTGGAATCAGAAGGCATCGCAGGTGTGACATTCACTTTTATATCAATGCTATCGGTAGCCGACCTACAGCCATGAAGTTGTACATATACATAATACTTCCCTGAATCGCTAACCTTTATATTTGCGATAGTAGGATTTTTTGCCGTTGAAGAAAAGGTATCAGGGCCACTCCAATTATAAACGCCACCGCTGAGGGTATTGCCTGCATATAATTTTAATGTACTTCCTGCACATACTGGAGTATTACTACTATCTGTAGGCAAAGCGGGGTGAGCAGAATCATCCTCCAACAGAACATTTTTGGAAACTGAAGGGCAACCATTACGTGAAATTGTTAAAGAATAAGTCCCCGTCCCGAAATGCTTATAATCCGGAATTTCCGGGTTCTGTTCGTTTGATAAAAAGCTATATGGCCCCCTCCATGTATATGTTATGTCATAATCAGTAGTGCTCCCTATTAACTTAGCTGTATCTCCCCAACATATAGGGCTATTGCTTGTAGCCGTAAATGCACTGTTCAATGCCGTTGTCACATGTATGTCATAACCATCATCCGGTGATGTTTCGGCGGGACTGGTTGATACTATTCTTAGTCTGTAACTTTTAGTTGTTGACATCACTGAAGGTAGTGTGCAATTGACCACATCCAGCGTGTTGGTTGTGTCAGTACCTATTATCGTTGGGCTTGCAAAGCTCCCACCGGAATCCGATAGCTCTACCTTGAACACATTGCCAATATTAAATAAATGATTTGCTCCATAAGTTACAGCAAGAGATCCGCCCATACATACCAATGTATCCTGTTCGGGATATAAAACTTTTAATGTATCAGCACTATACTGGTCTATTGAAACATCATCTATCAACTCAGAATTGGTAGTATCAGACGTTGCCCACCAAATCACATAATTTGATTTTCCTTTAAAACTATCGGGTATTGAAAACGTATATTGATACCATCCCCTGGATGAAACAACCGGTGAGTCAGCGACCCACAACGTGCCCATATAAGCGGTAGATCCCATCCATGGATATGGCGATGTACTGACGTACATATCTATCCTGCTTGAATCACGAATACCAGTATCACGAAACATCCAAAAACTTGCTTTAATGTTTCCCGTCGTATCTTTTGAAAAATCCAGGGAATAAGTACATAAATAAGCCTTGTCATAAGCTATCGGCTCAAGGGCAGAAATCATAACTGCCATGTTTGATCCGGAATGGGGAGATGCCCCCCCTGCACTATTCAAAAATTGCCAATTAATACCATCCAGATAGGGGTCGAAAGTAACGACCCGCCCCCAACCAGCAGGCAAGCTGGTGCTATTGAAACCCTGTTTTAAGATGTTTTGAGAATTCCCTTTATGCGCAAGTGCAATGCAAAAAATAAAAAGCAGGAGATAGATTTTTGACTTCATAGGTTGAATGATTTAGGTTTTATAAAACAAAACTACCATATAATAATATAAATTCAACAACCTAACACTTATTTAATATCGCTTATTATTCAAAATCGGCATAGTTTTAGTTATCTATTATTATATTTTTTATTTTCATGGCCTATGTCCTATAAATTTATTCTACCATCGGTACTTTCCGTTTTTGTACTTAGTTCCTGCATGCAACGCATGTATTTCCCCGACAGAGCAAATGTGATGGGCTTCAAAGAGGCTCATGAAGCCAAAATAACAGCGTCGATAAAACCGCAAAGTGATTCTGTACCACAGGTTAGTCCGGCAGTTGATATTGCTTTTGCACCAGTCAATCATATTGGCATATTCGGATCGTACCGCTCTACATTAAACAGAACAATATCGGAGGATGTAGATTACCTCTATACAAAGCAAATAGGTGGAACATTCAATGGTCACCGTTTCGAAGGTGGCGCAGGTTACTTCACACCTTTTGGCCGAATAGGAGATATGGAAATTTTAGCGGGCATTGGTGAAGGAACTATGCAAAGGGTAGGTGTAGCACTCCCAGATTATAATTATAACAGTAAATATTTTCGTTTCTTCATACAACCTGCAGCTGGGTTTAGCAATGATGTTTTTTCATTGATGGGAGGTTTCCGCATAGCATTCAATCATTATTACGATTTTCAATCCGCAAATCCAGACCTGCGGTATGATATAGGAATAAGCAACCACCCGGCCGATGTAACAGGGCAATTATTAGGATTTTTCGAGCCATTTATAAATATGGAAGTAGGCTATAAATACATAAAATTTGATTTTCAGACGGGCGCCACAGCCCAATTTACAGGAGTTGGCGTTAGCGGGAATTTACCTGCATACATTAGCCTGGGAGCCACCTTTAATTATGCTCCTCGTTTTTTTAATAAAGAAAAAAAATCAAATAAAAAAGAATATTAAACTTTATCCACATTTTCTGCATTTTAGGCTGTTTTAAACCTGTTAAAAAGGATAGTTTTCCTTGTTTAAACCTCTGATTTAAGTTATCTTTGTAATAATAAAAATTTACATAGGAGTAAATTTTCTGCTTTTAATCCGAAGATGGCATTTTAGCCCCTCACACATTAAAATAAACACTTCGGGTATTTAAAAATATGGATATAGAAAACGAAGTTTTACAAGCCCCTGCCACTTATGATGCAGGAAGTATTCAGATATTAGAAGGCCTCGAGGCAGTACGCAAACGTCCTGCGATGTATATAGGTGATATAGGCGTAAAAGGCCTCCATCATCTCGTCTACGAAGTAGTAGATAATTCCATTGACGAAGCGCTTGGGGGTTATTGTAAAAACATTACAGTCACTATACATAAAGACAACTCCATTAGTGTTCTTGATGATGGTCGCGGTATCCCTACAGGCATTATTCCTAAAGAAGGCCGTTCTGCCCTGGAAGTGGTGATGACAGTGTTGCATGCAGGAGGTAAATTTGATAAAGACTCCTATAAAGTATCAGGAGGGTTGCATGGTGTGGGTGTAAGCTGCGTAAATGCATTAAGCTCCAAGCTGGTAGTAAATGTATGGCGTGAGGGAAAAATATTTGAGCAGGAATATGCTAAGGGTATTCCCCAATACCCGGTAAAGGAAATCGGCTCTTCGGAGAGCACAGGTACATTAGTGCATTTCCATCCTGACACAACCATTTTTAAAGATATCACTTATAACCGGGAAACTCTCGCAGGTCGTCTGCGTGAGTTATCATTTCTTAATAAAGGCATTCATATTACATTAATAGATGCCCGCGAGCATGGGGAAGATGGGCAGCCTCCCAGTGAAATTTTTTATAGCATAGGTGGCATAGTAGAATTTGTGCAAATGTTAGACAGTGGTGCCAAACGCGATCCTCTATTGCCGCATCCCATATATGTAGAAGCGCACGACGCAGATACCAATGTGGCTGTAGATGTAGCGCTGTCATATAATACATCGTATAACGAACACATTTTCTCTTACGTAAATAATATCAACACCATAGAAGGAGGTACACACGTAGCAGGTTTCCGCCGCGCCATTACTCGTGTGTTCAAATCGTACGGAGATAAAAACAAATTATTTGAAAAGGCAAAGGTTGAAATTACGGGTGATGATTTCCGTGAAGGCTTAAGCGCGATCATTTCTGTAAAAGTTCCTGAACCACAATTTGAAGGGCAGACTAAAACCAAGCTTGGTAA
>Ga0134128_10007985_pt1 | contig 12744 bp, 9 predicted proteins | sample KB31754_FD_96462 | JGI IMG/M metagenome (GOLD analysis project Ga0134128, IMG submission 96462) | Terrestrial soil microbial communities with excess Nitrogen fertilizer from Kellogg Biological Station, Michigan, USA - KB3-175-4 | ecosystem: Environmental > Terrestrial > Soil > Unclassified ...
CAGGAGGAAAAATGCCAGCAAAATGGCGGAGACGATTGTCGCGGGTACAGCCCAGCGCCTATTACTAAGTTCCTCGCCAACTATTTCGAAATTGGGTGGGTCAATTGGTCTCGACGTGGGTTCATCAGTGAGGTGTGGTCTTGCTGCATTTTGGTGGATCAAACAACTTTCGGCGAAAAAGAGTTCGGGTGATCCGACTCCGCGGAGGTCCTGAATCGAAGAAACAGCTTCGAGAACCTGTTGCAGACCAAGGTAGTTAGAGTTGCAGCCCTTTCGAAACGCGCAGTCATGTGCAACTCCTGAATCGTCATTTCTGATATCGGATGCCGCAGGCCCCGGCACTCCGATTTCTATTGTCTGAGCGATTCTGACGAGCGGTCGGATGGTTCTCCAGTTGAAAGCGTTAGGTTCTGAGGAGAGTACCTCCAGAACACCAAGGGAGTTTGATGCACTTAGGAGTGGAATCGCCAACACTGATCGCACTCCCAGTTCACTGCACGCAGCAATATCAATTCGGCAATCAGTATTGGTGTCGTTAGACAACTGGATCTTCCCGGAAGAGAAACACGTGCCGGTCAAGCCTGCCGTTCGGTGGCAATGCGTTCCCACCACCGGAGCGTTCGCTCCTTTCGAAGCTACGCAGACGAGGAACTCGCCACGCACTTTCGCCAGAGCTGCCCCCGTTGTTTTGGGCGTTCGAAGAAGTACGGAGAGAAGGGCGTCGAAATCGAAATTCACGATGGGAAAAGCCGCGGACGACCGTTCGGTGAGCGATGAGATCAACTCTCGATTTGCTGAGAATCCTTGGGGCGTTGGATCAAAAGCTGCAGCCGCGGAGTGTTTGCTGCGCTGTACCATCAAACCGGAACTACAATCCTTCGGCCGCTCAAGTGCGATCGAGCCATGGAAGACGAGCCCTGCTTAGCACTTATGATAACCAAAAAGTTGTAGTCGAGAGTGCATCTTTCGGGTGATTGACCCGATGAAGCGGTAGTGTGACCCTAAAAGATGGTTGTTCACTAATGACGTCTCGCGGGTCTCGTCACCCACTCCTTTATTTGCACTGCCACTTCAATAGAAGCTGCTACTTACCCGAATCTTGGCTCTTTGGCCTTCACGCCGGGGTGAGAATGCGGTGAACTCTGAGAAAAAAGCCTCCCGAATTCGCATCCTGGTCGCCGACTCCAATGCCATGTTTTGTGAGCTGGTTCGCGGAGTTTTGAATCGCCGACGAGGGCTTCAGGTGGTGGCATGTGCCACGACCGTAAAGGAATTGGTCGAAGCGCTCGAGAAAATTGACATAGATGTAGCTCTCGTTAGCGTGCACCTGAGAGAGCACAAGGGCAGCGGCTTGAGAGCGGTGCAGCATATGCGAGCCATCCGTCCTCAAATTCGATCTATCGTACTGGTCGAATCGTCAGAAGTGCATTTGTCGGTTGAGGCATTTCGCGCTGGCGCAAAGGGTGTGTTCGGACGTTCGGAAGCCGACCTCGACCTGCTTTCGAAGTGTGTTGCCCGCGTGCACAGTGGGCAAATTTGGGCGAATAGCGCAGAACTGGAACAACTTCTAGAGGCGTTCAGAGACTCAGCCCCTGTCCGAATTACAGATGCCAAAGGCACGAAATTGCTGAGCAAGCAAGAAGCGAAGATCGTCCGCTTGGTGGCTGATGGGAGGGCAAACCGGGAGATCGCCGCGCACTTGAAGCTTAGCGAGCACACGGTCAAAAATTATCTTTTCAAAATTTTCGATAAGCTCGGAATCTCCAATCGAGTGGAACTCGTGCTCTACGCGTTCAGTCAGACAGACCAGCCGGATGCTGGAGAGATCGATATTTCATCAAAACGCGCAGGCTGATATACATTCAAAAAACATAAAAATACCCAGGCGCGTGTTCGCCTAGGTTTGTTTGACAATCTAGGTGAGGCTTTACGGAACGCGAAGCCGTCTCACTAGGTATGTAACGCGAGATGCAGATCCAAAAGGACGCCGGCAGCTTTGACCAGTTCAGCATTGCAGGCCGGATGGTGGCGAGGGGCCCTTTCGTCGCAGGTAGGATTTGGCTGCACCTCGTGCGCGACTTGGTCTATGAGGTCCGCAGAAATCTGGGGATTGCCTTTCGCACACGCCTTGACGAGCGCAGCTTCGCAGAGGCAATTAATTGCCCCGGGATTGCCATGCGAGTGAAAGCTCAGGGCGGAAATCGCATCTTCGCTAAATACGGGTGCGGCATCGCTGTCCTTCTGTACCAAGCGTAATCGGCAGGAAATGTAATTCTTGATCTCCGTTTCTCCAAGATCGTGCAAACGATAGCAGACCGCAACGGCACGGTTCAGAGTCTCCAGTTCGGCTGAGGCAAGGACGTCTTCGATTTCAGATCTGCCCACGATGACGATTGTCGGCCATTGTTCTGAGCCGTTTTTGTTTTCTATCAAGTCCTGCAGTTGTTGCCATGAGTTTCGCGAGAGTGTTTCCGCATCATCAACGAACAGGGCGGGGCAGAGGGCAGGCGCTCGAGGGAAAGCGGAGTCGAAGCCGATTGCGCCCGAATGTGAGATCTCAAAGAGGCGTGTTGCTGAAAGCTGTCCGCCGCCCACGTATTCAACTTTCAAGTCATTGCTGCTCAGTAGCTTCATGACGCAGCTAACGACAAGACTTTTGCCCGATCCGGGGTCGCCGACTAGCAGCAAAACCCCTCCTTTCTGCACGATTCTGGTGTATAGACCTGCCAGCGCACGCCAATGCGTTGACGTCAGGCACAGCCGCGAGGGGTCGGGAACGCGGTCGAAGGGATTCATTTTGAAGTTGTAGAAATGAATATGCTGGGCAGACAACCGTTCTGGTCGTTGCTCTTCTGAACTCATCGCTACATCTGACGTTTGTGCCGAACCCTGCTTTGCTGGAAGCTTTACTCGCTCGGGCCGACTGGTGGCGGACACATCGATACTCTCAATGGGAGTCGTATCAGCGATTACTTCCCGGAGAATCTCTTCGTCGATGTGCTTCCTCTTTAGGGCGGTCACAAGCAAGATTGCGTTGAAGCAGAGCGTGTTGATCTCTCGCGGAACACCATAGCTTGCTTCCCAGATGAGTTTGATCGCAGCAGAAGTGAACAGGGGTTCTCCTTCGTAGCCCCCGACCCATAGACGATGTTGAATGTAGTTGTCAGTTTCTCGCAAGTCGAGAGGTGCGAGCGTCTTCAAAATCGAAATGCGCTGTTGCAGTTGGCGCAGTCCTGGATCGGCCAAGTTCTTGGCGAGTTGGGGTTGGCCAGCGAGCACTATTTGCAGCAGTTTTTCACTTGGAGTCTCGAAATTCGACAACAGGCGTAAGGTTTCCAGCGCCTCAGAGTTCAGCGACTGTGCCTCATCAACAACAACGATGGTGCGTCTGCCAGCTTCATGTTCGCGCACGAGCAATCTGTTCACCCGTTCCTGGATGTCCAGTAAGTCTGGACCGGCGCGCTCCCCTAGTTCGGATAGCAAGTAGCGCAGCACATCTCGATAGTCGCCTCGAGGCTGAAACAGGAATGCGGTTCTCGCAATAGGCTGGAACTGCTTTATAACGTCAAACAAGATGGTTGTCTTGCCCATGCCGGGGGGTGCGATGAGAGCCTGGAAGCCGACCCCACATTCAAGGCCGATAATGAGCGACGATTTTGCCTCCGCGTGCGTTGAGCTCTCGTAAAGGTATTTCGGATCGGGTGTTCCAGCAAACGGATTCTCGGTCATGTTAAGCGACTCAAAAAAGAGCTTTGCTTGGAAGTTGACCGATTGCGCTGGGTCTTGACACGCAAAATCCTCCCGATATTGGTTCAGACGATTCCCTTGTGAACTCAACTGCTGTTCGGATTTTTTGTTTTCTTTCTGCATGTGAATCGTGTAGTGCTCAAATCGATGTTCTCCCCAGGCCGTCCAGCGGATTTAGAAATAGTGGTAACAATTCTTTTCCACAGCACATGAACTATGGTGTATGCCCACCATGTTCTTCCGAGACCTGTTAACGAAAGATTTTCAAATGTACGATTCAGTCCAACGAACGTTCGTCACTTTGGTCCGGCGCTGTGTCCAAACTTAGAACTACGGAAGCAAATTCTTAAATTGAGGTAGTAGTTATGCGCAGCAGATCTCTCCTTCTGCTGGGGGCCCTAGGTGTGTCCATCGCCTGTTCCCCGGTTTTCGCTGGAACACCGTACATCAGCAGCATTTCTCCGTCGTCTGTGACCGCTGGAACAAATGCTTTTGTTCTCACCGTTAACGGTAGAGAATTCACGAGCCGATCGCTCGTCCTTTGGAATGGATCATCCCGTCCAACGACCTTTGTGAATTCCTGGAAGATCCAAGCGCAAATCTCGAAAACGGACGTCTCGGTCGCAAAAACTGTCACCATCGCAGCACTGAATACTGCGACCCGCAAACAGTCGGAGGGTGTAACTCTGAAGGTAGTAAGCGCCCCGGGAATTGCTCCACTTGCCATCACAACATCAAGCCTGCCGCCCGCTATCACAGGTGCGACCTATTCAGCGACACTCTCCGCAACGGGAGGAGCTCCGCCTTACAACTGGGGACTGGTCAGCGGGCAATTGCCCCAAGGTTTGTCTCTCTCCAGCGCCGGAAAGATTAGCGGAACGCCTGCAAACTCCGGCACCTCTTACTTCAGCGTGCAGGTTCGTGATTCTGCAGCTTCTCCCCAAGCGGCGACGCAATCGGAGGCAATCGCTACTTCAGCCGGGAGTTCGACCACAACTCCTCCGCCCCAGGCCTCTGGTTACACCCTCATGTTTTCCGACGATTTCAATTCTCTCAACCTTAGTACGAACGGAGTGGGAACTTTCAATTGGTATAACCCTGGAATGTTCTGGGAGGCCGCTGCTCCATACTCAAATATTTCCGCTAGCAACTCGGCTCTGACATTGTTGTGGAAACAGGGGCAAGGTACCTTCGATACGAGCCTGGCTACCTCCGCCAAAGACGCATCGAGTTACCACGCATGGCGCTATGGATACTTTGAAGTGCGGATGCGTTGGGATACAGTGACGGGTGCCTGGCCCGCCATTTGGATGATTCCAGTACAGGGAATCAAGTGCGGTGGTTGCGAGCAGGGAGAACTGGATATCTTCGAAGGCCAAGGCGCAACTCCTACCGTATTCACAGGAACCATTCACGACTGGAACAGCCCCACGGGGCACCACTCTGCAGCGAAGAACTATAACCTCGGAAGCGTCGACCTGTCTCAATACCACACTTATGGAGTCTTGTGGACACCCGGGCAGGTGACTTGGTACTTCGACAATCAGGCCTTGTACTCGTTTCCGACGTATTCGATTTTTGACCAGCAAAACTACTACCTGATCGTTGGTAGCCAGGAGGGCGCGAACTGGTCCTATGGCAATCTTTCAGGTGTGACTGTGTCGCAAATCGGAGTAACCGTCGATTGGGTTCGCGTTTGGCAACCGTAAGTTGATCAACAGACAGGCCCGCGGAACTTGCGGGCCTGTTCCTGAGGCTGCAAGATGCTCATCTGCGGCTTTCGCCCGAGAATGACAGAGCCGCTCCTGCCGAAATAGCCGGGCACATTCACGTCGACGGGCTCGGCGAGGCACCGGCTGGCGCCAAGCAGGACTTCTTTGTACAAGGATGAAGTAAGCGCAAGTTGGCGACGAAAGTCGTAATGCTGCTCGAAGCGCAAGCGCGCGGCCTGTCCCATCCGAATTCGCAAATCAGTGTTTCCGACCAAATCGGTGAGGGCCTTAGAGAGGCAATCGACTGAGCCAGCGGGGACCAGGATTCCAGCGTCGCCTAGCACCTCCTTAACGCCGCCGACGTTCGAGGCAATCGTAGGCAATCCGGCGCGCATTGCCTCAAGAATGCTGATGGGCGACATTTCGTATTTTGAGGCAAGAACGAAGATATCCGACTTCGCGAGGAGTGAAGGAACATCGTCTCGACTACCCAGGAACTGCACTCGATGCACGAGTCCGAGCTCACGCACAAGAGTTTCGCAGCCAGATCGAGTCGGGCCGTCTCCAACGAGCTGCAGAGTAGTGCTTGCCGGAGTAGCAGCGAACGCGCGCAGTAAAACGTCGAACTCTTTAACTTTTGTGAAACGCGCGACCATGATAACGCGTACGATTCCATCGTTATCATTCGCGCACTTACGCTCGCCGCAGTCGGGTATGCCGTTTCGAATGATCACAATCTTGGAGGCTGCACCCTTGAGATACTTTCTCAAAAGCCCCTCACCTTCATTAGAAATCGTGACCACACGCTGGCAGCAGAGAGCTCCAAGCCACTCGCACGGTCCCGCGAAAATGCTCCACCTCGTGGGCGTCGCCGCTGTCCCAAAGAGCCAACTATGCAGTGTGTACACCGACGGGATATTGAGGGTACGAGCAACGATCCGCCCCAGAAAGCCGGCCTTGAACGTGTGCCCATGGATTAGATCTGGGCATACTCTTCGGACAAGTCGATAGAGATCCCAACAGGCGCGAGCATCCTTTAAGGGACAGATTTCACGTTGCAAAGACGAGATCACGTGGACAGGGATGCCACTCTGACGACATGCCTTGGTGAGGAAGCCTTCCTCTCCTGTGGCGACTTCCACTTCGAATTCTGATCGCAGGCTCAAGGCCAATTTAAGAACGTGCATTTGAGCGCCGCCGTGTTCCGCGCGGGTAATCACATACAAAATTCTCGGTTTAGCGATGTTGTCGTTAATCTGGCGAAATGATGAGGCGAAGGACGTTCTCATAAGAAGGACGTTCTCATAATCTGACTACGGGGGGCCGGCTCTTCAGCGGATAGCGCCGCTCAGTTGGCCTATGGAGAGAGAAAGCATGTTGTGCTTATTGCGTTGATGGTCGAAGAGCTGCAATACACGACGAAGTAGCAGCAGGTTCTCGTCTACAAATGGCGCGAGGTCTTCCGGGTGAAACCACATGTGGAATACTTGCCCACGCAATGCAGCATGTCTCATTACTTGGTCGATGCGTGTGAGTAGCAGTGGTTCCAGCACGGCGGTTCCTGGGCGATAAGGCCGTAGGTATCGACTTGCAAACAAAGCGAATGGCTGTTGCTTCAGCGCAAAGTGCGAGGTTTGAGGACCGCAGACGTCGACGTAAGCGTCTAGGAATCTCCCGAGACGGCGATCTATTCTCCTTTGGTCCCTGAAGCTCGCAGCTTTTTTGATTTTGGCCTGCTCGTTGGCCCGATACGCGGTGATGCCTGCTTGCTGGAGGATCGGCAAATACGCTGGATTGACCTGGTTTCTGGCGAAAACATACGAGGTCAGCCTGTGCCCGGAATCCGCGGCGATCGCAAGAGCACTTTCGGTATCTGCCTGAAAGTCCGCAGCAGTTTGGCCGGGTTCCATCGAGTAGAAATGGGAGAATGAGTGTGAGCCAATCTCTTGCCCCCTTCGGCGTGCAATCGCCGCAATCAGGGTGGGCGCGAAATGAAAAGGGTCATCCTTCTCATTTTTGCCGAGCTGCTCAGAATAGGGATTCAAGCGAGGGTCTGCGTAGTTTGGCTTGCGCTTAGGTGCGAACGCTCGCGCCTCCTCCCGCGATCGGGCGAAAAGGAGTCCGACGGTCGCCCAAGTGGCACTTATTGAAAATTCATCGAAAAGATCGAGTAGGCGTGGAATGGCATCCCGCGCGGCTAGTAATCTAGAGCGCTCCGCGCCTGAGAGAGGACGATGATCACGCACACCCCAGTGCAGCTCAAAATCAAGTGAGATCACGAAGGCGCCTTGCCGCTTCGTGGATACTGCACAAAAATTATCGCGACGGGACGTGGACCGGCAGACAGGTTCCGTGAGACTCATACGATAAGTGAACGAAGATTAGTGGGCTGAAAGTTCTATTGCTGGCGAGGTATTTCCGCGGGCTTGGGCGAAGGAGTAACACTCTGCGTAGAGATCCATCCACTTCTGAACTATCTTTTCGATGTGGTAATTCGCGCGGCAATGCTCGCGTGCTGCGCGGCCCATAGCCTGACGTGACTCGGGCGATGCTTGCATTACATGCTGTAAGGCGGACGCGAGCTCTGCCGGATTTCCGGGAGAAACGACGTGACCGCCGACGTTGTCCATTACTATCTCAGGCATGCCGCCCACGTTTGTGACAACACAAGGCAGACCTGTGGCCGTCGCTTCGAGCGCCGCCATAGGAAGGCCTTCGGTTTGGGATGACATTACGAATGCGTCAGCAGCATTGTAAAAATCGAGCATGTCTTTACTTTCGCCGCAGAACCGTACTCTTCCATCGAGCTGGAGATCTGCACATCGTTGAAGCAGAGCGCCCTTCAGGGGGCCGCTACCGACAATGAGTAGAGTTACTTTCTTGTTGCCCAACTGTTCAAAGGCTTGCAGGAGCGTCGGATAGTCTTTTTGCACCACAAGACGTCCGACCGCAAGCCATACGAAAGTGTCGTTGAGTCGGAGGGCGTGGCGGGCTCGCGATCGGCGCTCTGACCAGCGTGAAAACTTGTCGGTGTCGATTCCATTCGGTATCACGGTAAATTTCTCTCGTGACGCTGCCCCCACGTTGACGTACCTATCATATCCGGCTTGGCAGATGGTAGTTGTGCGGTCGGCCATGTGGTTAGTGACGCGGTACAGCATCTCTCGGTGCCAACTAGCGCCGCCCTTACGGGAGTTTTCGCGAACACTGTGAGCTGTACAGATCAACACCGGGATACGGCACAACAAGCGCGTGACTCGTCCGAGCAGATTCGCATGAAACATGTGGCAATGGACGATATCAGGGCAAAAACTGCGAATAGTGTTGCGCAACGTGAACACCGCCCTAACGTCCGGCACACCCGGTTCCATGTTGAGTGAATGGACTCTAATTTGTGCCTGCTCCAATTCGTCAAGGTGCGCCAGTGGCGACACCAAGCTCACTAGCATCACGTCGTAGCCACGAGACTTGAGTTCAATGGAGAGCCGGACAACCTGACTTTCTGCGCCTCCACCTTGGACCAGGCTGGTTATGAGCATCAGAATGCGGCAGGGCCGGCCGGAGCGGGCCGATGTTCGGTTTTTGAACTGGATCTTCATGGAAAAACGTTCGTGAGATGTGGATCGTTAGCCACTTCCGAATCTGTTCGGTACGTGTCTGGTCGCGGAGTCGCTATGGTGGCGCCTTTGATGGCACCCGCGATGCTAAGGAGGCGAAAGAACACAGATACCGCCATCTTTTTCGAACTGCGCTTTCGGATCGCATCACCTGTGAGAACAATGGCAACCACTAATGCATACCCGGCGAACCACCACGGGTTCCTGGTCTGCAGCGAAGCTGCAAGCCCAGCTCCTCCGATGAGAATGGCTACCGCGGGAACCAATGCGTAACCGCGCTCACGGGCGTATGTCCAAAACAGAGGTGTGCCGTATAGGTGTCGAAATATTTGGCCTTGAGCGAAGAGGAAACTGCGACGCCACCTGCATATCCACGTGGAAAAGGTGTCCGGCTCTTCATCGCAGTGGTGGAACGCTGCCGTCTGTTGAAGCTCAACAAGCGCATAATCGGCGTTGCGGATTCGGATCCCGAGTTCCGGCTCCTCTTCTGCTAGCAAATAAGGTTGAAAGGGGCCAACCTCCTCGAGCACCGAGCGCCTGTACAAAGACACTCGACCGATCAAATACTTGACTTCACGAAAACTGAATTCCGGGTTGTTAATCGAGAGCGAAGGGGTTGAGTCCTTCGGGACGTCGACGCATACCCCAGTCACGCCGGCGATGTTAGGATTTTGTTGCAATACGGTGATGGCGCTACGCAACCAACCGGGAACCAATTCGGTATCTCCATCCATATAGAGAACCAAATCGCCCTCAGTGTGGTGAAACCCGACATAACGGCCCGCAGCGGGAGTGAGTCGCTGATCGCTGCGCAAATGCACAACCTGCACAGCTGCGAAGTTCATGGCGATTTCCGCGGTGCCATCAGTTGACGCAGAATCGGCAAGAATGATCTCCCAGCTACGCAAGTCCCTGACCGCCTGCTCAACCGATCGCAGCAACCGCGAGATATTCCAGGCTTGATTTTTCGTTATTACGACGACGCTGAGCACGGTGAAACATTCCCGTCAGTGGCACGGTCTCAAGGTTGCTTTTGCCAAACGCGGACCCAGTCCACGTCCACGTTGATCCTGGAAGCCGAAACGCCTGTCATGTCCCCGTAATTCCAACTGACACCCTCTTGGCTTCCGGCAATCAGGTAATAGTTTTGGGTATCAAAGACTGGATAAGTGGCGGCCGAAAATAAAGGGTTGTTATCGAAATACCAAGTCACTTTGCCGGGGATCCACATTGCGCCATAGATATGGAATTGGGACAGGTCGACACTGGCAGGGAGCTGGAAGACGTTAGAGCCTTTGTTGTTCCTCACCTCGCGGCGTTGCTTCCATTCATGTATGGTTCCGTAAAAGAAATTGGGAGTAGAACCTTGCCCTTCAAAAATGTCCAGTTCGCCGGAGTCGCCTGCTCCGGTGTTTGCCGCTTGAACTGGAAGCAGCCAAATTGCAGGCCACGCGCCTCGTACAGCGTCCCACCTCATGCGAACTTCGAAATATCCATAACGCCAAGCGTGGTAATAATGAGCGTCGCGGGAAAGTGTCGTAATACTGGTGTCATTGGGACTTTGGGATCTTGTCCACGCCAAGGTGAGGAGTCCATTGGCGGCCGTGATGTTAGATGCTGGCGCTGGCGGCTGCCACCACAGGCCGTTGTACCAGGTGAATGCTCCGGTCCCAGTGGGGCTTAGGGCAAGCGAATCGAAATTATCAGCAAACACTAGACTGTAATTGCTTGCCTGACTGGGGGGAGTTATGCCGCCGTTCTGGTCTGGACGCGGGTTTGCTGTATTGCAACCCCATAGTGCAACACTCAAGAGGATTAAAAAGACAAGCCCCGAGATCCTCTTGCAGGAACTACACCCCATACTGGCACCTAGTAGACCTGTTCACCCGAAACGGCTTCGCCCCGGGCGGCCGGTCGCAGAATTGCAGGGCGAATTGGACTCCCGCGTGTCTCTGACAAAACTGATCGAGGTTCCATAGCTGGCGTCCTGGTCATGGCTATAGCCAGGAAGATGTAGGCAAGGAAATCAGCAGGTCCTTGTGCCGTCCCGAACAATCCCGGCAATTCCACCAGTGCACGGAACACCAAAAACAGGCAGGCAAACAACACGATCTTGCCATTGGGATACCGCGACCTCGAATTGAGAGCCATGTCATAACAGCGTCTCAACAGAGAAGCAAAAACGTAGATAACAGCCGCGAATCCGATCAGGCCCTGTTCCGCCAACGCGGTGAGGTATTCACTGTGATATCCGCCCGGGAGGAAGGTTGAATCGTCCAGCACGGAAAGGTATCCGTTACCCCAGAGCGGATGCATTTCGAATTTGTGGAAAGCAACAGACCACAGGTCCCATCGGCCCTCCGTCAGCCGTGAGAGCGTCTGCGGACTCGCGATTGCAATTCCAAGCACCGCACCAGCTGTTATCCCGATAGTTCCCAGAACCGCGCTCGCGCGCACCAGTTGTGAGCGACTGCGAAGCCCGTTTAGGAGGAGCATCGCTATCACGCTGACTAAAAAGACAGCGAGCGGTGCACGTGATCCCGTCAAGACAGACGATATAACCAGCAACAACGCGCCGGTGCCCCAAAGAAATTTGTTCGCCCGTATCAGGCACAAGCCACACAAGAAGGTAAAGACGCACTCAAATCCAAGCGGGTTCAGCGCGATATTGTCATCGTCTAAAGCTGTGCCTTTGAGAACGCGGATCGCAGGATACGTGGGCATCACAAAGCCCATGTACCGGACATACGTCCAGATGATCATGCCGGCGAGAACGATGCTGGAAAGCACCATGGCGATACCCAGCGCCCTGGACACCGACCGCTCTCTTAAAGGGCGGCATAGCATGAACGTGATCGAGCATATCGCCACCAACTTCACCCATTCCTGTATCGCGCGCCCGGGATCCGCGGCCGCCGCTGACGTAACTAGCAATGCCCCGCAGAGTACTCCTAAGACACGGAACGTATTTCTTTCGGGATTGATTATGTGTGTGTCACACCACAGGGCGAACAGGGCAAAGCAGACCGCCAGCAATGTTGGCCGACAAATTGCCGCTGCAAGTGTTGGTTCAGAAGCGTAGATGAGCCTGTAAAAAACGAGGGTTAAGGGAACTAACGACACCATGCCCATAGAACAGATTTCAGCTGTGCGATGGGCGAGAACGCGAGCCATTAAGCCACTGCTGAGCGAACGATCGTCATGGCGCGATTAAGACCGAGCGGCCAAAGCGCTGCTAGGGTCACTAGTAAAGCAGCCACGGTCGTAAACCTACCCGCAGCGTGAAAACGGTAAGAGATCTCGACTGCTAGTAGTAATCCAGAGAATGCGGCAAGGTTAAGAAGAATCAGTTTCGGACTATACAAGCCTTTGATTCCTCGCCGTACGAAAACATACATTGCAATCGCCTGTGCTATGTACGCCGCAATAGTTGCCACGGCCGCGCCGAACACCCCCCATTTCGGTACTAGCCAGACGTTCGTTGCGATATTGATCGCACATGCGAAGACGGTCACTACGGCCACGATGCTTGTTCTCTTCTGCTGGAAAGCCTGCAACTCAAACAGGTAGTAGAAGGAGTTGATCAGGTACGCGCCAAGGATTAAGGGCACCAGAGCTGCCGCGGATTCGTACCGAGCATCGAGAAAGGTGTGAATCACGGGCCCGGC
>Ga0134128_10007986_pt1 | contig 12741 bp, 13 predicted proteins | sample KB31754_FD_96462 | JGI IMG/M metagenome (GOLD analysis project Ga0134128, IMG submission 96462) | Terrestrial soil microbial communities with excess Nitrogen fertilizer from Kellogg Biological Station, Michigan, USA - KB3-175-4 | ecosystem: Environmental > Terrestrial > Soil > Unclassified ...
AATCCTACGCTTCAAGACTATCCGCGAGGGCTACTCACCCGTCGCCAAAACAAGGAGAATTGGTATGCAATCGTTGTTTTCAAAATTGGCCAGCATGGGCGTGCTGGCTTTGGGATTGGCCCTGGTTCCGGCGACCCTGCCGGCACAGACCAGCAGCGCCGCCGGAAGTGGTAATCAGGCCACCGCGCCAGCGCCAAGCCAGAACGGCAACTCGGCCAACAGCGCCAATAGCGACCAGAATGGTAACGCCGTGAACCCCAACAACAATCCGAATCAGGCCGCGGTACCGCCGGCGGGCACCGCCAGTACCAACAACACGAACGGCAACAATGGCGGCGGGGGCTGGGGCCTGTGGGGCCTGGTCGGGTTGCTGGGATTGTTCGGGCTGGCAAAGGGGCGGGGACGCGCCACCAGCTACGTCGAGACTCGCGATCGCGACCGCGATATCAACGATCGGCGAGTAGCCTAAACGCGCGGCAAAACGGAAAAGGCATCAGGGCACGCGCCTGATGCCTTTTTAACTTTCAGCTCGGGCGTGGTCAGCTCTCCGAAGTCAGCTCTTCTTCTTCTCCGCTTTGGGCTTCGATTCCTTCTTGTCTTCTTTAGTTTCGGTCTTGGTTTCGGTCTTGATTTCGGCCTTGGAGCCGCCGTCGGAACTGGAATTCGCCGACGACTTGCGGGCGTAATCGGTAACGTACCAGCCGGAGCCCTTGAACTGCACCGCCGGCGCATGCAGCACCTGCTCGACTTTGCCCTTGCACTCGGGACAAGCGGTCACCGGCTTGTCAGAGAACTTCTGGATACGCTCAAAACGATGCCCGCACTTCTTGCATTGGTACTCGTAAAGTGGCACCCCAACTCCTGCAAGCGAGAGATTCTGCTTGTGATTTTAGGGTGGGGGTGGCGGAACGTCAATCGGGACGCGGTTTCCGCCAACTCACAGCGGCTGGGCTCAGTGCCGGTGTAGACTCGGGCCATGAGCGAGGGGGAGAAAAAACCGGTGCTGTTCCTGGTGGGCACGCCCATCGGCAATCTGGAGGACATCACGCTGCGCGCCCTGCGCACGCTCAAAGAGGTTGACCTGATCGCCTGCGAAGACACCCGGCAGACGCAAAAGCTGCTGACCCACTACAACATCGGAACGCCGACCATCAGTTACCACGAACACAACGAGATGACGCGCTCGGCGGAGCTGGTGAAGAAGCTGGAGGAAGGCGCGCGGGTGGCGCTGGTCACCGATGCGGGCATGCCGGGCATCTCGGACCCCGGCTACCGGCTGATCGCGCTGGCCATTCGTCACCATATTCCCGTGGTGCCTATTCCGGGTCCGGCGGCATTTCTGGCGGCGCTGGTGGCCAGCGGATTGCCTACCGATTCCTTTCGCTTCAGCGGCTTTTTGCCGGCCAAACAGGGGCAAAGGCGCGAGTTACTGGAGAGCATCCGGGAGTCGCCCCGCACCCAGGTGTTTTACGAGGCGCCGCACCGCATTAGCGAGTCGTTGGAAGACGTAGTGGCGGTGCTGGGTCCGGATCGCCCGGTGGTCATAGCCCGGGAAGTCACTAAGATGCATGAGGAATTCCTTCGCGGACGGGCGGAGGAAGTTCGGGATGCCGCAGAGTTCCGCGAGTTGAAAGGTGAGATCACGCTGCTGATCGGCAAAGCGGAGGCCGGCGGGCGTCCCGCAGCAGGCACGCCAGCCGTTCGCGAGCGCTTTCGTCAGATTGTGGCCCAGGAGAAGCTGGATGAAAAGGCGGCGCTGAAGAAGGTCGCGAAGGAACTGGGCCTTTCCCGCAGTGAGGCGTACCGCGAACTACAACGCAGCAAGTAAGAGGACGCTGGCCCAGGAACGCTCGTGGAATGCGCGTGTTGATCATAGGCGGGACGGGGTTCATCGGTCCCTGGGTAGTGCGGCAATTCTGCTCGGCCGGCCATGAACTTACCGTTTATCACCGCGGCCAGAGCGAGACCGGTCTTCCAGCGCAGGTTCGACACCTGCGGTCGCCAGATGCTGGCGTTCCAGTAACTCGCTTCCCGAATGAGCTAGCCACCTGGAAGCCAGATGCGGTTGTCCACATGATGGCGATGGGCGGGACTGATTCACGGGCTTTGGTGGAATTTTGGGGAGGGAGGGCCCATATCGTCGTGCCCTCCAGCGGCGACGTCTACCGGGCTTATGGCAGGTTCAGCGGCACGGAGCCCGGTCCACCTGAGCCGCTACCTTTGACGGAGAACTCGCCCTTACGGGAGATCCTCTATCCTTACCGCGCTAAGGCTAAGTCGAATTCAGATCTGACCTACTGGTATGAAAAGGTCCTGGTCGAGAGAAATATACTTGCCGCTGGAGGCACTGTACTGCGGCTGCCGAAAGTCTACGGTCCGGGCCCTCACCCCTCCAGCAACGCGGACCTGGCCACCTTCTACGGCTTTGCCCACCAACCGAACTGGCGATGGACCCACGGCTATGTGGAGAACGTTGCTGCCGCGATAGTGCTGGCCACGCTGGATAAGAATTCAGCCGGACGCGTGTACAACGTGGGAGAAGAAGAAACCCCTACCATGGAAGAGCGCTTGCGCGATTTGCCGCCCCCAAACAGACATTATGATCGGCCAGCCGGGTTCTTTTTCGGCCAAAGCCTTGTCTATGACACCTCCCGCATCAGGGCTGAACTGGGCTACCGCGCGCCCGTTTCCTATCACGAAGGAATCAAAAGAACGCTGAGTTAGCGGATAGCCGTTTGGTGACTCTGCACGGGTCACTTTTCCCGCTAGAGGTTACCCTGCTGGACGGGCGTGCTACGTCTCCCGTAACTGTCTATCACCCGTCATTGCTACATCTAACCGCTTGAAAGTAAGCAACTTGGAACCGCGCTATTGAAAGTGTATGGCTTGATAGCAAGAAGGCACTTCAGGTTTGCGGTGAGGCGGCGGAACAGCTAAGCTGTGGGGGGAATTCCTCCGCTGCGCGGGACTGGAGGCGCCACCCAGAAACGCATGGAGAGAATACTGGCCGGCATCGTCATCGTACCGGGCGTGGTTGCCCTGCTGCTGTTCCTCGTCTTTACCTACCTCTACCAGCAGAGCCGGCAAGCCTACTTTCGGGCGTGGCAGATCGGGTGGGGAGCGTACTGCGCTTATTACGGCCTAGTGGCCATGGATTACTACGCGGCCCGGCCCTCCGTGGTGGTCTACTTTCTCTCCGACCTGCTGCTGGTAACGATGGCCATGGCCATCCTGATTTCCACGCGGCTGATGGAGCAGAAGTTCCGGTTGTTGCGTTCGGACTATGCTTTGGCCGCCGGGCTGGTTGGCATCGCCCTGTGGGGCGTGATCTCGCGCTATAGTCAGGGCGTTTTCCGGCTGGACCTGGAGCCGCAACCCCATCTGCGGCTGGAAGTGGGCATAGCGGCGGTGCTGCTGTTTTGCGCGCTGCGTTTCTACCGTTACGCGCAGCAGCGCGATTCGCTGGGCTATCACCTGCTTTCGCTGGCATTAATCCTATGGGCTGTGCTGCTCGCTTTCCGTCAATTTCACTACCGCTTTGAAGAACTGTTCGGACGGTTCGGGCATTTCCTGGGCCCGGTGCCGCAAATGCTGCTGGGCATCGGCATGCTCATGGTGCTGTTCGAAAATGAGCGGCGCGCAGTGCAGGAGAATGCGCTCGCCTTCTCCACTCTGGAAGTAGACACCAGAACCCTGCTTTCACCAGAGGAATTGCGCCCGGGGATGGAGAAGATGTTGAGCCGCTTGGCGCGGCTGGTGCCGGCTTCGCAAGCATGCCTGCTGGTGAACGAGCGCTGGAGCGCGGTGCTGCCCTCCGTCTCCACCGGCTTCAGCGATGAATTTCTGCACCAAATGGAAGAATTGCGGGCCAGCGAATACCTGAGTGAACTGGCCTACCGCGGCGGAGGCGTAGCCACGCTGCGCAACCTGCCGCAAGGCGCCGAGCCCGTTGCCCCCGCCGTGGGCGGGCAACTCGCGCACTTGCAAGACACCCTGCTGAAAGAGGGTATGAGCAACCTGACCGCTCTCAATCTGCAGACGCGGGAGAACAACTTCGGCGTGATCGTACTTCCCCATGCCGGCAAGCGGCTGTGCAGTTCCTCGCAGACGCGACTACTGATGGGGGTGGCGCTGCAAATCGGCATGACTTTGGAAAACTATGGGGTCATGCATGAGGCGCACCGGCGCAGCAAGGAATACGAACTGTTGACCGAGATCGGGAAGGCCATCAGCTCGCGTTTGGACAAGGATGAAATCCTGCTGACAGTACAGAAAGAGCTGGGTCAACTGTTCGACACCAGCCATTTCTATATCGCCTTCCAGGAAGGGGACGAGATCCATTTCGAACTGGAATTCACCGAGGGGCAGCAGCAAGGCAAACGCTCGCGTAAGGTGGCGAACGGCATTACCGAGTACATCATCCGCACCGGCCAGCCCTTGCTGGTGCGCTCGGAGATGGACAAGACGCGGGAGCGAATCGGCGCGCGTTTTGTGCCCGGCCGTCCGGCCAAGTGTTTTGCCGGAGTGCCCATCCTCATCAATGGCAAGCCGGCCGGAGCCATGGCAGCCATGAATGTGGAGCGCGAGTTCGCCTACGAACAGCGCGACCTGGAACTGCTGCGCACCGTGGCCGGGCAGGTGGCAGTGGCGGTGGAGAACGCCCGCCTGTTTGCCGACCAGCAGGAGCGCGCCCGCCATCTGGCCTTCTTAAACAACATTTCCAAGACCGCGATTTCCAGCGAAGACGCCGAGCAGATGCTGGCGGAGATCGTGAGTGAAATCCAGAAGAACTTCCAGTTCGATCACATCGGCATTGGGATTCTGGATTACGCCACCAAGGACATCGAGATCAAGGCAGAGGCGGGCACCACCGCCAAGGCGCTGGGCAAGCGCATTCCGCTGGGGGTGGGGATTGTGGGCCGGGTGGCGCGCACCAACGAAATGGCGCTGGTGCATAACACCGATGAAGGGCACCTGTTGGGCATTCTGCGCGAATCTCGTTCCGTGCTCTGCCTGCCCATCACCTACGGCGATTCCATGCTGGGGGTGCTCAACGTAGAAAGCCAGCGGGAAAACGCTTTCAGCCAGCAGGACGTCCTCATCATGAACACTTTGGCCGACCTGCTGGCCACAGCGCTGCACAACGCCTTCGTATTCCAGAAGCTGCAGCAGCAATCCATTACCGACGGGCTCACCGGCATCAAGACGCGGCGGTTTTTCTGGGAAGCGCTGACGGCGGAGTGGAGGCGCGCCTCGCGTTCCGGCCGGCCCTTTTCCGTGGTCATGATTGACTTGGACAAGTTCAAGCAAGTGAACGACACCATGGGCCATCTCGAAGGCGACCTGGTGCTGGCGCGCGTGGGCCGGCTGCTGGAGCAGAAATGCCGCCAATCGAACGTAGTAGCGCGTTATGGCGGCGACGAATTTGTGATCCTGATGCCGGAAACCGGCGTGGAGCAGGCGCAGATTCTTTCCGAGCGCCTGCGGCTGTGGATTGCCACCGATCCCATGCTCAGCGAACGCCAAATTACCGGCAGCTTCGGCGTGTCCAGCTTTCCGCTGCACGGTTCAACCGCGGAAGATTGCCTGCGGGTGGCCGATGCGGGGATGTACGTTTCCAAGCACGCGGGCGGCAACCGCGTGTCCACCGCAGAAGAATACGCCGAGGGCGAAACCCTAGCGGTGCAGCGGCAACTGATCGCCGGTTACATCGAGGGCTTCCTGCAGCGCGAGCACACCGGGCCGGAATACGCCGAAGAACTGGTGGTCACGCTGAAGAAATTCTGCGGGCCGGAAGGTGAGTGCAATCCGGAAGTTCTGAAAGAGGCGATTGAAGTTCTGTGCCGCGCCGCCGAGACCCGGGAAGTGCACGCCGCCAGTCATGGCGAGTCAGTGGCCAAGTACGCCCGCATGGTGGGGCGCGCGCTGGGCATGGAACCGGACGAACTGGCCGACTTGGTTTACGCCGGGCGAGTGCACGATGTGGGTAAGATCTTCCTGCCGGAAAAGATCCTGAACAAGCCCGGGGCGCTGACCGGCGACGAATACTACCTGGTGAAAATGCATCCCAAGGTGGGAGGAGAGATCCTAGCCACCGTTCCCGGAAGCCGGCGGCTGCGGGAGTGGGTGGAACATCATCATGAGAATTTCGACGGCAGCGGCTATCCCGGCGGGCTTCGCGGCGAGGAAATCCCGCTGGGCGGACGCATTCTTCACGTGGCCGATGCCTACGTCAACATGACCACGGAGCGTCCCTTCGCTGCTGCCCGCAGCCCCGAAGCCGCCATGGCGGAACTGGAGGCCATGAGCGGCACCCAATTCGACGGCATGATCGTGCGCATCCTGGCGCGCCAACTCAAGGCGGAGAAGGCCACCACCCGCAGCAGCTGAGTACGACATCGGCGTGCTTTCACCTGATCGCAACTTTGGACCAAGGCTTACCGCTTTTGCGGTTGGTGCGGCGGGCGATATATAAGAGAGTTGTTGCCATACGAATTTCTACGTTCCAGAGGAGAGCTTTTGTCATGAGCACACCGAGCAGGAGAAGTGAGCTGCGGCGCCGGCGCGCCCGCCAGGAAAAGGTCACGTTGCTGCGTAAGCGGTTTGGCGCCGCCAGTTCGGAGTCGGATCGAAACCGCATTCTGGAGAAAGTGAAGAAAGTGGCGCCGTCCATTACCGCCGATCAGTTCACCAGGACCGCCTCCGCCGGCAAAAAGTAGCTGTCCCGATTGCTGCGGTGCCGGGTGGCCCACTCAAGAGCCAAAACCGGGCTTGAGTGGGCCACCCGGCCACCCGTCCTATCGCTTGTAGCGCTCTGAAACTCGGTCAGCACAGAACGCCACCGAAGCGAGGGCTAGCGCTTCTTGGCGGGGGGCAGGTCTTTCGGGTTCCAGGTGACGTTAGCCTGGAACAGGGAGTCGGGCAGGTTCTGGTTGTAGGAGGCGTTGCTGATGAAGCGCTGGTTGACCATGTCACCGTTGTGGAAACGGCTGACACTCAACGGCGTGGCCACCCCCTGAATCATCTTATAGTTGTCGTAGATTTCCACTTCCTCGTTGCGATAGCGGTCGGCGTCGCGCCAGATAAACGACTTCTTGATGGGCAGGTGGGAGTCGTAATCCATATCAATGCTGACCGCCTCGTTTTGGGCGTTCATGATGGTCACCTGTTGCGCCTGTTTTTGGGCCGCGATGACTTGGCCGTCGTAAAAAAGGGCGACTCCGGGTTCCTTGAGCCATTTGCGCAACACCCAGACGAGCGAGTACTTGCGGCGCCGGAGGTAATCCTGCAGCGCCTTCTGCTCTTCGGGGGCGGTGCCGCGGAAGGTTACTTCGAAGCCCTGGTCACCATTGTTGATGATGATCCAGTCGCGCTTCTTGGTCAGTTCCACGCGCTCTTTGTCGGGATACTTCCAGAATAGCCAAAACTGCGCCGTGCCCGTGGGCTGGTCGTGATAAATGCTCCAGGAGCGGCCTTCCTCCCGCATGTCCTGCATGTTCAACCAGGCTTGGCCGCCCAGAGCCTGGATCGCTTGATCAATCAGGGCCCGCGCTTTGCGCGCGTTCTCGTCCTGCGGGACGGACTGGGCCGGAGCCGCGGAATTTGCGGGCTGAGAAGACGGCGCTGCCTGGGCGAAAGCGCCGAGGCTGAGGAGAAGAACGGCGATCAGCAGTTTCATGCAGTGTTTATGGTCCGTAGGCACTTGTCTGCCTGAAGCCCCCATTGAGGGAGACCCAATACCTTTTCACCCTCCGCGCAACCGAAGACTTCGGGGTCAGCCTGCTATTAGCCTACCAGCACTGCGCCCCCGTTGACGTTGAAGATCTCTCCCGTAATGAAACCGGCATGTTCGGTGCAAAGGAAGAGGATGGGAGCGGCGACCTCGTCCGGACGAGCTACCCGGCGCAATGGAATAACGGAAAATATGGCCTCCCGGCTGGCAGGGTCGCGCAGAGCGGGTCCGGACATGTCCGTCTCCACCCAGCCCGGAGCCACGCAGTTGACATGGATGCCGGAGGGAGCCAATTCGGTGGAAAGGCCCTTGACCATGCTGATCAGGGCGCCCTTAGCCGCCGCGTAATCGCAGTGGAAGGCCTCGCCGCGTTGGCCGGCCGTGGAGCTGACCAGCACGATACTGCCAGCCGCGGAATGCCGCTTTTCCTGGGTCTTCATCTGCGCCACGGCATATTTGATGAGTCCGAAGACGCTATCCAGGTCAACGGCCAGGGTACGACGCCATTGCTGGTCGCTCATTCGCTCCACAGGCACGGAATCAGCCACCCAGATCCCATGGTTCGCTACCAGGATGTCGAGGCGGCCGAAGCGGTCCACCGTAGCGGCGACCAGTTCGGCCGCTGGTTCAACGGCATTCAGGTCGCAGGGCTGTGCCAGGCAGTTTTCCGCGCCGCATTGCCGCACCAGGTCTTCGGCTTCTGCTTTAGCTTTCTGGTAGTTGAAGGCCACCTTGGCCCCCGCAGAAACAAACATCTTGACGGTGGCGGCGCCTATGCCGCGCGAACCTCCGGTGATGAGTGCCACCCGTCCTCGGAGTGAGAGAGAGACCCCTGCCATAACAACAACTTACCACTTGGTAATGAGGATTGCAGATTGGAAGATTGACGATTGCAACGTACAAAGCCGGTGGCCTACCAGGGTACGTTATGTTTTCGGCGCCGATCTCAATTGCTGATGACGCGCTTGGTACCTGACCTACAGGGGCCACGAAGTGTGGCCTTTTTGCCACAGACAGACCCGCAACCAGGGCTGTAATCTGCTCATCAGAAAACAGATACCTTGGAGGGCTTTGCCACAGGAACAGACAATTCGCCACGCCGTGGAATGCCACGGAGTAGGGTTGCACAGCGGCGCCCCGGTGAACCTGCGCATGTTGCCCGCCCCGGCCGGTTCGGGGATCGTGTTTCGGCGGGTGGACCTGGACAATTTCAGCGTCGAGGCTAGCAGCCGCAACGTGGCCCGGGTGAGCTACGCAACCAGCCTGATGAAGAAAGGCGTGCTGATTTCGACCACCGAGCACCTGCTTTCAGCCTTCATCGGGCTTGGCATTGATAACGCGATTGTGGAACTGGATAACCTGGAGCTGCCCATTCTGGACGGCAGCGCCCGGCCATTCGTGGAGATGATCCAGCGAGCCGGTATCCGGCAACAGCGCCGCGCCCGCACCTACCTGCGTATTCGCCGCAAACTTGAGTTACGCGAAGGCAATAAATTCATCGCGGTTTACCCCGGCAACGCTTATTCTGTTTCCTACAGCATCAATTTTCCGCATCCCCTGGTGGGCCATGAGACTTTCCAGGTGGAGCTTAGCGATGGGCAATATGTTCAGGAGATCGCATCGGCGCGCACCTTCGGCTCGCGGCAGGAGGAGCAGGCCATGCGCGACCAGGGCTTGATACGTGGCGCCGCGCTGGAAAACTGCATTGTGCTTACCCCGGAGGGGATCGAAAACCCGCCTTTGCGCTTCAGCGATGAGTTTGTGCGGCACAAGGTGTTGGACCTGATCGGGGACCTGGCACTGCTGGGCAAACAGATTTTAGGTTCGGTGGTGGCCGACCGGGCCGGGCACGCCATGCATACCGCGCTGGTATCGCGCCTATTGAAAGATCCCAACCTGTGGGAGGAGATTGCACTCGAAGATGTCCCCCGCTCAGGCTCAGACAAAACGACGACCAGCAGTTTCACTGCGGCCGCCGACTGACCCACGACGGACCACAAAAAAATCTAAACGCTTCCTGAGCCTCCGCGCGTTTTGCGGTGAAGCTTTCCCCCTGGTGTTAGCCACGGACGGCATTGAGGCTGGACTCGCGTTCTTCCATTTTCTGCATCAGCCAATTTTCCAGCTGCTCGCGAGCGTTCAACGTCAACTCGAGGAAGCGGATGCCAGCTTTGCCGGAAGCGTCGCTCCAGGCGAGTTCGGCTTTCGGCGACAGAGTAATGTCGGTGCCGGGAAGCGTGAACTGGATGCGGTAGAGATCGTTGGGCAGGGCGGCGGCCGCCTGAATGGCCATGCCGCCTTCACTGAGATTGCACGTCCTGACCTGCATTTCACGGCCGTTTCCGTAGTTGAGCTTGGCAGGAATTTCCACCGGCATGCGGAAATAGCGCCGCCGCTCGCGGTGCATCAATCCATAGGCGGCATGGAAAGAACGCAGGGCATTGGTGATAGTGATCGGCTTCTGCAGCACGAAACCGGCGCCCATCTGGAAGACACTCCGCACATTGTTGATGCCGTTCAGAATGGCGAAGCTGACGCTGCTCTTGTTTCTGCGCTCCTGACGCACCTGCTGCAAAACTTCAGTGCCACCGGGCAGGTCGTCGCAGTCAATGATAATGGCGTCGAATTTTTTTTCGGCCATGATCTCGCGGGCGCCTTCGGCCCCGGTGCACACTTGCACGCGGACATCCAACTTGCCCAGAGCAGATTGCAGAACACGGAGCGTATCGGGGTTGGGAAACGACAAGCGCTTCCAGGGTCATAGCAAGACGATCTTAGTCAGCGAAGAGGCAGGCAGAAAGTAACGAAAGACGGAGTCGGCCAGCCGCCGTCAGTCTGGCTATTCGCCGCAGCTGGCTTGAAATGGCAGTGGGAAGTTTGCAAGGATGCTGGCGTGCGCAAGCTGGTTTACCTGTCGCTAGGGTCGAACCTGGGAGACCGGGAGGCCAACCTGCGACAGGCGATGGAGCGCCTAGGCACGGTGGGCGAAGTGGTGGCAGTTTCCTCGTTCTATGAAACCGAACCGGTGGACGTCGCCCGCCAGCCCTGGTTCGTGAACTGCGCCGTGGGCGTGCAGACGGAAAAGATGCCCCGGCAATTGCTTGCCGCATTGCAGGGGATTGAACAGGAGATGGGACGGCGGCGCCTGCAGCCCAAGGGGCCGCGCGTAATTGATTTGGATATTCTGCTGTTCGGCAACTCCATTGTAGACACGGCCGGGCTGACCATTCCCCATCCCACGCTGCATCAGCGGAGGTTTGTGCTGGAACCGCTGGCGGAGATCGCGCCCGAGCAGCGCCATCCGGTGTTCAAGCGCACCATTCGTGAATTACGTGACGCCTTGCCGGCGGGACCGCCGGCCGTGCGCAGACTTCCTGTGCCGCGGATTAGTGCGGATGAACGCGGATCCTGATCGAATGCTTTCGCCCCGCCGGGGCTCCCTCTGGTTTTCGCCATGTTTCCCCAGGCTCGCGCCTGGGGCTACACTCTTGCGCCGATTCGCGGCTGAAACCGCCACCATAGGCATAGCCCACTCAGGCCAACGGAAGGCTTGAATGGGCCACCCAGAGGTTACAAAGGCTCCCGTCTTCATTGATTGAAAGTGGGACAGCGGCCGTCGCGGAGCGGCGCCAAGGATGTAGCCCACAGGGTAAGCCGTGGGTTCCAAAGAATACCAGCGCAGCAAGGACGGCGTAACCGGCGAAGGAGGGAGTTGCCTCAGCTGAGGGCTGAAGCTGAGCGATGACTGCCAGTTCAGGGCATGATGATGCGGCTGGGCGCGTTCTCCGGGCTTTCGATCAGCGATTCTTGTTCCGGAAACTGCGCATAAAGAGAGTCAATCAGGGCGCGCGACTTGGGCCGGCCGGAGGTGCGAGCGTGGGCCATGCGCACCAGGAACACCAGCGCACGCAACACGTCCGAATCGCGCAGGCTGCTAAAGCCGCGGTGCTTCTGCTCGAGTTCGCGGTATTCCTTAAGAGTCTTCTCCAACTCCGCCACTACGGCCTGCTGGCCCAGGCTGCCGGCGGAAACCTGGTAGTGCAAGCCGGAGTTGGCCAGAGTTTCATAAGTGCGGGCAGCGGCGGTGAGCGCGGCGATCATATTCTGGTCATTGATGGCGCGGTCGGCACGCGCGCTCTTGGCCAGGGCGAAACTCAAGCCCACCAGCAGGTGTTCGTTTTCGTACACAAACTGCCTCGGCACTTCCACTTGAGCGAAGAGAGCGGCGGGGTCAAGTTCCTCGGCGGAGCGCGGCTTTTCGTGCTCGCGGGCCTGCTGCAGGTAAACGCAGTCGCTGGGGCAGTCAATGGTGACTTCGCGGGCCTGCCCGCAACATTGAGCGCAGATGCGGTCGTGCAGGGCTGGGCAAAAACGCTTTTCCTTGCGGGCGTGGCAAAGGGCGCAACTCACGAATCTTTATCTCCTGAATTCATTATTACATCCGGGAACGAGTTGCGACCCGGAAGGGAGGGTAAGAGTCGGAGAGGGGTACCCCCTCTGCAGCCGCCAACCATGCGCCCATTTTGGTCCCAACCGGCCTGAAGCCCCCATTTTTAGTGCAAAATCGAGCCCTAAGGCGAAAAAAACCGCATAAAACGTGGCTTAAACGCTTCTTTTCCACAGGAGCCGTGGTATAAGATGGCCGCTAACGAGCAATTCTGAGTTCAATTCAAGGAGGGAAAGTTATGGCTGCAGGCATGACCAAGACCCAATTGGTGCGTCACCTGGCCGAGAAGCTGGAAACCAACAACAAGACTGCGGCGGCGTTTCTTCAGACGCTGACCGACACCGCCATCAAAGAAGCCAAGAAAAATGGCATGTTCGTGCTGCCCGGACTGGGCCGCCTGAAGAAGGTAAACCGGAAGGCGCGCATGGGCCGCAATCCGCAAACCGGCGAACCCATCAAGATTCCTGCCAAGACCACGGCAAAGTTCTACCTGGCCAAGGCAGTGAAGGACTCGATCGCGCCGAAGAAGTAGTCCAGGGTTCTTTTTGGAAAGGCCGGCCGC
>Ga0134128_10007987_pt1 | contig 12739 bp, 10 predicted proteins | sample KB31754_FD_96462 | JGI IMG/M metagenome (GOLD analysis project Ga0134128, IMG submission 96462) | Terrestrial soil microbial communities with excess Nitrogen fertilizer from Kellogg Biological Station, Michigan, USA - KB3-175-4 | ecosystem: Environmental > Terrestrial > Soil > Unclassified ...
AGCCGCCGGCATCCGTCACCGGCATTTTCGCTTGTTCTGGATGCGCTACGGATTCGCAACAGCGGCTGACTATGCGTAGTCGGGAAAACTATGTGTTAAGTGCATCGGATTTTGCGCATCGTTTGGCTGCTCGAACTAATTCATTGATTTCGGGAAACTTTGTCTCAAGCGGGCAGCGTTGAGATGACGGTCGGTGTGGTCTAGGGCGTTTTTCAGGCCCATCGGTAACGTGGGCTTTTTCTACCATCCCCGCAGATTCGTACGAGTTGGCGCAGCGCAACTTTCAGGAATTTTGGCCTCGATACAATCCCGGCAAAGGCATCGAGAGCTTTTTTTCAAAAAAACTGGAAACTTATTGGTATGACTTCTGATAAATCGCTGCAGCGGTCACTTGCCCGATCGCGCGCAGTTGCTTCCTCAACCACGGCTGCCGCAACTGCAGCTGAGCTCAAGCGTTAGCGCCCGCATATATTCATTCGCGATTACAACGGCAAAGGTATGTGGAGTGTAGAAGCCGTCCAGCAGCGGTACCTGGAGTATTGTGGCCGACTGGGTGTTGAGACTCCCCGCGAGCTGCTGCCCAAGATCTACAAGCGGCCTGAGGCGACCTGGATCTATCCGATCATGGCGTCGGTTATTGAAGGCAAGGAACGACGTGAGCATGACGAAGCATGTTGGTTAGTCTTCCTTAGTACGCTAATTGGTAAGCATTTGCACGCTGGATGGATCACAACTGCCCAGATTTATGGATCCCTTGGCAACAAGAAAATCTGGAGCTATCGACGTGTGCTGGACGACCCGGAACTCTTTCGGCGATGGCTAGAGGATCATCAGCTGAAAATTGAAAGGAAGGTCGGTAATCATCGAAAGTACCTGTCATTGTCCGGAACCAAGCCCCATGCTGCGGGTTCAGCAGTTGAAACTTATGTGGCCTGGGTAAATGAAAGTGGGACGCACAGGGATTTATTTGATCATGCGTTGCGACAAGCAGATAACAGTCCTATGGTCGCGTTCAAAAATCTATTCGAGTCCATGGGCGCCGTTGACACATTTGGCCGGACGGGTCGATTCGACTATCTGACAATGATCGGAAAGGTCGGTCTTAGCTCACTAATTCCTGACTCTCCCCATCTTGATGGCGCGACTGGCCCCCTTGCGGGGGCACATCTGCTATTCGATGGCGAGAAAAAAAGTAGGACTCCAACTGCCATCCTAGACAAGAAGCTCGTCGAACTCGGAAATACCATGCAGATTCGTATGGATGTCCTGGAAGATGCGGTGTGCAATTGGCAGAAGAACCCCGGGAACTTTGTTCCCTTTCGGGGTTAGTTGCTCATGCAGTCCAACGAAAACGTCGCTTTAGAAAGTTCAGTCGACTGTGCGGGATAACGCCGCGATGTTGTAGTTGCCCCACCACTATGCCTGCAGATACACCGGCCTTCCGCGCAAATCGCGCGATTGCCAATTTGTTGAGCTGAAGACTGCCAAGTTCGGCCTGATACCTGTCAGGGATCAAGGCTTTTTCGGCAAAGGCATTTGCTTCGTCTTCGTTTGGTGTACTTACTGTGCCAGCACCTTCCACAAATAACCCGTTCTTTCCGTGGAGAACAACGTGACCAGCCTCATGGTAAAAGGCGAACCAAAAGTGATCTTCGGATAGATGCCGGAAGCTTAGGAGGATTAATGGATTTCCGCGTCCTAGGAATTTTGTTGCACCACTTGCGCGACAGCCTGTTGGTGCGCGCGCCACGACAACGGCGAGGCATTAGACATTTCGATCTCCTGCGATCGCCACCAACCTGATTCTTACTGCGCTCCGAGATTCGTCGAGCGAAACTTCCTGGAGTTCATCTGAAAGAGCCTTGAAGATGAGCCTTAGACCGCTTCCAGTATCAATCTCTAAGTGATCAGGATAATCAGAACTCACCTGTACCTCGCAGGCCACGAGCTCATCAAGCGATTCCGCTGCTCTAAGATCCGCCAATCTATTTCGAAGAGCTAGTGCCGATTCAGCACCAAAGGCTTTGGTTGCGGCGCCCCCGCTTTCGCACAGAGACCTAATCCTTTGTGTCTCAAATGATAACAACACTTTGAAGGTTGGCGGCCGTAAGGGACTGAGGTATGTAGGTGGCTGGTACGGAGCCATGCTACCAAACGGGGCGATGGCATCCAATTCGTTGATACGGGCATTTGGCTTGTCCCGCGCCTGATCTTTACAGGCCAAGATTTGGTTGGATCAGCGGCCGCTCGCTTCGGACTACCACTAGAAACTGTCAGTCCAGTTACTAGTAGAAAGTGTCAAAACTGACAGTTATCGCTGGTATCACCAAAACGGATACGGACGGATTGAAGTGGTGGGCCCACCAGGATTCGAACCTGGAACCAAGGGATTCGCGTATTCCAAAGGTTTCCCTCTGGCGCGGACTATCTCTTCACCCTCCGACGTTTTGCAACGCGCGGGTGGGGTGCGGGACGCTCGAGCCTGTTATGAAGGGCGCTGTAGCCCTCAGGTAGTCTCTGCACCTTCCGGCGGTGTACCGCCGGCTTGGCTCAGGGTTGCCACCGATCCGCTGGCGCGTCGCTGCGGGTTCCCTGAATTCATCCCGTTCCCGTTCGCGCATTACTGCGCGACGGCACCTTTCGATGAGTCCCCTGCTCTAACCGTTGAGCTATAGGCCCTATCTCGCTGGGCATGATACCAGCATGTCGGCGCAAGCGGAGGTGCTTGCGTACCTCAGAAATCCACGCGAGCGTGGCATGGTCCGATGCTTCGATATTCTTAACGTCGCCAGGCTTAGATTACTCATTCCTATCTTTCGCGGAGGTGGGTTATGAGCACTGCAACAGTTGCCAATCGTCTGGTTACGTTGTGCCGTGAGGGCAAGTACGAAGAGGCGCAGCGCGAGCTTTATGCCAAGGATGCGATCAGCATCGAGCCGCAGGAAATGGCTAACGGTCCGCTGGGTAACGTGAAGGGTTTGAAGGCGATTCTGGAGAAGGGTCATCACTTCCAGGAGAACGTGGAAAAGATCCACAAGAGCGAAGTGAGCGACCCGGTGATTGCGAATGGCTGGTTCAGCGTGGCGATGCATCTGGATGCGACGATGAAGGAGCGTGGCCGGCAGGATATGCACGAGATTTGCGTGTATCACGTGAGGGGCGACAAGATCGTGCAGGAGCAGTTTTTTTATGACGTGCACTGATGTTTCTTGAGGGAAACGTCTGCGGTCTGGAGCTGAGGCTTGCAGGAACTTCGGCTGGAGCGTTTGATGCAAAGCGAGGCCAGCGATTTCGCTGAGGCCAAGGCGCTGGCTCCAGCGTTCGTCGGCGTCGCGAGCATCAGAGTGATGCGATGCTTTGATTGTTGCTGAGGCCAGGTTGGCCCCTCACCCCGCAGGGAAGAGGGTGTAAAAAGCAAAGCCCCGCGAGTGCGGGGCTTTTGCTGTGGGGCATTGAAGCGTGGTGCTCAGTCGATATCGAGGAACGAGCGCAGTTGTTCCGAACGGCTGGGGTGACGCAGTTTGCGCAGCGCCTTCGCTTCGATCTGGCGGATGCGTTCGCGCGTGACGTCGAACTGCTTGCCGACTTCTTCCAGGGTGTGGTCGGTGTTCATGTCGATGCCGAAGCGCATGCGCAGCACTTTCGCTTCCCGCGGGGTAAGGCCGGCGAGCACGTCGCGCACGGTTTCCACCAGGCCGGTTTCGGTGGCCGAATCGATCGGCGAGCTGGCGTTGGTGTCTTCGATGAAGTCGCCCAAGTGCGAATCTTCGTCGTCGCCGATCGGCGTTTCCATCGAGATCGGTTCTTTCGCGATCTTCAGCACCTTGCGGATCTTGTCCTCGGGCATGTCCATTTCCTTGGACAGTTCTTCTGGCGTCGGCTCGCGGCCGAACTGCTGCAGCATCTGGCGCGAGATGCGGTTGAGCTTGTTGATCGTTTCGATCATGTGCACCGGGATACGGATGGTGCGCGCCTGGTCGGCGATCGAACGGGTGATGGCCTGGCGAATCCACCACGTGGCGTAGGTGGAGAACTTGTAGCCGCGGCGGTATTCGAACTTGTCGACGGCCTTCATCAGGCCGATGTTGCCTTCCTGGATGAGGTCGAGGAACTGCAGGCCGCGGTTGGTGTACTTCTTGGCGATGGAGATCACCAGGCGCAGGTTGGCCTCCACCATTTCCTTCTTGGCGCGGCGTGCCTTGGCTTCGCCCACCGACATGCTGCGGTTGATTTCCTTGATGTCGGTCAGCGGCAGGAACAGCTTTTTCTCGATGTCCTGCAGTTTTTGCTGCTCAGCATCGATCTGTTCGCGGTAGTGCTTGATGTTGGGCGACCACTTCTGGCGCTTGCGGCCGAGCTCTTCGGCCCAGCCGAGGTTGCCCTCGTTGCTGGGGAAGGCTTTGAGGAATTCGGCCTTGGGCATTTTCACGTGCTTGACGAAGACGTCCATCAGCACGCGCTCGTGGTGGCGGATGTCGCCCACCACTTCGCGCAGGCGGCGCACGAAGCTGTCGATCAGGGCAGAGGGAAGCTTGAGCTTCAGGAACTCCTCGGCCATCTGGTCACGCAGCTTGGTGACCTTCTTGTCGTTGATGTCGGTGGCTTTGACGGAGGCCTTCTGGAATTTGCCGTAGTAGTCGCGCAGCAGTTCCATGCGGCGCTTCACTTCTTCCGGATCGGGGCCGCTCGGACCGGTTTCTTCGTCTTCGCCGGCGGCTTCCTCTTCCTCTTCGTCTTCTTCCAGGTCGGCGTCCGCTTCGGCCTGGGCCAGCTCGGCTTCGGCCAGTGCGGCATCGGCGGCCTGTTCCAGGTCGGCGAAGCCGGCCAGGATTTCGCTGAGGCGGCGCTTGCCGTCCAGATGCTGGTCGTATTCTTCCAGCAGCATTTCGATGGTCAGCGGGAAGCTGGCCAGCGCGGTCTGCACCTGGGTGAGGCCTTCTTCGATGCGCTTGGCGATGGCGATTTCGCCTTCGCGGGTGAGCAGTTCGACCGTGCCCATTTCGCGCATGTACATGCGCACGGGGTCGGTGGTGCGGCCTACTTCGGAATCGACGGCGGAAAGCAGCGCCACCGCTTCTTCGGCGGCGGTTTCGTCATCGGTGGCTACGCCGGGGGCGTTGTCGGCGAGCGGGTCGGCATCGGGGGCGGCGTCGTGCACGTCGATGCCCACGCCCTTGAGCACTGCCATGATGTCTTCGATCTGCTCCGGATCGACAATGTCGTCAGGAAGGTGATCGTTGATTTCGGCATAAGTCAGATAGCCTTGCTCCAAACCTTTGGAGATAAGCGCTTTGATTTCCGACTGTTGCTCGTGGGCTTTGTTGTTCATACCGTCCGCCGCGGGATAGGAACCAATCAGTATAGCGATGTGCTGCTTTTTTGACCAGTTTTCAAGTGAAAAATTCGCTGTCATCGGCACGCAAAAATCGCGCCAAATCGCGGGTTTCGAAGGGAATGACAGCGTTCGTGGGATTGCTCGTTGGCCAGGCCACCTAACGCACCTCGAGCCAGAAGGTGACAGGGCCATCGTTGACCAGATGTACCTGCATATGGGCGCCGAAGCGTCCGATTTCCACCCCTGGATGCGCCGCGCGCGCCAATGCCACCAGCCGTTCGAACCAGATTCGACCATGGTCGGGCGAGGCCGCGCTGGTGAAGCTCGGACGCATGCCGGAACGGGTGTCGGCGGCGAGCGTGAACTGGCTTACCAGCAGCAGGCCGCCGCCGGTATCGGCCAGCGAGCGGTTCATCTTGCCGGCATCGTCGGCGAACACGCGGTAGCCCAGCAGCCGTTCCAGCATGCGCTTGGCTTGCGCTTCGCCGTCCTCTGGCTGCACCGCGACCAGCGCCAGCAGGCCAGGGCCAATGGCGCCTACGGTTTCATTGTCGACGTCGACACGGGCGGAGAGCACGCGCTGGATAAGGGCGATCATGGGATGAACGTGCGGTAGATAGAGATGCGCGTAACTCTGCAGGGCGATGGGTGTGCGGTAAAGAGGCGAAGCGCGTGTGACAGCGGAGCGTGGTTCAACGCCGCTGGAAGGTCCGTGCCGTTGGTGTGGTCAACGGCAGGGAAGGCGGATGCTTGAGGATCGCGCGCTCGCTACTGGCCTCGCGCCGCTTTACCCTTACGCGTTCGCCCGTTGCCTGCCCGTATCCATGCGCCCTGACATTTACCTCGTCTATCTGCTGCTGCGCTTGTTCGGCCTGCTGCCGCTGCGCTGGCTGCATGGGTTTGGTGCGCTGCTTGGACGGCTGGCCTTGCGTCGCGGCGGCAAGATGGCGCGCTACACAGCGGTCAACATGGGCATCGTGCGGCCGGACCTCAGTGATGCCGTGCGCGCTGAGCTGGTGCGCCAGGCGATGATCGAGGGCGGCAAGTCGCTCACCGAGATCGTAAAAATCTGGGGCGCAGGCGCGGAGCGTGCGCTCGGTCTGGTGGGCGAGGTGCGCGGCGAAGCGCTGTTCGATGCGGCGCTTGCATCCGGCAAGGGCGTGATCATTGCCGCGCCGCACTTGGGTTGCTGGGAGTTGCTCAACTATTGGCTGTGTCGCAAGACGCCGATGGCCATTCTCTATCGGCCGCCGCGCATTGCCGCGGTGGAAGCTCTGCTGCGCAAGGTGCGCGGCGCGCTGGCGCCGGAGCAAGTACGTGCGGAGGGTGCCGGCGTGCGCACGTTATACAAGCGGCTGGCCACGGGTGGCACCGTGGGTATCCTGCCCGATCAGAAGCCGCGCGCGGGGGAGGGTGAATTCGCACCGTTCTTTGGCCGCGAGGCGATGACGATGGTGCTGTTGCCCCGCTTGGCGGCGCGTACCGGCGCGACGGTGCTGTTTGCGTTCGCAGAGCGATTGCCGCGCGGCGAAGGCTATCGAATCCATTTTCTGCCCGCGCCGGAAGGCCTGGACGATGCGGAATTGCCACGTGCATGCGCGGCCCTCAATCGCGGCGTCGAGCAATGCGTGAATCTCGCGTTTGCGCAGTATCAGTGGCACTACAAGCGCTATTCGGCGGATAACCGGCCGAGTCCCTATTGACCTACGGCGTTTCGATCCTGCGCAGAAACACCGTCATCTCTTTTTCCGCCTGCTTGTCTCCGCGCTGCTGCGCTACTGCGATGCCTTGCCGCCACGCTTCGGCCGCGCCGGTTTCATCCTGCACGGCCAGGCATGCTTTACCCAGCAGTTTCCACGCAGCCGAATAGTGAGGATCGAACGCCACGGCCTGCCGAAATTCGTCGATGGCCGCACCAACATCCCCTGCGCCAAGCAACGCATTGCCCAACGAAAACCGCAGCAATGCACCATCGCGCGGACCACCGCACTGCGCACGCAGGCTTTCGATCAGCGAGGTATTCACGACGGCGGGTGGTACTGCGAGACAGTGGGCGCAGGGAACACGCGCGGCGGCTGCGCAGGCTCCGGTGGCGTGCGGCCGGCGCGCAACGCCGCGATGGTCGGGGCCGACCACACCACCACCCACGACGAACGGAATGGCTGCGCCAGCAGCGCATAGCGCAACGCGGAGGCGTCGAGGTTATCCGGGTGGGTGATGATCAGGCCGTCAGGGTGATCCTTGGCAAAAGCCTGCAACGCCGCGCCATCGCGCAATTCCGCAATGGGCTGGGACAGCCTGCCGGCAAAATGAAACTGGCCTTCGTAGTTGCCCTCATAGGCGATCGGATGCTGATCGGCTTGCGCGGCGGAGATCAGCGTGACGGTTGGGCTGAGATCGTATTTGTGCCACAGCGTCAGCGTGAACAAGGCATTGAGTGCGAGCGCGCCCAGCAATCCGGCTATGGCTACACGGCGCATCTCGCCGCGGCCGCGTACCAGCAGCAGGCAGCCGAGCAACAGGAACGCCATGCTGAAGGTGCGGCTGTACGGCGCCGCGCCTTCGATCCATTCGTTATGGAAGGCGTGGCTGGGCGTCAGATAAGGCAGCGCGAACAGCAAGCCTGCGAACAACATGCTGCCCACGCCGAGCAGCCAGCTGCCCAGCCAGTAGTTTTCGGCCAGCGCCGTATGCCGTTCGCGCAATACGGCGATGGCGCCGGCCAATAGCAGCATCCAGCCGCCGAACTCCGGCAGCAGGTAATACCACTGCTTGCCGCTGATCACCGAAAACAGCAGGAACGACGGCACCAGCCAGCACAGCGCAAAACGTAGTCCGCCCTCCAGCGGCTTGCGCAGTGCACCGATTGCAACCCATGCGCGCGGCCAGGCGGTGAACGGAAACAGCAGCATCGGCAGCCACACCAGATACCAGCCGAACCAGTGCGGATGGCTTTGCAGCGATTGCGCCTGCTGCGTGCCGTTCACCACGCGCCCGGCGGTCTGGGTGAAGAACAGGCGCTGCCGATAGGCGTCGCCGCCGGCGAAGCCCGCGGGAATCGCCCACGCCAGTAACAACGCAAAGCCGAACAGCATGGCCAGCACGCCGCGCCCATACCAGCGCGTGCGGTGCTCGCGCGCCCAGTCGTTCCACAGTGGGCCTAGCAGCCAGGGAAACACGATATGCAACAGCATCACCGGCCCCTTGGCGAGCAGGCCGGCGCCGATCAGCAAGCCAAACAGCAGCCAGCGCGGTTCGGTGCGGCGCAACGTAGGCGTAAGGCACAGCAGGGCACCGAGCACGCAATTGGCCAGCAGCACCTCGTACATGATCTGCAAGCCGAACAGGAACGCATACGACAAGGCCAGCAACATCCACGGCGCCGCCTTCGCCACCCACGGCCGATCGGGAAACAACCGGTGCGCAAGCATCGACAGTTGCACCAGCTGCACGCAGCCGAAGATCACCTCCAGCACGCGTGGCCACACATCGTTCACGCCGAAGACGAACCAGCCAGCGTGGATCAGCCAGAACAGCAGCGGCACTTTTTCGCTATAAGGTTCGCCGTTGATGTGCGGCACCAGCCAGGCATGCTCGCGCCACATTTCCCAGGCCACGGCCAGCGTGCGCGTGGAAAACAGCGGCATCGGACCGTGCGAGAAGATCGCCACCAGCGCCGCTACGGTCCATAGCGGCAGCCATGGCCACAGGCTGCGCAGGACTTCGGAGCGGCGGTAGGTGGTGGCAGTCTGCACGGTCGGCGCTTTTGCGTGGAGGTGGCGGGATTCTAGCCGGTTCGGCTTATGGGCCCTTATACACACTCTTGTGCAGATGTCTTGTAGGTTCGGCTCAGGCATGGCCGAACCCGACACGGCGATGGACAGGCGATGTTGGGGTTCGGCTGCGCCTCAGCCCAGCCTGCGGGAAGTCAGGCCGGGCCCCAGTAACCTATGCGCTTGCGCAGCTTCAACTTGCGCCACCAATTTTTCGGTTTCGGCTTGCGATTGCGGCCGCCCGCGGCGATGAAGGCATCGATCGCATCCAGCACGCGTTCGCTGGAACGGCCATCGTGGTACGGATGGATCGCCTCCCCGAAATCCTTGATCGCCTGCATCAATTCCGGCGGGCGCGCCAGTGCGCGTTCGATCGCCGGCTCGAATTGCGCAGCGTCGTCGATGTCGATCAATTGCGGGCCCGGCGCGCGATTCTTGAACGTCACCACCGGCTTGCCGGTGAGCAGGAATTCACTCAGCGCCGATGATGTATCCGAGCACATCATGTCGACCTGGGGGAACAGCTCCAGGATGTTGTCGTTCTCGGCAAAGGTAAGGTGCTCGTTCTGCAGCGCCTTGTACTTCGCCACCGTGTCCGGTTCCATTTTGGGATGGAAGGTGACGATCCAGCGCCAGCGGCCATCGCGCGAAAGACGCTTTACTTCCTCGTACAAGATTTCCGCGGCGCTCCACGACGGCGAAAACGTGGAGTGGTAGAGAATCACCGGCGGCGTGCGCACGGGCGCCAGCGGTCCGGCGATCTCCTTCAAGAACGGATCGAGCTTGGGCCAGCCGGTTTCCATCACGGCGAAATGCCCGAGCTTCTGCGCCAGCGCGCCGAACTGCGCGGTGTCGCGCGGGCCGGTAGTGCAATACAGATCAAAAAAACCACGGATATAGACATGTCTTGGTTTGCCGGCATTGAAGCCGTGGAACACTTCCACCTTCACGCCCGGGAAAAAGTGCGGAAGATGGTTGCCGGGCGTGATCACTGCGATCGGTTTCCATTTGCGCACTTCCTGCACGCTGAGCAGGCGTTCGCCTTCGACCAGATCCTCCGCGCCGGGGCCGTCGAAGAACCATGCGGTTTCGTCGCCGCGCGCGCGGATGGCTTCCTGCAGCGGACGCAGGATAGCCAGCGCATAGCGTTCCGATCCGTACAACAGGTAGTGCTTGGACATGTCAGTGATCCAGGCCGCTGCGCGTCAAGGCAGCCGCGGCGGTGTCGCGAGAAGCGGGGTTCAGGCGCATTTCGTAATAACGCATGCGTTTGTATGCGGCGTAGCTGGCGGCGGTCTGTGCGATCACATAGCCGCGCCAGCCATCGAGAAAGCCCAGGCGCAGCACGTAATCCTTGAAGAACGCCAGTGCGAATACGAACGGTGTCTGCCACATGCGCGCGGGCTTGTTCTTGTCCAGCCAATCGCGGCATTTCAGCTCGGCGTACAGCAGCACCTTGAGCTGCTTCTCCACCAGGCTGGGATTGTTGTCATGCAGGAACGGCGCCTTGAACGTAACCGGGTCGCCCTTGAACTGCAGCGATTCATGCACGCGCACGTCGCTCCAGCGGGCGCGGTCGCGATGGTAGAGGCGCGCCATCTTCTCGCCCACTGCCGGGCGGTACCAGCGCATTGGCTTGCCCATGTAGATCAGGTGTCGACGCAGGATCGCTGCGGCCGCATCGCCCGCCATCAATGCAGGCAGGCGGCGCTGCAGTTCTTCGGCAAGTTGGGGGGTGAGGTATTCGTCCGCATCCAGCGCAAGAATCCAAGGATGGCTGCATTGGGTGGCGGCGAAGTTGCGCTGCGGGCCGAAGCCCAGCCATTCCTGCTGCACCACGCGTGCGCCATGAGCGCGGGCGATGGCCACCGTATCGTCGGTGCTGCCGCTGTCCACTACCAGCTTCTCGGCGGCGAATGGCACGCTGTCCAGGCAGCGCGCGATTTTTTGCGACTCGTTGCGGGTGATCACAACGAGCGTGAGCGGAAGAGGGGAACGCATCGGCGCATTCTAGCGGGCATCCGGCCTCTGGACAGGCAGCGTGCACCGCGTCACGCCCTGGAACGTTCACCCTGTTGCGGACACATTCCGTTGTGGTGCGGCCGGGTACGTTAAGATGCGCCACCCCCCGGCAGTCCGAACTTGGCCTGTCGCGCCCTCGAAACTTGCCGGCACGCATGGCGAAATTGATGCATCGGCGTTCGTGATTCTTATTGGAAAGCGTAGATCGTCATGCCCAAATCAGCCGTGGCCAGCGTTACTGTCATGGTCTCCACCTATAACTGGAAGGAGGCGCTGGCCCTCGCGCTAGGCAGCCTGGCCGCTCAGAGCCGGCCGCCGGATGAAGTGATCGTGGCCGACGACGGCTCGCGCGAAGACACCGCCGCCCTGCTGCGCAAGATCGCCAGGACCTTTCCCGTGCCGCTCAGGCATGTGTGGCAGGAAGACGAGGGTTTCCGCAAGGCGCGCATCCTCAATCGCGCGATCGCCGCCGCGCGCAGCGACTACATCATCCAGCTCGACGGCGACATGCTGGCGCACCCGCGCTTTGTGGAAGATCACCTCATCCTGGCCCAGCCGGGGCGCTTCCTGCAGGGCACGCGCATCCGCACCACGGTGGCGGAAACGGCGCGCCTGCTCGGCGGCGGTAAACCGCACTTCGGCTGGTTCGTCGATGCGTATTTCCGCGATGAGAATGATCGCAGTACCTGGCACTTCGGCCGCCGCCACCATACCCTGCGGCTGCCGTGGCTGGCGAAGATCAAGGCGCGTTCCACCGGCCATCCGATGGGCTGCAACGTGAGCTTCTGGCGCGAGGATCTGATGCGGGTCAACGGCTACGACGAGCGCATGCACGGTTACGGCAGCGAAGATCTGGAAATCGACATCCGCCTGCGCAATGCCGGCCTGCGGCGTTCCCAGATCAAGTTCGCCGCGCTGGCGCTGCATCTGGAACACAAATCGGTGTCGTTGCAGGATCCGGCCGATCCCGAGCTGCCCAACAACAAGCTTTTGTTCGCCAGCAAAGAGCAGCATCTCGTGCGCTGCGAATGCGGCCTGGACGCCCATCTGGCGGATTTCGTCATGTCGCCGGCTATCGATCTGCGCACGCAGCGGAGCGAACACGCATGACGCGGCCTTCGCAGAACCCGATGTGGCCGGAAGCGTGGAGCGAGCAGAGCGATACCGCTGCTGCGCGCTGGATAAGGCGCCTGCTGACCGTAGGCATGGCATGGCTGATCATCGGCATGGCGGTGATGCCGGCCGGTGCATCCTATAACCCCAGCAAGGCCTACCAGTCCGTGCTGGCGTTGACGATGTGGTTGCCGGTGCTCGTGCTGGTCGTGATGCGCCCGCGGCGCTTGTTCGAGTTCTTGAAGCTGCCGTTGATGCCCTGGGTGATCGCCTTGCTGGCCTGGGGCTGGATCTCGCTGGCATGGAGCCATGCGCCACACCGTGGTGACGAGGCAGCGCGCAACCTCAGCGTGCTGTTGTTCCTGATCGCCAGCCAGTGGGTGTTTGGCGCCAACGAACAACGCACGCGCTGGTTGTTGATCGGCTGCAGCCTGGTGCTGGCGGCGGTGGCAGTCATCGACATGGTGGACTTTGCGCTGCATCCGCCGCTCGATGA
>Ga0134128_10007989_pt1 | contig 12739 bp, 12 predicted proteins | sample KB31754_FD_96462 | JGI IMG/M metagenome (GOLD analysis project Ga0134128, IMG submission 96462) | Terrestrial soil microbial communities with excess Nitrogen fertilizer from Kellogg Biological Station, Michigan, USA - KB3-175-4 | ecosystem: Environmental > Terrestrial > Soil > Unclassified ...
GACCGAGGCGGGCTACGTCGGCGAGGACGTCGAGAACATCCTCCTCAAGCTGATCCAGGCCGCGGACTTCGACATCAAGAAGGCCGAGACCGGGATCATCTACATCGACGAGGTGGACAAGGTCGCGCGCAAGGCGGACAACCCGTCGATCACGCGCGACGTGTCGGGCGAGGGCGTGCAGCAGGCGCTGCTGAAGATCCTCGAGGGGACGGTGGCGTCGGTGCCGCCGCAGGGCGGGCGCAAGCATCCGCACCAGGAGTTCCTCTCGATCGACACCACGAACATCCTCTTCATCTGCGGCGGCGCGTTCGCCGGCCTCGACAAGATCATCGCGCGGCGCATCGGCAAGAACGCCGTCGGCTTCGGGGCCGACATCCGCTCGAAGCACGACATCGAGTCGTCCGAGCTGCTCGCGGATGTCATGCCGGAGGACCTACTCAACTTCGGATTGATCCCGGAGTTCATCGGCCGGCTCCCGGTCGTGTCCGCCGTGCACCAGCTACGGCGCGAGGACCTCGTCCAGATCCTCGAGGAGCCCAAGAACGCGCTCATCAAGCAGTACCAGCGCTTCTTCGGCTACGACGGGATCGAGCTCGTATTCACCGAGGATGCGATGTGGGAGATCGCCGACCGCGCGCTCGAGCGCGAGACCGGGGCGCGCGGCCTCCGCTCGATCATCGAGGGCGCGCTGCTCGACGTGATGTTCGAGCTGCCTTCGCGTCGCGACGTCACGAAGTGCGTGATCACGAAGGAGTGCATCGCGCAGGGCATCCGGCCCACGCTCGTCACGAGCGCCGGCGCCGCCGGCGACGAGCCGGACGAGCCGGTCGAGCAGACCGCCTAGCGCGGAAACGCTTCGCGTTCCAGCGGGTTTGAAGGAACTTCGCCGCCGGAAGAGCGCGGTCTCCCGGCGGCTCCGTGCAGTTGTTGATCTGGAGGGCCTGGGGGTCTGAGCGTTGTGTGGTGCGCTCGCGCGCGGCGGAGGCCGGCGCGAGCGCGGTTAGGCCTGCGGCTAAGTCGCGGCTGCGCCGGGTCTTAGCCTCCGGGCGAAGCGCGCAGCTCTTCGCCCGGATCCTCGTAGAGCTGCTCGCCGCGGTGGAGACGGCGCGCGATCTCGAACGTCTGCCGCTGGGAGCGGTTCGTGGTGGCGTGGGCGGCGAGGTAGCCCGCCGCGGCGACGAGCGGGAGCGCGGCCTCGTCCGTCCCGGCGAGCAGCTCGTGCTGCCGGGCCGCGGCCTCGACGCACTGGATCGTGTGGAAGTTGCGGTCTTCGCGTACGAGCGCAGCGCCCAGGGCCGCGACGAAGCGCCCCGGTTCGCCGCGGCCGCCCAGGAAGGAGGCCGCGAGCTGCCTCGCCTCGTCGACCTGCTGCTGGCGGTCGAGTAGCAACGGAAGCTCGGCGAGCAGGGCCTCGGGGTCTGCGTCGGGCTCGGGAGCCGGCAGGCGCCGCGCGGGAACGTTGAGGAACCGGTCGAGGTGCACGCTCATCGCCGCGTCGAAGACGCCGCGCACGAGCTCCGGCGAGGGCGAGCGGCGCAGGCCCTGCTCGACCGCGTGGGCGAAGGTGAACGTGTGCAGCGCGGTGTCCCAGTCGCCGAACTCGTTCGACGTGGGGAAGCGGGCGATTCTCGTCGCGGCCGCGTATGTGACCGCCGATGCGAGCTGGAGCCCGGCCGCGCCGTCACGGAGCGCCGTGAGGAGCGCGGCGGCGATCTCGTCGGCCTCCGCAGCGAGCACCGTCTCGATGAGAGTGGCGCGTCCGTGCCAGCCGCTGCCGCTTCGCTTCTCGAGCGCCGCGGGCAGCTCCACGAACGCCTCCTCGACCAGGCGGACGAGATCGACGGGATTGCGCCAGGCGTTCGACTCCTCCATCCGCTCGGCTCCGGCGAGCTGCGCGGGGAGCGAGCCGAGGACGGCCTCGGCGTGCTCCCACCCCGCGATGTCCAGCGCCTCGAGCGCCTTGTTGACGAAGTCGAGCGTGTGCCCTCCGTCGAGGTAGCGGTGGTCGGTGGCGGCCGCGAACAGCATGTCGGCGAGCTCCTGCGGCGTCGCCTCGCCTCGCACGGCGGAGACGAGAGCGCGCTCCGCTCCCTCGGCGTCGCGCACGTCGACGAAGCGCCGGAACCATGTCGCGAGCCGGGCTGGACCCGGCACCTGTCCTGGCAACGGCTCGAGCGGGAGCCGCGGCACGTCTCCGGCGGAGTCCATGGCGACGTCGGCAAGACCCTGGTAGAGCGCGGCCGGCCGCTCGGGCGGGTCGAGGCGCGGCACGAGGTTCATGAGACAGGTGAGGGTCGTCAGGCCGCGGAACCAGCCGCCGCCGCGGCGGGCGACGCCGAACTCGAGACCCGCGCGGAAGACCTCGGTGCCGGCGGGATCCGACTCCGACAGTGCGATCGCGGCCTTCGCGAGTACGAGCGGGATGTCCCGTTCGAGCCCGTCCTGCAGGCGCTTGCGCTGGTGCGCGGCCGGATCGTGCGGCGGGCTGAGATCGACGAGGACGTCGTCGCCCTCCACGGAGACCGGGAACCGGCGCAACTCGTCCGCGAACTGGTCGAACGTGCCGCCGGTGGCGAGGTCGAAGCGGGCGTGGTGCCAGTGGCAGGTGAGAATGCCGTCGCAGACGCTGCCGCGATGGAGGGGGAAACCCATGTGCGGGCAGCGGTTGTCGACGGCGTAGACCTCCTCGCCCTCGGCGAACAGGCACACGACGTGCCCGTCGAGATGGACGACCTGCCGGCCGGCGGCGCGCAGCTCGGCGAGCGACGCGGCACGGACACGGCGATCGGATGCGACAGCGGTCATCGGTTCCTCCTCAGCGCGGATCGCGTGCACTCACACCGGGAGCGTAAAACCTCAATTAAGGTTGAAGTCAAATGGCCGCCGACGACCTCACCATCGGCGAGCTCTCTGCGCGCAGCGGGGTCGCCCCCTCGGCCTTGCGCTTCTACGAGGAGCGCGGGCTGATCCAGGCCGAGCGCACCGACGGCAACCAGCGCCGCTATCCCCGCCGGACGCTGCGCCGGATCGCCCTCGTCCGTGCCGGCCGGGCCGCAGGGATCCCGCTCGAACGGATCCGGCAGGCGCTCGACTCGCTGCCGACGGAGCGTCCGCCGACGCGCCGCGACTGGGACCGCCTCTCCCGTGCCTGGCGCGCCGACATCGACGACCGGATCTCCATGCTCGAGGCGCTCCGCGACCGGCTGACGACGTGCATCGGCTGCGGTTGCCTCTCGATCGACCGCTGCAGCCTCCTCAATCCCGACGACGAGGCCGCGGGCTTCGGCGCCGGCGCGCATTACCTCCGGCGCGACAGCCGGCGCGCCGTCGCGTAGCGTTCCGCGTATGACGGCGATCGAGGAAGGAGCCGCGTTCGGGCCGTCGTCGTGGATCGACGTGCCGCAGGAGAAGATCCAGGCCTTCGCCGACACGACCGGCGACCACAACTTCATCCATGTCGATCCCGAGATGGCCGCTCAGACCCCGTTCGGGGGCACGGTCGCGCACGGCTACCTGACGCTCTCGCTGCTGCCGCAGATGTCGTACGAGGTGCTGCCGCACGACGAGCCCGGCGCAGGCATGGCGCTCAACTACGGGCTCAACCGCGTGCGCTTCCCCGCCCCGGTGCCCTCCGGGACGCGCGTCCGCGGATCGTTCGTCGTCGGGGCCGTCGAGGACGAGGACTGGGGGCGCCAGGTCACGATGACTGCGACGATCGAGCGCGAGGGCGGCGACAAGCCCGTCTGCGTGGCCGAGGTCGTCTACCGCTACTACCGCCTCTAGCCGCCTGGATCCTAGATTCTCGCGTTCACGCCGTAGAAGGTGTAGCTTCGTGCGGCTGCGGTATATTTCGGATCCGAAATCCGACGAGGAGGAGGCGAGATGCTCGAGGACGCGGCGCGAGAGCTGGAGACCAGGTGGGGCACGGACGACCGCTGGAGCGGGATCGAGCGCACCTACTCGGCCGAGGATGTCGTGCGCCTCCGCGGCTCCGTCGTCGAGGAGCACACGCTGGCGCGCCGCGGCGCGGAGCGCCTGTGGCAGCTGATCCAGAGCGAGCCCGTCCGCGCACTCGGCGCCCTGACTGGGGGCCAGGCGGTCCAGATGGTGCGCGCCGGCCTGCAGGCGATCTATCTCTCCGGCTGGCAGGTCGCCGCCGACGCCAACCTCGCCGGCGCGACGTATCCGGATCAGAGCCTCTATCCGGCGAACAGCGCGCCGGCTCTCGTCCGCCGCCTGAACAACGCCCTCCTTCGCGCCGACCAGATCGACTGGGCGGAGGGACGGAACGGCACGGACTGGATCGTGCCGATCCTGGCCGACGCCGAGGCCGGCTTCGGCGGGCCGCTCAACGCGTACGAGCTGATGCGCGCGCTGATCGAGGCCGGCGCCGCGGGAGTCCACTACGAGGACCAGCTCGCCTCCGAGAAGAAGTGCGGACACCTCGGCGGCAAGGTGCTCGTGCCGACGCAGCAGTTCGTGCGGACGCTCAACGCGGCCCGGCTCGCCGCCGACGTGTGCGACGTCCCGAGCGTGCTCGTGGCGCGGACCGACGCGCTCTCGGCGGCCCTCCTCACGAGCGACGTCGACGAGTACGACCGCGACTTCGTCACCGGTGAGCGGACGGCGGAGGGCTTCTACCGCGTCCGTGAGGGGATCGACGCGGCCATCTCGCGTGGCCTCGCGTACGCGCCGTACGCCGATCTCGTCTGGTTCGAGACGTCGACGCCGGATCTCGGCGAGGCGCGGGAGTTCGCGGTGGCCATCCACGACCGTTTCCCCGGCAAGCCGCTTGCCTACAACTGCTCGCCTTCCTTCAACTGGCGCGCGCACCTCGACGACGACGAGATCGCGTCCTTCCAGGACACGCTCGGCGACTGGGGCTATCGCTTCCTCTTCATCACGCTCGCCGGCTTCCACTCGCTCAACGCGGCGATGTTCGAGCTCGCGCACGGCTACGCCGGCGAGCAGATGCCCGCGTACGTGCGGCTGCAGCAGCGCGAGTTCGAGCTCGAGGAGCTCGGCTACACGGCGACCCGGCACCAGCACGAGGTCGGCGCCGGCTACTTCGACCTCGTCACCCGCGCCGTCGCTCCGGACAGCGAGACGCTCGCGCTCAGGGGCTCGACGGAGGAGGCCCAGTTCGCGCAGGAGACGGCGTGAGCGCGCTCGCCGAGGTCGAGCTCCTCGCCGCGGCGGACGAGAGCGTCCTCAACCGCGAGGCGCTCGGGCTCGTCGCGCGCCTGCACCGCGAGCTGAATCCGCGGCGCCGCGAGCTGCTCGAGCAGCGGCGGGAACGGCAGGCGGAGCTCGACGCGGGCGCGCTGCCGCGGTTCCTCCCGGAGACGAAGGACGTCCGCGAGGGGGACTGGCGCGTGGCCGACGCGCCGGCGGATCTCCGTGACCGCCGCTGCGAGATCACCGGCCCGGTCGACCGCAAGATGATGATCAACGCCCTCAACTCGGGCGCGCGTGTCTTCATGGCCGACTACGAGGACGCGTGCTCGCCGAGCTGGGAGAACGTCGTCGAGGGGCAGCGGAACGTCACCGACGCGGTCCGGCGGGAGATCTCGCTCGAGACCCCGGACAAGACGTACCGCCTGAACGACGAGATCGCGACGCTCCTGATCCGGCCGCGCGGCTGGCACCTGCCCGAGCGGCACGTGATCGTCGACGGTGAGCCCGTCTCGGCCTCGCTCTTCGACTTCGGGCTGCACATGGCGCGCAACGCCCGCGAGCAGGTCGACCGCGGCTGCGGGCCGTACTTCTACCTCCCGAAGCTCGAGTCGCACCTCGAGGCCCGGCTCTGGGCCGACGCGTTCACGCTCGCCGAGAAGGAGGTCGGTCTCCCGCACGGGACGATTCGCTGCACGGTCCTGATCGAGACGATCCTCGCCGCCTTCGAGATGGAGGAGATCCTCCACGAGCTGCGCGACTGGGGCTGTGCGCTGAACGCGGGACGCTGGGACTACATCTTCAGCGCGATCAAGAAGTTCCGCACGCGTGACTGGGTGCTGCCCGACCGCGCGCAGGTGACGATGACCGTGCCGTTCATGCGCGCGTACACGGAGTTGCTCGTGCGCTCCTGCCACCGTCGCGGCGCGCACGCGATCGGCGGCATGGCCGCCTTCATCCCGTCCCGCAAGGACGCCGAGGCGAACGAGATCGCGCTCGCGAAGGTGCGCGACGACAAGGAGCGCGAGTCGGGCGACGGCTTCGACGGCTCGTGGGTCGCGCACCCGGATCTCGTGCCCGTCTGCACCGAGGTCTTCGACGGCGCGCTCGGCGGGGGCCCGAACCAGCTCGAGCGGCTGCGCGAGGAGGTCGTACCGGACGAGGCGGCGCTGCTGTCCATCCCGGATACGCCCGGCGAGATCACCGACGCCGGAGTCAGGACGAACGTCTCCGTCGGCGTCCGCTACCTCGAGTCCTGGCTCCGCGGAGTCGGCGCCGCGGCGATCGACAACCTGATGGAGGACGCGGCGACCGCCGAGATCTCCCGCTCCCAGATCTGGCAGTGGGTTCGGAACGGACGTGTCGACGAGAAGCTCGTCCGCCACGAGATCGAGCTCGTCGACGCCGGCGACGAGGCGAAGGAGCTGTTCGCCGCCGTCGCCCTGTCCGCGGAGCTCGAGGACTTCCTGACCCTGCCCGCCTACGAACGACTCGACTGAGGAGGAGGCGACATGACCGAGACGATCATCACCACGAAGGAGCGGTTTGAAGACGGCGAGCTGCTCGAGCCGGACGATCCGCCGGCCGCCGAGCTGGCCGAGTGCACGTGCCCCGACTTCTGCGAGCGCGATCACGACAACGAGTAGCCCGCTCCGAGTCGCCGGTACACGGGCGTATGCTCTCCGGGTCGACTCGACCAGGGAGCCTGCTCTGGCGGACAAGCGCAGCAAGAGCTCGGCGACGAGTGCGGAGCTGAACCGCCACATCGGGACGGCGGTCAAGCGCTTCGAGCTCTCCGACCGCGACCAGACCACCCACACGCTCAGCGGCGGCGGCGCGTGCCAGCGGGATCCGGAGCAGTGACCCTCGACTCCACGAAGGCCGACGACATCGCGCTCGTGATCGAGGAGGCGATCTTGTCGGGCGAGCTCGAGCCGGGTACGGTGCTGCGCCAGGAGCATCTGTCGGAGCAGTTCAACGTCTCGCGCACTCCGGTCCGCGAGGCGCTCCGCCGGCTCGCGGCGCTCGGGCTCGTCTCGTTCGTCCCGAATCGCGGCGTCCGCGTGCGGACGATCTCGCGGGAGGAGCTGCACGAGGCCTTCATGGTGCGCGCCGAGCTCGAGGCCCTCGCGACCGAGGTCGCCGCGGCGAAGGTCGCGCCCGAGGATCTCGCGGAGCTCGAGGCCGTCGAGCGGCACTTCGCCACGATCTCCAAGGACCTCCGCTCGCGCGAGCCCGGCGAGGCGCGGCGCTCGATCATGGGCGAGTGGGTGCGGGCGAACCACGCCTTCCACGACGTCATCTACCGCGTCGCCGATCTGCCGCTCGTCGAGCAGCTCGCGAAGAGCGCGCGGCGCTCGTTCTCGGGGCCGGCCGTCTGGGCGCCGGGCGACCACTCGATCGACGACCTCTACGCGAAGAACGCCGAGCAGCACCGCGCGATCCGCCAGGCGCTCGCGGCCGGCAGTGCCGAGGGCGCGCGGGCGCTCGCGCGCGAGCACGTGCTCTCCTCGTTCCACATGCTCGAGGCGATCCTCGAGCAGGTCGGCGGCACCTGGCCGCAGCCGAAGCGCGACACCGCTAGGCTGCGGGCATAGTCGCTGCCTGACGACATCTCGCGCATGGATCCGCTCTACAAACCGCAGGGCGTCGAGGCGCGCTGGCAGCAGACCTGGGAGGAGGAAGGCCTTTACGAGGCCGACCCGGCGGCGCCCGGCGACACGTTCGTCGTCATGCACCCACCGCCGAACATCTCCGGCTCGCTGACGATCGGCCACTGCCTCCAGCTCTCGCTCGAGGACACGCTCGTCCGCTGGCACCGCATGCGCGGGTTCAACACGCTCTTCCAGCCCGGCTACGACCACGCCGGCATCTCGACCTGGGCTGCCATCGGCCGGACGCTCGCCCAGGAGGGGCGGAGCCAGCGCGACCTCGGCCGCGAGGGCTTCGACGCCTACGTCCAGGAGTGGCTCGAGCGCTACGGCGGCACGATCATGAGCCAGTTTCGCCTCCTCGGCGCCTCGCTCGACTACCGGCGTACGCGCTTCACCATGGACGAGGACTACTACCGCGCGGTCATGCGCTGGTTCGTCCACCTCTACGAGCGCGGCTGGATCTACCGCGCGAACCGCATCGTCAACTGGTGCCCGCGCGACCTGACCGCTCTCTCCGACCTCGAGGTCGAGCACGAGGACGCCGACGACACGCTCTCGTACGTCCGCTACCCGCTCGTCGACGGCTCGGGACACGTGACGATCGCGACCGTGCGGCCGGCGACGATCCTCGCCGACGTCGCGGTCGCCGTCCATCCCGACGACGAGCGGTACCGCGAGCTCGTCGGCAAGGAGGTCGTCGTCCCGTTCGTCGAGCGGCACGTGCCGGTGATCGCGGACGAGCGCGTGGAGATGGAGTTCGGCACCGGAGCGCTCAAGATCACGCCCGGCCACGATCCGACCGACTTCGAGATCGGCCGCGACCACGGGCTGCCCGAGCTGACCGTGATCGGCCTCGACGGACGCATGACCGAGGAAGCCGGCGACCTCGCGGGGTTGACGGAGGACGATGCGGCCGCGCGCGTCGTCGACTGGCTGCGCGAGCACGACCAGCTGGAGAAGCGCGAGAGCTACCGGCACGCCGTCGGCCACTGCGTGCGCTGCCACAGCCGGGTCGAGCCCCTGATCGTGCCGCAGTGGTGGGTCGCGATGAAGGAGCTCGCAGCGCCGGCGGTCGCCGCCGTCAAGGAGGGACGCGTCCGCTTCACCCCCGACCGCTTCGCGCGTGTCTACCTCGACTGGATGGAGAACGTCCGCGACTGGTGCATCTCCCGACAGATCTGGTGGGGGCACCGGATCCCAGTCTGGTACTGCCCCGACGGCCACGTCACCGTTGCCGAGACCGAGCCGCAGGCATGCTCGGAGTGCGGTTCGACCGAGCTCCGCCAGGACGAGGACGTGCTCGACACGTGGTTCTCGTCGGCGCTCTATCCATTCGCGACGCTCGGCTGGCCCGACGAGACTCCCGAGCTCGCACGCTTCTATCCCGGCAACGTGCTCGCCACGGCGCGCGACATCATCTTCCTCTGGGTCGCGCGGATGATCTTCTCCGGCCTCGAGCTGATCGGGGAGGAGCCCTTCCGGGACGCGGTCATCCACTCGTACCTGCAGAACCCGGAGGGCAAGCGCATGTCGCGCACGCTCGGCACCGGCATCGATCCCGAGGAGGCGCTCGAGCCGTACGGCGCCGATGCGACCCGCTACGGGCTGCTGAAGATGACCACCGGCCAGGACCCGCGCTTCTCGTGGGGCACGATCGAGGAAGGTCGGAAGCTCGCGAACAAGCTCTGGAACGCGAGCCGGCTCCTGCTGCTCAGCGGCGCCGTCGAGCCGGAGGCGCGGCCCTCGTCGGTCGAGGAGCGCTGGATCCTCTCGCGCATCGACGCGACGAGGGCGGAGTTCGAGTCCGACCTCGCGGCCTTCGACTTCGCGCACGCCGTCCAGCGCCTCTACCACCTCACGTTCGACGACTTCTGCGACTGGTACCTCGAGTCGATCAAGCCGCGGCTCGAGGAGGAGGAGGTGCGCGCGACCGCGTTCGCGGGGCTCGAGCGGCTGCTCAAGCTGCTCCACCCGGTGATGCCGCACGTGACCGAGGAGATCTGGACGAACCTGCCGGCCCGTGCCTCGCGGCTGATCGTCGCGCCGTGGCCCGAGCCGGAGACGTGGGAGGGCGATCTCGAGGCGATGGACAGCGCGCAGACCGCGGCCCGCATCTACCGGCGCAGCGGCGTTCGGATCAAGCTGGAGGGCGATTCAGCGCGCGTCTTCGAGGCGGTCGTGCGACCGGGCGACGACGGGCACGGCGACGTCGAGACCGAACGGGCCCGTGTCCAGAAGGAGATCGAGCGAGCCGAGCGCATGCTGGCAAACGAGAAGTTCGTCGCCAACGCGGCACCCGAGGCCGTCGACGCCGAGCGCGAGAAGCTCGCCCAGTACCTTGCCGAGCGCGACGCGCTGGGTTGAGTCCCTCTCGCCGTGGCCGGTGGACGGCTTCGGCACCGAGCGGATGCGGGCGCTGCTGCGGGAGCTCGGCGACCCGCAGGAGCGGTTCCCCGCGATCCACGTCGTCGGCACGAACGGCAAGTCGACGACGACGCGGCTGACGGAAGCGCTCCTCGCGGACGCCGGTCTTTCCGTGGGCGCGTATCTCTCGCCGCACGTGCGCGGCTGGGGCGAGCGGATCCGCATCGGCGGGAAGGTGGCGGACTTCGAGGGCGCGGTCGCGGCCGTGCGGCCGGCGGCGGAGTCGCTGCGGGCGACGCAGTTCGAGGCGCTTACGGTCGCCGCTCTGCTCGCGTTCGCGGAGGCGGCCGTCGACGTCGCGGTCGTCGAGGCCGGGCTCGGCGGCCGCTACGACGCGACGAACGTCCTCCGCACGCGGGTCGTCGTCCTCACGAGCGTCGCGCTCGACCACATGGACGTCCTCGGGGAGACGCGCGAGGCGATCGCCGCCGAGAAGCTCGCGGTCGTGCAGCCGGGCTGCACGGTCGTGCTCGGGGAGCCGGAGTGGCGCGACCTCGCGGAGGAGAACGGCGCCACAGCCGTCGTCGTCACCGGCCGCAGCAACCTCGCCCTCGCCGTCGCGGCCGCGGAGTCCTTCCTCGGACGGCCCGTCGATCCACACGCCGCCGACGAGGTCGTGCTCGCCGGCCGTCTGGAGCAGCGCGGCGAGAGGCCGCTCGAGGTCTGGGACGGCGCGCACAACCTCGCGGGCATCGGCTGGCTCCTGCCGCGACTGCCCTCGCCGCCGGGCGGGGAGTGGACGATCCTCTGCTCGATCCTTCGCGACAAGCGGCCCGGGATGATGCTCGAGGCGCTGTCCGTCCTCGGCTCCACGCTCGTCGCGACGGAGAGTCGCAACGGCCGGGCTCTTCCCGCCACGGAGCTCGCCGCGCTCGCCGCTGCGCACTTCGACCGCGCCGAGGCGGAACCCGATCCCACCGCCGCCCGGACGCGCGCGCTCGGGCTCGCAGGCGCCGACGGGGCGGTGCTCGTCACGGGCTCCCTGTACCTTCTGGCGGAGTTGGAGCTCTGAAGTGGCGAAAACCTCGACCTACAACCCCGGCGAGACGCTCTCGATGTTCATGCTTGCCGCCGTGGTTCTCGTCGGCTCGATCGGTTCCGCCTTTGCGGCGGGCTTCTTTATCGGCAGGATTCTCCTGTGACGCTCGCCAGCTTCATCAGCTCCGGCACCTCGCACGCCGTGATCAACGGCTTCGCGTTCTTCGCCTTCGTGGTCTGGCTGTGCCTCGGCTACTGGACGTACAAGGATGCCCGCCGCCGGATCGAGGATCCGCTGCTCATCGGGCTCTCGGTGCTCGTCGCGCTCGTCATCCCGTTCCTCGGCCCGTTCATCTACATGCTCTTCCGCCCGCCCGAGTACCTCGAGGACGTGCGCGAGCGCGAGCTCGAGATCAAGGCGATGGAGGAGCGGATCTCCGCGGCCGACCTCCGCTGTCCGGTCTGTCACGCGGAGGTCGACTCGGGCTACCTCGTGTGCCCGGTGTGCACGACGAAGCTCAAGCAGGCCTGCGCGAGCTGCGGCTCGCCGCTCGAGCCGATCTGGCAGGTCTGCCCGTTCTGCGAGACGCCGATCGAGCCCGCGGAGCCGGGCGCTCCTCCGGCGCTCGGGACCCGGCAGGCCCGGCGCACCAGCAGACGCTGAATCGCGGCGCCGCGACCGATACAGTGCCCCGCCGTGGCCGTGGAGCGCACCCTGATCCTGATCAAGCCCGACGCCGTGCAGAGGCGGCTCGCCGGCGAGATCCTCGGGCGGATCGAGGCGCGCGGCTTCGAGATCCGCGAGGGCAGGCTCGTCACGGCGAGCCGCGAGCTTGGGGAAGCGCACTATGCCGAGCACCGCGAGAAGCCGTTCTTCGGCGAGCTCGTCGCGTTCATCACCTCCGGGCCGACCTGGGCGCTCGTCGTCGAGGGCGAAGGCGTGATCGCCACGCTGCGCGCGACGATCGGCGCGACGGACCCCGCGAACGCCGCACCCGGCACGATCCGCGGCGATCTCGCCTCGTCGATGCCGGACAACCTCGTGCACGGCTCCGACTCGCCCGAGTCCGCCGCGCGCGAGATCGCGCTCTGGTTCGGATGACCCATCCGAACATCGAGGCCTGGACTCGCGAGAACGCGGAGCGCTACGACGCTCGCGCCGAGGCGGCCTGGGCAAAGGACGAGATCGACTGGGGGGTCTGGCGCGTTCCCGAGAGCGAGCTGCATGCACTCCCGGACGTCGCGGACAAGGATGTGGTCGAGCTCGGCTGCGGCACCGCCTATTTCGGTGCGTGGCTGAAGAAGCGCGGCGCGGCGCGTGTCGTCGGCGTCGACCCCACGCCCGCGCAGCTCGCGACAGCGCGGCGCTGCAACGAGAAGTTTGGTCTCGGGCTGGAGTTCGTCGAGGCCTTTGGCGAGGAGGTGCCGCTGCCCGACGCCTCCTTCGACGTGGCCGTGTCGGAGTACGGCGCCTCGATCTGGGCCGACCCCTACCGCTGGATCCCCGA
>Ga0134128_10007991_pt1 | contig 12738 bp, 14 predicted proteins | sample KB31754_FD_96462 | JGI IMG/M metagenome (GOLD analysis project Ga0134128, IMG submission 96462) | Terrestrial soil microbial communities with excess Nitrogen fertilizer from Kellogg Biological Station, Michigan, USA - KB3-175-4 | ecosystem: Environmental > Terrestrial > Soil > Unclassified ...
ATACAAAGATTACAAGAAAATGTAGATGATATAAAAAAAGCAGGTGGACAGGGGGCCGCAGAAAGATTTTTCAAAACTCATTCTTTAGATGAAGAAGACAGAACCTAACATTTCCATTTATGGAGTAGGGGTTGGTGTTAGTGGTGGCGTTGGCGTAATGTTAAGCTTCTTTAACAAATCATCTGGAGGATACCATGCCTCATCTGCTGCTGAATGATTTTGGTGAATCCAATTATCAATGCCAATTTGCCAGCGGTTCACTCCATCTGTTGAGACAGGATCATTTTCCCGAACAACATAGTACAATTTGCCGTTAAATTGCTGGTAAACAGGCGACTGGGTTGTTGGCTCGGTTCCTTTGATGAAGTATTCTGTCCGAGTTGGCATACCGGGATAAGGAAGACCACCAAAAGTAGCATCAACAGACATAGCAACAACATCCGATGGAGGATGCTGTAGCCATGTGTCTGAGGGCTTACCCTTAAGAATTGAGCGCATAACATCGTTCCAGATTGGTGCAGCACCGGTAATTCCAGAAGCAATACTTCCCATCGGCGTATCATCATTATTACCTACCCATACACCGACCACATATGAAGAGTTATATCCAAGTGTCCAGTTATCCTTAAAATCATTGGTAGTACCAGTTTTTGCTGAAACAGTTTGGCCAGGGACAACCAAAGAGTTGTATGGACCAAAATCAATAAGTCGTGCATTATTGTCTGAGAGGATATGGGAGATAAGGAAAGTAATGTTCTCTGGCATCACTCGAGTTCCTTGTCCAGGGTTAGCTTGATACAGCGTACTTCCGTTACTATTTGTCACTTTAAGAATAGCTACTGGGTCATGTCTATATCCACCAGTAGCAAATACGCCATACGCTGTTGTCTCGTCAAGAAGAGAGGTTTCTCGTCCTCCCAAAACAAGAGATAATCCCACATTGGCAATATTTTCAGAGGTCGGTTCCCAATTTTGGATACCCATATTGTATGCATTTTGCATAACGTCCTTGATACCAACATTAGCTAGCATCTTCACTGCTGGGATATTGAGAGAATTACCCAAAGCAAAACGAAGCTGAATTGGCCCATTAAACTTCCCATTATAATTGCCTGGTATATACGGTTGACTTGCCGTAGCTCCGGGGAATTCTGTTTGGACATCCATGATCTCACTTGCAGGAGTATATCCCTTCTCAAAAGCTGTTGCATACATAATAGGTTTGAGAGACGAGCCTGGCTGTCTACTTCCAGTGGATGCGTTAAAATTACCATCATTTGAGGTGTCATAATAATCCTTACTTCCTACCATTGCCAAAATGTCACCTGTTTTGGGGTCACGCACTACCACAGCACCATTGGTGACGTGATAGCTCTTTCCCAGCTTATCAAGCTCTGTTTTCACTGCATTTTCTGCAGACTGTTGAATGTTGTAATCAAGAGATGTGGTTACTTGTAATCCACCATTTTGCACTTCCTGTTCTCCATACATTTGATTAAGCTGTGCCAAGACATACATGACAAAGTGAGGAGCCCTGATAGACATATCCTGAGTGAATTTTGTATTTTTTATTTCGTCATAGGCACTATTCTCCTGACTCTGGGTAATATATCCTTGCTGCCTCATAGCATCCAAAACGTCAGAGGTCCGAGCTAAATAATAGGTATGACCACCGAAAGGATCATAGGTACTAGGAGCCTGAGGAAGCCCTGCTAAGAAGGCTGATTGTCCCAAATCCAAATCTTTAACATGTTTTCCAAAATACGCCTCCGACGCAGCCTCAACACCAATATTGGCTCCTCCATACGGCACGTCATTTAAGTACATTTCCAGGATTTGATTCTTGGAATAGAGCTTATCTACTTGAAGAGATAACATAAGTTCCTTAATTTTTCGAGAAAAGGTCTGTTGTTGGGTCAGCAAAACATTTTTAACTAACTGTTGGGTAAGTGTTGAGCCTCCACTGACAATTTTTCGATAAATAATCAAATCAAGTGCAGATCGAAGATATCCTGTGAGGGAAAATCCTGAATTAGTATAAAAGTTTTTATCTTCAATGGAAATAGTTGCATGCTGCAGGTTAGCCGGGATATCTGAGAGCTTTACATAAATTCTGTTTTGCGTTTTATAGGCAGAGTAGAGAAGCGTTCCGTTTCTATCATAAATTCTGGTGGATTGAGCTAAGCTATTATTAATCAGTTTGCCCGGCTGAGGCAAATCCCGCCCAAACCAGATGAAAGCTCCAACGCCAATAATAATGATTCCAATAAGACCAAAGAAGGAGTACTTGGCGAGTCTACTCCACAAGACAATATCCGATTGACCTTTACTTCCAGGAAGAAGGTGTAACAATGTGTGAAGAAATCCTTTGAGTCCTTTATGGAAACGTCTTCTGCTTTTAAAATCTTGCATAGTAGACTAATACAATTATTAAAGCAAATTTGACAAAGAAAGGCAACTTCTGTTACAATCCCTATAGTATGAATCGCGTGCATGACACACAAGCCAAGTATTATAACAATCTCTTTCTGGGAGATTGTATTTGTCGTGGATAAATAAAGAAAATATGACAAGACCGATCTCCCCAAGTGGGAGATTTTTTTATGGAAAAAACTATGAGAAGAGAAGAACAACTAAGACATCAAGACGAAGAGCAAATATCAAAGATACGGTTTGTAGGCTTTGATTTGGATGGAACGCTTCTGCAAGAACCTGTGAGAAGTTTTCCAGAAGTCTTTACCGATAAGACAACACGGCTATTTGGACTTCAACCAGAATCCACCATTCAATTCGCTCAGTCTACAATGGGTGCTTCAACTGTGCATCAGCTACAAAATATACCTGCCTCCATAGGGCTACCATCTCATCATGTACTTCGTATTATCTCATCAGATTTAAGAACTTTTATAGCCAATGCAATTGATGCAGAGTTTTTTGATCAGGAAGTTGAGCTTTTCCCTGAAGTAGTACAAGCTCTTACCCAATTGAGACAGCAGGGAGCCAACCTTTTTATTTCTTCATCTCGTCCTACAACTAATATACAAAAAGTATTACTCCATCATCCAGAATTAGCAGGGCTTATTGATTTTGCTATTGGAACAGATCCAAATGACCCAACTCAAAAAAAAGGAGAGGGACATTTCAGAAAAGCAGCAGAGCATTTTGACATACCTTTTGATGATTTTATTCAACAGGCAGCATTTGTTGGAGATACCCCTTCTGATATGAAAGCCGGGACATCTATTGGTGTTATAACCATTGGCCGAACCAGCACTAATGAAGATACGGTATTAACTCAAGCAGGAGCAGATAATACCATTAATGATTTCTCCAATCTTCCAGATTTACTCAGTGCTGTAAACAATCAAAGACAAAAAGAGCATCAAGAGGCATTCCTTACATCAGCGCCATTGGAAAGCATCCTTCCTACAAAAGATATCTCCGCTGTAGCTCTCCCACACCTTAATGAAAGACTCCTCAGTTTTTCCTTTGAACCAAATGTACAAAAGCCTTATACCTTTAGTGAGATCTATGAAATGGAACTAGAAGGACAACAACAACTGCTTGCCAGAATATATCTAAAAGCAGCACATACAAATGATGGACAATCTTTTATTCCAACTTTGGTGATTGGAACAAAAAACGCTGTCGATAAATCAACAAAGCGAGATAAGAAGAGTGTCTTAGATATTGATGTAGGAATAATTGAATTTCCAGACGAGCCCAACTTTTCAATAACCTTGGGAGAATTAAGACAAATTCCAGGAATAGAACAGGTTTTATCTCAACCGAATCTCTCTGCTGTTTTACGTAAGAGCTCCCTTCGTTTTACCGATCAACATAGTGTACAAACAGCTAATGGAAGAAGTATTCTGGTAAGAGTATTTAGAAATTGTCTAGATATGACGAGTGAAAACTTTACAGCGTTTATTCTTTCCACTGATAAGCAGCCTCTATTTGATTCATTCCATGCAATGCGTATAACAAATAGACATAACTCCACTTAATAAGGATATGCTATACTAAATACTATGAGCAAGACTGACGAATTATTAACAAGAGGTGTTGCAAATGTTATTCCCGGTAAAGAACAATTAAAAAAAGTTTTGGAATCAGGGAAAAAACTGAACGTTTTTCTTGGGATTGACCCAACAGCAACAAAAATCCACCTCGGTCACGCTGTTCCACTCCGTAAACTTCAGGCATTTGCCGAAATGGGGCATACTGTCAGATTTCTTATTGGAGATTTTACCGCACTGATTGGTGATACCTCCGACAAAGATACGGAAAGGCCAGTATTAACACCTGTAGAAATTGAAGAAAACTTCCAAACCTATAAACGACAGGCTGAGAAAATCATTGATTTTTCACTTCCAAACGTCAGTGTTGTTCATAATAGTGAATGGCTTAACAAATTAAGCTTTGAAGAAATTGTCAAACTTTGCCAACACTTTTCAGTGGGAGATTTCGTTGGGCGAGAGCTTATTAGAAAAAGGCTAGATCAGAATAAACGGGTTGGCCTTCATGAATTCTTATATCCTGTCATGCAAGGGTATGATAGTTACTTTATGGATACCGATATTCAAATTGGTGGAACAGACCAAACCTTCAATATGCAGGCCGGAAGGACTCTCCAAAAAGATATTCGAGGGAAAGAATCATCTGTATTGGCCACGGAATTTCTTATTGGCACCGATGGACGTAAAATGAGTAAGTCCTGGGGCAATGCTATATGGCTTGAAGATAGTCCTGAGGACATGTATGCCAAAATCATGGCCATTCATGATGACGTCATTGTTGAGTACTTTACCCTCGCAACCAATGTCGGGATGGAAAAAGTCAGAGAAGTTGAGACTCGACTTGAAAAAGGAGAAAATCCACGAGACCTGAAGAAAGAATTGGCAAAAGAATTAGTGACGGAACTTCATACTGAAGATGCAGCAGAAAATGCTCAGCAGTATTTTGAGAAAACAGTAGTCAACCATGAAATGCCGGCAGAAATCCCCGTTGTTAGCGTTGGAACGTCAGAGAATTTGTTTGAACTATCCGACCTTTTAGTTAAATTGGGACTGGCAGCAAGTAAGTCCGAAGCAAAAAGACTCGTCGAACAGGGAGGAGTTATGATTGATGAAGAAAGACAAGATAATCCCTCAAAAGAAGTTGCAATTGAGGACTCAGTTATTATAAAAGTAGGGAAGAGGAAGTTTGTAAAAGTGACATTACAAGAGTAATTATGGAATTTTTTAGACGACACCAATGGATTTTAAAAATCCTTATTGCACTTGCAACTCTTGCGCTTATTGCAGCGGCAGTTTTGCCATATATAACTCTTGGCCAATAAATTCCTAGACAAACACACAGAAGAGCTGTATAAATGACTCATGCTTCTTTCAACCTCTATTGATGATTCCGGCAAGCTCTTTGCAAATTACGCCAAAAGACTGGAAAACTTAGATATAAAAGTTCTCCGTGATTTTCTCTATCATCTTCCTCATAGGTATGATGATTTTTCACTTATTACACCCATTGAAAAAATCCAAGCTGGAGAAGTCGTTACGATTCAAGTAACCATTGCATCAATAAAAAATAACTTTACCAAAAACCACAAACAAATCCAAAAAGCAGTGGTAACGGACGGGACAGGGGAGATAGAAATTATCTGGTTTAACCAGCCTTTTATTACCAAAACATTAAGAAGTGGAGAGCATGTTGCTTTCTCCGGACGAGTGGAAACAGATGGGTTTAAGCTCCTTATGACTAATCCAGATTTTGAAGTCATTCCTGCAAACGGCCAAACCATCCATACAGGTCGGCTTGTCCCGATTTATCCAGAGACCCATGGCGTTTCTTCAAAGTGGCTCAGACGCCAAACCTATAAATTGCTCAGTACTAACGAGTTTGAAGAATTTCTCCCTCCCTCTTTAGTGGACCAGCTCGGGCTTATGTCATATCGTGATGCACTTTATAAAATTCATTTTCCAGATACTCTCGCAGAGGCAGAAAAAGCAAGAGAAAGACTCTCTTTTGATGAAGTTTTTTTACTCCAGCTGGCTGCAATGAAGCGAAAAACAGAATGGAAACAGACATTAAAGGGCCATATCTTCCAACTGAACCCTTACGAGAAACAAATTGATGCTTTCTGGGAAAGTTTGCCTTTTGAGCCGACAAACGCTCAAAAAAGAGTTATTCATGAAATATTTCTGGATTTTTCAAAAGGCGAGGTCATGAATAGGCTTTTGGAGGGAGATGTGGGGAGTGGAAAAACCGTTGTTGCAGCAATTGCGATGTATATTTCTTTCCTAAACGGTTTTCAATCTGTTCTTATGGCCCCCACCCAAATTTTGGCCGAGCAGCATTACCAAACGATTTTCAAGCTTTTACAGCCGCTTGGAGTACGTGTAGGCCTTCAAACAGGAAATAAAAAGATAAATAATGCTGCCATTCCAAACGGAGGTGAAGAATCTCATCCAACTCAGAACCAATCTCTATCAAGAGATCCTTCGACTACACTTCGTTCCGCTCAGGATGACAAATTACCTTTTCATATCTTGGTTGGTACCCACGCTGTTTTATCTGACAAAGTCAATTTTGACAAACTTGGTTTAGTAGTGATTGATGAACAACACCGATTTGGAGTCGCTCAAAGGACTCTTATTCAAGAAAAAGGCATCAATCCCCACGTTCTCACAATGACTGCAACCCCCATTCCCCGAACTGTCGCACTCACCTTATATGGAGATTTGGATCTGTCAGTACTGGACGAGATGCCAAAAGGAAGGAAAATTATCAAAACCTGGTTTGTGCCTGCGCAGAAAAGAGATGGGGCTTACTTATGGATCGGGGAAAAGGTGAAAGAAGGAGATCAGGTATTTATTGTTTGCCCATTTATTGAAGAATCAGAAAGTATGACAACCGTGAAAGCTGCCTCGGTTGAATTTGAGAGACTCCAAAAGCACATTTTTCCCAATCTAAAGCTTGGACTTTTGCATGGCAAACAAAAAGCAAGTGAAAAAGAACAAGTTCTCCAAGCATTTAGAGATAAAAGAATAGATATTTTGGTTGCAACGCCTGTGGTTGAGGTAGGTATTGATATTCCCAATGCAACAATTATTGTTATAGAGGCTGCAGACAGATTTGGTTTGGCCCAACTTCACCAGCTCCGAGGAAGAGTAGGGCGGGGAACCAAACAATCCTATTGCTTGCTCTTTACTGAATCAAAAAGTCTGGAGACCACTCATCGACTTAAGTCGTTAGAGCATATCCATAATGGAGCAGAACTATCCGAACTCGACCTGAAAATGCGTGGAGCAGGGGAATTGTATGGCACATTGCAGCATGGCAGAAGGTGGCTCAAAATTGCGTCTTTTGGTGATTTTCGTCTCATTGAGCTAGCCAAGCAGCAAGCAGGAAAGATATTTTCACAACTAAAAGACCACCACGCTCTAGAGGCAAAAGTTGAAGAAATAACGCTCAAACAAGTCTCTCCTAACTAAGATTTCCTTTTCATGGGAACTCAATTTCTGCAAAAAATGGGCAACCACCAGAACAAATGGTAAGACCCTCCAAGGTAAAGACATTTATTAATAATATTCTCTATCCTTATAACATTTTCTTACTTATTTCTTTCAAGATAATCATAATTACAGGATTTCTTTTCTTACTTGTATTCACACAGCACATTGCTATAGTAGCATCAAATCAATCTATTTATGGTCGAACGGCCACTCCATTATTCAGATATTAAGCCACTTGCACAATTTGCAAAAGATCATTGGTCCCGTCCCGGTGTTGATCATCCGTTCCATGGGTTTGAAGATAAAACTCCTGACAAAAAAGAACAACTCAAAGCATGCAGGAGACAGGTTTGGTATTTTGGCACTTATTTTATGCAAAAAGGAGAAACACCAGCATCCACATTAGAAAAAGTAAAAGAAGTTTATGAGCTTGAGCATGATGCTCCTCGATAGTATAAAGTTATTTGTCTTTTCCTCCTAAAGTCTCAGCTTGCAGAAAAACAGAAAATCAAGTAAAATATACCATAGCTATAAAAAATTATGCCACACGAACCGAAACGACGACATTCTAAAGAAAGACAAGGCGAAAGACGAGCAAGTATCAAATTAACACTCAAAGGCTCTATTGTTTGCCCAAATTGCCAGTCCCCAATGCTTCCACACAAAGTGTGTAAAAAGTGTGGATTTTACAAAGGAACCCAAGTAACCAAAGTCACGCAGCGTGCAAAAGTTACCCGAGGGTAAATCAGTTCATGAAAAATCCCCTTGATCCACGTCATACAAAACGTCAACACTTAGTTGAAGAACTATATAAAGGAGATTTTCATTCTCAAAAAATTGACCCAACTGCACGTCTTATTTTGGATAAAAAAGAAGAGCTAGACAAAGAAATAACTAAAGCTGCCCCTGAATTCCCAATTGAAAAAATTAATAAAGTAGATTTGGCAATTCTGAGGCTGGCGATGTATGAGCTGACCATAGATAAAAAAGAACCCCCACGAGTGGTTGTGGATGAGGCTGTTGAGTTAGCAAAAGAATATGGAGGAGCATCAAGTTCGGCATTCATAAACGGTGCACTCGGACACATAATACAAAAATGAAAAAATTATCACCCTTTAAAAACCAACAATTATTCGAGCAAGCATTTACTCACCGGTCTTTTTTGAATGAATCCAAGCAAAAGGTAGAATCCAATGAACGTTTGGAATTTTTAGGAGATAGCATTCTCTCGTTTGTTGTCTCAAAGTGGCTGTATCAAAAATACCCAGAGTATCATGAAGGTAATCTTACTAATATCCGTTCACTTTTAGTCAATACCAAGACCTTGGCTGAGGTAGCCAAAGAACTCTCTTTTGGGAGCTATCTGAAATTGTCACGAGGAGAAGAAGAAGCTAAGGGAAGAGAAAACCAAAGTCTGCTGGCAGATAGTTTTGAGGCATATCTCGGCGCACTTTTTTTGGATCAAGGATTAAAGATTGTTGGAGAATTTATTGAGAAAACAGTCCTGCCAAGGCTAGATGAAATTATTAAGAAACGTGATTTTAAAGATCCAAAGAGCCTTTTCCAAGAAATGATGCAGGCACAGACTCATGCTAGCCCCCTCTATAAGGTAACAACAGAAGAGGGACCATCACACGCAAAGATCTTTACTGTAGCCGTATATATCAAAGACGTCCGTATGGGAGAAGGCAAAGGACGGTCCAAACAAGAGGCAGAAGAGAACGCTGCGAAACAAGCCCTTGAGAAGATGGGTAAATAATGGTAAAATACATATTATGTTAGTTATTAGACTTACCAAAACAGGCAAAAAAGGCGAAGCAAAATACAGAATGGTTGTCACAGAAAGACGATACAGACGAGATGGTTCTCCAGCAGAGTATCTTGGATGGGTAACGAAGACAACCAAAGGCATCCAAAAAAGTCTTGAGATGGAAAGAATCAAATATTGGATTTCCCAAGGTGCACGACCATCTGCAACAGTAAAAAAGCTTATTGAAGCCTAATATGAAAGACGCATTGTACTACATCGTTTCCGCAATTGTTGATAACAAAGAAGCACTGAGAGTCGAAGAAGAGGATGTTGAGGGAGTCGTTACCTTCACTATTTTTGCTGCAAAAGAAGATATGGGAAGACTTATTGGAAAAGAAGGAAAAGTTATTCGAGCTGTCCGAAATGTTATGAAAATCCCAGCAATGAAAGAACACAAAAAAGTCCAAATCCAATTGGGCGAATAATGCCTATTATCCTATTATGGAAAAGCCCCGTCTCTCACAAATTGCAAAATCCTTTTCAGGACCATTGGCAATGCCTCCTAGAATCCCAGATGAAGTAAGACGTTTTCCTGGGCAAGGCAGGCTTAAGCGCTATCGAGAAGCAAATTCTAAACTAATAGCTCAACACATGAAATATGGTTTTATTCACTCCCTATTTGCTCTTAGTCTTGTTCTTATGAATTATCCCGAAAGTAATCCAGTTAATACTATTGATTTTATAAGAATAGGCATTGCATTAGTGCCTGCTGTACTGGGTTCCATTCATGCTATCGAGCTCACGAGAGCTAATGTTAACGAATTTCAAGCGAAGAGAATAAGACGGCAACATCCTAACATCTCATAATCTATTTTTTGTTACAATACCACTATGAAAATAACGATTTTGACACTTTTTCCTGAAATGTTTGCCGGCCCATTTAGTGAATCAATCTTAAAACGGGCACAAGAAAAGGGTTTGCTGGAAATTAGACTGGTAGACATCAGAGATTTTGGAGAAGGAAAGCATAAAGTAGTGGACGACAGGGCATATGGTGGGGGAGTTGGCATGGTGATGAAGGTAAATATTTTGGATGCAGCAATTACAAGTGTTAAAGACGCAAAACTAGACAAAGACGAACAAAAAGTTGTCTTTCTCGACCCACGAGGAGAAGTCTTTACCCAGAAAAAAGCCCAACATTTTTCCCATCTTCAACATCTTATCCTGCTTTGTGGACACTATGAAGGCATTGATGAGCGGGCAAGATCCCTTATTGATGAGACTATCTCAATTGGGGACTTTGTCCTCACTGGGGGAGAAATTCCGGCAATGCTTATTACTGATGCTGTTTCCCGACTTATATCAGGGGTTTTGAAAGACGAAGCAACCGAAAGAGAATCATTTCAAAAAATAGAAACAGGCCAACAATTTCTAGAACATCCCCAATACACAACTCCAAGAGAATATAAAGGCATGGGTGTGCCAGAAGTTTTGGTTTCTGGTGATCATAAGAAGATAGAGGAGTGGAAAAAAACAGAATCAGAAAAAATAACCCAACAGCATAGACCAGATCTCCTTGAAAATAAGTGAAAAATTCCTACTGAGCACTCCCAGAAGCATTTTGAGAAGCAGAATTACTAGCCCCAGGTGTTGTTAATGGCGAAATAGGAGTTATTTTCGGAGCATTTGTCACAACTGGTGTCGGAGCAACAAGAGAGGGGGTAGGGGAAACAATCCCTCCTAGATTCTCTAAAAATTGTTGATCTTTTCCTGTTACCAATTGGAGTGGAGCAGTATCATCAAAAGTAATTTTTGGCAACAGCGCGTAGTAGAAAACAACAGTTACTGTGACGGTACTGTCTTGGTTGATACTTAGTGACTTCACATCAGAGAGGGGTAATTCATTTCGCAAATTGGCAACAAAATTTTTCATGGTCACCAAATTTCCTGGTACTGTTACTACCAATTGCAGCGTATTTTGTTGGATAGCAACTCCCGCATTTGGATCAACTCCTGCGATGTTCCCTATTTGAAAGTTATAATCTCCTATCTGGGTCCCAGATTTCAGAGCAGCAGTATCTAGAGCGTTCACAATGCCTGTGACATCTTTCTCAACCGGCAACGCACTCGTTGCAATACCCAACATGGTATTTAAAGACGTGTCATTCATGACTGAAATCGCATTGAGATTCTGTTTGAGGATTGTTAATTTCTGAGTATCATCTGAAATTTGTCCTTGCATAGTAAACCATCCCTGGATTTGAGGAAGGATAATAATCCAAATGGTGATAAGACAAACAACAATAACGATAAAAGGCGTTAAAAAGTCTTTATATCGGTAATAGAGAGACTTGATAACCATTTCGTCTAGTGAGACTTTTTTAATTTCTGTACTCATAAGGTTACTCCTGTAACTGTCATAAGATATGTCCCTGATTGCTCATCAGTGATGATGCCTTGAATCGTTATTCCTTTCAAAACACTCTTCTCATTAACAAGCTTTGTTAAGTTATCAATGAGCTCTCCCATTCCACTGAGAGACAAAGATGAAACAGTAATACTCATTTTTGTACTATCCAAAGAAAAATCCGTGACAGTAAGAGAGGAAGGAAGTTGGGACGAAATCTTTATTAACTGGGTGTCCATATTCCCACGAATCGTTACAATCCCATGAATTCTCCTGAGTCTATCCTGAATAATTAAATCTTTGGCTGTTTTACTATGCAGTGCAGAAAGTTGTGCCAGAATGGTATTCTGCTCAGCACCTATTCTCTCTAGAGTCGGATCTCGGTTGATAAGAAACACTAAGACTGCAAGACAAACAGTAATAATTGCCACAACAATTGCCCCGATCTTTGCATACGCCAAAGCACTTTCGTGAGATAATCTAGATCGTGCTTTTTGGGGCAATAAATTAATCTCTGTACTCATATTAATCCCTCATTGCAAGCCCAACAGCAACAGTATATTCAGAAGCACTGTCGATAATATCTTTTGTTACTTCCTGGTCAACAAGAATTTTCCAGGGATTAGCAATAGCAGTTTCTATCCCTGTACTCCCGGTAAAATAGGTAGCAAGGCCGGGAAGTTTAGCACTTCCACCAGAAAGAATGATTTGTTTGACAGGATCTGAAGGATATTTTTCCCCATAATACGCGAGTGCTTTTTTCATTTCTGTGAGAATTGAGGAGAGAATTGGTTCAGCAACTTTTCCTATTTTCCCTCCCACTGTCGAATCAGCCAAACCATACACTTTTTTATATTCCTCAGCTTGAGAAAGAGCAAAACCAAAATCAGCAGCAATTGCACGACTCAGGGCAGTGCCTCCTGTAGGAAGAGAATATGTAAAAACAAGCGTGGAATCATGGACAATTGCTAAAGAGGTACTTACTGCGCCGATATTAACAATCATAGTTGATGGAAAATTTTCCTCAACAACGACTGATCGGACAATAGACAGCAGCTCTGTTTCTA
>Ga0134128_10007992_pt1 | contig 12737 bp, 13 predicted proteins | sample KB31754_FD_96462 | JGI IMG/M metagenome (GOLD analysis project Ga0134128, IMG submission 96462) | Terrestrial soil microbial communities with excess Nitrogen fertilizer from Kellogg Biological Station, Michigan, USA - KB3-175-4 | ecosystem: Environmental > Terrestrial > Soil > Unclassified ...
GCCATGAGCCTGATTCTCGGAAGGTAACACCACAATGGATTCCCTCGCAGCCGCACCGGGCACTGGTCCGGCCACCTCCCCGCTGCTCGTGCCGCGGGCACGCACCGCCATGGCAAGCTTTGCCGCCCTGCCCACCGACCGCACGCTGGTGATGGGGATCCTCAACTGCACCCCCGACTCCTTCAGCGACGGCGGCGAATACGACTCCATTGACACCGCCATAGCGCACGGCCTGCGGATGTTCTATGGCGGCGCGGACATCATTGACGTGGGCGGGGAGTCCACCCGGCCCGGCGCCCTGGACGTGGATGAGGAGGAGGAGCAGCGGCGGATCATGCCAGTCATCGCCACCCTGGCCAAGGCCGGCGCCCTGGTCAGCGTTGACACCCGCCACGCCTCCACCGCGGCCCTGGCGCTCGACGCCGGTGCCGGGCTCATCAACGACGTCTCCGGCACCAACGTCCACCCTGACATGATCGCCCTGATCGCCGAACGCCAGGTTCCCTACGTGCTGATGCACAGCCGCGGCGATTCACGCCACATGGATTCGCTGACCACCTACGCGGACGTGGTGGAGGACGTGGTGCGTGAGCTGGGCGAAGTCCGCGAACGGTTCTATGCAGCGGGCGTGAAGCCGGAAATGCTGATTGTGGACCCGGGCATCGGCTTCTCCAAGAACGCCGAGCAAAACTGGGAACTGCTCGCCAACCTGCACCGGGTGGCGGAAATGGGCAACAAGGTGCTGGTGGGCACCTCCCGCAAGCGCTTTTTGGGCTCGCTGCTGACCACGGCAGGCAAAGCCGCGGCCCCCAAGGAGCGCGACGACGCCACCTCGGCCACCACCGCCCTTGCCGCCGCGCAGGGGGTCTGGGGCGTCCGCGTGCACGACGTCGGCGCGAGCCTGGACGCTGCCAAGGTCGCCGCCCGCCTGCTGGTGGGAGGGCGCAACCGTGAGGCGCGCCTGGCCGGGCAGGCCGGGGCCGCCCTGTGAGCCGGCCCGACACCATCACCCTGACGGGCATCACGGCCATTGGCTACCACGGCGTGTTTGACCACGAAAAACGTGACGGCCAGCCGTTCATTGTTGACGCCGTGCTGCACGCGGACCTGGCCGAGGCGGCCGCGACCGACGACCTCGCCCACACCGCCCACTACGGCGAGGTGGCCGAGGCCATTGCCGCGTTGATCCGCGGGGACGCCTTCGACCTGATTGAAACCCTGGCCGTGCGCATTGCCGAGCGCATCCTGGCGGATTTCCCCCCGGTCTCCGCCGTCGAGGTGACCGTACACAAGCCCAAGGCGCCCATCCAGGTGCCGTTTGGCGACGTGAGCATCAACGTTTTCCGGAGCAGGGCATGAGCGGGCCAGGCTCCTGGACGCGGGCCATCCTGGCCCTGGGCAGCAATCTCGGGGAACGGCGCGGAACCCTCTCGGCCGCCGTCGCCGACCTGGTGGACCGGCCCGAAGTGCGCCTGGTGGACGTCTCCCCGGTGGTTTCCACCAAGCCCGTGGGCGGGCCCGAGGGGCAGCCCGACTTTTTGAACATGGTCATTGCGGTGGACACCACGCTGGCGCCGCTGGAACTGCTGGCCCACTGCCAGGGCGTGGAACTGGCGCACCACCGCGAACGCAAGGTCCGCTGGGGTGCGCGCACCCTGGACGTGGACATCATCACGTACGGCGAGCTGGTCAGCGACGACCCCGCCTTGACACTGCCGCATCCCCGGGCAGCCGGACGGGCCTTTGTGCTCTACCCGTGGTCGCTCATGGACCCCGGCGCCGTCCTCTTCGGCCAGCCGGTAGCCGCCCTGGCCGCGGCCGCGGCGGACATGGCCGGCATTGAACATGCCGAGCTGGAACCACCGGGCCTTGGCACGGCGCTGCCCTAAGGAAAAAACTGTACGGTTGAATCATGACAAGCAACGCAAACGGGTGAGGCAATCATGAAGGGCACAATGCGGACCATCCGGCCTGCATGGCTGGTGGTGGTGACAATCGTCCTGGCGGCGGTTGGGTGGGTGGCAACGGAGCTGACGCAGCGGGCCAGCCTTGCCCTGCCCGTGCTGCCCCTGAGTTCCCTGGCCACGATGGGACTCATCGTGGCCGTGTGCCTGATCCTCGGCTTCAAGGTCCGGCGCTGGCGCGACGGAAACCGCAACAAGCACCTGGACCCGTTGCTGGCGGCACGCACCCTGGTCCTGGCCCAGGCCTGTGCCTACGCCGGCGCCGTGCTGCTGGGCTGGCATGCGGGCATTCTGCTGGACCAGCTGCCCACCATTTCCCTGCGCCCCGACCTCGCGGTCATCTGGCACATCGTGGTCATGATGGCGGGGGGCGCGGCCATGGTGGCCGCGGGCCTGGTCGTGGAGCGTTTTTGCAAGCTTCCACCGGAGGACACCGACGCGGCCCCGAAGCCGCGGGAGAAACGTGAAGGACGCGGGGAGGAAGAGTTTGCCTAGCCTCGAACGCGGTAACCGGCACCAGGGGAGCGCCATTGACCCCGCCGATGTCACCTTCCTGCGCGTCTCCAGCAAGCTCATCACTGCCCGGCTGATCCAGCGCGGGCTGGGCGGGCTGGCCATTCTCGCCATCTCGGCGCTTCCCCTTGCCTTCCTCAGCTCCGGCGTGTGGCCGGGCTTTCCTGCCTCGCTGGCCTGGGCGCTGCCATCCGCCGTACTGCTTGTTGTTGTCTGGGTGCTGGCCCTGGTGCCCCGGCAGGTGCGCGCCATTGGCTACGCGGAACGCAATGAGGACCTGCTGATCCGCCACGGAATCATGTTCCACCGGGTCATGGTGGTGCCCTACGGGCGCATGCAGTACGTTGACGTCACCATGGGGCCGCTGGAGCGCATGCTGGGCCTGAGCACCATCCACCTCCACACGGCCTCACCCGGCACCAACGCCCTGCTGTTCGGGCTCCCGGCCGCGGAGGCCGCCCGCCTGCGCGAACAGCTGTCCGCGCGCGGTGAGGCGAAACTGGCCGGGCTGTGAACGCCCAGCCCCCTGTCGGCCTGGACGGCCAGCCGGGAAGGGAGGGCTTCCGCACCGACGGGCCCGAAGACTGGCACCGCGTCCATCCCGTCTCGCCGCTGGTGCGCGGTTGGGTGGCCGTGGCGGCCGTGCTGTTCATTTTTGGCCGCAACTCCCTTGACACGCTTTTTTCCGGCGGGCCGCGCGGGCCGCGCGGGCAGGGCGGGCAGGGACTTGCCTCCGGCGCCCCCGTGGGCGCCGTGCTCGCCGTGGTGGGTGCCGCCGTGGTGGTTTTCGGCCTTGGCTTCTTCCTGTCCTGGCGTTTTACCCGCTACCAGGTGACCGACCGCGACGTCCACATCAACTCCGGCGTCATCTTCCGCCAGCAGCGCCGCGCCCGCATCGACCGGGTGCAGGCCATCGACGTCGTCCAGCCGCTGGTGGCGCGTGCCTTCGGCCTCGCGGAGCTGAAGTTTGACGTGGCCGACGGCGGCAAGTCGGCGTTCAAGCTGTCCTTCCTCAAGCTGGCCGAGGCCAAACGGCTCCGCGCGGCCATCCTGGCCCGGGCAGCCGGCGTCGCCATCGACCCTGATGCCCCGCAGGATGTCACCGAGGCGCCCGAACGGGCGGTGCTGTCGCTGTCCCCGGGGCGCATCATCGGCTCCGTGGTGTTTGGCAGCCTCACCATTGTGGTCATTGCCGGGCTGGCGGCCGCCGTCGTGCTGGCCGTCTGGAGCCGGGAAATCGGCGTGCTGATCGGCTTCGTTCCCATCTTCATCGGCTTCGGCGCCTCCTACTGGAAGGCCATCACCGGCGACTTCAACTTCCGTGTGGCACTCTCGCCCGACGGCGTGCGGCTGCACTACGGCATGCTGGAAACCCGTGCCCAGACCATCCCGCCCGGCCGCGTGCAGGCAGTCGGCATCAGCCAGGGCCCCCTCTGGCGGCCGTTTGGCTGGTACCGGGTGCACGTCAACGTGGCCGGCTACGGCGACGACCGCTCCGACCACGGCAACCGCACGGTGCTGCTGCCCGCAGGGACGCTCGATGAGGTCATGGCCGTGCTGGCTCTGGTGTTCCCCGACCCCGGCGTGGACAACCCCTTTGACGTGTTCACGGCCGGGCTCAAGGGGCCGTTTGAGGGGCACGGCTTCATCCACAGCCCCCGCCCGGCCCGCTGGATTGACCCGCTTGCCTGGCGCCGCAACGCCTACTGCGCCACCCGGACCGCCCTGCTGTGCCGGCACGGCTTCTTTTTCCGCCGCCTCCAGGTGGTCCCGCACGAGCGCACCCAGTCACTGAGCCTGCGCCAGGGCCCCCTCATGGCAGTGCTTGGCCTGGTCGACTTTGAACTGCACTCCACCGCCGGCCCCATCCGCCCGGTGGTCCGCCACATGGCAGCCGTCGCCGGGCGCCGCCTCTTCGACGAACAAGCACTCCGTGCCGCCACCGCCCGGCGCATCCACAGCTCCGAGCATTGGCTGGCGCCGGTGCTGGACCCCTTCATCCCACCAGCCCCGCAGGAGAACAACCATGGCCATTAAGCCCGGACGCCTAGGCGTGGGAATCATCGGCGCCGGCAAGGTGGGGGCCGTGCTGGGTGCGGCGCTGCGCGCTGCCGGGCACGCCGTCGTCGGGGTCGCGGCGGTGTCCGAGGCATCCCGGGACCGGGCCGAACTGCTGCTGCCCGGCGTCCCCGTCCTGGAGATCCCGGACATTGTGGAACGCTCGGAGCTGGTGCTCCTGGCCGTGCCCGACGACGCCCTGCCGGGGCTGGTTTCCGGCCTCGCCGCAACAGGGGCGTGGCAGGTGGGCCAGCTCGTGGCGCACACGTCGGGGCGCTACGGCACGGGCGTGCTGGCCCCCGTCAAGGCGGCCGGCGGCATCTCCCTGGCCCTGCACCCGGCCATGACGTTCACCGGCATGAGCCTGGACCTGACGCGCCTGCTGGACTGCACCTTCGGCGTCACGGCCGATGCGCCCATGCTGCCCATCGCCCAGGCCCTGGTGGTGGAAATGGGCGCCGAGCCCGTGGTCATTGCCGAGGCCGACCGCGTCCTGTACCACGCCGCGCTGGCGCACTCGGCAAACCATCTCGTGACGCTGGTGGCCCAGGCCGCGCAAATCCTGGGCGAGATCGGCGTCGAGGCGCCCAACCAGGTCCTGGGCCCGCTGCTGCGCGCCGCGCTGGAAAACGCGCTGGCCTCGGGGGAGCAGGCGCTCACCGGGCCCGTGGCGCGGGGGGACTCCGGCACCGTCGCCGCCCACACGCAGGCGTTGCGCGAACACGCCTTGGACACCTCCGCCACGGACATTGTGGACGCGTACCTGGCGCTGTCCTCCGCCACGGCGGTCCGGGCCGCGCGCCGCGGACTGCTGTCCGCCGGGGCCTACCTGGGCGTCCAGGCCGCCCTGGGCATGGACGACGGCGGCACGGACGACGGCGGCACGGACGACGGCGGCAAGTCCGTCGGCGGCGCGCCCGCCACGCAGCACCCGCAGGAACCAACCACCGAAGAAAGCGATTGACATGAGCACCACCCTGGTCACCACCGTTGCCGAACTGAAGGCCGCCAGCGCTTCCCTGCTGGCCGCCAAGACGTCCGCCCACCCCGGCACGCTGGGCCTGGTGCCCACCATGGGCGCCCTCCATGAGGGCCACGGCGCACTGGCGCGGGCCGCCGTGGCCGAAAACGCGGTGGTGGTGGCCAGCGTTTTCGTCAACCCGCTGCAATTTGGCGACGCCGTGGACCTGGACCGCTACCCGCGCACCACCCAGGCCGACCTGGCACTGCTGGACGCTGCGGGCGTGGACATCATGTTTGCCCCTTCCGTGGAGGAAATGTACCCCACCGGCGAACCGGCCGTGCGCATCACCGCCGGGAAGCTGGGAAGCCTTTACGAGGGGGCCTCGCGGCCCGGACATTTTGACGGCGCCCTGACAGTGGTGGCCAAGCTGCTGCACCTGGCGCACCCCGGCACAGGCCTTTCAGCGCCCGACGGCGGCACACGGCAGCCGTACCGTGCCTACTTCGGCCAAAAGGATGCCCAGCAGCTGGCACTGGTGCGCCGCATGGTGGCCGACCTGGACTTCCCCGTGGACATTGTTCCCGTGCCCATTGTGCGCGATCCGGACGGCCTGGCCCTCTCCAGCCGGAACCGCTTCCTTTCGGGGAGGGAGCGGGAGGACGCCCTGGTGCTGTCCCGCGCACTGCGCCTGCTCCGCCGGCGTGCCGACGCCCACGAGCCCCTGGACATCCCGTCGGCGGAGGAACTGGTCCACATGATTCCCGGCGTGGAACTGGACTACCTGGAAGTGGTGGACCCGGAAACGTTGGCCGTGCGCGCCGAAAACTGTCAGGACACGCCCTTCACGGGACAGGCCCTCGCCCTGATCGCAGCCCAGGTGGGGCCGGTGCGCCTCATCGACAACGTCACGCTGGGGTAGTGCGCTGCAAAAATGCCGCCGCTCCCGCATTTTGCCGCAACTATACAGGCGGCAAAATGCGGGAACGGCGGCAAATGTGCGTTATTCCGTGATGGCCGCTGCCACTTCCGTTGCGGAGGGGTAGGCGGTCTGCGTGCCCTTCCGGGTGGCGGCCAGGGCGGCGGCGACCGAGGCGTAGCGCGCTGCATCGGCCAGGGCGTCGCCGGCCGCGAGGCGGGCCGCCACCGCGCCGGTGAAGGCGTCGCCGGCACCCGTGGTGTCCACGGCGTCGACCTTCGTGGGGGAAATGCGCACCACGGGCTCCGCGGCGTTGTCTGCATCCAGCACCACCGAGCCGGCGGAGCCCAGCGTCACCAGGACCTTGGCGAGGCCACGGTCCGCAAAGGCGCCGGCGGCGGCCAGCCACTCGGGGAGAGGGGCGTCAGCGGACGGCATGTCCAGCCCGCCCAGGAACGCCGAAGCCTCGTGGGCGTTGACCAGCAGCACGTCGGTGAGGTGTGCCAACGCATCCCCGACCGGGGCATAAGGCGAGAGGTTCAACAGAACTGTTGCTCCGGCGTCGTGCCCGGCCTGGGCGGCGGCAAGGACTGTCTCCAGGGGGACCTCCAGGCACAGGCACACCACGCCGGCGCCGTCGAACAGGGCCTGCTCCATCGCCTCGGGGCCGAGCGTGCCGTTGGCCCCGGCGGAGATGATGATGCTGTTCTCGCCGCTGTCCTCCACGGAAATGACCGCCACGCCGGTGGGTTCGGGCACCCGCCGGACGTGGCTGACGTCGACTCCGGCACCGGCCGTGGACGCCACCAGCATGTCGCCGTTGGGGTCGGAACCCACGGCGCCGACCAGCGTGACGCGGCCGCCCAGGCGGGCCGCCGCCACGGCCTGGTTGGCGCTTTTGCCGCCGGGATTGACGGCAAAGCCGGTGCCGTGCAGGGTCTCGCCGGGCAGGGGCAGGCGTTCGCAATAGATGGTCAGGTCCGCGTTGAGCGAGCCCGCCACCACAATGCGTGCGCCCGGTTCCGCGGCGCTCACGGGGCAACCTCCGCGTCAACGGGCTGGGGCACCAGCAGCGACGCGGCTAGGGCGGCGACGGTGATGGCGAGGGAAACCACCACGACGGTGAGGTAGGAGCCCTGCCCGCCCAGGGGTGCCGTGGCCACCAGGATGGCGGGCAGCACCAGGAAGCTGAGGCCGGCGCCCAGGTTGAACGCGCCCGCGTTCATGCCGGGCAGGAAGCCGGGGTTTCCTTCGGGGGAGAGCACCACGCCAAGGCCGTTGAGCATGATGTTCACGGTACCGGCGTACATGATGCCCAGCAATACCGTGCCCGCGATCATGGCAGGCAGGCTGTGCAGCCCCAGGAAGCCGATGACGGCCAGCGCCGCCACGCTGCCGACCAGCCCGATCCGCAGCATCTTCGTATAGCCCAGCACGGGTGCCAGGCGGCCGGTGATGGGTCCAAAGACCCAGCCCAGCAGCGCATAGGGGGTCAGGATCAGCAGGCTCATCTCGGTGGCGCCGATGTGGAAGCCGGGGTCTGCCGCCTGGACGTACGCGGGCACAATGCCGTTGATGACGGCAAAGATGCCCGTCATGGTCAGCGTGGTGGTCAGCAGCGGCGCCCAGGTGGAGCGCTGGCGCAGGTGCGCGATCTCCACCATGGGCTGCCGGGACCGCTGCTCCACGGCCCAGAACGCCATGAATGCGGCAACAGCCACCACGGCCAGGCCCAGGGAGGCCACCAGCGGGCCCGCGGTGACTCCGCCCACCAGCTTGGTGGCCTCATTCAGGGCGGTCAGCAGCGCGCCCACGGCAACAACGATGAAGAGCACGCCCAGCCAGTCCATCCGGGTGCCCTCGCCGGGCTTGCTCTCCCCGGCCAGCAGGAACAGCAACAGAGTGGCGACGGCGGCGATGGCCACCATGAGCCAGAAGATGCTGCGGAAGCCAAAGTGTTCGGCGAAGTATCCACCCACAAAGGAGTCAATGCCGGCGATGCCGCCGTTCACGGCGGTGATCAGGCCCATCAGGGCGCCGTACCGCTTGGGTTCCTTCACGGCGGAGCGCAGCATGATTAGGCACAGCGGCACCGTGGGGCCCGACACGCCCTGGATGATCCGGCCCACGAACAGCCAGGTGATGTCCGGGGCCATGGCCGAGACCACGGAGCCGATCCCCATCAGGGCCATCATGGCGATGAGCACCTTCTTGCGTCCGACGATGTCGCTGAGGCGGGGCAGGAACAGGGAGAAAACGGCGGCGGCCGTGAAGAACCAGGTCTGGGACAAGCCGATGGCTGCCTGGTCGGTGTGCAGTTCCTCGCCCATGGTGACCAGGGCGGGGCTCAGCATCGATGCGTTGAGCTGGAAGGCAATGCAGGCGGTCAGCAGGGCCACCATGAGTGCCGTGACATTGCCGGAGCCCTTCCGCGCCCCGGCCAGGGCCTGGGTGGCGCTCATGCATCCACCTCGCCAATGCGCACCAGGGCGTCGGTGACCAGGTTCCAGAACTTTTCGTGGTCAAGGTCCACGGCCACGGAAGTCTTGCAGTCGGCCGGGGCAGGGGCGCGGAAGTCGGCCACTGTCATGCCCAGCGTCAGCGTGCCGGTGAGCTCAATGTCCACGGGCACCTTGCGGGTGGTCATGACGGTGGGGTCGATGACGTACGCCACGGCGCAGGGGTCGTGGACGGGCGGGTAGTCGAAGCCCTGGGCGTCCTTGTACGTCTTGGTGAAGAATTCCATCAGCTCCATGACGAACTTGGCCGGCTTGGTGCCCACGGCCTCGATCCTGGCCACCACGTCCGGGGTGGCCAGCGCCTGGTGGGTGAGGTCCAGGCCCACCATGACCACGGGCCAGCCGGCGTTGAACACAATGTGCGCCGCCTCCGGATCGATCTTGATGTTGAACTCGGCCACGGCGCTCCAGTTGCCCACGTGGTAGCCGCCGCCCATGAGGACAACTTCCTTCACGCGCTCCACAATGCGTGGATCCTTGCGGGCGGCCATGGCAATGTTGGTCAGCCCGGCCGTGGGCACCAGGGTCACGGTGCCGGGCTCATGGGCCATGACCGTTTCAATGATGAGGTCGACGGCGTGGCGCGGGTCCAGCTCGATCGTGGACTCGGGCTGGTCGGGGCCGTCCATGCCGCTGTCGCCGTGGATGTCGGGGGCGTTCTCGATGGTGCGCACCAGGGGGCGGTCGCAGCCGGCAGCGAACGGGACGCCGGTGATGCCGGCGATGGTGCCAACGGACAGGGCGTTGCGGGTGACCTTTTCCAGCGTCTGGTTGCCCACCACGGTGGTCACAGCCAGCAGCTCAATGTTTGGGTTGCCGTGGGCCAGCAGTAGGGCCACGGCGTCGTCATGGCCGGGATCGCAGTCCAGGATGATCTTGCGGGCAGGGGCGCCGGCGGGCTGAGGGGGCAGCGTCGTGCTCAATTTTTCTCCACGTCTTTGGGGCGGGCGGCCTGGGTGTGCGCCAGGGGCGTTCCCCGGCTGTCCCGGGGTTCCGAAAATCCAGTGTGACACCCTGCGGGGAATTACGTCAAACGCTTAACGTGATTTTCGTCAAGCGCTTGACGCGGTGTGGGCGCCGCTGTGGCGTCCGGGGCCGGTACCATCGATGCATGCACCCCGCCTCAATGCCGCCGTCCGACGGCGCGCGCCCGCCCCGCATCACGGCGGCCATGGTGGCCGCCCGGGCGGGGGTTTCCACGGCCACTGTCTCCCTGGTCACCAGCGGCAAGACGGCCGGGCGTGTCTCCACCGACAACATTGCCAAGGTGGAGCGGGCAGTCAGCGAGCTTGGCTACGTTGTGGACGGTTTGGGCAGCTCACTGGCGCGGGGGCGAAGCAACATTGTGATCCTGGTGGCCCCCGACGTCTCAAACCCGTTTTTCGCCCGGGTGATCGACGGCGTCCGCTCCGAGATCGGCGCCGCCTTCCAGCTGCTGCTTTCCGTGACGGAGGCCGGCCAGATGCCAACGCCGGCCGAGGTGCGGACCCTCCTGTCCCTGCGGCCGGCCGGACTGCTGGTGGACGCCCCGAGCGCCGAATTCCTGGCGGCCCTGCCGGCCGCCGGGCCCATGGTGCTGCTGGACACTGCGGGGGTGGAGAGCGCCGCCCCGTCGGTCAACTTTGACGTTGCCGCCGGCGCCGTCCTGCTGGCTGACCACCTGGCCGGGCTGGGCCACACCACGGTGGCATACCTGGACAGCACCACGGGCACTGAAACATTCCGCGTGCGCAGGGAGGCCTTTTGCCGGCATGCCCGCACCCTCGGAATGGAGGTCGCGGCGCAGGCAGGCACCACCATCGACGTCTCCGCGGCCGCGCAGGCCTTCGCCGAGGCGTGGCCGCAATGGCAGCGCCAGGGAGTGACTGCCGTGGTGTGCTGCACCGACACGCACGCCTACGGGGTGCTGCAGGAGGCCCGGGTGGCCAGGCTGGACGTGCCGGGGCAGCTGGCCGTCACGGGGTTTGACGACCTGCCATATTCTGAAACGTCGAGCCCGGGCCTGACCACCGTCCGGCTCCCCGCAGCGGAGCTGGGCCGTGCGGCCGGGCGCCAGCTGCTGCGCCTGCTGGCAGGGGAGGAGCTGGACGGGCCCGGTGCTGCCGGCCGCTCGCTGACCCTGGACAGCGAGCTGGTGGTGCGCGGCTCCACCGCGGGTTCAGCCGCCCCTGGCCCGTAGCCGGCGCCGGGACACTTCCAGCCGGCTGTCGCCCTCCACGGAGGGTTCATTCAGATTCACCAACTAAACTATTGACTTGTGAGCGCAGAAAAAACCGTGACCCTCGAGCCCAGTGACGTTTCCGAGCAAATGCATGTCCGTTTGGAAAAGCGAGCCAAATTGCTGGAGCGGGGTGAAGAGGCATACCCCGTTGGGGTGGCACGGACCCACACGCTGGAGGAAATCCGGGAGAAATACCCCGAATTGGAGGCTGACTCCACCACGGGTGACATTGCCGGGGTGAGCGGCCGCGTGGTCTTTGTCCGCAACACCGGCAAATTGTGCTTTGCCACCCTTCAATCCGGTGCCGGCACCCGCCTGCAGGTCATGCTGTCGCTGGCCAATGTCGGGGAGGCCGCGCTGGCGGACTGGAAGGCGCTGGTGGACCTGGGCGACCATGTCTTTGTCAAGGGTGAGATCATCAGCTCCCGCCGCGGCGAGCTGTCCATCATGGCCGATTCCTGGCAGATGGCCTCCAAGGCCCTGCGCCCGCTGCCGGTGCTGCACGCAGAACTTTCCGAGGAAATGCGGGTGCGCCAGCGCTACGTGGACCTGATTGTCCGCGACACCGCCCGCGAGCAGGTGCGCAAGCGCTCCGCCATTGTCAAGGCCCTCCGGGACACCCTCCACGGCGAAGGCTACATTGAGCTGGAGACCCCCATTCTCCAGCTGGTCCACGGCGGTGCCGCGGCCCGCCCGTTCAGCACGCACCTGAACGCCTTCGACCAGCCCATGACCCTGCGCATTGCCATTGAGCTGTACCTCAAGCGCGCCGTGGTGGGCGGCCTGGACAAGGTGTTTGAACTGGGGCGCATTTTCCGCAATGAGGGCGTTGATTCCACCCACAGCCCGGAATTCACCATGCTGGAACTCTATGAGGCCTACGGCGACCAGTTCACCATGGCAAAGGTCATGCAACGGATGATCCTGGCCGCTGCCGACGCTGTCGGATCCCGCACCATCGAGACCGCCCGCGGGCCCATCAGCCTGGACGGTGAATGGCCCTGGCTGCCTGTTTACAAGGGGTTGTCAGACGCGGTCGGGGAGGAAATTACCCCTGCAACGACGACGGCGCAATTGCGCGCCGTTGCCGCCGCCCGCGAGATCAAAATTGATCCGGCCTGGGATGCGGAAAAGCTGGTCATTGAATTGTTCGGGGAAATCGTGGAACCCACGCTGATATCCCCCACCTTTGTTTGCGATTATCCGCCGTCGGCGCAGCCCCTGGCCCGCCCCCACCGGGACAAGCCGAATCTCATTGAGGCCTGGGATTTGATCATTGACGGCAAGGAGACCGGCACGGCCTTCTCGGAATTGATTGACCCGGTCATCCAGCGTGAACGCCTGACTGCACAGTCCCTGGCAGCTGCCGCGGGCGATCCCGAGGCCATGGCCCTTGATGAAGACTTCCTGCGCGCCCTGGAATATGGCGCCCCGCCCATGGGCGGCATCGGCTTGGGTGTTGACCGGCTGGTCATGCTATTTACCGGCGTGGGAATTCGCGAGGCAATCCTCTTTCCATTGATGAAACCAGAGTAGAAGCGGCACCGTTATGGACTATGTTGCAGTTATTGTCCCCTCATTA
>Ga0134128_10007993_pt1 | contig 12736 bp, 11 predicted proteins | sample KB31754_FD_96462 | JGI IMG/M metagenome (GOLD analysis project Ga0134128, IMG submission 96462) | Terrestrial soil microbial communities with excess Nitrogen fertilizer from Kellogg Biological Station, Michigan, USA - KB3-175-4 | ecosystem: Environmental > Terrestrial > Soil > Unclassified ...
CAGCCTCGAGAACTACGGAGCCGCTCGCAAAGACCATAGCATACCCGCTCTCGATACTGACTCCCTTGAATGTCGAGAGGCGAACGAAGCGCTCTTTCGCGATCGCGATGGCTTTATTCTTTGCCCGTGTGGCGGAGCGCCGCCACTTTCCCTTCGTGACATATTGCGCCGCTACGCACGTCCGGTCGCGAGCGGGGCATAGCGGAAATCAACAGGCCAATGTCGATTGCAGGAGGCGACGCCGTTGACCGGAACTGGAAATTGTTTGCCCGAGATTTAGCAATGCGATGTGTTAGATTGTCGAACCGTGAGTGCTATTGGCCGAACGTTTGACTGACGCGCCGCCAATCTCGCCTTTTCGCGACCGATAGAAGTCCAGGACGCCCCGGCACGTGTTCACATTCAACGAATGGAAATCACGCTTCAGCCGATCAAGGTCACCGGCCGTGATCCGGTAGTTGTGCGCACCGAGGAACAGGAGCGCCATCGCTGTCGTCCAGGAGAAATCCAGCGATTTGGCCAACATCAGTACCGGCTCGCGATCCTTCTCGATCAGCGCGCGCTCGACGATGTTGACGGGAAAGTGGCATAGCAACGAAAGCGCCACGGCTGCCTCGTTGAATCTAAGGGAGTGAGCAAATTCAAATACCCTATCCTCGGTCAGCTCACCTCGTTCGTGCAGCTTTGCCACTGTGCGCTTCGCGGCAAAGTAGTCTTTCGAGGCCGGACCGAATTTGGCGTGGATTGCGCCGGTGACATCGATGACGACCTGATGGATTTGCTGTCCGACGTCCGGGCGCTCCTTCTCGAGCTTTTGCCGCACTTCTTCTGAAGCTTTGGCGATCAACTGATGAAAAATGTGTCGGGGTATGTCGTTTCGGAGTCCTACGGACTCAGCAAGGATCGAATCCGCTTCCGAACGCCGCACCAGGTGCAAGAAGCCGGAATTCGAAAAGCTGGCACCAGTATTGGCTACAATCGAGGTTACGACCACGCTATTGCCGCGAACTACCAGAACATCGGTCACAGTCTCTGGAACGAACCTCCTCTTGGATATTGCGAGCAAATGCTGTTGGCTCTTGTTCTCGGCACAAGAGAGCAAAGTCTCAGCGTCGAGGCGGTCAGATCGGCTCAGGATGGGCCAGGCTACGTCAATGCAGTCATCGTAGGCGAGTTGGCGGGTCAACTTGTAGGGCGCGTTGTTAGTGCACGCGAGTCTCCCTGCCAGGCGGCCCCGAGCCGTTGTTTCAATGTCGCGGGCGAGGCGCCCGATGATCTCGCCGAACGTCCATATCTCATCCTCTGAATAAGTGCCGGCGATCAGCACATCGGTTGCATGCCACAACGCCCGCAGACAGCTCTCGGGGCTTCCCTTAGAAACAGCCTCTTCCAAATCAATCAAAAATGATGCGGTTTCAGCCATTAAGCGGCTCGCGGTGTCGAACATTCCTATCAGAACCGGAACAGCCTGCCATCCAGGGTTGAAGAAGCGGTAAAAACCCGTGCGGCAGGGTGCCCTTGGTTTATTGTCGGACAAATGAGACGCGCAAATTTTAGATTGTCCAAGCCGTCGGTAAGTGTGACCGCCGGACGCGGCGAGCGCCGTTCTCCTGAACGCTGGCGCCCTGCCTGCATTTCCGGGTTTTGCGCGGGAGTCCTGCCGACTTCTTCCATTGGCCCATTTTGACGAAATCCGCTGGTCGCTTTCGAGGCGGCTGGGCGGCAGATCGGGCTGCCGCTGAGAGTCGGTCTTCACGCAAGCGAGCGCTATCGCGGTTCACGCTGCCGCTCGCATGATGGCGCAGTGTCAACCGAATGAAGTACGGGGTCTCGAGGGTTGTTGCCGGTGGGTCGCCGGTGCAGGTCCGAGATTTCGAAAACGCGCTTCGCACGAGCCGTCCTATTGAAAGCTTTGTCGCGCTTCGCGGTGGTCCCTATCGCATCTATTAAATTTGCGATTTTCGTCTTATGACTTTCGCAACTGCACGGTGCGAGGCTGCGCCTTTCCTTGGGAAGGCTTCGCCGTGGACGATAAAGTTAAGATTAGATGCCCAGCCTGCACGAGAGTGTTTCGCGAAAAAGCCGGGCGAGTACGTGATGGCTCTCAATTCAATTGCCACAACTGCAACAAGTTGATCACTCTGACGAAAGAAACCGGTGACCCATTCCTTCGTCGGGCGCTGAAGACGGCAAGAGAAATCCGGGCTGCGACGGAGGCGGCGGTATTCGCCGCGACTTATGCTGGCGCGGCGTCGGCACCGAAGCGCGAGACGCCTTAGGGTCCCCGAGAGCGCGCCCCGCTGGGCCTTGTTCGACTGTATGATTGGCCCCGAGACGCGCGAATACCTATCGGAGGACTATGCGTTTTGCCGGCGCTGGCGCGATCTGGGCGGGGAGATTTGGCTCGATACGACGAGCAAGCTGAACCACACCGGCCCGGTCACCTTTGCGGGAGACCTGCCGGCCCAATTTCGCTGATGCAATCATTGATTGAGATCGAGATTCGTCACCACTGGGGTCGACGGCGCCCTAACCACCGAGACCGGCAGATCAATCGTGAGCGGGATCGGCAGATTCGTCCTGGTGCTGATCGCGGTCCGGACTTGCAGCTATCTCGGCGAGGACGACATCATCCGCATCGAGGATGACGATCGTCGCTCGTAAGGGGTTGCAGGAGGGATGGGACGCTCAGATCGCCTTCATCTTCCTGAAGGCGAACACCACCATTTTCAGGAGCAGCCACCCGTCGCGAAAGCGGGAGATTTGCGTCTCGCCATATCTCCTTGCGCCATAATGCACCGGCAGCTCGATCGCCCGCAGGCTCAATTTCGCGGCTCCGAAGATCAGGTCGAAATCCCCGAACGGATCGAATTCGCCAAAATAGTTTCGCGCAGCGCTGAGCCGCTCGTAGTCCTTCTTCCAGAGCACCTTGGTGCCGCACAGCGTATCGGTGTAGCGCTGATTGAGCAGATAGGAGAATATCTGCGCGAACGCCCGGTTGGCCAATTGGTTGAGCGGGCGCATCGCCTCGTTCTCCATGGGATAGACGAGGCGGGTGCCATTGATGAACTCGCCCTTGTTGGTGGCGATAGCCTCGTAGAATTTCGCGAGCGCGGAAGGCGGTACGGTCAGATCCGCGTCCAGGATCATCAGGATGTCGCCCGTGGCGTGCTGGAAGCCGTGGCGCACGGCGTCGCCCTTGCCCTTGCCGTGCTGCTGGAGAACCTCGATATCGAAGCTCTGTCCGTGCACCGACTGAACCCGCTTGCACTCGGCAAGGGTATCGTCGCTGGAGTTTCCTTCGACGAAAATAATCTCCTGCCGGGAACCGAACCGCGGCATCTCGCGGATGGCGCGTTCGATATTGCCGCTCTCGTTCCGGCAGGGGATGACGATCGACGTCGAGGGCGCATCCTTTCGCTGCACGCGCTTGGTGCGCGTGACCATGTAAGTGCGCAGGCAAAGTCGCCTGATCAGGGGCAGGGGGGCGATGACCTTGTTGATGATCGGCCCGAGCCCCAGGAGGCGGAAGGGGATGAGTTGCCTCAGGTCTTCGCTGATGATCTCGAGTTCCGCCAGATCCAGGATGTTGCGCAGGTCATCGCTGGAAATGGTGTTGGTCTGCGGCTGGGGCATTCGCAGGCCCAGGAAGGTCGCGAGCTTGGTCAGTGGCTCCCACAGTGCCGAATAATAGGCGATGATGATCCGCGTCTCCGGCCTGCAGAGATCGTGCAGGCGCTTGAGCGCGACTTCGATATCGTCGAACATGCCGATGGTATCGGAAAGCACGATGTAGTCGAATGGGCCTTCCTGCTTCAGTTGTTCCGACGGGTTCTCTGCGTCGCCGACCATGAATGTCAGGTCGGGATATTGCTTCTTCGCGATCGCAACCATCGCCGGCGAGAAATCCACGCCCACGCCATAGGCCGGCTCGAGCGCGGCAAGAAGCGACCCGGTGCCGCAGCCGAGGTCCAGCACGCGCGAGCCGCGTTCGACGAGGAAGCGCATGTAAGTGCGATCGGCGGTGTAGTAGCTCTGGTTCTTGGCGATCCAGCTTTCGCGCTCGCTGGCGATGTGCTCGGCGTGCTGCTGAAACACCGACTTTCGATCCGACAATTGAACGTCCGGCGTAGCTGTAGCATCGATGCCTGAAGGGAGGCCGGCCTTGTTCATATCAGCGACTATCCTTTCCCGTCCTTTTGCGCGCCCGGCCCGGAGCGACCGCAGCGATTGTCACTGTTAAGTGCATGATCGCAAGAACTCCAGTGCGAATGCGATGTTCGCCGCTCGTCCAGAGCTGGCGTTGGAGTTGGCTGGAGCCGTGATTTTGACGGTCAGCAAGGCTCCATTGGAGCGGAATGCCGAGGTTTTTCTGCAATAGGACCTGCTCCGTTGGCAAGGCTGAGGGCTTGGTTGGCGTGCAGGCAGGAGCTGGTTTTCCGAGAGAGCCGTCGGATTGAGCGAGCTCAAGACCGGGCGCCGGTTCGAAAATGCTCGTTCGGGCTGGAGGGCGCGCCCGAAGATGGTTTCCTGATATGGTCTCTTGATGTGGCCTCTTGCAACCCCGCCAGGCGGGTTTGATTGCCGCCGCCAGGCACTTAAGGGGCGCCGAACTTTACGGTCCTGCCGTGGCCTTCCTCTGGTAATGGTCAGTTCGAAGCGTCGATGCGCTTGCAAGCCGGTAGGCAGACCGGTGCCGAATCTGGACGGTCGGCGGTGGCTTGAGTAAATAGCCCCGAGTGTGCCGTTCCTTAAGTTCTTGGCATCCATCCGGCTGTAGCATGATGACGCTTTCTAACATGGCGATCGGGAGAGAGTTCATGGTCGCTGAGGAGTGGATCTCCAGATGACGCTGTCGTCGATGCGAATTGCGGTGCTCATTCCGTGTTTCAATGAAGAGGCAACAGTTGCGACTGTGGTCAGCGGCTTCAAGGAAGCGCTCCCCTCGGCAACAATCTATGTTTACGACAACAATTCTTCCGACCGCACTGCCGCCGCAGGGCTGGCCGCCGGGGCCGAAGTCCGCACCGAACGCCGGCAGGGAAAGGGGCACGTCGTGAGGCGGATGTTCGCCGACGTCGAGGCTGACGTCTACGTGCTGGTCGATGGCGATGCGACATACGATGCCAGGAGTGCCCCACGCATGGTCGACAAGCTCGTCAACGAACACCTCGACATGCTGGTTGGCCTGCGCGTCGACCAGGTCCACGCTGCTTACCGCCCGGGGCACCGGACCGGGAATTGGTTACTGAGCAGTTTCCTGTCGTCGGTCTTCGGTCAGTCTTTCAAGGACATCCTCTCGGGATATCGGGTTTTTTCGCGACGATTTGTCAAATCCTTCCCGGTGCTTTCGGACGGCTTTGAAATCGAAACCGAGCTTGCGGTCCATTCGTTGGAGCTGGCGCTTCCGGTTGCCGAGCTCGAAACTCCCTATTATGCAAGGCCGCAGGGCTCATTCAGCAAGCTCAACACCTGGCGCGATGGTTTTCGGATTCTTTTAACAATCCTCAAACTCTATCGCTCCGAAAAGCCGCTGCGTTTTTTCGGCGTGCTTGGCCTGGTATTTGCGCTGATATCGGTCGGCCTGGCGATCCCGATCTTCGTCACTTATCTGGAGGAAGGTCTGGTGCCGCGCCTGCCCACGGCTGTGCTGTCGACCGGCTTGATGATCGTGGCGATGCTTTCGCTATCGTCGGGACTGGTGTTGGACACGGTGACGCGAGGCCGGCGGGAGATGAAGTTGCTCGCGTATCTGTCGCACGCGTCACGGAGCGACTAGTCCGGGCTGCGCGAGCGCTTGCATCGCTTCTCGAATGTGTGTCGACGATCGCCAGGCCGTCCTCAAGGGCGCGCAGGTTTTGGGCGGAGGAGGATTTCCGCATGGCAAGCGAAGCGCCTGTGTCGCGAGAAGGCACATCGGCAATCCTGATCAGCGAGGATGGTCGTCTGCTCCTTCAGCTTCGCGACGATCTTCCGCACGTTTCCGATCCGGGGAAGATCAGCCTGTTCGGAGGTCGTCGCGAGGCGGACGAGAGCTTTCTCGACTGCGTCGTTCGTGAAGTTCACGAGGAGCTTGGGGTCTATCTGCCGCCGGAGCGTTTCGAGCTGATCGGGCACTACACGGGTCCGGATCATGATGCGCCCGATCGTCTCGTTCGCGGTCAGTTATTCCTGGCGCGCCAGGTCCCCCTCGACCGGCTGACGGTCACGGAGGGTAGTCTGGAGATTGTCGCCCTCCACGAACTCGATCGCATTCGCGATCGACTGGCGCCTCCCGCGAAATTTGCCCTCGAGATCTTCCTCAAGCGCGAAAAGCCGGCCGGGCCAACGTGCTCATCCGGGAGTCACGGGAGCTCCGCTGCCTGAAGGGTCGAGATCAACTCTCGCACATGCCCGTCGATCATGGCCAAGGCGACTGATGGCTTCGCGAATTCAATGTCATCGACATGCCAATAGCCGACCCTGTCGGCGACTTCCGGAAACCGCCGCCCGATCAATGGGCGATGCTCGGTTTCGTTCAGCGCGATCACGAGCGATGCTTCGTCGAAATCGGCCAGGCAGCACGGCAGCGGCGCGCGAATTGCCCCTTCCGGCACGATGCCCCTTGCCTCCAGCCGTTCCCGTGCGAATCGGGACATCGGCCCCATATTGCCGGGAGAACCTCTTTCGGCGGCTCCCCTTGAGAATGCGCGCCAGTCAAGACCTTCGATTTTGGCGAAATGGTTGAAAAGCTCCTCGGCATACCGGCTCCGATAATAATTGCCGGTGCAAAGGAAAAGAACTCTTGGGCGTTTCGTCATGACCTTCTCATGGCGCCGACGGCAACAAAGGCGCAAGGCAAGATAAGGCTTCGGCCCAAGGCGGCACGCCTCTGGAACTCGCCCGAAGCGGGGCTCGCCGCAAGTCCGACCTTTGGCGTCTGCTGCTCCAATCGGACCGGGCTGGAACTCTGTTCACGGACGGAGAACTACGGGACCTGCGGGTCGAGGAGGGACAGTCATGCAAGCTGGCTCCCGAAGGCCTGCCGGCAGGACCGCTGGCCCGAAATCGTTAGCGAAGCCTTCACCCGCACGGCGGAATCCGCCCGCCAAAACCAGACGGATCGGGGCGAGAGGGCGGCCTCGCGAGTGTGGGGGATCGGACCGTCGGCGCTCGTTACGCCGGCCGCCAGGGTCCTGCCCGCCGGGGCGGCCTTGCCCGTTCTGCTTCGCCGCTCGACCGCAGGGCCAACCTCGCTGCGGTCCGAGCCGACATCGCTTGAGGCGCCATCGACGACGATTTCGGGCGTGTAGGAAGCGCCCTGGCGCCCGATTGCAGCTTCCAGCGGCAGCATGGGTTCCCTAAAGGTGGTCCTGTGCAGTTTCGCGACAGGGCTGGGGTGTGTTACACGCAGAGGTGGATAGCAAATCTTGAACTACCGGCGGCAATGCGGCCGCCGAGGCGATCAGGGGACTTCCCTGAGCGTTGGAGAGCAGCTCGAACGTTCGGGAAGGGCAATGAGCGAAGCATCCGGTGGCGGGCGGGCCTGGACCATCACCATCCTGCTCACCGCATTCATGCTGATCAATTTCCTCGACAAGATCGCGCTCGGGCTCGTCGCGGTGCCGATGATGGACGAGCTGCGCCTCTCGCCAAGGCAGTTTGGCGATCTCGGCAGCGGCTTCTTTTGGCTGTTTGCGGTAGGCGGCGTCTTCGGCGGGTTTCTCGCCGACCGTTTCGGTGTGCGGGCCCTGATCGCCGCCATGGTGTTGGTCTGGTCGTTGTGCCAGCTTCCGATCGCCACGACCGCTTCGCTCGGCACCATCATGCTCTGCCGCGCCTTGCTTGGCCTGGCGCAGGGGCCGGCCTGGCCTGTCGCCGTTCACGCGCTGACCAAATGGTTTCCCAACGACCGGCGCAATCTGCCGATTGCGATCGCGGCCCAGGGATCGGCCATCGGGTTGATCGTGGCTGGCCTCGTCATGCCTCTGATCACGGCGAGATGGGGATGGCGTGCCAACTTTGTCGTGCTCGCTGTGGTCGGCGGCGCCTGGGCGCTGGCGTGGCTGGTGGTTGCCGGTGAAGGGAACGCGGACGGTGCCGACGAGGGTGCCGCGTCATCCGATCCGATGGCGCCGTCATTCGCACAATTGCTGCTCGACCGCAGCGTGCTCGGCTGCGCAATCACGCACTTTGTCGGCTATTGGAGTCTTGGGCTGACGCTGACCTGGTTGCCCGCCTATTTCGAGCGCGGGCTTGGCTATGGCGGCATCGTCTCGGGCAGGCTCTACGCGCTCGTGATCGCCATGATGATCCCGCTCGGCATTTCCCTTGCCTGGGGCTCGGAGCGCCTGCTGCAGAAAGGCGTCCCGTCCAGGACCGCGCGAGGCCGTTATCTGTCGACGCTGCTCGTGGTGGCAGGAGTGCTGTTTTCGGCACTGTATGTGAGCCCTCACGCCGAGTGGCTCCGTATCGGTCTGATCGCGCTCGCGCTCGGCTGTACGCCGATCGTCTACTCGCTGGGCCCGGCGGTGCTGGCGGAAGTGGTGCCGGCCGAGCGACGTGGCGCGGTGCTTGCGACCAACAATTCGGTTGCGTCGCTCGCGGGAATCGCAGCCCCGGTCGTCGGCGCCGTCCTGATCCAGGGCCTGCCGGGTGCGCGGGGCTATGAGGTCGGCTTTGCCCTGAGTGGCGCGCTGATGGTCGCAGGCGGCCTGCTTGGCTACTGGATGATCGATCCGGAGCGCTCGCTACGCCGCTTGAACCGGCATCGGGGAGTAGCCTTCTCCCCTCACAGCTTGACGATATTGCCTTCCCAGGTGAGCCCCTCGAACAGATTGACGAGCGGCGGGCCGTGATAAAGCCCCGGCAGATCGCGCGGATGGATGAACTCGTCGCGGAACCACGGAAACACCTTCGGATCGAAATTCTCGACGATCCAGTCGATCATCCGCCGCACCCGTGGCACGCGCGCCGAATCGGGATGATAGGTGAGCCAGATATCGAACGGGAAAATCGCATCGATATCGAGCGGCACCATCTTCGGTCCCATCACATGGACATAGGTCGGCGACCAGCCGATGCCGGCGCCCTTGATGATGGCCCAGAGCAGCGCGCTGGAATTGTTGGTGGAGAATTTCACGAGCTTGCGCAGCTCCACATCGGGAAACAGCCCGGTGAAGACTTCCTGGCTCTTGGTCTGGTCGGCGAACTGCATCGCAAGGCGATGTTTCCGCAGGTCCTCGATTGATTTCGGCGTTCCGTAGATCGCGAGATAGGACGGCGCGGCGGCCAGCATCGAATGAATGCGGCCGAGGCGCATGACTTTCACATCCGGGCTGGTCGGCCGGTCGAGTTGAATGGCGATGTCGACCTCGAGCCGCAACACGTCCGCCGACCGCATCGCGCACATCAGGTCGACGGCAAGCTGCGGATAGGCGCGCTGGAATTCCACAAGTCGCGGCCCCAGCCAGAACGTGCCGAACGCCTCGGTGACGCCGATGCGCACTTCGCCGCTCATGGCGGGCACCGCACGGTTGCGCGCCCGCATCAGGCCGAAGGCTGCTTCCTCCATGCGCTTGGCGGCAAGCAGGATCTCGGCGCCCTCCGGGGTGGGCCGGATGCCGTCGACATGGCGCGTGACCAGCACGGTTCCAAGCGCGCGTTCCAGGTCGTCGATCTTGCGGCGCAAGGCGTTGGGCGAAAGTCCCATGCGATCTGCGGCGGAACGAATGCTGCCGCAGCGGGCGAGTTCGAGGAAGGTGCGGACCGCTTCCCAATCGGGACCGCCAGCACACGAACTTAAATCGATGTGTTCGTTTTCCGGACCGCCCCGGTTCACAATTATCGGCATACGGTGCCCCCGCAATCCCCGTAATCTATTCGCACCGAGCAGGCTTTGGCAACCGGAGCAAGCCATGACCCACCATGACCGACATACCACCCGGACCGCTCAAGCCCTTGTCGATACTCAGAAAAAGAAGGCCAAATTTGGTCTGGAAGCTCCCGGGGTGACCAACCTGGCACAGCGGATGGTCGTCTTCAGCGCCAGCTATCGGGATATCGAAACGCTGATCCCGCGCGCGCGCAAAGCCATGGGCGGTGGCGCCGCCAATGAGGTGATCCACCGCGTGGCGCGGCACAATCCGGACTCCCTCTGGGGCGTGGCCCGGCGCGACCGCTATGCCTCCGTGGACACCGCGGCGGAAGGTTACGTCGCATTCCTGATGCTCAACGAGGAGGGCGCCGATCTCCTGCTGAGTGGTGAGCTCGACGCAACCGATCCGCCGCTGCATCTGCTGACGCGCCAGCATGAGAAGCCGGCCGCGATCTATTTCTGGGGCGTCTACGCGCCCGGCTTGATTGCCGCCGGCGTACCCCTGGCATTCGAGAAGACCTGGACGCCGCTCTATCGCGATGCGCCGATCTTCACGCGGCCCATCACTATCGAGGGCCTGCGCCTTGCCGAAAGCCTCGGCTTCCACCGCGGCGCGAGGTTCCGCGGCCGAGCCGCGCCGAAATTCCACATGTATCCGCGCGGCACTTCGATCAAGGAAACGCGCGCGATCTATGACGACTTCCTCGACATGGAGGACGACCACGACGTCTCGATCACGGTTGTGCGTTCGATCGAGGAATTCATGCGCGTCGTTGCGATTCGCGGCGCGACCTTCATCGCCGAACAGGATTGTCCGTATGACGAGGAATTCGATGGCAATGATTTTTCCGCAAGCCATCTGCTCAGCTATGTCGGCAAAGAGCCGGTCGGCTGCCTGCGCATCCGCTATTTCGCGGGCTTTGCCAAGCTCGAGCGGCTGGCGGTGCGGCACGATTACCGCAACCGCCAGATCGGCACGCGCCTGATGAAGGCCGGCGTCGAGTTCTGTCGCATGAAGGGCTATCGCCGCATCTACGGCCGCGCGCAGAAGGATTTGCTCGACTACTACGTCAACATGGGCTGGAAGCCGCTCGAAGGCTCGTCCGAGTTCTTCTTCTCCGACTACGCCTACATCGAGATCGTCATCGAGACCGATCCCAATCCGCAGGCGATCGTGCTCGGCGTCGACCCCTATGTCTTGATGCGGCCGGAAGGCCGGTGGGACCGGCCGGGTGTGCTGGACCGCTCTGCTGAGCGCGGCTCAGGTCAGCTTGCAGCGGGCAGAAAAAAATGAGGAACGTGGTCAATCTTCGATCCTACGCCAATGCTTCGCTGATCCCGACGCTGGTGCTGATGGATCTGCAGCAGGAATATATCGCCTCGCCCCGCCTGTTCTCCATATCCGGAGCCGAGAAGGCGCTGGAGAATTGCCGGCTCGTACTGGCGCATTCGCGGCGGGTGGGATTGCCGGTCGCCTTCCTGCGCATGGTCGGCCGCTCGCCGTTCTTCAACCCGGTGCTGTCCTATTCCCACTGGATCCCGGGATTCGAGCCGCTGACCTCGGAGATGGTGTTCGAGCGCGCCAAGCCGTCCTGTTATGCCAACCGCGAGTTTGCCCACGCCATGACCGAAGGCGGCGGCCACTTCGTGTTGGCGGGATTTTCCGGCGAGGCCGGTTGCCTCGCGACAGCCGTCGAAGCCTTCCACCACGGCCATCGCGTCACCTATCTGGCCGATGCTTCGGCAAGCCTGGCGCTCAATCAGATTCCGGCGCCAACCGTTCACAAAACCGTCGCGCAACTGATCGGTCTCTATGGCGAGGTCACGACCGCGCAGGATTGGATCTCGGAGCAGACCACAAGCATTTCCCTGGGGGGCTAAATGAGTAGCACAATCGACCACAAGCTCGATTTGATGGCGCGATCGCTGCAGGAGCACATCAATCTGGCCAAGGAGCTGAACCTGAACTTCGTGGCGCAGCTTCTGACCATGACGGCGATGGAGATCAGGATCAATCTGCACCGGATCTCGGATCAGGAGATCGATACCTTGTGCGCTGCCGCCGCCGAGGGCGGACCGAGAGTGCAGGCGGTGGAGGAGACCGCGCGCGTCATCAAATTCCCGTCCCGCGGCCGCTACTCCTAAAGAGGCCCCGCGAATCTCATCCACGCGGGACTGCCGCTGTTTTCTTGGAACTTGCCCGATGGGGTTGCGGCGCGTTCGTCTTTCTGGTCTTCAGGCTCACGCGAATCGGGCTGAAGCGCGGCTTGACCAAACTCGCCACAGGTGATCACAGAAGGTTCGAATCATTGCGCTTTTGGCGATTCGCCGGTGTAATTTTTTGCATCAAATCGTGTCCGGTTTCTCGTCTCTGTAATCGCCACATGTGTGACGACGTGCTAGAGAGCGGCGGGGTGTCTTGGGCTTGATTTGATCGGGGTCGACGATGGGTTCCAATGAGTTCGGATCTGGGACGAAATCCGAGCTGAAAGCTGCGCTTCGGGTCGGCGTCATCGGCGCCGGGGTGATGGGCAGCAATCACGCGCGGGTGCTGGCCTCGCTTCCCGACCTCAGCCTGGTCGGCGTGGTCGATCCTTTGGAGGCGCATCGGCGGCGCGCGACCGAGCTCGCCAACTGCCGGACCTTCGACAGTCTCGAGGCGCTGCTCGAGGCCGGCGTCGATGCGGTCACGATTGCTGCTCCCACCCATCTGCATCACGAGATTGCGCTCGCCTGCATCGCGCGCAAAATTCACGTCCTTGTCGAGAAGCCGATCGCCTCCTCCGTGGAGGAGGGCAGGAAGATCGTCGAGGCAGCGCAGCGCGCGCAAGTGACGCTGATGGTGGGCCATGTCGAGCGCTTCAACCCGGCAGTCGCCGC
>Ga0134128_10007994_pt1 | contig 12735 bp, 12 predicted proteins | sample KB31754_FD_96462 | JGI IMG/M metagenome (GOLD analysis project Ga0134128, IMG submission 96462) | Terrestrial soil microbial communities with excess Nitrogen fertilizer from Kellogg Biological Station, Michigan, USA - KB3-175-4 | ecosystem: Environmental > Terrestrial > Soil > Unclassified ...
GACCGTCAGATCAGCTCCCCGCTGAGCGGTGAACGCGTGGTCGAACGGCGAATGCGAGTCCACCAGCAGCGCGACCGCCAGCACGGACGCCCCGGTCGACACCAGCAGCACCAGGCCGATCACGATCGTCTGCACGCGCTTGCGGGTCAGGCCGCCCCGGATCGCGCGGCCGACCGCTGTGCTGCCTTTGATTGGGGCACTCATCGCCGCACCTGCGCGATCGAGTCGCGGTGGATCTGCCCGTCGGACAGTTCGATGATGCGGGTGGCGTACCTGGCCGCCAGTTCCGGGTTGTGCGTGACCAGCAGCAGCGTCAGCCCGGAGGAATTCAGGTCCAGCAGCAACTGGCCGATCTCCTCGCCGGTCGCGGTGTCCAGCGCCCCGGTCGGCTCGTCGGCCAGCAGCAGCCTGGGCCGGTTCACCAGCGCCCGCGCGATCGCCACCCGCTGCCGCTCGCCGCCGGACAGCCGTCCCGGGTAAGCGTTCTTGTGCTGCTCGATCCGCAGCGCGATGAGCAGCTCTTCGGCCCTGGTCTTGGCCGCCGCCCGGCCCAGACCAGCGAGTTGGGCGGGCAGCAGCACGTTGTCGATCACCGTCAGGTCATCGAGCAGGTTGAAGAACTGGAAGATCATGCCGACCTGCTCGCGCCGGAATTTGGCCGACCCGGTTTCGCTGAGCGAGTCAATGCGCCGGCCGCCCACGGTCACCGTGCCGCTGGTCGGCCGGTCGAGCCCTGCTATCAGGTTGAGCAGGGTCGACTTGCCGCTGCCAGACGGACCCATGATCGCAACCGCCTCGCCCGTCTCGACGGTAAGGCTGACGCCGTCCAGGGCCGGCTGGCCGGTGTTCGAATAGCGCTTGGTCAGGTTGTCAATTGCCACGAGAGTATCCATGGCCGGGAACGTAGCCATCGCAACGGCTCGCCCGGATCGGCCGTGATACGGAATCGGGCTAGCCCATTGTGACGTTTCCGCGCGGCGGTCATCCTTGCGATGTACGCGGCTCGCTCCTTCGAGCGACGCTCCACCGGGCGGCTGCGAGCGACAATGGAGTCATGTCCGAGGTAACCACCGGTTCGGCGCGGGGTCATTTCCGCGCGGTGCTCGCTTTCGTCAAGTCGGCCGAGCCGCGACGGCCGGTCTCACGCCGCGCGTTGGTCAGCGACGGGATCATCGCGATGGCATTGCTGGTGGCGGCGCTGGTCGCGGCGGGTTCTGACAAGTACTGGGTACTCGCGGTGATCGTCATCACCTGCGGCCCGCTGGCCTTCCGCCGGGTCTTCCCGCTTTCAGTTTTTTTCGTGGTGCTCGTCGTCGTTCTCGCGGGCCGGAATTTCGCGACCTACGTCACGTTCATCGCGATAATACTGGCGGCCTATTCGGCGGTCGTGCACAGCCGATTCCGGGGCGTGGCCCTGACCGCCATGGCGCCAGCCGGCTTCCTTGTCACCGCGGATTACTGGAGGGCCGGTTCGGGCCTGCCGCGGTTCGGACCCATCTCGATCTCACCGGGCCCGGCGGTGCACGAGCCCGCGCACCGGCTGACCGTGGTTCCTTTCGCGCCGATCCATATCTTCCCTGGCCGCCTGGACGGCCTGACCTTTGAGCCGACCTATCCCTGGCGGCTCACCGGCCTGCTGGTCTTCGTATCGCTGGCCTCGATCGCGTTCGTCGGAATGGCCGTGTACGCCGCCGACCGGATCCGGGCGATGCAGACAGAGCACCAGGCCGCGACCAGGCGGGCGGTCGAGCTTGAGCGATCCCGCATCGCCAGCGAGTTGCACGACGTGGTCACCCACAACGTCAGCATGATGATCGTGCAGGCCGGTGCCGCCCGCCAGGTCCTGGCCAGCGATCCTGGCCAGGCCAAGGACGCGATGCTCGCGGTCGAGTCCAGCGGTCGCGCCGCCATGACCGAGCTCCGGCATCTGCTCGGCCTGCTCAGCCCGGCTCCCAGTGACCGCGCGGCGGCCGGTCCTGGTGACGACCTCACGCCCCAGCCGGGACTGGCCCAGATCGAGGCGCTGGTCCGCCGGGTCACGGACACCGGCCTGCCGGTCGCGCTTGAGACCGGGGCGCTGCCTGACGGCTTGCCGCCGGGAGTGGACCTGGCGGCGTTCCGCGTGGTGCAAGAGGCGCTCACCAACGTGATCAAGCACGCGGGCAAGCCGAATACCTCGGTCAAGCTCGACTATCTGCACGGTGACCTGATCGTAGAGGTCCGCGACGGTGGTCGGCTGATCCCGGCGGCCGGGCCAGTCGCGCCCGGGGCCGGTCGGGGACTGCTCGGACTGCGGGAGAGGGTCGCGATCTACGGCGGCGAGCTGCACGCCGGGCCCCAACCCAGCGGCGGCTGGCTGGTCCGGGCCCGGATCCCGGCCGACCCGATGGCGGCACCGAGCGATTCGACGCTGGCCGTCGCCGCGGCGGCGGTGCTATGACCTCAGAGTCTGCCGACGCGACCGCGCCTCCTGAGGCCGGTCACCCAGCCGGCCCGACCGTAGTGGTCGCCGACGACCAGGCACTGGTGCGCGGCGGCTTCAAGATGATCCTCGGCGCGGCGGGCATCCCGGTCCTGGCGGAGGCCGCCGATGGCAAGCAGGCCGTAGCGGCCGTGCTCAAATACCGGCCGCAGGTCGTCCTGATGGACATCAGGATGCCGGAGATGGACGGACTGGAGGCGACCCGTCGGATCCTGGCCGCGCCCGCCGCGGCCGGCTGCCGGATCATCATCCTCACGACCTTCGACCTCGACCAGTACGTCTACGCCGCGCTCAACGCCGGCGCCAGCGGCTTCCTGCTGAAAGATGTCTCTCCCGAGCAACTGGTCGGGGCCGTCCGCCTCGTCCGCACCGGCGACGCGCTGCTGGCGCCGTCGATCACCCGCCGCCTAGTCGAGCGCTTCGCGCCGCAGCAGGCCGGCCAGCAGCGCCCGGTCCACGCTGACCTTTCCGAACTGACCCCGCGCGAGCTCGAGGTCCTGAAGCTGCTGGCCAGGGGCCTGAGCAACGCGGAGTTGGCGGCCCAACTCACCCTGAGCGAGGCAACGGTCAAGACCCACGTGGCCAGGATCCTCGCCAAACTCCAGCTCAGGGACCGCGTCCAGGCCGTCGTCCTGGCCTACGAAACCGGCCTGGCCGGCCCGACCAACCCCAATTAACCCCGCCGCGCCGCCCCCGCCCGGTCCGGCCAGCGCCGCGTCACCCGCCGCCCCGCGCCGCTCCGCCTGACCCGCACCCGCCTCGGCCCGCGCCGCGTCATCCGCCCGCGCCGCCCCGCGTCACCTCTCACCCGCCTTCTGGCGGGCGGGATGGGCGGATTTGGTCCTGGCGGGGTAAGAATGCTCCGTGCAGACAAGAACAGCGGAGTCCGAGGTCGGCGCGACCCGGCGGTTCAAGGAGTTGTTCGGCGCGGAGCCCGCCGGCATCTGGCAGGCGCCCGGCCGGGTGAACCTGATCGGCGAGCACACCGACTACAACGACGGCTTCGCGCTCCCGTTCGCGATCAGCACCAGGGTCAGCGTCGCGGTCGCGCCCAGAGCCGACGACCGGCTGGTGCTGACCTCGTGCCAGGAAGGGACGGAGGTCGTCGAGGTCCTGCTGGCCGGCCTGGCGCCTGGCGCCGTGACCGGCTGGGCGGCGTATCCAGCCGGCGTCGCCTGGTCGCTGCGCGGCGCGGGCTACCCGATCGGCGGACTCAACGTAGCGATCGACGCCGACCTGGCTCTCGGCGCCGGCCTGTCCTCCTCGGCCGCTCTCGAATGCGCGGTCGCCCTGGCCATGCTCGACCTGCACGGCTTCGAACTGTCCAGGACGGAACTGGCAAAGCTAGCCCGCCGAGCCGAGAACGACTTCGTCGGCGCCCCGACCGGCATCATGGACCAGATCGCGGTGCTGCTCAGCCGGGAGGGCCACGCCCTGCTGCTCGACTGCCGCAGCGCCACAACGACTCTGGTCCCGTTTGACCCGTCCCCCGCCGGCCTCGTCCTGATGATCATCAACACCCGCGCCCGCCACGAACTGACCGATGGCGGCTACGCCTCCCGCCGCCACGCCTGCGAGGAAGCGGCCCGCACCCTCGGCGTCCCCGCCCTCCGCGACATCATCAGCGTCTCGCAACTCGACCAGCTCACCGACCCGCTCCTGCTCCGCCGGGCCAGGCACATCGTCACCGACGACGCACGGGTGCTGCAGACTGTCGCGCTGCTCAGAGCGAACGACCTCACCGGCATCGGCCCGCTGCTCACCGCCTCACACATCTCGTTGCGCGACGACTTCGAGGTCTCCTGGCCGGAAGCGGACGTGGCGGTCGACTCCGCGATCGAGGCCGGGGCCCTGGGCGCCCGGATGGTAGGCGGCGGCTTCGGCGGCTCGGTAATAGCCCTGCTCCCGACCGGAAAGACCGACGCCGTGACGGACGCGGTCGACCGCCGCTTCGCCATTAACGGCTGGTCCGCCCCCACCTTCACCACGGCCGTCCCTTCGGCCAGCGCCACCCGCCTCCGCTAACGAAGACGCTCGGCTTCGTCTGGTCGTCCGGCTTCGGTGTATGCATCGGCGAGGCTAGTGCGAGTGAGGACGGAGTGGGGATGGGCGACGCCCAGCGTCCGCTCGCGGTCGGTGAGGGTGAGTTCGTACAGCGCGATGGCATCGTCTAGTCGTCCGGCCTTCCTGTAGACCCTGGCCAGGTTGTTGCGGAAGGTCAGGACGCTCGGGTGGGTGTCGCCGACGGCCTGCTCTCGGTCGGTGAGGTTGCGTTCGTAGAGCGGGATGGCCTCGTCTAGCCGCCCGGCGACGAGGTAGGCGGTGGCCAGGGTGTTACGTACGGTCACGGTGTCGGGGTGGGCGTCGCCGAGGGTCCGCGTGCGATCGGTGAGGGTGCGTTCGAGTAGCGGGATGGCTTCGTCCAGCCGTCCGGCCTCCAGGTAGGCGGTGGCCAGGTCTTCGCCGGAGTCGTCCCCGTTCGCGGTCATTACGCCAGGTCGCGCAGGCGCTGGGCGGCTGTCTCGGGGGAGACGTCGTTGGCGAAGGCGCCCATGCCGGACTCCGAGCCGGCCAGGTACTTGAGCTTGCCCGAGGCGCGCCTGATCGTGAACAGCTCGAGATGCACGGCGAAGTCGTCGCGGCCGCCGCGGACCGGGGCCTGGTGCCAGGCCGAGATGTAGGGGGCCGGGGTGTCGAAGAGCCGGTCGAAGCGACGGAGCAGGTCCAGGTAAATCTCGACGAACTCGGCCCTTGCCGCGTCGCTGAGCGCGGGGAGATCTGGCACCCGCTGGTGCGGATACAGGTGGACCTCGTACGGCCAGTGGGCGGCATACGGCACGAACGCCACCCAGTGCGATCCGTCGGCGACGATCCGGCTCGACTGCTTGCGCTCGGCCGCGACCACGTCATCGAACAGGTTGCCGCCGGTCGCCGCCCGGTAGTCGGCCACCGAGCGAAGCATCCGAGCCGTTCGGGGAGTGACGTACGGGTAGGCGTAGATCTGGCCGTGCGGGTGGGTCAGCGTGGCGCCGATCTCCGGGCCCCGGTTCTCGAAACAGTAGACCTGCTCGACGCCGGGCAACCCGGAGAGCTCGACCGAGCGGTCCACCCAGGCCGCCATCACGATCGCGGCCTGGTCTTTCGTGAGGTTGGCGAACGAGGCGTCGTGATTGTCGCTGAAGACGATGACCTCACACCGCCCGCCGGCCGGGTGGTGTTCGAGCAGCCCGGCCGCTGGCGGGTCCGCTAGCGGGGCGTCCGCCGGCGCGCCAAGAGTGGGGAACCGGTTCTCGAAAACCACCACGTCGTATTCGGGTGCCGGGATCTCGGTCAGGCTCGTGGCCGTCGACGGGCACAGCGGGCATTCGGCCAGCGCGGGCTGGAACGTTCGATCCTGCCGGTGACTGGCGATGACGACCCACTCGTTCAGCAGATCGTCGCGACGGGCCTGCGACTCGACGTGCCCTGGAACGAGCGGGCGGCGGTCTGGGTACTCATCCGGGCGGCTCGGGCGGTCGCCGAAGTAGATCAGCGCCCGCCCGTCAGCGAGCGTGATCGTGGACTTACGCACGCCGCCCAAATTACGCGATGTCGCCCGGGGGGACGACCCCCCGTACCCCCCGAAGGGAGCGGCGCCCTAGGCGCCGTCTTCCCTCCTCGCTCGCTTCGCTTCGCTCGTCAGTCCAGACGGCACCGCGCCGGTCCGATCTCGCGCTTGGCTTAGCCCCCGCCCCGCCCCTGCCTACCGGCGCTTGACCTGGACGTCGGCTTCGACCTTGTCGCCCAGGTTCTTGTCGACGTTGCGCCAGTACTCGAAGGCGCGTTCCAGGACCGGCTCGCTGACGCCTTCGAGCAGGTGACCGACGATATTGCTGGCCAGGCGCTCACGGGCCGCGTCGTCGAGCACCTCGCGGACCATCGTGCCGGCCTGGCCCCAGTCATCATCCTCGGCGTGCAAGGTGTAGGCGGACCGCATGAGCGATCCGTCGGTGTGCCAGGTTGGCGGGCTGCCGACGCTGGCCGGATCGGCCTGCGGACCGCCCTTGGAGTTCGGCGCGTAGACCGGGTCGCGGGCCTCCGTTATCCGCATCACGCCGTCCTTGCTGTAACTGTGGACCGGCACCTTCGGCGCGTTGACCGGGATCTGCTTGTAGTTCACGCCCATCCGGGCCCGGTGCGCGTCGGAGTAGGAGAACCCCCGGGCCAGCAGCATCTTGTCCGGGCTCAGGCCGATGCCCGGTACCAGGTTGTTCGGCTCGAAGGCGGCCTGCTCGATCTGGGCGTGATAGTCGGTCGGATTGCGGTTCAGCCGCATCCGGCCGACCTCGATCAGCGGGTAGTCGGCGTGCGGCCAGACCTTGGTCAGGTCGAACGGGTTGAACCGGTAGGTCGCCGCATCCTCGAACGGCATGATCTGCATCTTCAGCGTCCAGCTCGGGTAGTCGCCGCGCTCGATCGCCTGGTACAGGTCACGGGTGTGGTAGTCCCCGTCGGCGGCCGCCATCTGGTCGGCCTCGTCCTGGGTGAAGAAATCGATGCCCTGGTCGGTCTTGAAGTGGTACTTCACCCAGAACCGCTCGCCGGCCGGGTTGACCCACATGTAGGCATGGGAGCTGTAGCCGTTCATGTTTCGCCAGGTCCGCGGGATGCCCCGGTCGCCCATCAGCCAGGTCACCTGGTGTGCGGACTCCGGTGACAAGGTCCAGAAGTCCCACTGCATGTCGTGATCGCGCAGGTTGTTGTCCGCGCGCCGCTTCTGCGAACGGATGAAATGCTGGAACTTGAGCGGGTCGCGCATGAAGAAGACCGGGGTGTTGTTCCCGACCATGTCGTAGTTGCCCTGCGTGGTGTAGAACTTCAGCGCGAAGCCGCGCGGGTCGCGCCAGGTGTCTGGGCTGCCTCGCTCCCCGGCGACCGTGGAGAACCGGGCGACCATCTCGGTCCTGGTGCCGGGCTGGAACACGGCGGCGCTGGTGTAGGCGCTCACGTCGTTCGTGACCTCGAACGTGCCGAAGGCCCCGCCGCCCTTGGCGTGCGGCTGCCGCTCCGGGATCCGCTCGCGGTTGAAGTTCGCCATCTGCTCGATGAGGTAGTGGTCCTGCAGCAGGATCGGACCATCGGGCCCTACGGTCAGCGAATATTCGTCGCTCTCGACCGGGGCACCTGCATCGGTTGTCGTTGCTATGCGGTGATTCTGCGTCATTTGCCGTACTCCCCGTTGCCTGAGATCAGGTACGAGTACCCCCTGCCCGCCGATGCACCAGGCACACGCCTCACCGGCGAAGAACGAGCGGGGCTCTCCAGCCAACTGCACCGGGGTCGCGCTGCTGTAGTAGCTTCCGGGGACGGAGCTACAGCAGGAGCGCTTAGCTGTAGCTGTGGATTACAGCAGAGGATCGTTGCTGTAGTAGCTTCCGGGGACGGAACTACAGCGGGGGGACTTCGCTGCAGTTCCCGGCCTGCGGATTCCGGTTCCGAGCGCGGTTGGCCAGCCGACGACGCCAGTTGGCGGCTAGGCAGCAGCGGATATCGGTCTGGGCAGCCGCTTCGCTGTCGTGGAAGCGGTAATTGGGTATGGCGCCGGTGGGGCGGGCGCTTGAGTCCAGTTCGGCGGATCAGCCGCAGTCGCAGGCGCCGCAGCATTCACAGCACTCACAGCATTCGCAGCACTCGATGCTGTCGCAGCAGCCGCCGAAGCACCCGCGGCCGCTCGGCGGGGAGAACTGCTGGGGGAACTGGCCTGGGTTGTTGCCCTGCTGCCACGGCGCTGGCTTGAACACGTCGCCCGGCATCTGATCGTACTGGCCAGGTTGTTGCGGGTTGGCGTCTTCGGTGCCCGGTGGCCGGTCGCCGCCCGGATAGGGCCCAGGTCCGCCTGGAAAGTGACCGGGACCGCCCGGCTGTGGTCCTGGGCCACCTGGATAAGGTCCTGGGCCCCCCGGTCCGCCGGGGTACTGTCCGGGACCGCCGGCGTACTGTCCGGGACTGCCGGGGCCACCTGAGTAAGGAACACCAGGGCCGCCGGGGCTGCCTGGGTTGGGACCGACCGGGCCGCCCGGGTCGGCGGGCCAGTTGGCGGTGACCAGGCTGTTTTCGCGCAGGATCTGCTTGAACACCCGGTCTACTGCCACCCCGACCTCGTTGGCGAGCAGCGACTCGGTGAGCGCCGGACGTTCCAGTTCCAGCACGGCGACCGCGCTCCGGAGGCCACCTAGCGCATCGAGGCAGTGTTGGCGGGCCTGCGCGAGATCCGTTCCGGTCGCGATCAGCGGGTTATACGAGCCGGCCGCCTCGTCGTCGGCGAGATCCTCGACCGCGTCGAGCAGGTGCGCGATCCGGCCGAAATGCCGCCCGGCCTCGGCCAGTGGCCCGGCGTTGCCCAGCCGGTCGGCGAGCACCGCCGTATGGGCGAACGCAGCGCTCACCGCGGTCTCAGTGGGCTCGGTCACCTCGGTCAGCGTGAGCCCGGTCGTCCGCTCAAGGTCGGCTTGCCGCGAGATCGCATCGGTCAGCAGGGCCGTGTCGAACCCGATCGCCGCCCCGGTTCGCTGCCCCGCCGCCAGCCAGCGCCCGGCGGCGAGTCCGGCCCCGGCAGCGACTAGCCGACGGGCGTAGGCACCGTCCCGGTCGACGACATGGTCCCTGACCTTGCCAGCGGCCAGCACCAGTGAGATCGAGGCGGCCAGTTGGGCGCCGGTAGCCGAGGCATCGAGCACGTCGGCTCGGCGGAACCGGCGCAGCGCGCACGGGCCGGCCGAGCGGTGCGGAGTCGCACCGGGGTTCTGGGCCTCGGTCAGCACCGAGACGAGCAAGCCGTCGTAGTTCGTGACCAGCCGCGCCGAGTGGCCGTGAAGATCGCGAAGGGTCAGGCAGAGCCCGCACAGGTGAGCGGCCCACTCGCCGAACAGGCCGCAATGGAGCCGGTGCCGACACGGACGCACGATGCCAAACATGGCGTCAATATTCCAGATCGCCGCCTTGCCGACAACAACCAGGCCGCTCGGATCTTTGTTCGGATGACCGCCCTGATCCACGTTTATCGCCCGGAACCGGGGAAGGCCAGACGTCTGCCGCCGCAAACCGACGCAAAAGATGAACCGAACGGAGGACCATGACCACCCAGCAAAGTACCCCTCGCCTGGCGGTCGTAGCCGCGATCATCGCCCGCGACGCCGAAGACGGCGATGGCGAGAGCGGTGACGCAGAACACCCCTGTTCGTCGGTGCTGGCCGAGCGGATCACCGGACCGACCAGCAGCACCCTCGCACCCAGCCTGCCGTCCAGCGCGACCGGGACCGAGCGCGCGCTGGCTGAGGCAATCTGCGGCTGCGGCGACCGCGACCAAGGACCAATCACCCGATCGCAGGAACCGGTCGTCGCCGAGTTGCTGCTGCTGGCCGACGATCTGCCTGAAAGCGATGAACTAGCCGCCGCCCTGAGCGAGACGTTCCTGCCGTCCGGCGATTCGGCGGCGGCGCCGGCCCGCCGCGACCGGACCTCGGCCTTCGCCGACTTGTACCGCCGCCTGGCATTGGCCCAGCTCAACAACCAGGTACGAAATAAAGTCGCCGCCGCTCTCGCCCGGCTGCGAAGGCCGCGTAAGGCGATGGCGGACTGACCGTGAGCCGCCGGGGGTGGTGGCCCGCCCGGACGAGGTCGGTGCCGCCCCCGGGCAGTTGGTTTGAATGGCCAGCTGTGGGCATATTGAGCGAGCCCGGGTAGCCAGGAAGAAATCCGGCCACGATCAGCGAACAAGGGAGCCGGCCAATGGCAAGGTCGTCGGCGAAGACGAAGGACAGCGCCTACCAGGTATCGGCTTCGGCTCGCACCAACACAATGGCGATCTGGTCGCTCGTATTGTCGATCGTGTCGATCGGCGGGATCGGATCGATAGCCGGGATAGCGCTCGGGGTCAAGGCTCACCGCCGGGTTTCGGAAACCGGCGAGCGCGGTCGTGGCATGGCGATAGCCGCCGTCATCCTCGGCGTGGTGACCCTGTTCCTGTCGATCGCCTACTGGGCCTATCTGGGCACGCATTTCAACGTGACCCCTGGCCACGGCGGCGGCTTCAGTCAATGACGGTTGGCGCGCCGCCGCGGCTTACCGCTTAGACCGCCACCGCAAGACGAACACGCCGACCGCGACCGCGCAGGTCACACCCGCGATCAGGGCGAGCTGACCGCCACGTCCGGCACGTCCGCCGCGCCGCCGGCCGTCCATTTCACGAACGGCAGCGCCAAGCTCGGCATTCGCCTGGCGGATCTGCTCGGTCAGGTCTTGCTGGTTCCCGATCGGGTCGGAAGGTCGCGGGCGCGCGGCCTGCGTGCTCTTGCTCATTGGTGTGCCTGCTCCTTAGCTCCGCGCTACCGCTGACGCCTTATCTAACAAGCTGAGGTCTTATCTAACACTTCTATGCCGCGAGCGTGCGTCAATTGGCTCCCTGGCGTGTTGTGCAGGTTTAAGCCGTTTGACATGGGAAGTTCGAGACAATGTTTGTGAACGAGTGGTTCCTGACCTCCGCCGAGCGCGGCAACCCGGCTACGCGCCTGGACCGCAGGCGCGGCGACGGCCTAGCCTGGTCGACTGGCAATGACGTGCGTCCGCTCATCCACGGCGCCACGTACTTCGACGAACTGGCGGCCGGGGTCGGCGAACTCGGGGCCGGTGATCTGCTGCTCTTCACCGACTGGCGCGGCGATCCTGATCAACGGCTGCGCGAGCACGGCCCGCAGGTCGCCCAGGTTCTGTGTGAGGCGGCGAAGCGGGGAGTGCGGGTCGCGGGATTGATCTGGCGGTCGCACTTGGACAAACTGGCGTTCAGCGCGGAGGAGAACCGGCATCTCGGCGACGACATCGAGGCGGTCGGCGGTGAGTGCCTGCTCGACATGCGGGTCAGGCCCGGCGGCTCGCACCACATGAAGCTCGCCGTCCTGCGACACCGTGACCACCCAGAACGCGACCGTGCCTTCGTCGGTGGCATCGATTTGTGTCACAGCCGACGGGACGATCACCGGCACTTCGGCGACCCGCAGAAGCAGCCGATGGCTGACGTCTACGGCAGCCGTCCGCCGTGGCATGACGTGCAGGCCATGATCGCCGGACCGGCCGTAGCCGACGTGGAGACCGTGTTCAGGGAGCGCTGGGAGGATCCCGCGCCGCTGACCCGCAACCCGGTTCACCGGATCATGGACCTGCTCGGTCACGAGGACTGCAAGGCCGACCCACTGCCGCCGCAGGCCGCCGACCCTCCGCCGTGCGGCACCATGGCGGTCCAGTTGCTGCGGACCTATCCGTTCAAGAGACCGGGCTACGACTTCGCGCCCGACGGGGAGCGCAGCATCGCGCGCGGCTACTCCAAGGCGATCGCGCAGGCCCGGTCGCTGATCTACCTCGAAGACCAGTACCTCTGGTCGACCGACGTGGCCGAAGTGCTGGCGAGGGCGCTGCGCGCCAACTCCGGGTTGCACCTGATCGCGGTTATCCCCAGGTTCCCCGATCAGGACGGGCGGTTCTCCAAGCCGCCGAACCTGATCGGCCGGGCCGACGCGATGCGGTTGCTGCGCGAGGCCGGCGGTGACCGCGTCGCGATCTACGCCCTGGAGAACGAGCAAGGCACGCCGATCTACGTGCACGCCAAGGCCTGCGTCGTCGACGACACGTGGGCGACGATCGGATCGGACAACCTTAACCGCCGGTCGTGGACCCATGACTCCGAGTTGACCTGCGCGATCCTGGACGAGGCGGCGGGTGACGTGGGTCAGGCCGACGAAGGGGTGACCGGCGAGGGCGCCGGGACCGGCCCCGGCGCGGGGTTCGCGACTCGCTTGCGCCAAGCCCTGGCCCACGAGCACCTCGGCGGAGAGCCGGGTACCGAGGCGGTATCGCAAGCCGAGATGTTCGGGCTGTTCCGGCAGTTCGCGGCCCGGCTCGATGCGTGGCACGACCAAGGCCGGACCGGCCGCAGGCCGCCAGGCCGGCTGCGCGGCTACCCGGATCTCGACCTATCCGCCAGGACCAGGGCCTGGGCGAGCATCCCCTACCGCCTCATCTACGATCCGGACGGACGGCCCGCTGCGCTGCGTCGGGCCGGGGCGTTCTGAGGCCGACATGACCAAGCCGCACCAAGACACGACCAGGCCGCAACAAGGCGCGACGAAGCCGCAACAAGGCGCGACCAAGCCGCCGCGTCGGGTCACGCCGCCGACCCGCAGCCATCGCCCGGCGACCCGAAGCCGGGCCCGAAGCCAGGGCCA
>Ga0134128_10007995_pt1 | contig 12735 bp, 9 predicted proteins | sample KB31754_FD_96462 | JGI IMG/M metagenome (GOLD analysis project Ga0134128, IMG submission 96462) | Terrestrial soil microbial communities with excess Nitrogen fertilizer from Kellogg Biological Station, Michigan, USA - KB3-175-4 | ecosystem: Environmental > Terrestrial > Soil > Unclassified ...
GGAGTCCCCGCGATGGTCATGATGCACTCACCGAATCTTCGGCCAGCTCCAAATTGCACCCGTAGAATAATTGCAGTCCGTGCAACGAGCAAGACGGCCGCTTTGTTCCCCGGCCCGGAGCATGCGGTTATCCGGGTTGCTTGCCGGGGCCACCGGGTCCCTCAGGCGGGCTGCTTGTCCACCGAGGCCTGATAGATCTCCTCGACTGAGGCTTCGAGCGTGGCACCGAACTCCTCGTCGCTCTGCTCCGCGGTGAGCCCCTCAAGCAGCGCGCGAGAGAAGCTCGCGATCAGCGTGGCGTCCTTTTTCAGCAGCTCACACGCCTTGTCGCGACTGTAGCCGCCGGACAGGGCGACGATGCGGAGCACGCGCGGGTCCGCGGCGAACTCCCCGTACAGCCCTGGCTCGGTCGGGATGGTCAGCTTGAGCATGATGCGGGCATCTGCCGGCAGCGTTTCCAGGTGCCTGGCGATGGCGTCACGCAGCAGCGTCTCCGCGTACTCCTTATGCGGGCTCTCGATGCTGACCTCCGGCTCAAGGATCGGTACCAGGCCAGCGGCGCGGATCCGCTCGGCGTAGTCGAACTGCTGGTAGACGATCGCCTCGATGCCGGCCTCGCTCGCGTCGTTGATCACCGACCGCATCTTGGTGCCGAAGATGTCGTTCCTGTTCGCCCGCTCGAGCAGCTCGTCGAGCGTGTCGATGGGCTTCATAAGCTGCACGCCGTCCTGCTCCGCGGCGAGTCCCTTGTCCACCTTGAGGAACGGGACCACGCTCTTGACCGACCACAGGTACTTGGCGGTGGGGACGCCCTCGATGCTCCTGTCCATGGTCTGCTCGAACAGGATCGCGGCGAGCACCCGGGTGCCGTCGAACGCCAGGTTCGTGAGGACCCTGGTCCGCATCGCATGGACGAGATCGAACATCTCGTCCGCTGACTTATAGCTGCCGGGACCGATGCCGTATTCGGCGAGCGCCTTCGGTGTGCTGCCGCCGCTCTGGTCGAGCGCGGCGAAGAAGCCCCGGCCGGTCCTGACCTTCTCAGACTGTGCAGTGTCCACCCCACCGGATTGTGTCACCATAGGCGCATGGACCGCTACCCGCTGGGGAGGAGCCGGGGTATGACCACCACAGGAATCACCAGCGACGTATCGCTCGACGTGGTGGCCGACCTGGCCGCGCAGCTGAGGGTCGACTCGATCCGCTGCTCGACGAGCGCAGGATCCGGCCATCCCACCTCGAGCATGTCCGCGGCCGACCTGCTCGCCGACCTGGTCGCGCGCCATCTGCACTACGACTGGGACGAGCCGCGCCTGCCGGTCAACGACCACCTGATCTTCTCCAAGGGCCATGCGTCACCGCTGCTCTACGCGGTGTTCCGGGCCGTCGGCGCCGTCTCGGACGATGAGCTGATGAACGGCTACCGGCGGTTCGGCCAGCGTCTCGAGGGGCACCCCACGCCGGTGCTGCCCTGGGTCGACGTGGCGACGGGCTCGCTCGGCCAGGGCCTGCCGGACGGCGTCGGCGTGGCGCTGGCCGGCCGCTACCTGGACCGGCTTCCGTACCGGGTGTGGGTGCTTTGCGGCGACAGCGAACTCGCCGAGGGCTCCATCTGGGAGGCGCTCGACAAGGCGTCCTACTACCGGCTGTCCAACCTTGTCGTCATCGTCGACGTCAACAGGCTCGGCCAGCGCGGGCCCACCGACCTCGGCTGGGAGCTTGACGCCTACGCGCGCCGCGCGGAGGCGTTCGGCGCGCACGTGATCGTCATCGACGGGCACGACCTGGCCGCGATCGACCACGCGTTCGCCGAGGCGGCGGACAACGCCAAGGGCACCAGGCCCACCGTGATCCTCGCCAGGACCATCAAGGGCAAGGGATTCTCCGAAGTCGAGGACAGCCCCGACTGGCACGGCAAGCCGTTCCCGTCCGACATGGCGGAGCGGGCCATCGCCGAACTCGGCGGCGAGCGCGAGCTGACCGTCCGCAGCCCGCTCCCGGCGCCCGCCGAGCCGGGCCCGGCGCTCGAGCACCCGAGCACGATCCCGCTGCAGCCGGGCGACGGGGCCGAACCGAGCACGCGGCGCCCCGTCTTCGATGTCGGCGACAAGGTCGCCACCCGCAAGGCCTACGGCGACGCGCTTGTCGCGCTCGGCGGCAGGGACGAGACGGTGGTCGCGCTCGACGGTGAGGTGAGCAACTCCACCTACGCCTACGAGTTCGCGCACGCCTACCCGGAGCGGTACTTCGAGATGTTCATCGCCGAGCAGCAGATGGTGGCCGCCGCCACCGGGCTCGCCGTCCGCGGCTACAAGCCGTTCGCGTCCACGTTCGCCGCCTTCCTCACTCGGGCCCACGACTTCATCAGGATGGGCGCGGTCTCCGGCGCCAACCTGCGGCTCGTCGGCTCGCACGCGGGCGTCGAGATCGGCGCCGACGGCCCGTCCCAGATGGCGCTTGAAGACCTGGCCATGATGCGCGCCGTGCACGGCTCGACCGTGCTCTACCCGGCGGACGGCACCGCCACCACGGCGCTTGTGGAGGCGATGGCGGACACGCCGGGCATCAGCTACCTGCGCACCACGCGCGGCTCCTATCCTGGTCTTTACGCCGACGGCGAGGACTTCCCCGTCGGCGGCTCGAAGGTGCTGCGCTCCGGGCACGACGACCAGGTGACGCTGATCGGCGCCGGCGTGACGCTGTACGAGTGCCTGCGCGCGGCGGAAATGCTCGCCGGGGTCGGCCTGCCGGCCAGGGTCGTGGACTGCTATTCGGTCAAGCCTGTCGACACCGCCGGGCTCGTCGCGGCCGCCGAAGCCACCGCCGGGCGGATCGTCGTCGCCGAGGACCACCACCCCGAGGGCGGGCTCGGCTCCGCCGTCGCCGATGCACTGCTCGCGGCCGGCCAGCAGAACCTGCGCATCACGCGGCTCGCCGTGCGCGAGATGCCCGGCTCGGGCACCGGGGCAGAACTGCTCGCCTGGGCGGGCATCGACGCCGAGCACATCGCGGAGGCCGCCCGCGCGCTCGTCAGGTCGTAGCGGGAGCCGCCACAGTCACCTGAACCCGTTCTGGATGATCTGTTTTCTCATTATCCGGAACGGGTTCGTGTTTCACCGGCTGCCCGCCGCGGTTACCGCACAGCGGGCGCGCCTGGACATGCGCGTGCCCCCTGGCGAACGCTCGCCAGGGGGCACGGCTAGGCGTACTGCCTGCGGCTATGCCTTCGGCCGCACGTGATTGGACAACGCAGGGACGCCGAGGCCGAGCTTGTTCCTTGCGTAGACCGTGAATCCCCACAGGACGCCGGGTGTCAGCTTGACCGTGATCGTGCCCGTGTGCGGCCCGACCTTGACGATGACGTCCTTGTGCCCCTTGGCCGAGGCGACGATCCGGTACTGGGTCACCGGGCTGCCGCCGTTCTCGACCGGCGCCGCCCAGCTGACCCTGGCCGACTTGACGCCTGCCCTGGCGGTCACGTGGCGCGGCGCCGACGGCGTGCTCTTCTTGTAGGTGAAGGTGGCGGACCTGGTGACGGCGCTGCGCGGGTGGCCGACCAGCTTCCCGCCGAGCGTGGTGATAGTGATGTTCACCGTGGTACCCGGCTTGCCTGGCGGTGCGAGGACGATGACCGGGCCGCTCGGCGACGCCTGCGGCTCGCTGATGACCCGAGCAGGCACCGAGCCGAAGTCGACCGCCGTCACGTCGGAGTCCAGCGCTCCCTGGATCGTCACCCCGGTGCCGCCGTGCGCCGGGCCAGCGGCGGGGCTGCTCGACGTCACGACGGGCCGGCCCGCGTACGCGAGCACCAGCGTGTCGGCCTTCTGGTTGACCTCGCTGCACCCGGTCTCGCTGCAGGCGAGCACGTCGGCGGGGAACGCGAAGGACTGCGGTATGGCGACGACAAGCGACGTGTCGGTCTTGTTGCTGATCGCCGTCGAGGTGGAGGTGAGGAAGCTCAGGTCACCCTGCACCTCGAACACGACGCTCGTCACGTCGATCAGGCCATGGCCGGTGATCTTCAGATGCCCCGGGTTCGCCTGGTCGGCCAGGTGCTTGGAGATGCTGGTCAGCACCGGAGTGCCCGCATACATGAGCTTGAACACGTTGGACAGCTGGCCGGCTCTGACCACCGACAGCGGCACCGGGAGCGGCTCCACGGTGAGCTCCGGCGCGAACGGGACGTCAAGGGTGAGCTGCGTGGGCGTGATGCCCTCGACGGAGAAATCCTGCGAGAACCCCTGGCCCGCCGGGCCGACGTTGGCATATTCGAAGGTGAGCAGGTTGAACCCGCTCCCGGTGAGGACGACGGTGTCGCCGAACTCGCCCGCGTACGCCGGGCTCACCGCGGTGATGGCCGGCGTACGCGCGTAGTCGTACTCCTGCGGCGCGGGCACGATCTCGCAACCGCACCCGGCGGGCGGCACGAACGCGCCTGCCTCGTTGAAGACGATCGGGCCCTGGTAGGCCGGGAGGATGCCAGGACCCGAGCTGGTACCAGACGGCGTGGTCACCGACACCGCGACCGCGCACATGCCCTGCGCCGCTGACACGGCGCACACGCTGTCGCTCGCCGGGACCTTGACGCTGATCTCGTTGGCGCTGAGCACGGTGAACGAGGCGGCCGCCACGTCGCCGAAGCGGACGCTCGTGGCGCCGGACAGGCCCGCGCCGATGACGTGCACCGTGTTGCCGCCCGCCACCGGCCCGTTAGGCGAGCTGAGGTAGTCGACGACTGGTGCGCCGGCTGAGTTGGCCGTGTACTGGTAAACCGCCGCGGCGCCCGGCGAGCTCGACTGGTGCGCTGCCGTCACCACCGTGACGTCCGCGCGGCCCGCGATGCCAGGTGCCGTGCTGTTGGGCGCGTAGAACGCCGGGACGTCCACCGTGATGGCGGTCGCCGACCAGCCGACGACCGTCGCCCGGACGTTGCCGAAGAACACGCCGCCCGTCGCGGAGCCGAAGTTCGCGCCGTTAATGCGCACCGTCCCGCCGCCCGCGATCGACGTCGTGCCGGTGAGCTGGGTGAGCGAGCTCACCATCGGAACGGGTGCCGTCTTCCCCGCGGCCGCGGCGCACAGCTGCGCGGCGAGTCCCGGGGCGCCGTTTGCGTCGGTGATCCGCGGCGTGCCGAGCCCGGTCGCCAGGTCATAGCCCTTGGCCGCCGGCCACGCGACGCCGGAGCCGACGCCGAGGTTGTCGTTGTTGCCCCTGGTGACGTCGCTGAACGCCTGCGCGTACGCGGTGGGCGAGGCGGCCGCCACCTGGTAGAACAGCGGGTCGGCGAAGCCGGCGCCGTGTGCCAGGGCCTTGCAGCCCGCCGAGCCGTTGATCTCGGCGAGCATTGCCGCCCACATCGGGGTGGACGAGGACGTGCCGCCGATCTGCGTCCAGAATCCGGCGTAGAAGACCGTCGGGCCGGACTGCGGGTCGGCGAGCGCGCTCACGTCGGGCGTCTCACGGCACTGCGTGCCCGCCGGCAGCGTGGTGCCGATACCCGCCAGGTGGAAGTTGTCCGCGGCGCCCGCCGGGTCGTTGCTGCACGCCTGGTTGGCCGTCGACTGGTGCACCGCCACCGCGTCCTGCCACGGCTGCATGGCCCACACCGCGGAGATGCCGCCGCCGCCCGCGCCGCCGTTGTTGCCGTTGTTCCACACGGTCTCCACGGGCGGCTCGCTCGCCGGGTTGGTGATGGTGGTGCCGCCCACGGAGGTCACGTAGGGCTGGCTGGCGGGGTCGTCGAGCGACAGGTTGGCCGGCACCGCCGTGCTGCCATGGCCCGCGCAGTCGTCGGAACCGTCGTCGCCTGCCGAGGCGAACACCGTCTGGCCCTGCGCGGCCATCTGCTGGAAGATCTCGTTCTCCACCTGGAGCACGCCCGGCGCGCCCTGCTGTATCTCTGTCTCGCACAGTCCCCAGCTCGAGGAGACCTGGCTCGCGTCGTCAGCGACCGCGATCGCGTTCCAGGTGTCAAGCGGCCCGAATGGGTCGTTCATGTTCGGTCCCTGGAAGACGTGGATCTTCGCGCCGGGAGCCAGGGCGGCGACGTCCTCGACGTCGAGGGCGGCCTCGGCGCTGCCCGGGCCGGTGCCAGGCCCGCCGTCCACCGACGTCACGGTGACCTGCTTGCTGTGGTCGGCGCCGAAGTAGCACTGGGTGAAGGCCTTGATGTCCGACATAGCGAACGGCTCAAGCTCGTAGATGTCGACGGTCTGCGACGCGGCGAGGTCACCCGCCGCGTACAGCGGGTCGAGTCCGTAGGCCTTCGCTACCTGCTGGTCGGTGAGCGCGCCGTTCTGCTCCTGCGCGATGGCGTCCGCGCAGGCGACTGGGCCGCCGCCGGAGGCGGCGGGTGTTACGGTCGCCAGGGTGGCGGCCCCGCTACGGGCGGGCTTGGCGGCCGTGGCGTGGCTCTGCTCGCGCACCAGCCTGTTGAGGCCGACCACGGCCGTCACGTCGATGGCGATGGACGCGGGAAACCGCACCGCGGACGTGGTGGTCAGCCCGGTGCCGCCGCCCTTGAGCGCGACCTGGCGCAGCCCGGTGTGGAATGCCGCCTCAACCGCGGCGGCGCTGCCGCTGAAGCTGACAAGCAGGTGGTTGGCCGACACGCCGCTCACCGTGAGCCCGTCGACCTGCAGCTGGCGCCGCACCGCGGCAACGGCCGCGGCACTCGGGCCGAAGCGGCTGGCGAACTGGCCGCGGGACAGGTACTGCTGATAGGCAGCGGAGCGCGGGCTGGACACCGCCGCGATGAAGTTGGCCACGGCCGGGGCATCGGGCAGCTTCAGCGCGACGCCGCCGCTCACCCTGGCTCCCGCCGGGAGCATCCCAAGGGGGCGGGCCCCGGTCGGCAGTACCGGCGCGGCACCGACCTGCGTCAGGCGCGCGAACGACGGAGACGGCGCAGGCGCGGCCGCCGCGGCGGCGGGGATCGTTACCGCGAGCGCGCCAGCCAGTGTCACCACCGCCGTGATCAGGCGCCCCGTCCTTGATCGCTGATGCGCTACTTCAGGCATGCTTCGCCCAGCTGACATGCTTCCTCTTCTCGAGACCCGCTCTAGCAATCAGACATCGGCCTGCCAATGCGACGCGCCCCTCGGCGGGCGCAAGAATTCATGTCAGCAAAGGCGTGAGGCCCTCTGTTAAGAAGGCCCGGAAAATCATGTTCCCCGGGCGCCGGCGAGGTCAATAGTGCCACGCGAAGAGCGTCGAAGTAACACAGAAATCCGGACGGCCATGCCGCCGCGGCGGCCAGCACGCCAGACGCGGGGCGGGTCACCGTGCCGTGCGCCGCTTTCCGCCGTCAGGAGGGCGGGTGCGCAGCGCGCTGCCTCCCGACTAACGGATCGCGTGCGGGGGGCGAGACGTTGACGAGCCGCAGCCACGCTGGGCTGCTGAACTCCTTATTGATCACGTCGATCCGCCGGTATACATCATCCTCGATGGATATGCCGCCCTGCCCGACAGCGGTTTCATAGACGAATTCAGATACCACGATCCCGAGGCCGCAGCCGGCTTTCTTCATGGCCTCCTTGACGGCCGGCGCATCGACCAGCCGGGCGGTGCGGATGATGGCCTCACCCGCCAAGCCAAGCTCGTCACTGGTGACCGGGCCCACGTTGACGGCTATCCGCAAATGGATGCGCGCGTGCGTGCTGTAGGTGCGGTTGTGGACCCGCAGCTTTCCCGGCAGTTCCCTGTTGACGCACTCGATGATCCTCCCGGTGGCCACCTGCGGCGGCACCACGATGAGCAGCCCGTCGCCCCTGTCCTCGGAAATGCTGGATTCCCACAGCGGCCCGAAGGACTCCTGCATCATCTTCAGGCCCTGGAGCCTGACGATCTTCCGGTCCTCGTCGCTGCGGTCGGGCGCGCCGAAGCCCACCACGTCGGTCAGCAGCACGGTGCAGTTCTCGCCGGTGAGCGGCCGCGCCGGCCGCCGGACGCCCAGTGCGCGGCCGCCGGATCGCAGCGAGACTTCGCCGGACCAGCCATCCGCGGCGTAGCCGTCAGGATCCTCGGTAAGCCGCTGGTAGATCTGGTTCTCGACGACCTCGAGCACCCGCGCGTGGGCGCTGATGAAGCTCGCGAAGTCATCGGTGCGCATGACGAGCGCCTTGACCTCGGTCAGCGCGGTCACCGTCGCCGACCTGACATGTGAGCGAAGCGCGGCGCGCTCCCCCACGAGCTGGCCGGGACCGCGCTCGGCGACGATCCGCTCACCGCCGCCGTGGCTGACCGTCACCTGCGTCCAGCCGTCGAGGATGACCATCACGTGATCGGCGGATCCGCCCTCCGTCATCAGCCTTGCCCCGCGAGCGAACGATTGCTGGATGGCCACCGCGGCGAACGCCTCCCGCTCGGCAGCCGACAGGGCACGCAGGAAATTCATCCCTCGGCGATCCTCTCCGTGCACCCGGGGGTGCTCACGGCGCCCGGGATCTTGGGCGCGTGCCACCCAGTCCGCCGATTTCGCGCCGGCTACCGGCGGAATCATTCGCAGATATCGCTGCGCGCGCGCATGCCATCTCATGTCAATTCACCACTGAATAGGCAATTGTCACTATCATGGCCGATGAGCAGAAAGGGGACCTTCCGCAACAGGAGTGCCCTGCCGTCCGACAAGTGCCTATGGCGCCTGCGGTCATCCCGACGTACACTGTTCAAGCCGCGAGGCATTTCCCCGGTTAGCGAGAAGGCGAGAGGCACAGCACCCTGCTCGTTCAGTCGTGCTGGTATGAATTCTGGCGGCATACGCCGGCGATGTTCTGCCATGTTGCGCCCGTCTGTCGATCGGCCGGAATGTCCTCCGGTCTTGCCGGGTCGTCCTGCTTCGTCTCGTCCGTGGGCTACCAACCGAGTGGTCGAGGCCGGGCAGGGCGACCCTGTTCTTTGCTCCGTATGCCTAGAGGGTGCCGGCATCTCCTGACCGGCACCCTGGCGTGAGGCTTCCTCGGGTTTTCGTCGTCGAGCCCGCGACGTCTCGCCGCGGCAACTCACGGCAGTCAATGGGGGCACTGAGACACCGAAGCTCCCCGTCGAGCGACTGGTCCCAGATATCACGTCACTGTAACATGCCACCACGCCGCGCGTCATCCGGCAAGGATGTGATATACAAGGCTGCAGGATGCCATGTTGCAAGACGTGCTCCGGCAGGGGGAGTGTTGGCACCGCTGGCCAGGCCTCTCGGTTCGTCCGCATGAAGATCCATGTCAGGTGCGAGCTTACGTAATAACAGGATACACATCGACAGGTGACTAAATGCCACCTGGCAAGTGGAAACTTTTGCACTTTTTGCATGAACACGGAGGATCAGACTAGATGCCTAACGACCAGGGACCGGTCGTGCAGAGCGCGCTGCTGCGCAACGAGTTGATCCGTCTCCGCAAGGACAGCGGGCTGACCCAGGAGCACGTCGCGCAGCGACTGGACTGGTCGCCCTCCAAGTTGATCAGGGTGGAAGGTGGACGCAGTTCCGTCACCAAGGTTGACCTTGACGCACTACTGCGCATCTACGGGATAACGTCGGAGAGCCAGCGGGAGCGGCTCCAGGCGCTCAACCGGGGCGCAAAAGAGCGCGCCTGGTGGGCCGACTACCGCGACGAGATCATCCCCGAATACCTCGAGTACGTGGGCTACGAGGCGGGCGCCGCCTTCATCAGGCAGTACACAGCGGGGTACATCTCGGGGCTGCTGCAGACTCCCGAGTACGCGGAGATCCTCACCGCCAACTCGGTCGACGCGGTCCGGGTGGGCGCAGTCGTGAAGATCCGGCTGCAGCGACAGGCCGAACTGGCCAAGCGGTTGATTCCGCCACGCCAGTACCACGTGATCGACGAGGCGGTCATCCGACGGCATATCGGGATCAGCCAGGATCCGGCGATCATGCCCAATCAGCTGAGGCACATCGCCGCCAGGGCCGAGGGCGAGGAGTCGCTGACCGTCCGCGTGCTCCCTTTCGAAGCAGGCGCACATCCTGGGCTGTCCGGTCCGTTCACCTTGCTTGAGTTCGACGGCAGCATGCCGGACTTGCTCTACCTCGATTCCGGGCGTGACGTGTCGCTGATCACCGGCAGCGACCCGCGGATCGCACAGTACGCGGACGACTTCGAGGTCCTCGTGGAAACCGCGCTGCCCGCCGCCGAATCAATCGATTTCCTTAGGCAGGTCGCCGAGGAGATGTCCTGATCCGCGGTCGTCATCATTACCTCGGCTAACTTTCGTAAGCCCTGACCCGCAGGCATCAGCAGGCAAACTCACCTATGGCGTAATGTCAAATTTTCAGTAAACCGGGATAGGCGGGCAAAACCGCATCGTCTACACTCCCATTGGGGATTGTCGACTAGGAGCGGGAGACATCGCCCCGTTGACTCCTGCCGCATCGACGCCCTCATCCCGGGGATCGCCGCAGGACGCGGATGCCCCGCCGAATGGAGGGATGCTTGATGCGCGGTCGGCAGAGCCGACGTTCCATGCTGAGCTGGCGCACGAGTAAAGCGAGCGCCGACGGGGGTCAGTGCGTCGAAATCGCCACCGAAGACCGCACTGTCCTGGTTCGCGACTCGCGCAATCCGGCCGGCGCGATACTCGAATTCTCACCACGCCAGTGGTCGTCATTCGTGCGGCGCGTCCGGGGCGATAACGGGATTTCCGCAGAGCGATAACGGGGTCGGCTTAGCGCGGCCCGCGATGCGGTGCAGTCGCGCGCGATCCAGGATCTCGTTCTGCCGCGGGCTGGTCCCGATGATGCCACGCGACCGCCAGTCGTGCAGCGCGCGGGTGACCGTGGAACGCGACCCGCCGATGAGGCTGGCGAGTTCTTCCTGTGACAGCGAAGGCGGTGCGGAGGCCGCGCCGCCTTCCGCCCGTGCCCGCAGTTCGTCGAGGTCGAGCAGCAGGCACGCCAGTCGCTGCGCGCCGCTTTGCAGCGCATGGGCGCGCTGCAGCTCATTGGCCGCGCGATGCCGTTCCGCTATGTACCGCCGGTACGCTCGCGCGGCGGCCTGGTGCGCGTCGAGAAAGTCCCCGAATTGCCTTGTCCCGGCCATCAGCGCGTCCACCGCCCCCGCCGCCTGAACGGTCGCCGTCCGGTAGCCGGTTACCTGTCCCGCGATCTCCCCGATGACATCCCCCTCGCCGCGCAGCGCTTCGAGTATCCCCCTGCCGTCAAGCGTGACGGTGACGCACTTGACCCAGCCGGAAAGCAGGACGAAAACGTGAGTTGTCGGCTCACCCTCCGTGCACAACACCGAGTCCGCGGGGAATATCCTGCGCCTGGCCACTGCTATTAGCGCCTCGTGTTCGGCGGCACCGAGTTGCCCCCAGAAATCCGGTGGGTCCATGATGCCATTATCCAGTAGAAGGCGAATTCAGCCACTGTGGATCAGGCCACCGTAACCGCCAGCAGCGAAAGCGCGGTCCATAGCAGGAATGCGGCGGCCGTGACGATCGCCGCGGACAAGGCCAGCCGCGCCCGCGCGTGCTGGCGGGTCGCCGCCGCGATCAGGGCCACCATATAGTCCCAGGTGATCTCCGCATTAGCCGGCGGATAGGAGGCGAGCGGCGACCACGGGGCGGACGGGTCGACCGGCGCACCCGTCATCCAGCGGAGTTCGCCGAGCGCCCGTGACACGGGGTTCTCGGATACGGCAAGCAAGACTGCCGCCGTGAGCCAGCTAAGCACCACCGGCAGGAGCAGGCCGGACGCGCCGATCGTCAGCGGCTGCCCGCGTACCGCCAGGGCCGAGGTCACCGTGGCGGCCCCGAGGAGAACAGCGGCAAGCAATCCCCCGCTGATGTGGGTGAGGCGCCGCGTATAGGCGGCAACGGTGACGACGCCTGACAGGGCCGCCAGATGGTCGCAGGCCAGGCCAGTGGCGAGCGAGTTGTCGGTGAGCTGGTTCTGCGGCCAGGTAACGGGCCATGAAGGAGATAGGCATTCGTCCATATAGACAGTGAAATCGGGCAGCCCGGGTGCGGCTGAACTACCTGACGCAGGATCGGTGCGTCATCTGACGCGGGGACCGGAATCTCATGGAACATGCCGTCTTGTACTGGGCAAGAGGCCGGGAATACGCTGGGCAAACCGGCGCGGGGGCCACCCGACGGCCAGCGGCCGGGCTGTGATCTGCCAATGATCTGTGAGCTAGCCGGCGTGCGGCCGGCACAGCGAGGGGCTGAGCGACACGGGGCTCGCGTCCGCCTCCAGGTACCGTCCGGCCCGGTGGGGACACGCCACCGTTCCGGCCCCGGTGCGCGATCGCATCCTGCTTTCCCGAGCGTCCTGGCTGCCCCGTTAGCACGGACAAAGAAACCGAGGACCAGATGGCGGAACTAACCTTCGGGTGTACTGGGGCACACGTGGTGCGAAACGCCGCGACACCTACTTTCGCCCTCTCGCTCAACATCACAGAAAGCACCGGCGTCCGGCTGCACGCGATCGCGCTGCGCTGCCAGATCCGCATCGAGCCGCACCGGCGCCGGTACACCGCGGACGAAGCCCGGCGGCTCAACGACCTGTTCGGCGACACGCGCAGCTGGGCGGAAACGGCGAAGCCCCTCCAGCTCGCCACGCTGACTGCCCTGGTGCCCGGGTTCACGTCGCGGACCGAGGTCGAACTCCCGGTGCCGTGCAGCTACGACCTCGAAGTCGCGTCGGCTCGCTACCTCCAGGTGATCGAGGATGGCATCATTCCCCTGCTGCTGCTGTTCAGCGGCACGGTCTTCGTTGAC
>Ga0134128_10007996_pt1 | contig 12733 bp, 8 predicted proteins | sample KB31754_FD_96462 | JGI IMG/M metagenome (GOLD analysis project Ga0134128, IMG submission 96462) | Terrestrial soil microbial communities with excess Nitrogen fertilizer from Kellogg Biological Station, Michigan, USA - KB3-175-4 | ecosystem: Environmental > Terrestrial > Soil > Unclassified ...
CTCACAGGCCAGGAAGACGACTCGAGCTCCGAAGCGCGTTGCTCAATGCCACGGCGCGCTTGCGCGGCAGCCAGCGCACGATTTCAACCCTAGTCCTGCAGGTTGAATTTTATGGGTATCGTCGTGATGACCGTTCTCGCATGTCCGTGGAGGTCGCTTGGCAGAAAGGACGCGGTCTCGAGCCAACGCATAGCGGCTTGATCGAGCTCATCGGAGCCGGAGGAACCGTCGATTGCCATGGCGGCGACGCATCCGGTGGCGTCAATGCGGATCATCAACCTGACGAGTCCTTCGATACCCATTCGCCGCATTGTCGCCGGATAGTAATCGGCCAGGGCCGTGGCGGGGGACAGCAGGGTGGGTGAATCGCGGCCGGAGGTCGTAGCTGCCGGCGGCGGACATGGCGTAGTTCGCGGGTGCAGATTGTAGGAAGCAGCCAGATGAATGGTGCCGACGACATGATCCCGCTCCGCAACATACGCGTCCCGCAGCGCCGCCGCGAGCTCTCCCCACCTGGGATTGGGATCATTCCCGGCGAGCTCCTGGCGTAAGGCCGCCTCTGCCGCGAGCACGCTTGCGTCGTGCGGTGTAGTCGCCGGCATGTCGTTGTGCGCCAGAAAGTCAGCCCATAGATGACGGTTGTGCATCATTGCCGGGACGAGTTTCCAGTAGGATTGCAACGCAATTGAGCGGGATTTCAAGGTCATCTCGAGCCCGGCCATGTCCGGCGCCGGAGCTGGCATCTGTCCATCGGCGCTTGCCGGTGATTGCGCCGGACCGTCCATCGCCTTGCGGTAGACCTTCACGATGTAGTCCGAGAAGTCCTCGCTGGCCGTTCGACCGCGCAGGTCCGAACCGATACGCAGATCGGAAGTCTGCATCGTCTGGGCGACCTGATCGAGATGGGTCTCGAACTGAGACCTCAGGTCCAGAGCGGAAGCAGACCTGTCGACATCCCCTCCCACCCCATGCTCGAGAATGTGCACCGACGCTTCGGCGAGAGTCTGCTTCTTAGCGAGGCTGAGCAGCGATAGATCTCCTCCTATGCCGACGCTCAATGTGTAGACCACATCGCCCGATGCCATTCCCGGTTTGCTCCCGTCCGCCTGCAATACCGTGATCGTTGCTACTTCGCCGGCGGAGACGCGGATCGGCTGGCCGTCATATGGGCTTTGCCGTTGCTGCATGTCGGAGTAGGCATTCCGTAACTGCTCCCGAGCCGAGGCGGGCGGCCGCACCTGCCGCGAGAGAGCAACGAAGGTTTTCTCCTCGGAATCCTCGTACCACCACGCCCCCGCGACGTTCCAGGACAGTTGCGATGCCCGGGAATCGTAAGCCATCGCCAGACAGATTCGACTCTCCGGTCCGAGCTTGACGAGACCCGGTGGGACAACCATCTCAAATCGCGGTGTCAGCAGCTTCCACGGAGGTCCGGCTTCGAGCGACACGTCCGCCAGGGCACGGGGCAGCAGCGTGTGGCGACCGAGGAATGCCTGCCATTGAGCGAGTGTTCCTATATAGTCCAGACTCACCTGATTGGCCAAAAGCGACAATCCAATTCCGACCTCAGTAAGATTGGATGACCGACTGTACTGCAGAAGGCCGACATAGCCATCGGGGGTCGGTAACAGCATGGCCACAACATAACTGTCCAGATAAGGTAGAGGCCACACGCGCCGCTGCCACTCGCGCCCGTAGCGGTCCGCCCATAGGCTGTCGCTTACGGCCGGACCCAGGGAGGTGACGCGGACGGCATCAGTGCCGACCAATCGCTTGATCACGAGTCCTTTCAGCGCGACGTCCATGAACTGTTTGGAATCGGCATAGAAACCGTCGTCCTTCGCGTGGTTTCCGCGCTCCAGGCGAATCAGCGTGGTGCCGGCAATCTCGCCGACCGAAACCTTGCCGTTACCGGGAAGATCGGTGGAGTTGAATGAGGGCTGCTGGAAGGCCCATTCGTTGTTCTCCTGTTGAAGGATGATGCCCGGATCCGGAGCCGGTTGCACGCTGGAGTACAGGATGGCATCCGAGCCGCTGCCCAGTGGAAACATCGAGTCAGCGTATTGAGCCAATAGTTGCGCACGTGCGTCAGCGCCGTGTCTTTGAATCACTCGTTCATAGTCGTATTCAAAAGCGGTCCACCGCAGCGGCAAAGCGAATTGATCCTTCATGGTGTAGACTCTCGAGCCCTGCATGTAAGGCAGCCGCGTTACGAGCCGTCGATCGAAAAGGGCCGTGTGAGGCGCTTCGAGAACGATGCCAATCGGCAATGCGTAGTTGAGATTCTCGTTGGGCGATTTAGCGATGACCACGCCGATGACGTTTCCGAGTGCGTCGAGGAGCGGACCCCCGCTATTGCCGGGAGATGCGGCGGCGGAGAAGCGAATCCACTTCCAGCGGCCGTCCTGATCCTCCGGCGTCTCTGAGGTAAACAACCCATCCCGGATGACGATGCCTTCACCCAGGGCAGTTCCGACGGCTAATACTGGCTGGTCAAGCCGGGGGGCTCTATTTACGTTGAGGCCGGCCGCTTTCGGCGCACCGGCCAGAGTGAATACGGCGAAGTCCTCGTCGGCGGAGAACCGCACGATCGAATCGATCGGATAGACCTTACCGTCTGCGGCGCGTAGGGCCGGCTTGCCGTATTGGCTGTTCACCACGGCCTCGAGAACGTGAGCGGCGGTTACGTAAGTGTCCGGCCCGAGAGCGAACGCGGTTCCCACTGGTTGGTACTTGTCCGATCGCTGCTGGTATGGAATCAACTCGAGAGGCAGCGGCTTCTCGTAGCTGAGTGGATCCCGCTTGGGCTTTGGGACGACTACTTCGAAGGTCGCGGCGCGGACAGTCTGCTCGATTTGTGGCGTTACGCCGGCCAGCGCCGCGGTCGTCATCGCCATGGAGAGCACGATTAGCGCGAGAGGCCCCGGAACTCCGTGACGGACCATTGACCCACCCGAGGAATTTGGAATTGTGCAGGTATTCTACCGCGCAGTCGTTACCCGTTGGGGCGCCGAACTTCCCGGGCCAGCCGCACCTGTCTCACGAAGAGCGCAATCCGCCGGTCTTCGGGCTCTTGCGCCTTGCCGAAGAAGGAGCGCCAACCGGCCTTGCCTGTGATGGACCGAGGTCGCCGAGAAGCTCGACCAACCGCGACTCGCATGGGGAAAGCTCGTGACCGCGGCGCTGCGAGATCACGAACGTGAGCGGACGCATGTGCCAGGCACGGCGCTCGAGCTCGACGAGCTTTCCGCTCGCCAGATCCTCGGAGACGAGGTGCCGCGGCAGGTGGCCCCAGCCGAGGCCGGCCAGGAGAAGATCGCGCTTGGCGCCGAGATCGTTGACCAGCCACTGGCGCTTGCCGGCGACTCCGTGTTGGGTCTTTTCTGCTCCAGGCTGGTTATCCGTGACGATGATCTGAACATGTCGGCCAAACTCGTCCTTGGAGATGGGTCCAGGTGCCGCAGCGAGCGGATGGGACGGACCACATAGCGTCACCATCTTCGCCTCGCGCAGCCAGCGCCGTTCGATCGCATCCGGGTTCACCTCCGGCACGTCCTCGATCGTGACGGCCAGGGCACATACCCTGTCGAGCACCAGGCTCTCGCCGCCCTGCATCGTCGTGATACGTAAGTTGATCGCCGCGGTGGGAAACTCCGCTTGCAGCGTCCGCAAGCAGCCGATCAGGTGCGGACGCGCGAAGTAGGCATCGACCGCCACCGAAACCTGGGGCACCCCGGCTTGGGCGATCGCGCCGGCGCGATTCTTCATTTCTTCCGTGCGTGAGATCACCGCGCGCGCGTCCGGCAGGAGGCTGCGCCCCGCGGCGGTGAGTTGTGCCTTGCGGGTGTTGCGCTCGAACAGCTCGACCTCGAATGCGCTTTCCAGCGCCTTGATCGCGTGGCTGATGGCCGACTGCGCGCGCCTCAGCTTCCGCGCCGCACCCGAGAAGGTCCCTTGATCGCACACCGCGACGAATGCGCGCAATTGATTGATGGTGACGGTGTCGAGCACTCGTATCTAAAGAATAGATCGTATTAAGCGATCTTTCGTCAATTGTTTTGATGTGTCAAGGGGCTCAAGCTCATCCCAGCTTTTCGACAGAGGCGCCGATCCGGCGACACATCATGAAGACCGGTTCAAGAACGAGGCATGACATGACCAGACTCACTGGAAAAACCGCCGTGATCACCGGCGGCGCTACGGGCATCGGCTTCGCGGCGGCAAAGCGCTTCATCGAGGAGGGCGCCTTCGTCTTCATCTTCGGCCGCCGGCAGGAAGCGCTCGACGCCGCCGTGGCCAACCTCGGGCCCAATGCCCGCGCGGTGAAGGGCTCTGTCTCGAATTTGGCCGACCTCGACCGACTCTACGCGGCGGTGAAGGCCGAGCGCGGAACCCTCGATATCGTCTTTGCCAATGCCGGGGCGGGAAGCCCGCTTCCGCTCGGCAAGATCACCGCGGAGCACATTGATGAAACCTTCGACACCAATGTGAAGGGTACGATCTTCACGGTCCAGAAGGCGCTGCCGCTGATGGGCAAAGGCGGTTCGATCATCCTGACCGGATCGAGCGCGGGCACCACGGGTGCGCCGGCGATGAGCGCCTACAGCGCGAGCAAGGCGGCAGTGCGCAACCTCGCGCGGACCTGGGCGGAAGATCTGAAGGGCACCGGCATCCGGGTAAACGTGCTGTCGCCCGGGGCGACGGCGACCGAGCTCGCGAAGGAAGCGCTGGGCGAGGAGGGCCAGAAGGTCTTCGCCTCGATGACTCCGCTCGAGCGCATGGCCGATCCGGCTGAGATCGGAGCGGTGGCCGCCTTTCTCGCCTCGCAGGACAGCAGTTTCATGACCGCCGGCGAGGTCGCCGTCGATGGCGGTCTTGCGCAAATCTGACGCGCTACGCGCGGGGCCACCCACCCTCCACGCCGGATCATCGCTCCGGGAATCCTGAACCATCCGCGAAGGAGCCTCTCATGTCCAACACACTCGATCTCTCGAAAGAGCTCGTCGGCCGCCGCGCCCTGATCACGGGAGGCTCGCGTGGCATCGGCGCCGCCATCGCGCAACGCCTGCTCGATGCCGGCGCCAAAGTCGCGGTCGTCGCGCGCAAGCCTAACGGCGATACCCCCGCTGGGGCGACGTTCGTGCCCGGCGACGTCACCGTGAGCGAGGGCGTGGAGGCGATCGCGACCCAGGCGATCACGGCGCTCGGCGGCCTCGACATTCTGGTGAACAACGCGGGCGGTGGGCGTGCGTTTATGCAAGGGTCGTGGACGATCTCCGACAAGGAATGGAATGACAGTTTCGCGCTCAACCTCTTCGCCGCGATCCGTCTCACCAACGCAGTCCTTCCGGCGCTGCGAGCATCGCAGGCCGCGGCCGTCGTGAACATCTCCTCGGCCGCGGCGAGCATGCCGTTTGGCCCCTTCGCGCACTACGGGGCCGCGAAGGCGGGGCTCGAATATTATTCGCGCACGCTCGCCATGGAACTCGCGCCGAGCGGCATCCGTGTGAACGTCGTGTCGCCCGGCGTCATCTCGACGCCGGGTTCCGAGGAGTTTGCCAGGACCACTCCGGGATTTTCCCCGGATGATTGGCTGCGGTATGTTCCGCTGGGTCGTATCGGTGCCACCGCGGACATCGCCGAGGTCGTCGCGCTGCTCGTGTCGGATCGCGGGAAGTTCCTGACTGGCACGAATTACCGCGTCGATGGCGGAATGACGGCCCGCTGAGGAGTGGCTATCCCCCGCCAGCCGGCTGTAGATGGGCTTTCCAGCCATGCGCTCAGCTACTCAGCTTACGGATTGCTGAAGACGGCGCCATGCGGAATGGCGCTTCCGTGCCAACCATTGGGCCATACGCGCGTCAGGTCGATCATGGAGGGCTCGAGTGTCAGCTTTCCGGTGCGGCGGTCGACCGTCGCGAAGCGGATCCGGGTCGCGAGCGCGCCGGGGCCGGTGATGACCAGGCGATTTCCCTGCGGCTCGAGCGCGAGCCAATGAGGGTACTCGTCCGGCGGCAGCAGGATGCGGCTGACTTCGTGCGGATGCTCCGGGTCGCGCAGGTCGAGGCTCACGATCGCATGCCCGCTCTCCATGGCCTCCAACCAGTAGTCGCCGGCGACCACCGGCACTTCGCACACGCGGTAGCCGAAGTCATAGATGTGCTGCAGGGTCGGATGGTCGCTCGCCAGATTTCGAACCAGGAAGAGCCCGCAGTTGAACGTCGGCACCACGACCGTTTTGCCGTCCGCCAGCACGCGTGGCTCGGAGGAATCAGCCGCGGTGTCGTTGAACCAGTCCTGTTGCGGCGGCAACTGCAGGGTCCCGATGAGCTTCAGATCGGAAAGCCGCCAGACCTGGGCGACGTGGCTGGCCTGCGCGCCCATCATGTCCGCGCTGCCGGTGACGACGCGATCGAGCTTCTGGACGACTGCCAGGCTGTAAGGTCGGATGTTGGGATGCCCGGCCGCCGCCGCCGAGGCATCCCGCGCGACCCGGCCGCGCGGATCGAGCTCCACCAGACCGCCGGCGGCGCGATTGAAACCGCCGGAATACTGGAAGGTCGCCAGGGTGTTGCCGTTGGACAGGTAGACGAAGGAGTGTGGATAGCCGTAGGCGCCGACGCTGGCGAATTGGCGCTCGAGCCGCGGATGCCGGGGATCGCGCAGGTCGAATACGTAGCTGCGGTTCGCGGCCCAGTCGTTGGCATAAAGCATGTCGTCGGGGGGTTCCGCATAGTTCGTGTGATGGGCCATCGCCGCATCGCCGACCGCCAGCATCGCGACGAGCTTGCCGAACGACTTGCCCGGGCGCACATCGAAGACCGCGAGGAAGTCCTTGCCCAAGCCTTGCTTGCTGCGCCGCGCGGCCAGATCGGGCGCCATGAACGCCAGCGTGGAGGCGTAAGGGTGACTGGCCTCCATTGCCCATACGAAAAGATAGCGGCTGGAGACGGGCGCGGCCGCCGCGACCATCGGCAATATCAGCGCCAGGAGCACCAGCGTGCGCGAAATGATTCTTGTCATGGCCGACCCCCCAAGGCACCCGCAACGGCGTACTCGCTGCGGGCGGCGAACACCTAGCGCGCGCCGAGCATGTTGCCGCGGGTCTGCCCGCTTTGAATGAATTCCCAGTGTGGCGGCATGGCGGCGACGCAATCCCTGACCGACGAGCGCAGCTCCTCGAGGCGCGATTGGATCTTGTGCGGATCGACTCCGTCGACCAACGGATCGTAACGGCGCGGAATGATGTTCTGACCGACCATGACCGAGAGCCAGCTGAGCACGGGGAAGAGCTCCGTCTCCTCGCGGAGGATGCGGCCATGGCTGCGGAAGAGCTCGAGCTTCTCGCGCAGGCTGTCGGTCAGCGGGATATCGCGACAATGCTGCCAGAACGACCCGGCGCGCTCGGTCTGGCTGTAATGCATCAGGAGAAAATCGCGCACGCCGCTGAACTCCGACTCCAGGATCCTGTTGTAACGGTCGATGTCGGCGGTCGCGAAATCACGGTCGGGGAAGAATTTGAGCAGCATGGCGATGCCGCGCTGGATGAGGTGGATCGAAGTGGCCTCGAGCGGCTCGAGAAAGCCCGCTGCGAGCCCGAGTGCCACCACGTTCCTGCTCCACGCCGCTTTGCGTCGCCCGGGCCGGAAGCGCAGCGCGATGGGCTCGCTCACGGCACGGCCGTCGAGGGTGCCCAACAGCCGCTCGGCCGCGGCATCGTCGCCGCTGAACCCGCCGCTGTAGATATAGCCGTTGCCGTCGCGATGCTGAAGCGGGATCTGCCACTGCCAACCCGCCTCGCGGGCGGTCACCAGGGTGTAGGGATTGGGCTGTGCGGCGCGCTCGCTGTGCACGATCACGGCACGATCGCAGGGTAGCCAGCGGCTCCAGTCCTGATAGCCGGTGCGCAGCGCCCCCTCGATGAGCAGGCCCGGAAAGCCGCTGCAGTCGATGAAGAGATCGGCGCTCACGATCTCGCCGCTCTCGAGCGTCAACGAGTCGACGAAGCCGTCGCTGTCGCGCAGCAGAACATCGCGGACGCAGCCTTCGGTGCGCAGCACTCCGCGCGCCTCGGCGTACCCGCGCAGATAGCGCGCGAATCGCCCCGCATCGAAATGCAAGGCGTAGGTGATCTTGTTGAGCGGTGTGTTGGGCGCGTGCACGGGGCGCGCGAATCGCCCGCGCAGAGCGGCCGCCGCCTGGATCGAGTACTCCTCCAGCCGCTCGGCCTTGCCTTCCAGGAGCATCTTCAGCCAGTAGGCCTGAAACGGGACGTTCCCGATCCCGGGGCCCGCGGGCCCAAACGGGTGGAAGTAGAAGTGGCCGTCCCGGGTCCAATCGCGATAGCCGATGCCCAGCTTGTAGGTCGCCTTGATCTCCCGGACCAGATCGCCCTCATCGATACCGAGCTGGCGGATGAAGTCCATGATCGGCGGAATGGTCGCCTCGCCCACTCCGATCGGGTCGATCCGGGCCGATTCGATCAGCCGCAGCCGCACGCCCATGCCGGCCAGGGACTTCGACAGCGCGGCCGCAGCCATCCAGCCGGCCGTGCCACCCCCGACGATCGCCAGGCTGCGGATTCGTCTGTCATTCATGATATTTATTGCCTCGGACCCCACAATATCGTAATACTAGCGGCGCCGCACGCGCTCGCGGGCCGTGGCGGAAATCCAGCAGATTCTGTCGATGCGCCATGGTGCGCGCGTCGCGGGCACACGCCTGCGGACGCCGGGGGCCCGCGATGCTCGAGCTGTTCATGTTCTCCGACCGCCGCAGTCCGGCGGCATTCTGGGTCGGCGCCCTGCTGACAGTGACCGGCGTGCTGCTGCACATCCCCATGTTCGTGATGGCCCGGGCGATGCACTACCGGATGGCGGGCATGCCGATGGGAACGGGCATGCTGGCCGGAATGGCCCTCATCGTCGGCGGCATCGCTGCGGCGCTCCACGGGCTGAGACCCAAGGAAGCCAGCGTGGAGACCGCGGCCTTCCACGAGCGGATCGTCGCGCCGGAGGATGCGCCGCTGACCATTTGGCATTGGGCCGCCGGAGCTGCGCTGGTGATGGCCCTCGTGGTCGATACCATGAAGATCAGCAGCCTGGGATTCGTCATCCCGGGAATGAGCGTCGAATATGGCATCAGCGCCGCCGCGGTCGCGCTCCTGCCCCTTTCGGCGCTGAGCGGCGCCACGCTCGGCTCATTCGTCTGGGGGGCGCTGGCCGACCACTATGGCCGCCGCGCCACCATCCTGCTCTCCGGAGTGATGTTCATCGGCACCTCCATCTGCGGGGCCATGCCGTCCTTTCACTGGAACCTCTTCATGTGCTTCCTCATGGGGGGCTCCGCGGGCGGCATGCTGCCGGTGGCCTACGCCCTCCTCGCGGAGATCATGCCGACGCGCCATCGCGGCTGGAGTCTGGTCCTCATCGGGGGCGCGGGCACCCTGGGGGGCTATCTGGTGGCATCCGGCATGTCGGCGCTGCTGCAGCCGGTATTCGGCTGGCGCATCATGTGGTTTCTCAACCTGCCCTCGGGGTTGCTCCTGATCGCGCTCAGCCCGCTCATCCCTGAGTCGGCGCGCTTCCTTTTGCACATCGGCAGGCCGCGAGAGGCGCGCGCGACCCTCGCGCGCTTCGGCTCGGTGGTGGTGCGGGAGGCGGATGACTGGGACGAGGAGGCCGAGCTAGATCATTCCCATCTGCCCCCGACCGACACGCGGTATCTCGGCACCACGCTCGCGCTCACCGTCACGGCGCTTTCGTGGGGCCTGCTCAGCTACGGCGTGCTGCTCTGGCTCCCGGGCCAGCTCATCGCCGAAGGTCATGATATGGGCGTGGCGGCCGCGATCATCGCTCGCTCGACTTTCATTTCGGTGCCCGTCATCGTCTTCGCGGCGCTGCTGTATTCGCGTTGGAGCACCAAGGGCGCGCTGCTCGTCATGATCGGCATCTCAGCGGCCGGGCTTCTCGCCCTGGTGTTGCGGGAGAGCGGCGTGCACGCGGCGGCCAATCCGGTCATCGCGCTCACGTTGCTGATCGTCGGCTCGACGGGCGTCATCTCCATTCTGCTTCCCTACACCGCCGAGAGTTATCCCGTTCGCATCCGCGGACGCGCCACCGGGTGGGTGGCGGGCGTCAGCAAGAGCGGTGGCTTCGTGTGTCAGGGCCTCAGCAGCCTCGCCCTGGTGCCCGCGATCGGCACGGCGGCACTGGAGACCGCCGTGCCGGTGCTGCTGGGTCTCGCGCTGCTCTCGCTCTACGGCCACGAGACCCGCGGCCGCGATCTGCGGGAGCTGGAGGGCTCCCGGGCGATGTCGGCATGATTCTCACGTGCCCGCTGCACGCCACTCGCTCTCGAACTCCACGCCCACGAACTGCGCATGGTAGAGCGCGTGGTAGGCCCCTTTGCGGGCGAGGAGCGCCGCGTGCGTCCCCTGCTCGACGATCCGGCCGTCGCACATCACGAGGATGAGATCCGCGTCCCGGATCGTCGACAGGCGGTGGGCAATGACGAAGCTGGTGCGATTCCTGCGCAGCGCCGCCATGGCGTGTTGCACCAGCGTCTCGGTTCGCGTGTCCACGTCACTGGTCGCCTCATCCAGGATCAGCAGCGCGGGGCGGGAGAGGAACGCGCGCGCAATCGTGATGAGCTGCTTTTGCCCCGCGCTGATGTTGCCCGCGGCCTCGTCGATCACGGTGTCGTAGCCCTCGGGCAGGCTGCGCACGAACCGGTCGACGAACGTCGCCCTGGCGGCCTCGAGCACTTCACCTTCAGTCGCGGCGGGGCGGCCGTAGCGGATGTTGTCGCGAATCGTGCCGTGGAAGAGCCACGCATCCTGCAACACCATGCCGATGCGTGACCGCAGCTCATCGCGGCGCATGCTGGCGATGTCGATCCCATCGAGAGTGATCCGCCCCCGGTCGAGCTCGTAAAAGCGCATGATGAGGTTGACCAGCGTGGTCTTGCCCGCTCCCGTCGGCCCGACGATCGCGATCGTGTGGCCGGGCTCCGCGGTCAGCGAGAGGTCCTCGATGAGCGGCTTCTCCGATTGATAACGGAAGGAGACATGTTGGAACTCCACCCGCCCCTGAAGCGCCGCCGGCCGGGAGGGTGCCGCGGGCTCGCCGCCGAGCTCCTTCTCGTCGAGGATGTCGAAGACCCGCTCCGCCGAGGCGACGCCGGACTGCATCGTCCCCGCGAGCGACGCCACTTGGGTGAGCGGCCGATTGAACGATCGTGAGTACTGGATGAACGCCTGCACATCACCCAGCGTCATGCCGCCGGTTGCGACCCGCAGGCCGCCGATGATCGCGATCAGCACGTAATTGACGCTGCCGATGAACATCATCGCGGGCATGATCAGGCCCGAGATGAATTGCGCCGCGAACGCGGCATCGTAGAGCTGCCCGTTCTTCGCATCGAAGCGCCGTGCGGCCTCGGCCTGACGCCCGAACACCTTGACGAGCTCGTGGCCGCTGAAGGCCTCCTCGATCTGCGCGTTCAACTCCCCGGTCCGGGTCCATTGCGCGATGAAGTGCCGCTGCGAGCGCCTGCCGATGACTCGCGTGAGCAGCAGGGCGAGCGGAATCGTCACGAGCGCGATCGACGCCAGGAGCGGCGAGATCACGAACATCATCGACACGACGCCCATCAGCGTCAGGAGCGCGGTCAGGGTCTGACTGATCGACTGCTGCAAGCTCTGCGAGATGTTGCCGATATCATTGGTCACCCGGCTCAGCAGCTCCCCGCGGGTCTGGCCGTCGAAGTACCGCAGCGGCAACCGGTGGATCTTGCCTTCCACGTCCGCGCGCAGCCGCAGGACGACCGCCTGGACCACCTCGTTGAGCAGGTATCCCTGCCCCCAGAGGAACGCGGCGGAGGCGAGATACAGCGCGAGCACTTCCAGCAGCGTCACCTCGAGCGCCCTGAAGTCGATGCCCGCGCCCGGCACGAGATGCATGCGGGCGAGCATCTCCGCGAGATGGATGTGTCCGGCCGCGCGCTCGCTCGCCACGACCTGCTGTTGGGTCATGCCCGGCGCCAGGTGCGCGCCCACGGCGCCCGAGAAGATGATGTCGGTCGCACGCCCGATGAGCGTTGGCCCGATCACGGACAGGGCCACGCTCGCCGCCGCCAACACGACGACGCACAGCAACCGCAACCGCTGCGGCTTCAGACGCGCCAGCAGGCGCCGCGCGGAGGGCCAGAAGCGCACCGCCTTCTCGGCGGGCGCGCCGAGACTCATCCAGGGCGGACCGCCCGCGGGTCGAGGGGCGGGCAGTCGGCGCGGCATGTTCCTCATGCCGCTTCCTCCGCGGTGAGCTGGGAGGCGACGATCTCGGCGTATGTCGGACAGGTCTCGAGCAGCTCACGATGGCGGCCGAGGCCGACCACGACGCCGCCCTCGAGCACCGCTATCTGGTCCGCGTTCCTGATGCTCGAGACGCGCTGCGTCACGACGATGACCGCTGATTCGCGGGTGACTGGGCGCAGCGCGGCGCGCAACCGCGCCTCGGTGCCGAGGTCGAGCGCGGAGAACGAGTCGTCGAAGAGGTAGATCTTTGGCCTGCGGAGCAACGCCCGCGCGATGGCCAGGCGCTGCCGCTGTCCACCGGAGAGGTTGGTGCCGCCCTGCGCGATGCGCGCCTCCAGGCCGCCCGCCAGTTCCTTGACGAATTCGCCCGCCTGCGCCACCTCGAGCGCCGCCCACAGCTCCTCATCCGCCGCGTCC
>Ga0134128_10007997_pt1 | contig 12732 bp, 5 predicted proteins | sample KB31754_FD_96462 | JGI IMG/M metagenome (GOLD analysis project Ga0134128, IMG submission 96462) | Terrestrial soil microbial communities with excess Nitrogen fertilizer from Kellogg Biological Station, Michigan, USA - KB3-175-4 | ecosystem: Environmental > Terrestrial > Soil > Unclassified ...
AATTCCTTCCTCACGGGCCGCGGCTGTGATGTACTCGCGGATGTCTTCGCCGGGCGAGATGGTCTTTGCGCGGGTCCACGGGCGGAAGGAATAGCTCATGGTCAGCATGTCGGAGTCGGAACGGATGCCGGGATAGCGGAACAGGTCCCAGGTGCCGCCGATGCGCTCGCGCTGCTCCAGAATGACGTAGCTCTTCTTCGGGCAGAGTTTATTGAGGTGATGGGCGGCGTCAATGCCGGACAGCCCCGCGCCGATAATCAACACATCAAAATGTTCCGGGACCTGTGTTTCCGGCGCCATCAGTTGCTCCACACTGTCCACGAACATACCACATGCAGTCTTCGGCTACATGCGCTTCGCAACGATCACAATGTCCGTGGGTGCATTGCTGCCTTCCATGACCGGAAAGCCGGAGAGCGGCGATACAGCCCCGTTGGCAGGATTTACAGAGAATCCTGAAACCGTGTTGTCGGCCTTATTGACTACGTAAAGAAAGCGTCCGGTAGGGTCAAGCGACAGCCCGAATGGATGTGTGCCAACCGGTGTTTCGGCGATCGCAGTGAGGTTCCCGTTGTTGATGTTGAATGCTGAGACGGTGCCGTTCTGCACATTTGTCCAGTAGATGAATTTGTCAGCCGGATCCACCGCCAGGCGCAGTGGATTATGGTGGCACGAGACGCTGCAACCCGGCGCGGGCGGCGGCAATGCTGAGGCCGGAGTCAAAGCGCCGGCGGGGTTGACGTTGAACGCGACCACGCTCTCTGCCATGTGGTCGGCAACGAACACAAACTTGCCGCTCGGATCGGCCAGCAGTGATACCACTGAGGCGAAGCCCGCCGTCGAATTGGCGTCAGGAAATGGTGAGCCAGAAATGGGAGTAAGTGCGCCATTCGCAGAGATGGAAAACGCGGAAACGGTATTGAGGTCGGAGGCAGTGGAATCGGGAAAGTTGCTTGCATACAGCACGGTGCCTGCCGAATTCACTGAGAGGCCGAAAGGACTGTCTGCGGGGAACGGTGACCCAGAAACCGGAGCAAGCACACCGTTTGCGCCAATCGAGAAGACGGCAATGCTGTTGGAGGCCTGGTTCGCTGCAAACACGAAACGCCCCGCTGCATCCGCCGCTACGGCCGTAGGCCGGGTTCCAGTCGGAAAGGGCGACCCAGCAACCGGCGTCAGAGCTCCTGTTGACGTATTAACGGAAAACTCTGACAGTGTGTTTGCGCTCTGATTGCTGACGAAGAGCAGGTTGTGAACGCGGTCCAAGGCCATGAATTCCGCGCCTGCGCCGGCAGGAAATGGTGAGCCTGGGACGGCTGAAAATCCTCCTGTACTGCTGATGGCGAATGCCGAAACGTTACCCGAACCGGAGTTGCTTACGAAGGCAAACGCGGTGGTTTGCCCGGTCGACATCAACATGTTGCCCATCATGCCGCCGCATCCGGCGGTGATGATGATTGCGCATAGCAGGGCCGCTGGGATGATCACAAAGCAAATTTGCCGCCAAGGGGGAGGGAAGCGGCGTTCCGGCGAGATCATGAGGAGCCTCCGAACGGGACAATCGGCCCCAAAGCATTATAGGCTTCGCCTTGTAAGATTCGAACCTGCATCTCCGCGTTTCCAGCGGCGCTCATGCCATCTCCTGATTTCCATTTGCCACATCATTCGGGTTAGACTTCAGCAGATATCCCGCTGTTACTGAGGCCGTCATTGCATGTCCCGGTGTAAGTCCTGCGGTACTGAAGCTCCATCGCTCGCCCGATTCTGCCCGTCCTGCGGCGAAACGTTACCCTCCGCCGATATCGCCACTTTAATTGCCGGTGATGCAACTGCTTTGTCGCTGGAAGATCGAGGTAGCGCTGGGAAGCCGGCCACGGCCGCTACCGGTACACGAGCCTCCACTTCAAGTCATACCTCCTCCAGCGCCTTGCTTCACGCGGGCCGGTTCCTGCCCGGATCATTGCTGGCGGGTCGCTATCGCATTGTCGCTCTGCTCGGGCAGGGAGGCATGGGTGAGGTCTATCGTGCTGACGACCTCACACTCGGACAACCGGTGGCACTGAAATTTTTGCCGGAACAGGCAGCGCACGATCCTGCTCTGCTGGAACGGTTCCGCGGCGAAGTCCGCATCTCGCGCAAAGTATCCCACCCTAACGTGTGCCGGGTTTATGACGTTGGGGAAGTGGATGGCCAGACCTTCTTCACCATGGAGTACGTGGACGGCGAAGATCTGGCTTCGCTGCTTCGCCGCATAGGGCGCCTGCCCCATGACAAAGCGATTGATATCGCGCGGCAACTCTGCGCAGGGCTTGCGGCGGCGCATGCCAAGGGCGTGCTCCATCGTGATCTCAAGCCTGCCAATATCATGCTGGATGGCCGCGGTCAGGCGGTCATCACGGATTTTGGGTTGGCTGCTCTTACCGACCAGGCCCAGGGTGCAGAGTTGCGCAGTGGAACACCTGCCTACATGGCGCCGGAGCAACTCGCAGGCAAGGAAGTTACAGAGCGCAGCGACATCTATTCACTAGGCCTGGTGCTGTATGAAATTTTCACCGGCAAGAGAGCGTTCAGCGCAGAGAGTCTCGGTGAGTTGCTGCAATCGCGGACTTCGGCCACCGTGAGCCGGCCATCATCGTTCGTGAAGGACATCGATCCACTGGTCGAGCGCGTGATTCTGCGCTGCCTTGAAGGCGATCCGGCGAATCGCCCTGCCAGCGCCCTCGCCGTGGCTGCGGCGCTGCCGGGCGGGGATCCATTGGCGGCTGCATTGGCAGCAGGTGAAACGCCTTCGCCGCAAATGGTCGCTGCTGCCGGGCAAATTGAGGGTATGAAGCCGAAAGCGGCGTTGTTCTGCATAGCCGGTTGCGTGCTCGCCTTAATTGTCAGCCTTGCGCTGATGGGGCGGAATAGCGGCATGGCGAACATCTCCCTGGATATGCCCCCGGAAGTTCTTGCGCAAAAGGCCAAAGATATTGTTAGCCAGCTTGGCTACAGTCCAAAGCCCCTTGACAGCGACTCTGGATTCGATTACGACGGTGATCTTCAACGCTGGATCGAGCAAAACGAAAAAGCAGCCCCGCAGTGGCCGAAAATTCTTTCTGAGGAACCGCCGATCCTGCGCTTTACCTACCGTCAAAGCCCGCGGTACCTGGTGCCTGCAGGACTGGAACGTCAGGGCCTGCCGAGTATTGTCACGTTTGATGATCCGCCTCTAACGCTCTCAGGCATGATCAACCTGATGCTCGACACCAGCGGAAAGCTTGTCTACTTCGAGGCGCAACCTCCGCAAGTAGACAAGACGCCGGCTCCGGCCAAGCCGATGGACTGGAACCCGCTGTTTGCGGCGGCAGGACTCGACCAGTCGCAATTTCAACCGGCCACGCCTGAGTGGGTGCCTTTAGGGAACTCAGATCAACGTGCTGCGTGGACGGGAAAATGGCCCGGCAGCGAACGGCCACTCCGTGTGGAAGCCGCAGCCTGGCACGGCAAGCCTGTATTCTTCAACCTCACAGGCCCGTGGACCCAGCCTACGCGCCTTCGCCCGCACGAGTTCACACTGGCTGAAAAGCTGGGCCAAGGAATAGGGTTCTTTTTCTTCATTCTGCTGCTTATCGCCATCGCCGTACTGGCGCGCCGGCATTACAGGCAGGGCAAAGCGGACCGGGTAGGCGCCATTCGCGTTGCCACGTTCGTCTTTCTCTCAATGATGGCAATCTGGTTCTGCTACGCCCACTTTGTTCCGGTATTTGATACAGATCCGCTGGATTTTGCGCTGAGCACATCGCTCTATGTGGCCGGGGTTTGCTGGCTCCTTTACATCTCGCTCGAGCCATATGTCCGCAAGCTGTGGCCGCAAACCATCATCTCGTGGACTCGTCTGGTTAGCGGACGTTTGCGCGACCCATTGGTCGGCCGTGACATTATGTTCGGTGTGATTCTTGGAGTGATCTGGGTGCTAATTATTGAGATCAGCGTCTGGATCAGCATTACGCACTTTGGCGATAGCCCGCAACTGCTCTCCACGGATTACCTTATGGGCGGCAGAACTGCCATCGGCGCATGGGTGCTGAGGGTGCCCTCCGCGATTCAATCCACCCTGGTATTTTTTCTCATACTCATACTCCTGCGCTATCTCCTCCGCAATCGTTGGGCTGCTGCGATTGCGTTTGTGGTGCTTTTTGTGACACTGGACTCACTCGGCAAAAGTCATCCGGGCTTGTTGGTTCCGATCCGGGTGATGATCTATGGAATTGCTGCATTTGCCCTTGTGCGCTATGGCCTGATCGCCCTCGCAGTGGCCGTCTTTGTGGCCAACACCATGCTAAACGTTCCGGTTACACTCGATTTCTCGCGCTGGTATGCGATCACGGCCATGATCGTTCCGCTCGGTATTCTGGCGCTTGCTGTCTGGGGCTTTTATACGGCGCTGGGCGGACAGAAGCTGATCAAGGATGGCTCCGTGCAGCCAGAATGATGTGGCCGCGAATCTTCAACGCCGCCCCATTCCAGGATAAGCAATAGGGTCCCAGCCTAACCGGAAGATCCTCGCAGCGCCGGATTATTAGAATTTCTAATCCAGTCTTAATCTTTCTCTAATGATCTCTGGTCAGAGTAGCAACCGCTCGACGTGTTGCTTCCGGTCCATCACATAGGGGCGATAGATTTCACCTCGCACCCACCTTCCGGTTGGATGGCTTTCCTGCCTCTTCCTTTGAACAAAATTTAGGCACAACGAGGGAGTAATGCTCAGCCACACCTTCCACCGCACGCACTCGTGTCTCATCACGATTTTGTGTTTCCTGTTCGTCACCGGCATTTTTTCGTCGCGCGCACAAGCTCAGCGCGCAATCGATGACGCGGACCGCGTCACCCTTCATGGAAATACTCATCCGCTGGCGCGGGCTGAATTTGACCGCGGCTCCGCAGATGCTGCCATGCCCATGGACAACATGGTCCTATTGCTGTCGGTTCGTCCGGACGCACAGGCACAATTGCAGCAGTTGCTGGCTGATCAGCAGAACCCCCAGTCGCCGCAGTACCAGAAGTGGCTGACACCCGAAGAATTTGGGCTGCGTTTTGGGCCAACTGATCAGGACATTGCCGATGTTAGCGGCTGGCTGCAGAAATTCGGGTTCCGCATTGATCAGGTTGCCAATGGCAGAATGTGGATCAACTTCAGCGGTGATGTTCAAAAAGTGGAACGGGCATTTCAGACCAACATTCGCCAATATGAAGTTAACGGCGAGATGCACCACGCCAACGCCACAGATCCGACGATTCCGCGGGCGCTGGCGGGGCTGGTGCAGGGCCTGGTCTCATTGAATGATTTCCCCAAACATCCGCAAAGCACTGTGAATCAACTGCCGCCTGACTTTACTCAGGGCGCAGGCACGCATTTTATGGCGCCGGCGGATTTTGCCACTATCTACGACGTGAATCCGCTCTACAGCGCCTCGCCCGCCATCGATGGCACGGGACAGACAATCGCAATCGTAGGCCGCACAGATATCAAGCTCGCAGACGTGCAATTTTTCCGCAGCTTCTTCGGTCTTCCGGCCAAGAATCCCGTTTTCATCCACACTGGAGCTGATCCCGGTGATCTCGGCGGGAATGAGGAAGCGGAAGCCGATTTGGACGTGGAATGGTCAGGAGCTGTTGCGAAAAATGCCACCATCGATTTCGTGATCTCCAAGTCCACGGCGACCACTGACGGCGTCGACCTATCAGCGCAGTTTATCGTCAACAACAATCTGGCGAAGGTGATGAGCACCAGCTTTGGGCTGTGCGAGGCATCACTGGGCGCCACAGGAAACAACTTCTGGAACACGCTGTGGCAGCAGGCGGCAGCGCAGGGAATCACCGCGTTTGTTTCCTCTGGCGACAGTGGTGCTGCGGGATGCGATCTTTCCACCTCAGCCACAGCGACCAAAGGGATTGCGGTTAGCGGGCTGAGCTCAACGCCAAATAACGTGGCTGTGGGCGGGACCGAGTTCAACGAAGGCACCGGGACTTTCTGGTCGGCCACCAATAACGCGACGACACAGGCTTCCGTTCTCAGTTACATTCCGGAAATCGTGTGGAATGAAAGCGGCAATGTGGCAGGCGGTTCAGGTCTTTTTGCCACGGGCGGCGGCGCCAGCACTGTGTACCCGAAGCCGGCTTATCAGGCGGGCCCCGGCGTACCTGCTGATGCCGCGCGTGACGTTCCTGACGTGGCCCTCAGCTCAGCCAGCCATGATGGATATCTCATTATTCAGGGGCATACCGCGAGAAGGACCGGCCTGGTTTCCGCGGGCGGGACATCCGCCGCGTCTCCTTCTTTTGCTGGTCTCATGGCCCTGGTAGTGCAAAAGACGGGAGCCGCGCAGGGCAATCCCAATCCCATCTTTTACTCCATGGCACAGAACCAAGCTGCAGGTGGAAAGGCTGTTTATCATGACACCACCTCGGGCAACAACAGCGTGCCCGGAGTGACTGGCTTTACCGCGGGCGCCGGTTACGATCAGGCCACTGGCCTGGGTTCGGTGGATGCCGCGAACCTGGTGAATTTCTGGAACAACAACGCCCCGGCGGACTTCACGCTTTCGGCAACTCCGGCATCGCAGACGGCGGAGAGCGGAACCTCCGCCAGTTATACAGTCACCATCGCTCCGCTCAATGGCTATACGGGAACGGTGAGCTTCAGCGTGAGCGGGTTGCCGGCCGGCGCCACGGCAACGTTTACACCCGCCTCGATTACAACATCCGGCGATTCAACGCTGGCCATTGCAACGACGGCCGGGACTACTCCGTCGGGTAGTTATTCTCTGACCATAACCGGTACGGATGGCATCCTGACGCGTACCGCCACTGTGACGCTGGTGGTGAGCGATTTCACGATCTCTGCCTCACCTTCCGCGCAATCCGCTAACCAGGGCGCCACGGCGAATTACACCGTTACATTGACTCCGCTAAACGGATTCACAAGCACGGTGTCTTTCAGTATCAGCGGACTTCCTGCGGGGGCCACGGCGACGTTCACTCCTGCCTCGTTGGCCGGCTCAGGAACCTCGGCTCTGGCAATCAGCACCACCACATCCACACCCAGTGGCAGCTATCCGCTGACAATTACCGGAACGGACGGAGTTTTGACGCATACGACTCCCATCACCCTGGTTGTGAATCTCCGTGATTTCAGTTTGTCTGCAACACCGGCCTCCCAGGCGATTGAGGGCGGCCAGTCAACCAGCTACACAGCAACTATTGCCCCGCTCAACGGCTACACGGGAACCGTCAGCTTTAGCGTGAGCGGCCTGCCGGCAGGCGCGACTGCGACGTTTACTCCTGCCTCGGTCACCGACTCCGGAAGCTCAACTCTGGCCATCAGCACCACCGCGGGAACTACTCCTGCGGGCAATTACGTGCTGACGATCACCGCGAGCGATGGCACACTCACGCATACGGCGGCTGTGAATTTGTCCGTGACTGACTTCGCCATCTCGGTGACCCCGTCATCACAAACGATTGTGGTTGGCGGTTCAGCCAACTACACGGCCACAATCACGGCGCTCGACGGCTTCACCGGCACGCTGAGTTTCAGCGTTACAGGCCTGCCGCCGTTTGCTACTGCCACTTTCAATCCCGCGACTATTACTGGATCTGGTTCGTCCACACTGACGATTGCCACTACAGCCAACACTCCGGCCGCGGTGTATTCTCTGACGGTAACGGCCAGTGATGGCACAACCAGCCACAGCGTGCCACTTTCGCTGGAGGTGGATCCGATAGGCAATTTCAGCCTGTCCATTTCTCCTGCGTCGCAGTCGGTGGACCAGGGCTCGAACATCGGGTATGGCGTGACCGTCAGCGCGTCCGGCGGATTTACGAGCATCGTCTCAATGAACGTAAGCGGACTGCCTGCCGGCGCGACGGCAACCCTGAGCCCGAGCTCAGTTCAAGGATCAGGGCTTGTTTCGCTCTCGATTGTTACGTCGGCGTCCACTCCGGGAGGAAGCTACACTCTTAGCGTAACCGGGACGAGCGGTCCACTCGTGCGGACGGCTACAGCTACGCTGGTGGTCGTGGCGCCTGATTTCTCGTTATCAGCAACGCCGTCATCCCAGCCGGTCCAGATCGGACAAGCTGTCAATTATGCAGTGTCTCTCACGCCAGCCAACGGCTACTCAGGAACCGTCAACTTCAGCGTGAGTGGCATGCCGGCAGGCGTGACTGCAACATTGAATCCGACCTCTTTGTTCACTTCAGGAACAACCACTCTGTCTGTTTCTACAAACAGCTCCGCCGTTCCCGGCACTTACCCGCTTGTTATTACCGGAACCGACGGCCTTAGGACTCACAGTGTCACGGTCGATCTGGAAGTGACTAACCAACCGACACCTGACTTCAGCATCTCGGCACCGGGGGCGATCACCGTGAAACGCAACTCCAGCAACCCACCCGGCACGGAGGTGATAACCATTACCGGACTGAACGGATTTACCGGCACGGTAAACCTGAGCCTTTCCGGATTACCTCCACTTGTAACGGCCCAGTTCGGTACTTCATCGATCACGGGCAGCGGCAGTACGGATCTGACGTTCACGGTGGCTCACGACGCGCAGCAGGGAATCTACCCGCTGACCGTCACGGGAACCAGCGGAGCTCTAGTGCACTCAATTCCTGTGACGCTTACAGTGAATTGATCCTTCCACCAAGCAAAATGGCCGCCCGCTCAGGGCGGCCATTTTCTTTGTAATGAGTGTTTGAGAGATTGCTGATTTGGCCGGCTTCTTTCGGACGAACACTCAAGATGTTTGCGGATGGTAATAGTCGAAATCTGGCTGCCTGGGAAAGGCATGGCTGGTGCTGGCAGGCCAAATAGAGTTTATAGCCAGGGCGGTCTAGCTTTCGCTCCAAAATATAGTCGCCTCGCTCATTTCTTCTACTCTGTCTTAAGCACACCGGATTAGCTTCTTTAATTCAGCCTTAATGTGTTGCTAATCGCCTCGTACCAAGATGATGTCGGACTCAGAGGCAAAGGGTGGGCGTACGCGCTCGCGCAGCCGGTCTGAACGCTTTTCCTTCCGGATTTTTCAAGCACGTTGACGGCACAGCCGCTTCGTAAGACAGCCAGATTAAGCAAATTAATAAGTCTCTAACGGTTTTCTAACGCACGGTCGTTAGTGTGCGCACATATCGGACTACGACGTATAGGGTGCAGGGCAAGTTTTACCTTCCGGGCTCGCGCCTCTAGCAGAGCTGTTTGCAGTACTGAAGCATTTTTGCAGCACTGGATTTGATTGAAGGCACAAGTCGCGCTCCATGAAAGCGCGAATGGAGAAGCTCAATGACTTCCGCACGGTCGGTGGTTACATACCTTTTTGCAGTCCTGCCAGTACTGGCATGCGTGGCGCTTGACGCGCCGGCAGCCAGTGCCAGCAGCACTGCGCCCACCGCCATTCTCCTTGTTTCCTGTCAGCCCTTCCAGAACACCTCATCTTCCGCTATCGCCGGCAATAGCACCGTCCAGATGACGCGCGGCGAGAGCGTGACCGCCAATCCGGCGCAGATGAGTGTGGGCCCCGATTGTTTGACGTTAAACGGACATTTCGCCGGCGCGCAGCGCCGGCACCAGAGTGCGCTTGGAGCGCGGGGTGGAATTTGTTGAGTTCTCAAAAAATCTCTCACGGTTTTCTTTGGAGGCACGCCATGCGGGTGGCTACACACAAGCTGAGTTCGTTCCATGCTTATGGAACAGCAATTCCGAAGCAACTTTTCGCGGCACTGTTGATGGTCTTCGCGCTGTTGCTTCCGTCCATGGCGCAAGCCCAGAGCGGCTTCGTTTATGTGAACAACCAGTCGTCTTCGAACGCGGTTGCGGCCTATAAGGCATCGGCCGCCGGAACCTTGACGCAGATTTCGGGATCACCGTATCTGACGGGTGGCGTGGGCGCCAATGAGACCTGTTACGGTCTGAGCCGCCTGGCGGTGAGCCCGGTGAATAACCTGCTATTCGTGGCCAATGGCGGCGACCGCAGCATCACGCCATTCCAGATCAATACCACGACAGGTGCGCTGACGAAGACCACAGGAGCTCCTTTCGCGACCGGGTTAACGGCGGATAGCTGCCAGGGTTTCTCCATGGCCGTAACCCCGGATGGACAATTCCTGTTTGCCGCCAGCAATGGCCAAATCCGAACATTCGCAGTCGCAGCCAATGGCGCGCTTTCGGCCCCTACCACCGTTCCTGCTACGACGGCCAACTGCTGCTCTCCGATTACAGGGCTGACGATTTCGCCCGACGGTCGCTTCCTGGCCGTTTCCAACGGTAGCAGCGTTTCCATGTTCACGGTAAGTGCGGGCGCACTGACGCCTGTGGTGGGTTCACCTTTTGCAAAACTCGGTCCCGGAAGTTTGTCCGCGCTTGACTTTAGTTGTACGGCGGACGCCAACGGCAATCTGCGGTTGTATGCGGGAGAAGCCACAACCAGTCCGATCGCTGAAGGCTGGCTCGTGGATCCAACCGGAGTTCTTTCACCCACGAATGCTTCGCCATATCACAGCAGCGGCACCAATTCAAACGTGGTTCTCTTCAGCCCTGACAACACTCTGCTGTTCCAGAGCAACCAGTCCAGCACCAGCATCAATTCGTTCCTGGTGAATCCGGATGGAAGCATTACTAACTCCGGCAAGTTCGCCGGCACCGGCCAGGTGCACACACCCGTGGGAATGTCGATCGATCAGAGCGGAACATTCCTGTATGTTGCAGACGATCTGTTCGGCGTCGCGGCATTCAGAATCGGTGATGGCGGCATGCTGCAATGGCTCCAGGATCTCGGCATAACGCGACCGGGGCAGATCCACGATGTCGCAGCGTTTCCTCCGCGTTCCTGCACGACAGCCGATGTTGTCCTTGGGGTTGACGCACCAACCTCGGCCGGCGCGGGCGCACCGATTCAATATACGGTTACGGTAACAAACAACGGTCCGGCAACTGCATCGGCCGTAGTTTCAGACATTCTGCCTCCTGAATTGTCAGCAGGAGGAAGCGCACTCATCGCCAACCCGAGTGGCGCCAGCCGCGTGAACACGGATGGAACACCGAATGTGACCGGCGCGGTCACTATTACCACTACAGTTCCGCACGGGTTGTTCCCCGGCGAGAAGGTTACGGTTGGTTCAGTTCCGGCTCCGACAACGCCGAATCCAATCCAGCAGGGCTTCTTCCTCACGGATCCATCTTTCAACGGCGTTTTTACAGTCCAGACGGTGCCTAGCCCGACGACATTCACCTACGCGCAGACGATTCCGCGAACACAGTTTCCGGCGCCTACACTCCAGATTGTTGCCTCGAATGGCGCGCAGCGCATCGCCGACACGGTGACCATCACGGCCACGCAGGTCTTTCAATTGGCGCCTGGCACTCCGATCACAATTTCGGGAGTGTCCAATACGAGTTTCAACGGCAATTACACCGTTCTGTCACAGCCCTCAGCGACCACGTTTACATACCAGCAGACCGGAACATTGGCAGATGCTGTGAGTGGCGGCGGAATTGTGACTGCCCCAACCAACGTTCCGGCTACCGATGTTGCCGGCGGTGGCAGCATGAGCAGCCCCACTTGCCAGATCACGGTGGGCACGGGTACCTGCGGTGCGGCGACATTTTCTCCGCGTCCCCCGATCGTCACCGCTGTTCGCTCAGGAAATGTTGTGACGATTACGACCACGGTGCCGCATCTGATGACGGTCGGCAAGAAGGTCACCATCCAGGGTGTGGCCAACACCGGTTTTAACGGGACATTCACCATCACGACGGTCCCCTCGCCCACCAGCTTCACGTACGCCCAGACAGCAGCCGATGCCAGCAGCACCGGCGGTACTGTGGTTGCTCCCGGGCTGCAGGCCCAGTTGGTCACGTTGCCCAACTTGACCCAGAATGAAACCCGCAAGGTTCTGATTACTGGAACTACGGCGAGTTCGATCACGAATGGGACCGTTATTTCAAACCGGGTGACGATCAGCAACTTGTCCGTCATTGATAATCCTGCCGGCGATACCACCGTTACGAAAGAAGTAACCATTGGCTCAACGGGCACAACAACCCTTACTGTCCCAACCGCCACTGGACCTTATGGCGGGACGGCTGTGGTAACAGCCACGCTGCTCGATTCGAACGGTGCTCCGATTGTGGGCGCAAATATTGGATTTAACTTCAACCAGAACAACAGCCAGTACAACGCGGTCACTGACGGCAGCGGCGTTGCGACAGCGAGTGTCCCACTTGGATTCACCACTGTTGGCACGCACGCCAATGCCTTCACGGCGACCTTCGGCGGCGATGCTACTCACACGGGCGCCAGCGCAACCGCTGATTTGATCGTGACTAAGGCGGTCCTGACCGTTACCGCGGACAACCAGACGCGTCTTTATGGCGATCCAAACCCGCCACTCACGTATACAATTACCGGCTTCGTCAATCAGGACACCATTGCTGTGGTGAGCGGTACGGCTGATTGCTCAACCACCGCCACGGTGACCAGCCCGGTCGGCACCTATCCCATCACCTGCACGCAAGGCACATTGAGCGCCACCAATTACGACTTCAAGTTCGTTGATGGCACGCTCACGGTCAACCCGGCGCCTCTGACGGTGAACGTGGATAGCGCGACTCGCGCTTACGGCGATCCGAATCCGATCTTCACTGGAACAATCGTTGGAATCAAAAACGGCGACAACATTACCGCCACGTAC
>Ga0134128_10007998_pt1 | contig 12732 bp, 7 predicted proteins | sample KB31754_FD_96462 | JGI IMG/M metagenome (GOLD analysis project Ga0134128, IMG submission 96462) | Terrestrial soil microbial communities with excess Nitrogen fertilizer from Kellogg Biological Station, Michigan, USA - KB3-175-4 | ecosystem: Environmental > Terrestrial > Soil > Unclassified ...
ATCTGACTCGGCCAGCCGTCTTGCCAGCTCATGCCGCAGCCCTGCGATTTCACTGCGCATGTCGTACCATTGCCAGGCGAAAACCAGGATCAGAATCAAAGCAAAAACCAGCAGGGGATTGGCGCGCACAAGCCATCTCGCTCCCGCTTTCTGCGGTCGATCGATATCAGGCGGCCGGGTTTCCACGCTCATGATTGCGTAGTAGCAAAATTGTGTGGTCGCTCTTCGCCGCTGTCACCTTTGCTGCCACCTTTGCCGTCACCTTTCACCCGATGTGCCCGGAAAAATAATCCTGCAAACCCGCCACCAGCCCATCGTCTCCGGCAGCGGTAACAATCACGCGGTTAAATCCCAGTTTCCGTGCCACCCCTGCGATACGTTCATGGGAAACGAACAAGGGTGTGTTTTCAAGCCATGTTCTGCCTGAGTCGCCCACCATCTCCCGTAAATTGCGCAACCCTTCACTGCTGGTAACGGCAACCGCGTTCATCTCACCACGCGTCCAGGCTGCGAGAAGTGGTGCAACTTCCGCTTTCGGCCGTATCCGGCGGTAACACTCCACGTATTCGACAAAAGCGCCGCGTTTCCTCAGCGTTTCCCCCAGCAGTTCGCGCCCGTTGTCGCCCCGAAAAATGATGATTCGCTTGCCCGCAACATTCATGCGATTCAATTCTGCCATATCGAGCAAGGCTTCGCTGTCGAACCGCACCGCAGGCACGATTACTCCGCTCACCCCGAATCGTTGCAGCGTTCTGGCAGTACCCTGACCGACTGTCGCAATTTTGAGGTCGAACGGCAATGCGCGCTTCGCGCATATGACGCTCATCGCCTTATTGACGGCGTTGGGGCTGACAAAAATCGCCAGATGGAATTCATCCAGGCGCTCGATCAATTCGAGCAATGGGCGGGGGTCGGAGATATCCTGAATCTCCAGGACCGGAAACAGGTAGGGTTCTCCGCCTGCTGCTCGTATTTTCTCAGCAAGCTCGCCCGCCTGATGGGAAGGACGCGTGACCAGGATATGGGTCCCGGTCAGCGGCTTGCTCACGGATGGCTCACAGGTTCAACCGCTTTCGATTCCAGCGCTACCAGAATCTCTTCCGCCCCCTTTGCCTTCAGGTTCTTTGCCAGTTGCGCTCCCATCAAGGCACAATCATCGGGATTCCCGTTCAATTCATCGCTTATCATACGTATTCCATCCTGGCTGGCGACAAATCCGCGCAGTCTCAGCACGTCCCCGCTGATTTCGGCGAAGCCTCCCAGCGGCACCTCGCAACTGCCACCCAGTGAGCGGCTCATGGCGCGCTCGGCTTCGACGCAGCGAGCAGTGGGAATATGATGCAGCGGTTCCATGAGCTTGATCAAATCGGAGCGATCTGCACGGCACTCAATCCCCAAAGCGCCTTGCCCCACTGCGGGCAGGCTGAGATCGGGGCTTAGCAGGGCTGTGATGCGATCGGCAAGTCCCAGCCGTTTCAATCCCGCTGCCGCCAGAATGATCGCTGCGAATCGGCCCTCGTCCAGCTTGCGCAAACGCGTCTGGACGTTACCGCGCAGCGGCTGCACCTGCAAATGAGGAAAGCGCGCGCGCAACTGGCTTTCGCGCCGAAGACTGGAAGTTCCCACTACGCTCCCCGGCGAAAGCGCATCCAGCGTCGCGTACTTGTTGGAGACAAACGCATCCCGCGGGTCTTCACGCTCCGTGATCGCTGCCAGTGCGAATCCGGGAGGCATATCCATCGGCACATCCTTCATCGAATGCACGGCGATGTCGGCGCGCCCTTCCTCCAGCGCTTGTTCCAGTTCTTTGATGAACAAACCTTTTCCGCCGATTTTGGATAGTGTCACATCAAGAATCTGATCGCCCCGGGTCGTCATTCCGGATATTTGAAATTCCGTTTGCGGGTATAATTCTGCTAGTCGATCCCGGATGAAATTGGCCTGCCACAAGGCAAGGGCGCTTTCCCGTGTCGCGATAACTATTTTATTGGGTGTGGATAAATTAGACATTCCTATTAAAATAAACAAAAGTTTGGAAATCCTGCTAGCACTTATTTTACCATGGCGGACGTCAAAGCCGGACTGAAGTACCGAACTGAAGTACTTAAGGCATGAGTCCGCATCTTCCAGAGAAGAGGTTGTTTATGGGATCGGTCGCTTCCCGAAGCGAAAGTATGGATACTAATCCTAATCACATCGATGACAAGGAGCCGAAGGATGACCCTCTGCGGGAGGACATCCGCCTGCTCGGACGCATGCTGGGCGACACCCTGCGTGAACAGGAGGGCGAACCTACTTTCGATCTGGTGGAAAATATCCGGCAAACCGCGATTCGGTTTCGCCGCGACCAGGATCTAAAGGCGCGGCAGGAACTGGACGAACTGCTCAACCAGTTGAGCAACAAGGCGACCGAAGCGGTGGTTCGCGCGTTCAGCCAGTTCTCGCAGCTATCGAACATAGCCGAGGATATGCATCACAACCGCCGGCGGCGCAGCTACCTTTTAGCCCGGTCCCAACCGCAGGCGGGCAGTGTGGCGCGCGCGCTCGACCTGGTTTTCTCCAACGACACAAGCAGCACGGCCCTTGGCCGGTTCTTTGCCACAGCGCTCGTTTCGCCGGTGTTGACGGCCCATCCGACGGAAGTTCAGCGGAGAAGCATACTTGATTGCCAGTTGGCAATTGCTCGCCTGCTGAACGAGCGCGATCGGGTGCAGCTCACCCCGGATGAGCTAAGCAAGAACGAAGAGGGATTGCGAACCAACATTCAGATATTATGGCAGACTCGCATGCTGCGCTCGGCGCGCCTGTCCGTATATGACGAAATCAAAAATGGCCTGGCCTATTATCACTACACTTTTCTTAGAGAAGTGCCGCATCTGTATGCGGAAATCGAAGATCTGCTTGAACGCCGGATGGACGCCAAAGCCCCCCACATTCCACCGTTTCTTCGTATTGGCAGCTGGATAGGCGGCGATCGCGACGGCAATCCCTTCGTTACTCATGAAGTATTGCTGCACGCCGCTGAGCGGCAATCCGCTCTGGCACTGGATTTTTACATGGGCGAGGTCCACCAGATCGGCCGCCGGTTAAGCCTGACTGATCGCCTGGTCGACATGGATGAAGCCTTGGCGGCCCTGGCCAAGGCTTCGCCCGATCGGGCGCCGAGTCGCGCTGATGAACCTTATCGACGCGCCCTGATCGGTATTTACGCGCGCCTTGCTGCGACCAGCATGGGGCTTGGTCATGCAATCAGGCAACGGCGTCCGGTCGGGCCGGCGGAGCCTTACGCTGACAGCATGGAATTCGTTCGCGATCTCGACATCGTCATCCATTCGCTCAAACAGCATAAGTCGGAGTTACTGGCGCGGGGTGATCTGCGCCATCTGCGGCGGGCGGCCGAGGTATTCGGTTTTCATCTCGCACCGCTGGATACGCGCCAGCACAGTCACATTCATGAGCAAGTCGTGGCTGAGCTGTTCGAGCGCGGCGCCAACCTGAAAGGCTATTCTGACCTGCCGGAAGCGGAACGCGTGCGGTGCCTCCTGACTGAAATCAGCAGTCCGCGTCTTCTGCGCTCGCCTTACCTCGACTATTCGGAGCTTGCCCAGAGTGAATTGCATATCGTGGAGATGGCGGCCGAAATCCATCGGCGCTTCGGTCCGGCGGCATTACCCAATTACGTCATTTCCAAGGCGGATGGCATATCCGACATCCTGGAAGTTGCGCTGCTGTTGAAGGAGGTAGGACTGCTGCGGGCAGGAGAAAAGCCGCATCTGCATGTCAATATTGTTCCGTTGTTCGAAACGATTGCCGACCTGCGTGGCTGTCCCCGCATCATGGACGACTTGTTCTCGATACCCTATTACCGCAAGCTGGTGGATTCGCGCGACAATGTCCAGGAGGTGATGCTCGGCTACTCCGATAGCAACAAGGATGGGGGATTCCTCGCGGCCAACTGGGAGCTTTACAAGGCCGAAACGGAGCTCACAAAGGTCTTTGCCAAGCACAAAGTCGAGCTGCGGCTGTTTCATGGACGCGGCGGCACAGTTGGCCGCGGCGGCGGCCCCAGCTATCAGGCAATACTGGCGCAGCCGCCGGGCAGCGTCAACGGGCAGATACGCATCACCGAGCAGGGCGAGGTCATCGGCAGCAAATATTCCGATCCGGAGATCGGACGGCGTAATCTGGAAACGCTGGTTGCAGCGACTATCGAGGCGACGCTGCTGAGCCATGATACGCTTGGCGAACGCGCAGATGAATATTATGGGGTTATGGAAATACTGGCAGGCGATGCCCTGCGGGCTTATCGCAGCCTGGTATATGAAACGCCCGGGTTTAACCGGTATTTTCAGGAATCGACCCCGATAAAGGAAATTGCGGGGCTCAATATCGGCAGCCGCCCTCCCTCCCGCAAAAAATCCGACCTGATAGAAGATCTGCGCGCCATTCCATGGACGTTCAGCTGGGGTGTCAACCGCACGATGATTACCGGCTGGTATGGTTTCGGCACAGCCGTGGAAATGTTTGTGCAGCGCGAGGGCAGGGGCGACAACGGGCTGGGACTCCTGCAGAAAATGTATCAGGCCTGGCCGTTCCTGCAGACATTGCTGTCAAACATGGACATGGTGCTGGCCAAAACTGACATGGGTATTGCTTCGCGCTACGCTGAACTGGTTACGGATGCGGAACTGGGGCGCGAAGTTTTCGGGCGGATACAAAAAGAGTGGGAACTCAGCGTGAAATGGCTTTTTGCCGTGACCGGCCGAACTGAACTATTGCAGGATAATCCCACGCTTGCGCGCAGCATTCGCAACCGTATCCCTTATATCGATCCGCTCAATCATTTGCAGGTGGAGTTGTTGCGCCGTTACCGGTCCGGGGATGCCACAGATGCGGTAACACGCGCCATCCATCTTACTATCAATGGAGTTGCCGCCGGACTGAGGAACAGCGGGTAACTCCTGGCAGGAGCGATATCGCCCGGGCACTTCCAAAGTACCTCGGTTCATCAGGATTTACTGAAACGGCAAGTAAGGTCGTGGCAAAAAAACTTTACATCAAAACATTTGGCTGCCAGATGAACGAGTATGACTCGGAAAAGATGGCGGACGTGCTGCGGACTGCGCAGCACATGGAAAAAACGGATGATCCCGCTGAAGCGGACGTAATTCTTTTCAATACCTGCTCGGTGCGGGAAAAAGCGCAGGAAAAGGTGTTTCATGACCTTGGACGCGTGAGGCATCTCAAGAAGGCCAATCCCGATCTGCTGATAGGCGTGGGCGGATGCGTGGCCAGCCAGGAAGGGGCGGAGATCGTCAAACGCGCGCCCTATGTAGACTTGGTGTTTGGTCCACAGACGCTGCACCGGCTGCCGCAGATGATTTCGACGCGTCAGATGACGGGCCGGCCGCAGGTGGATATCTCCTTTCCCGAGATCGAGAAATTCGATCATCTGCCGCCGGCGCGCACGGAGGGCGTGACCGCCTTTGTATCCATCATGGAAGGGTGCAGCAAGTATTGCAGCTTTTGCGTGGTTCCTTATACGCGCGGTGAGGAAATTTCACGTCCGCTCGACGATATCCTGACGGAAATCGCGAGTCTGGCAGATCTGGGTGTCAAGGAAGTAACTCTGCTGGGGCAAAACGTCAACGCCTATCGCGGTAGGATGCAATATGCGGAAGAGGGCGAATTGGCCGACTTTGCGCTGCTGCTGGAATATCTCCATGAAATCCCGGGTATCGAACGCATCCGTTATACCACCTCTCACCCGAGGGAATTCACACCCCGCCTCATCGAGTCTTACAAGACTTCTCCCAAGCTCGTAAGCCACGTGCATTTGCCGGTTCAGTCCGGTTCGGATCGCATTCTGGCGGCGATGAAGCGAGGCTACACTTCGCTGGAATACAAATCGATCATTCGCCGGCTGCGCGCTGCCCGACCCGATATTTCGATTACCTCTGATTTCATTGTCGGTTTTCCTGGGGAAACCGAAGCAGACTTCGAAGCAACGATGAAACTGATCGAAACGGTGAACTTCGATGGCTCCTTCAGCTTTATTTACAGTTCCCGTCCGGGGACCCCGGCAGCCGGACTGGAAGATACTACGCCGCATCAGATCAAGCTGGAGCGGCTGCAGCGGTTGCAGGAAAAAGTGGAGCTGCAGGCACAGGCGATCAGCGTCAGGATGGTGGGGACAATACAGCGCGTTCTGGTGGAGGGCTTGTCCAGAAAAGACTCCGGCGAATTGAGCGGACGCACCGATAACAACCGCGTGGTCAATTTTCCCGGGCATCCCGAAATGATAGGAAAATTTGCAGATCTGAAAATTACCGCAGCCCTGTCCCACACTCTACGCGGCCAAATCGTAAGAGCCGATATGGTGCTCCAATAGAGCCCGGTCGATAGCGATTCCTTGAGAGCCGGAAGCGGCAACTTTTCAGCGCCATGTCCTGCGTCTTGATTCGGTCGCCAGCCTTGACAATTCAACCCGATTACGCCCCGCCTCTTTTGCTTGATAGAGAGCTTGATCGGCGGCGGCGATAAGCTCACCTGTATCATCAATCTGTCCGCAACTCGTCGCGATACCTACACTCACAGTCATGTCAATTTGTCCTGCACGGCTGTTGACAGGCTCGCTGCTGATGGAGCTACAGATTCTTTCGCCCAAGGCCCGTGCCTCGCTCCAGTCACAACCCGATGCTGTAATGAGAAATTCCTCGCCTCCATAGCGTCCGATCCGGTCATAGCCCCGCAATGCAGCTGACATGCGCCGTGCTGCCTCTTGCAGTATTTCGTCACCAGTTGGATGCCCATAGGTATCGTTGATTCGCTTGAAGTGATCCAGATCCGCAATCATCACGCTCGTGCAGATATCCTGACGCGCTCCCCGCTTCAACTCCTTCTGCAGGTAATCCATGATGGAGGCCCGATTCCATACGCCCGTCAGATAATCACGCGTGGCCTGGATATGCAGTGTTTGATGCAGGTCAAGTATTCGTTCAGCGACCCGCAGCCGGGCTGCCAGTTGTTCTTCATCGAACGGTTTGGTAATGAAATCATCCGCCCCTGCGTCCATGCCTTCGAGATAGCTGCCCTTGCTGTCCAGCGCCGTAAGAAGGATGATGTAGGTATATTGCAGGCCAGGTTCGCTGCGGATCATTCTGCATAATTGCAGACCATCGATATCAGGCATCATCCAGTCAGAGATGAGCAGCGGATATTCGTCCTTTTGCCAGGCTTCCCATGCCTTACGCCCATCCTCTATTGCAGTTACGGTATGTCCCAGTTTCCTGAGGGTGGCGGCAAACAACAGGCGCGAGGTAGTGTCATCTTCGGCAATGAGTATCTTCATGATCGAGTGGCATCCGGCAGCGATACGCAATGAGGATCTGACTGGGTAATTTCACGCTGCACGCGTCCAAATTCCATTTCAATTTGTTCCGTCAAAGTGACCGCCCCACTCATGTCGCCGGCTTTGCCTGCAAGCTCCAGCTTTTGAGCGATATCCGCCATGGAATGCGCACCGATATTGGCGCTGGCGCCTTTGATGGCATGAGCAGTCCTGTACAGAAGTTCCATGTTTCTTCCTGCCAGGGCCTCCTTCAGCGCATCGATGCGCTCTGCCCCATCGCTCAGGAACGATGTGAATATCTGGGTAATCAAGGATGGATCCGTCGCTTCCGCAAGCGATCGAAGTCTCGCAACGACTTCCGCATTCAATGCAGAGGATGCGGAAGACATCGAAAGGGATGAAGAAACGGGTAGGGAGGAAGAGACTGTCGGTGGGGAATGATCCGGGATGCTGTCGGCCATCGCCTTTTCATGCCTTGCCGTGGGAGGAGGTGTTTCGCTTTTCTGTCCCTGTTCCCTGCCCGGCATCCAGCGCTTCAATGCTGCTGCAAAGTCCTCCAGCTTTACCGGTTTACTGATGTAATCGTCCATGCCCGCACGCAGGCAACGTTCCTGATCACCCTGCATGGCCTGTGCCGTTACCGCAATGATGGGAAGCCGCGATTTGCTGTCGCGCCGACAGCGAATCGCAGTGGTGGCTTCAAAACCATCCATTTCTGGCATCTCGCAGTCCATAAACACAATATCATAGTGGAATGCGTCCACCATCTCCATAGCTTCCCGGCCATTCGCAGCAACATCCACCTGACAACCCAGGTTGCGCAATATCATCGCGCCGACGATCTGATTGGTAGCGTTGTCCTCAGCAAGCAGTACACGTGTATCGGCAAACAGACAGCTGGACCCATCGATGGCCTGCGTCTCAGGATTTGCCGGGAGGGAAGGCTGATTGATGAGATTTATAGTTCGCTGATGTCGTTGCGCGTCCCAGATATTTACCAGAGTCGACAGCAGCTCCGATTGCCGCGCCGGCTTGACCAGATAGGCAGCAAAGCCGATCTTCTGAAGCCGCTCTCGGATATCGCCTTCTTGTCCTAACGAACTGAGCATCACTAAATGAACATTATGAAGTAATGGATCCCCCTTGATGGCCCGGCCCAGCATTTCTCCGTCCATATCCGGCATTTGATGATCGAGGATCGCAATCCTGTAGGGATCGCCGGAGACGTGAGACGCATGCAGCGCCCTCAAGGCTTCTGTACCGGACACGCAGCTGCCGATGCGCATCTTCCAGCCGCGGAGCTGCTCTTGCAGCACCAGGCGATTGGCCGAGTTATCGTCCACAATCAACACTCGAACACGCGCCAGGTCCACGTGCGGGTTCACGTCCCTCGGTGGCTCTTTCTGCAAGGCCAAAGGCAGCGTAAACCAGAACGTTGATCCAACACCCACCCGGCTCTTCGCAGCGATGGTACCACCCATTAAGTGAACCAGTTGCTTGCTGATAGCCAGTCCCAGGCCTGTACCTCCATAACGACGGGTGGTAGAGGTATCTGCCTGCGTGAATTTGTCGAAGATGCTTTCCAGTTTATCTGCCGCGATTCCCAGGCCACTATCTTCAATACTGATGCGAAGTGATACCTCATCTTCACTAAGGACATCAGCTTCCACATCGATGAGTACGTGGCCCTTGTCAGTAAACTTGATCGCATTGTTGGTCAAGTTCGTCATTACCTGACGAATACGCCCGAGATCACCGAATACATAACGGGGCACATTCGGCAAGTAACGCACTATTACATTCACATTTCCCTTTCTTGCCGGCTGCATGGCAATCATGCTGGCTACCTCTTCAACTGTCTGAAGCAGATCAAAAGAAACGGGTGAAATAACGAGTTTACCGGCCTCAATTTTGGAGAAATCGAGAATGTCATTGATTATGGAGAGCAGGGTCTCGCCACTCGCACGCGCGAGCCCCGCCAACTCCCGCTGTGATGCGGTTAATGAGGTGTTCAAAAGCAGTCCGACTGCACCGAGCACACCGTTCATCGGGGTGCGGATCTCGTGGCTCATATTTGCCAGAAACTCGCTTTTGGATCGGTTCGCGGCCTCCGCTGCTTTTCGGGCATTATGGAGCTCTCTTTCGATATTCTTCCTGGCGGTGATATCCTGGCCGGAAAAGTAGAATTCCCGGACATCCTCTGCGACGGCTATATTCCATAAGACCCAGCGGGAGGAGCTGTCCTTGCAGCGCATCTGGCTTTCAAAGGAAACATTGGTACCCATGACGAGCTTGTCCAACTCTACTGCAGTATCTGTGCGCGAGCCAGAGAAGACGAGATCCATAAAATGTTTGGACAGCAGCTCTTCCTCTGAATAGCCAAAAACCTTGGTCCAGGCCGTGTTCACTCGCTTGAAATGATTGTCAAAACCGGAAATTGCAAGAAAGTTGAGAGACTGATTGAAGTAGCGATCGCGCTCAGCTTGAGCTACTGTGAAGGCGCGCGAAAGACTGCCTATCTCGTCATTAGAGTCAATGTAATAATCGAGTGAGCCGCTCACCTCTCCGATATTCCTGGCTTTATCTTCGAGCCATGCAAGATTTTGCACCTTCCGACGCACGACACGATACGAAAGGGCAAACCAGGCCACGAGAAAAGCGAGCATTAAAAACACGCCGTATATGTAGAGATTGACCCGGTTCTCAGCGAGAATCATGGTATTGCGAGTGCGCTTGTCTAGCAGCTCATAAAACTCATTCACCGATCGTATGATCTTAGCCTTGGCAGCATGGTAACGCTCGTCATGCAGCAGGCTGCTGGCCAACGCGATGTCGGGAGTGCTCTTCACGCTGAATTCTCCGACCGAATCCTGAAATACCCCTTTCATTGCATTGAATGCCTTGTGCTCGCGCTCCACGAGCTGGTTCGACAGACTCTCCGCTTTTGTAAGTTTTGCAGCTTCTGCCGCTGTAAACTCGAGCTTTTTCATTCGCGATCTCAGGGAAATCATACGGCCCTGCGCCGGCTCGGGGCTCGCCTCCCCAAGAATGAGGTCCCAGTGGCCACGTTCATAGTGCAGGGGGCGCTCCTTATCGCCGTTGCGGATCGCCAATATGTCGAAGTAGATTTGCTCAAACTTTGGGTCACCTGTGGCGACATAGGCACGAGCCATGCGTGTCAAATCCTCGGAAGACCGCCGCAGCTCATCCGCTGCAAGAAAGGAGGCGTAGCGCACGTCTTCGGCATCATTCAACTTCTGGAGCTCTAGGAAACGAAGCGCAACAAACAGGGTAAGCAGGGAAATAAGCACGCCGGTTACGAGGAAAAAAACATGGCTCATTTTCCGAATTGTCATCAACCTCCTTCCGTATCGTTTCGTCTCAGCTGGGATTGCCAATTCCAACCTCCGATGTGGCTAGTCTGTGCGCCAAAAGGTGGCTGGATTTTTTAACGGTCTAATTCGAATCCCAAAAAGATTCGCGGACACTATGCGCAATCGAGAACTGAGGTACCCGATTTTGTTTCCGCACATTCGACCTGTACCTAGCTTTTCAATCGTCTCTAATACCGCTATTAGATGACAAAGGGCAAGTTCCAAACAGCTGGAGTATCTTACAGATATATAGCGATGAGGCAGGATGGGTATAGTGTCCAGATGGGCGTTTCGTGAGGCAGTACAAGATTCGCTGTTTGCCTGCCTTCCCAACCGACTCTGGCTGAGCCATCACCTCACCTCCGCCTTTTCTTTCCCCATTTCCTTGCCGGAGCGGAGAGGTCAGCCAATAGGAAAAACGATTTCGACCTTTCCTGAGTAGGATGAGTTGCAAAGAAGGTCGGTCGCTGCCAGAATTAAGACCTCACCTCCATATTGTGTCGCTTTACCGCGCCATTGAAGCCCAAACCCGTAGAAATTTCCTTTTCCCCCGCTGACAATCAGCGTCTGGCAAACCTGTGTGGTGTGCTGGATGAAAACCTCAGGCAGATCGAGACGGTGCTTGATGTCGCGATTGCAAGGCGAGGAGAACATTTCAGTATCCGCGGGAAACCCGCCCAGGCTTCACTTGCCGCGGAAACTCTGCAGAACTTCTACGATCAGGCACACCATCATTTCGGCATCGAACAGATTCAATTAGGCCTGATCGAGGCGATGAATCCCCATCACCTGAAAAAACAGGGGCCAGATGACAAGGAAATAACGGAGCCCGCCCTGTATACGCGGCGCAGCGATTTGCGCGGGCGCACGCCCCATCAGGTGGAGTATCTGCACCAGATCCAGACACATGACATTACCTTTTCCATCGGACCCGCAGGCACCGGGAAGACGTACCTTGCGGTTGCAAGCGCAGTGGACGCACTCGAGCGGGATATCGTGGCGCGTATCATCCTGGTGCGGCCGGCGGTGGAAGCAGGCGAACGCCTGGGTTTTTTACCAGGCGACCTGGTGCAGAAAATAGACCCTTATTTGCGTCCCCTTTACGATGCGCTCTACGATCTGATGGGGTTCGATAAAACCAGCAAACAGTTTGAACGGAACGCAATCGAGGTGGCGCCACTCGCGTTCATGCGTGGACGAACGCTGAACCAGTCTTTCATCATTCTGGACGAAGCACAGAATACCACACCCGAACAGATGAAAATGTTCCTGACCCGCATCGGTTTTGGTTCCAAGGCCGTCGTGACGGGGGACATCACGCAGATTGACCTTGCAAAGCACCAGAAAAGCGGCTTGGTGGAAGCCCAGGAGGTTCTTGAAAAAGTACGGGGCATCGCGTTTACGCGGTTCGACGCAGAAGACGTGGTGCGGCATCCACTGGTGCAAAGAATTGTCAACGCCTATGAGAAATATGAAAGAAAGGAGTAGCTCCCCCGGCACTCCTGATAGCGGGGAGTACGCCCGACCGAAACCGGCGAAATTGAAAATGACTGTCCAATATGCGACTTCCACACGAGAGCCGCTTCCTCCCAGAGCCTTACTTCGTAAATGGGTCAAAGCGGCGCTGGCGCATGATGCGGAAATCGCATTACGCATCGTGGACGAAGCGGAAGGCCGCCGCCTCAACCGGGATTTTCGCAACAAGGATTATGCAACCAATGTCCTGACTTTCGTTTACGATGATGCGCACGCTGATGCGGATGTTTCGTCTGGAGTAAGTCGAGATGCTCACCCTCTGGCTGGCGATATCATACTCTGTGCGCCGGTAGTGGAAAATGAAGCAGGTCAGCAGCAAAAAGATCTGATGGCGCATTACGCGCACCTGACAGTGCATGGAGTCCTGCACTTGCAGGGCTACGATCATCAGGAGGATGCGGAAGCCGAAGAAATGGAGGAAATGGAAACCCGAATTCTTGCACGACTGGGATATGAAGATCCGTATGCGGG